>Ga0105099_10001831_pt1 | contig 12980 bp, 11 predicted proteins | sample PPLLak3cmMay2015_2_FD_79138 | JGI IMG/M metagenome (GOLD analysis project Ga0105099, IMG submission 79138) | Freshwater sediment microbial communities from Prairie Pothole Lake near Jamestown, North Dakota, USA - PPLs Lake P8 Core (1) Depth... | ecosystem: Environmental > Aquatic > Freshwater >...
ACCGCCCGTCCACCATCACGTGGCGGTCATTGCCGTCCAAATGAGCCTTCCGCGCAGCCTGCAGGACGCCGTTTACCTCAGAAGCCATGATGCTGAACGATTTCATGACCCTCTCCTTTCCTATGCGCTTGCCGAAAATTTGGCGGCGACCGACAGGCTGGAAAGCCGCTGACCGAAGGACAAGGGTTCAGCCGATAATCATGATGACGTCACCGGTGGAAACCTCACTGCCCTTCTGAACCCGAATCTCTTGGACCACCCCGTCCTTGTGAGCCGTGAGGTTGTTGGCCATTTTCATGGCCTCCATGACGGCCACGACCTGGCCGTTGGCGACTTTGTCGCCGACCTGTACCTTTACTTCCAGGATGAGGCCGGGAATCGGGGCGGACAGGGCGTCGCTGCCGGCCGCAAACGCCGCGTGGGCCGGCTTCAACAGCGACACCGCGGAGCGAGCCGGCCTGGCGGGAGCGGCCGGGGCTTGCGAGATGCGTGCCGGCTCGATTCCGGCGCTCGCCTCGGCGAAGTTTTCGACCACCACATCGAAGGGCTCACCGTTCACCGTCACGCGTGCGCGGCCATCCACGATATGGTCGATATCGACCTCGAACGTCTTCTTGCCGATAGTAATGCGGTATGCCATCTCCAACCCTTCTTCCCCCAAGCAGTTGTGATTCGGCCCGAACGAAGCCCCCCGCGCCCGGCATATCCCCAAACCAGAAAAACGGCTTCCTTGAAGCGGCTCTTCAGCTCATTTGCGGCCGACGCGGTCGTAAGCAGAAAGCCGATCGCGCATGATCTGGCTGCGCCCCTGCCGCGCCCAAGAGGAGGCGTCGGCAGGCTCGAGACTCATATCGGCTGAGGCTCTCAGGGCCGACAGGTGCAGATGCAACGCCATCGCCACCACGGCAGCTGTTTCCGGGTCCACGCCTGCAGTGCCGACGGCAGAGATCTCCGCTTCCGGCTCCAGAACCGGTGCGGGAATTTTCGGTGAACGGCTCCGCCGCTCCAGCCGTTGGAAAATTCGCCCCGCCGCGATCATTCCGGCCATCAGCAGCCCGAGCACCAAAAAAATCCCGAAAAACCGGATGAACAGCGTGCCCAGGGCGTAGCCCCAGAAAGTGTCTTTGGGCCCGGCGGTCAATTCCACCTTGCCGTCGGCCGCCCCGTCGCTGTCGAAGGGTCCCCCGTCCTGCACCTTCCCGACCAGCTCCTGCACCCGTTCTCCCCGCTCCAGACTCTTCGCGCGGGCGTTCATCCAGGCGGGAGCTTGCCGGCGGTTGAAGACCCATAGCTCGGTGGCGCCGGTGAAATACGCGGACTTCAGGCCAATCGTGATCTCGCCACCAGGCGAAACCCCCTCCACCCTGAAACGGAAGAGAGCGGAGCGAAAATCCTTGCTATCGACGCTGTCGTCTTGAACAGAGTCAAAATCCACCCCTGTCACGTCCATCAGCCGGCCCCCGGATACCTGAAAGTCGATCAGGATGCCGCTGCTCTTGCCGCGAGGGATGAGCTTGGCGCTGACGGTATCTCCCTGCCGGCTGAACTCCGGCTTCGGCTTCTCGAGGTCCTCGCCGAAAACCGCCCAAGCCGGTCCGGCAGCGGCGAACCCGACGATCAGGGCGATGAGCGCTGCGGTCGCGGAATCGCTGCGCACGGCGCCTCCGGGTCGCATCCTCATGGTTTTCTCCTATTGGAACATGGCGATGAACATGCCGGCCGCGGCGGCGGAGCCGATGACGCCGGCCAGGTTCGGCCCCATGGCATGCATGAGCAGCCAGTTGCTTGGGTCTTCCTTGACCCCCATGTTGTGGGACACCCGCGCCGACATGGGCACGGCGGATACCCCCGCGGAGCCGATCAGGGGGTTGATCTTCTCCTTGAGGAACCGGTTCATGATATGCACGGTCAGGATTCCGCCGGCCGTGCACACCGTGAAATCCATCAGCCCGAAGGCGAAGATCAGCATCGGCTTGACGGTCAGGAACTCCTCGGCCATCATGGTGGCGCCGACCGACAAGCCCAGGAAAATGGTTACGATGTTCATCAGGGCGTTCTGGGCCGTGTCGGACAGGCGCTTGACCACCCCCGATTCGCGCATGAAGTTTCCGAACATGAACATGCCCATCAGGGGCGCGACCGCCGGTACCAGCAGGATGATAAGCGCCGTCGCGATCAGCGGAAAGAAGAGCTTCTCGCGCGCCGAAACCTCCCGCAGCTGGCGCATCTTGATCAGCCGCTGTTTCTTGGTCGTGAGCAGTTTCATGATCGGCGGCTGGATCAGCGGCACCATGGCCATGTAGGAATATGCCGCCAGCGCATTGGCACCCAGGAGATGCGGGGCCAGCTTGGCGGTAAGGTATATGGTCGTCGGGCCGTCCGCCCCGCCGATGATCCCCACCGATGCCGCCTCTTTCAGGGTAAAACCGAAAAAAAGGACTCCGATGTAAGTAATGAACACCCCGAGCTGGGCACCGGCGCCGATGATCAGGGTCTTGGGGTTGGCGATGAGCGGCCCGAAATCCGTCATGGCCCCCAGGCCCAGAAATATCACGCAGGGAATGATCTCCCACTCCACGCCGTACTTGTAGAAAGCACGGATGAGCTCCGGAGTCCCGTGCTCGGTGTAGCCCATCAGGGGAGCGAGCGGAAAATTGACCAGAAAGATCCCGAAGCCGATCGGCAGCAGCAGGAGGGGCTCGAATTTTTTGCCTACCGCGAGATAGATGAAGAACAGGGCCACGGCGAGCATCAGCACCTGTTTGACCTGGAGGTTGGGAACACCGGTCTGGCTGTAGACGATGCTCAGGATCAAATCCCAGATGTAATCCCAGGTCATCGCACGGGCTCCTTGGCTAGAGCGGGATGTTGGCGTGTTTCTTGGGCGGGTTGGTGTCCCGCTTGGTCTTGAGCACCCGCAGCGCCTGAATCAGGTTGCGCCGGGTGTCGGCCGGGTCGATGACCTCATCGATGTAACCCAGCTCGGCGGCGCGGTACGGGTTGGAAAATTTTTTCTGATAATCGGCGATCCGACGACGACGTTCGGCCGCGGGATCGGCGGCGGCCTCGATTTCGCTGCGGTCGATGATGTTGACCGCCCCTTCTGCGCCCATGACAGCGATCTCGGCCGTGGGGTAGGCGAAGTTGATGTCGCCGCGGATGTGTTTGGAGTTCATGACGATATAGGCCCCGCCGTAGGCCTTGCGGGTGATGACAGTGATCCGCGGCACGGTCGCCTCGCAGAATGCGAAGATCAGCTTGGCGCCTTGCTTGATGATGCCGCCGTGCTCCTGGTGGATTCCCGGCAGGAACCCGGGCACGTCCTCGTAGACGACCAGCGGGATGTTGAAGCAGTCGCAGAAGCGCACGAAGCGGGCGCCCTTGACCGAGGCGTCGATGTCGAGGCAGCCCGCCATCACGCCCGGCTGGTTGGCCACCACCCCGACCGGGATGCCGTCCAGCCGGCCGAAGCCCACGACGATGTTTTTGGCATAGTGCTCGTGCACCTCGAAAAAGCGATGGTCGTCCAGGTTGGAAACGATGATCTCGCGTATATCGTAGGGCAGGCCGGGGTCGGCGGGGACCACCTCCCGCAGGTGTTCCTCGCGGCGTTGCGGATCGTCCGTGGGCTCGATCCGGGGCGGGTCCTCCATGTTGTTCTGAGGCAGGAAGCTCAAAAGGTCCCGGACCTTCTGCAGGCAGGCCGGGTCGTTGGGGGCTGAAAAATGGGCCACCCCGCTGCGCGCGTTGTGGGCCATGGCGCCGCCCAGTTCCTCCTTGGTGACGCTCTCACGGGTCACGGCCTTGATGACCTCCGGGCCGGTGATGAACATATAGCCGGTCTTTTCCACCATGAAGATCCAGTCGGTCAGAGCCGGCGAGTAAACCGCACCCCCGGCGGAGGGCCCCATGATGGCCGTAATCTGGGGGATCACCCCGGAGGCCATGACATTTAGAAGAAAGATGTCGGCGTAGCCCGCCAGGCTCATCACGCCTTCCTGAATGCGGGCGCCGCCGGAATCGCACAGGCCGATGACCGGCGCCCCCACCTTCATCGCAAGCTTCATGACCTTGCAGATCTTTTCGGCGTGGGAGATGGACAGCGATCCGCCGAACGCGGTAAAATCCTGGGCGAACACAAAGGCTGGCCGGCCGTGGACCAGCCCGTGGCCGGTGACCACCCCGTCGCCGGGGATCTGGTGATCCTGCATGCCGAAGTCGGTGCAGCGATGGGCCTTGAAGCGGTCCATTTCGACGAAGCTGCCGGGGTCCAGCAGAAGACCGATGCGCTCCCGGGCGGTGAGTTTACCGGCGGCGTGCTGTTTTTGAACACGCTCGGGGCCGCCGCCTGCCAGTGCTTTTCGATTTTTTTCGCCGAGGATGTTGAGAAGTTTGGCGGAATCCATGCGGTCTCCTTCATTCAGGTGTCCGGTCGGAAAGCCGCTGAGTCGGTGAGATGCCGGGGTTTGCGTTCTGTTACCTATTACCTCTAATCGGATGCATTTGGCAAGCCGCTAAGGAGACCGAGCGCGGCTTACTCGGATATAGCCGGCTTCATCCGGAACGCAGGTCACGGGGCAGCAGCAGGCACAGGAAAAGGCAGAGCAGGGCTGCGGCGATGGTGGTCCAGAATACGACCAGGACCCCTTGAGAGATCGCCTGATGAATCTGCTGAATGACCTCCGGCGCCAGCTGGGCCTGGACTTCGGGCCGGAGCACGCTGTCGGCGCTGCGACGGATCTGATCGGCCACCGCCTCCGGAAGTTTCTCCATTCGGCCGCCGGCCAGAGCGGATCGCATGGCCGCAGAAAACCCGGCGGTAAAGATGCTGCCGCAGATTCCGACCCCCACGGTGCCGCCCAGGTTGCGGGAGAATTGGTGGGAAGCGGTGGCCACACCCAGATCGGAAGGCTCGACGCTGTTCTGGACGACGAGGATGGTCGCCAGCGCCACAAACCCCATGCCGACCCCGACCAGGGCGAACACCCAAAAGCAGGCGGCCGTGGAGGTGGCAACCGAAAACGTCAGGGTGAGGACGCAGCCGGTTGAAAGTAAAACCGCACCGGCCGCGGCGGAGGCCCTGCTTCCCCAGCGATGAATCAGACGCCCCAGAACCAGGGAACCGACGGACCATCCCAGGCTCAGCGCCAGCACGGTCGAGCCGACCTCCACCGGGCTTTTGCCCAGGGCGCTCTGGACAAACAGGGGCGCGAATCCGAAGAAGGCGAATATGGCGAAGCTGCTCATGAACACGGCGGCATTGCCGATGCTGAAACCGCGCATCTTAAAAAAAGCGAGCGACAGGATCGGGTCCCGGGCGCGGCGCTCGGCCGCATAAAAAAATGCAGCCGAAACCAACGTTAACGCGCAGAGTATGAGTATCTGGGGCGAGCTCCACGCATAGGTCTGACCGGCCAGCAGGAAAACGAAAAGCAGGCTCAAAATGGTGGTCGCCAGAGTTAGCGCGCCTGCGAAGTCGATGGAGGTCCTTTCTTTCTTGACCCGGGTTTCGACGAGATACAGGCCCACTCCGGCCAGCGAAAGGGCGCCGAGCGGCACGTTGATGAAAAAGATCCAGGGCCAGGAAAAAAAAGCCACGATGAAACCGCCCATGGTCGGGCCTAAAACGCTCGCCAGGCCCCAGACGAAGCTTCCCAGGGAAAGGGTCTTGCCGCGCTCCTCGGGCGGTGAGATGTCCGCCAGCACGATGTAAACCAGGGCGAAGTTGCCGCCGGCGCCGATTCCTTGGAGCGCGCGGCAGGCGATGAGAAAGCCCATGCTGTGTGCAAAACCGGCCGCCAGCGAGGCGGCGATGAAGATCAAAATCGATACGACGTAGAGAGTTTTCGTACGATAGATGTCGGCCAGCTTGCCGAAAATGGGAAGGGCGACCGTGCGCGTCAGGAGATAGGCCGAGTAGACCCAGCTGTAGAGGTCGAGGCCGCCCAGGTCCGCCACCACCGTGGGCATGGCGGCGGACATGACCAGCGCATCCAGGGCTCCCAGAAAAAGGGCCAGCAGCGATGCGGAGATGATCAGTTGGCGGCTGCGGGGCGTAAGCGCCGCGGGTGAAGACATCGAGGCGGTGGAGTTCAACGGGATCCAAGGAAAAGTTTTAAGTTTTAAGTGTTACGTGTTATTACTCCGGCAAGTGAACGGGTGCAACTTAGGCCGAAACCCGCTGCGCCGATTGGCTTTATGATCCCAAATTAGTCATATTTTAATTGCCGGAGTAATAATTCGGGAATCAGAGGTGCTCAAAACGCCTTTTGCTGAGACAGCTTTTTTAGGCAGAGAATAAGGATGAAAACCTATCCCATCCCCATGGTCCCGGGTCCCGTGCAGGCGCATCCGGCCGTGCTGGAGGCCTACCGCGTCGACTACGGCTCCGCCGATCTCGAAAAAGAGTATATCAGGCTTTACACCCGAACCGAGGCAAACCTCAAGGCCATCCTTCAGACCCGCAGCCGCGTGGTGATTTTCCTGGGGGAAGGAATGATGGCCCTGTGGGGCGCCCTGAAAAGCAGCCTTCTGCCCGGCGACCGGGTGCTGGCGATCGGCACTGGTGTTTACGGCTACGGCATCGGTGACATGGCCGCCAGCATCGGCGCAGAGGTCCGCAGGGTGGGTCTGCCCTACGACCAAACCTTGTCCGACCTCACGGCCGTCGAGAGCGCCGTCACCGAGTTCAAGCCCAAGATGATCACGGTCGTGCACTGCGAGACGCCGTCCGGCACCCTCAACCCCATCGACGGGCTTGGAAAGTTGAAACAGCAGATGGGCGTGCCCCTGCTCTATGTGGATGCGGTGTCGAGCATCGGCGGGGCGCCGGTGCTGCCGGATGAATGGCACATCGACCTCTGCCTGGGCGGTGCGCAGAAATGCCTCTCGGCCCTGCCGGACACCTGCTTCCTGTCCGTGAGCTCCAAGGCGTGGGAGGTCATTGAAAAGGTCAACTACGTCGGCTACGACGCCATCCTGCCCTTTAAAACGGCGGTGGAGAAACACTTTTTCCCGTACACCCCGAGCTGGCAGGCCACGGCCGGCCTCAATGCCGGGGCCGAAGCGATATTGAAGGAGGGACTTGAGACCTGCTTCAACCGCCATGCCGAGGTGGCAGCTTATTGCCGCAAGCGGCTAATCGAGATCGGCTACCGGTTGTATCCGGCCCCCGGAGCGGTGCCCTCTCCCACCGTTACGGCGGCTTACGTGCCTGAGGGTATTGCCTGGAGCGAGTTTGACCTGCGGCTGCGTCGGCACGGCCTGGTGGTGGGCGGCAGCTACGGACCGATCGCCGGCAAGGCCTTTCGTTTGGGACATATGGGTACACAGGCTGATATGGGATTTGGCAAGCAGGCGCTGGATGTGCTTGAATTGGAATTTTCCAAACTTCGCCATCCATAGCCTCGTCGCACGGGAGGACTCAGCCTGCGGGGTGGAAATGGGGAGCCGTTCACTCCTTCAAGCGAACGCCTGATGGGGCTGCTTAACCCGTCCTTGCCCAAACTATTCTCTTGAACTTGCTACAAGACGACTTGAGGAAGCTGGCTTTAAATCTGAACGCTTTCAATGGTCAATCAACCCTTTACAAGGCGCGAGGCTTTCGCTACGAGAGGGCTGACAAGCGGTTAAACCGGCCCCCTTTTCAGGCTCCGTTTCGCTTCCGGCGGCCGCACGCGCAGCCCAGCTAAAGGACTCGGACTATGGAACACGATTACGACGTCGTCATTGTAGGTGCGGGCCTTGCCGGCCTGCGGGCCGCTATCGAGATAGGCCAGGAGGCCCGGGTCGCGGTCCTGACCAAGGTGTTCGCCACCCGTTCGCACTCGGGCGCCGCGCAGGGCGGCATCGGCGCCGCGCTCGGCAACGAGGAGGAGGATAGCTGGGAGTGGCATATGTTCGACACGGTCAAGGGCAGCGACTACCTTGGGGACCAGGACGCCATCGAGATCATGGCCAGGGATGCTCCCCGCACCTTGATCGAACTCGAACACATGGGAGTGCCTTTCAACCGCACCCCGGAGGGGAAGATCGCGCAGCGGGCCTTCGGCGGCCACACGCGAAATTTCGGGCAAGCACCCATCAAGCGCGCTTGCTATGCGGCCGACCGCACGGGCCGGGTCATCCTGGACACCCTTTGGGAGAAATCCCTGCAGGCGGGCATCCGCTTTTTTCATGAGTTCAACCTGATCGACCTGATTGTGGTCGAGGGCCGCTGCTGTGGGGTGGTCGCCTGCGAGCTGGCCACGGGGGAAGTTCACGTCTTTCATAGCAAGGCGGTTCTGCTGGCCACGGGCGGGGCCGGCAAAATCTACAAGACGACCTCCAACGCTATGGCCTCCACCGGCGACGGCATGGCGCTCGCATACCGGGCAGGCGCCCCCTTGAAGGACATGGAATTCGTCCAATTCCACCCCACCGGCATCTACAAGCTGGGGATTCTCATCAGCGAGGCCGCGCGCGGCGAAGGCGGCATCCTGCGCAACAAGCACGGGGAACGCTTCATGGAGCGCTACGCCCCCACCATAAAGGACTTGGCGCCGCGGGACATGGTATCCCGCTGCATCCTGCAGGAAATCCGGGCCGGCCGCGGAATCGACGGCAAGGATTACGTCCATCTGGACCTAACCCACTTGGGGGAAGAGGTCATTGAAAAAAAGCTGATGGAAATCACAGGATTCGCCCGTACGTATGTGGGCGTCGATGCCCGCAAGGAGCCCATCCCGGTCCAGCCGACTTGTCATTACATGATGGGCGGGATCGCCGCCGATGTGGACGGCAACGTGATCAACGACGAAAAGGGCGCCATCTTCCCCGGACTTTATGCCGCCGGCGAGTGCGCGTGCGTGTCTGTACATGGGGCCAACCGTTTGGGCTGCAACTCCCTGCTAGACATCCTGGTGTTCGGAAGGCGCTCCGGCAAGCAGATTCGTCGATTCTTGGAATCCGCCCCCCCGCCTTTAAAACCGCCCGGCCTGGCGGCCAAGACCGCCGGTTGCATCCAGGATCTGATAGACCGCCCCGGGAATGTCTCCTACGGGTCGATCCAGGCCGAGATGGCCGCTCTCATGATGGATCAGGTGTCCGTGTTCCGGACGGAGCAGAGTCTGCAGGAGGCTCTGGCCGGCTTGCGCGTCCTTAAGCAGCGCTATCAGGGCATCCACCTCACCGACAAGGGCAAGCGCTTCAACCGCGAGATCTTCGACGTTTTGGAGCTGGGCTACATGCTGGATCTGGCTGAGGCCATCACCGTGGGCGCCCTCTTCCGCAAGGAGAGCCGCGGGGCCCACAGCCGCGAAGACTACCCGCGGCGCGACGACATCAACTTCCTGGTGCACACCCTGCTGCGGTTCGATGCCGCCGACGGCCCCCGGATCTTTACCAAGCCGGTGACCATCACGCGGTTTCAACCCCAAGAGAGGAAGTACTGACATGAAAAGCACTTTCACCGTCTTCCGCTTTGATCCGAGCCTTGACAGCCAGCCGCGTTACCAGGAATACACCCTCGAGGTCGAACCGACCGACAAGATCCTCGACTGCCTGAACCGCATCCGCGCCGAGCAGGACCCCACCCTCGCCTTTCGCGCCTCCTGCGCCCACGGCATCTGCGGCTCGGACGCCCTGCTCATCAACGGCCGAGTGGCTTTGGCCTGCCAGAAGCTGGTCAAGGATTTCAAGACGGCCAACAACTTCGTGATCGAACCCCTGCCGTTGTTTAGAGTTCTGAAAGACCTGATCGTTGACCTGGACCCCTTCTTTGAAAAGCATCGCCAAGTCAAGCCGTTTCTGATCAACACCGGAGAAGCACCAGAAACCGAGCGCCGGCAGACCCCCGACCAGCAGAAGACCATCGACCCGGCCCTGAGGTGCATCCTGTGCGCCAGCTGCACGGCCTCCTGCCCCATCAACCGGGCCAACCCCGACTATGTGGGGCCGGCGGCGTTACTGCGGGCTTTCCGCTATATTTTCGACAGCCGCGATTCAGTGACCGCCGAGCGCCTGGCGCAGATCGATTCGCCGGACGGTGTGTGGGGCTGCAAGACCATGTGGTGGTGCACGGATGTCTGCCCCAAAGGGATACCGGTAACCCGTTGCATCGGACAGATCAAACGGGCGTTGAAGAAATCTTAGAGGGATTCGGGCGCCGGCAGATTCGACCGGCGGACCGACAACCGCATACTCGTTGGAGAGGAGATCACTCATGTTTACGCTCAAAATGCTGGCCAAGGAAGCCGTTCCCGCCGCTTTGGAAAAGGCGGAGCGTTATCGGCTGCTCAAGGAGCCATTCGAGGCCGAAAGCATCTGCCGGGATGTCCTCGCGGTCGACCCCGGCAACCAGAAGGCGCTCATCACCCTGCTGCTGGCGCTGACGGATGGCTTCAAGGACCGGCTGAACCCCGCCTTCCAGCAGGCCGAGGAGATCCTGCCGCATCTGGGGGAACAGTTCTGCAAGGCGTATTACGGCGGCATCATCTGCGAGCGGCGGGCCAAGGTCCATCTGGGCCGCCATGAGCCGGGGTCGGGAAAGCTGGCCTACGAGTGGCTGCGCAAAGCCATGGAGCGGTACGAGCTGGCCCTGCAGATCTGCTCGCCGGGAAACCAGGAAGCTCTGCTGCGGTGGAATACCTGCGCCCGCATCATTATGCAGAACCCCGACGTGGCGCCGGCCGAGGAGCGCACCACCGAGCAGATAGGGGAGTAACATTGGCGAGGCCTGCGGCTGTTCGGCCGCAGGCTTCAAGCGCGGGTTGCAGATCTCATCACTCGAAAGGATGGCGTCAAGGATGAAAGCGAACCATGCCGACACCCTGGAGCGGGTGTACCAGCTGTTCCGGGCATGCCCGGACCCAAGCGCCCGGGAAAAAGACGGAGGCTGGTCAATTAAGGAGATCATCGGTCATCTGGTGGATTCGGCAAGCAACAACCACCAGCGCTTGAGCCGCTACGTCCCGCAGGGTCATCTTGACTATCCGCCCTACGACCAGGAGCAGTGCGTGCAGAGGGCCGGCTACCAGGCTTTCGACTTCGAGCGCCTGCTGGCGCTCTGGTACAATTACAACCAGCTGCTGCTGCACCTGATCGCCGGCCTCCCCGACGCGGACCTGGATTCGACTATTTCGATCGGCGCGAAGCCGCCCGTCACGCTGCGGCAGCTGGCCTCCGATTATTTTGCCCACATGGAGAACCACGAACGCCAGGCACGGCGGATCATCGCGGGATGAAGGCAACTTAGATCGATACTCCCTTGTCGGCTGATTCACCAGTATGAACTGTGAACCAGCAGCCTTGAACCCGAGCCTTCGGCGCCGGTCTATGCGGCGAACACCATTTTCGTTCCCGACATGTTCAGCAGGAATTTCTCCGGCATTTCGCGCTCGATGTGCATGGAAGCCTTGCGGCCGGTGCAGTGGGTGGGCACGATGTAGCTCGGGTTGATCGCCTTTAGGGCTTCCGTGGTTCTTCCGATGATCGGTTCGAAATCGGCGCCCGTGAGGTGAAAGCCGCCCATCACCGCGAAGACCGGATCCACCCCCGTAACCTCCCGCGCATAGGCGACCGTATTGACGATCCCGGAATGCGCGCAGCCGGATAAGATTACGAGCCCCTTCCCCTTGACATGGGCCACGGCAGCGGAATCGTCCTCGATGGGGTCGAACTTCTCCGTTCCGCCCTCCTCGTAACGCGCCTTCAACATGCCCTTCTCGAATTCGGTTCGTCTGGGAATTTCCCCCAGGAACAGCAGGGCACCGCCCAGCAAGGGGTAGGGGGTTCGCGACGGCACCACCCGCACGCCGGCTTCTTCAATCCGATGGCGGTCAGGCGTAGGCAGGGGTATACGACGCTCCTCCGACATCTTGATGTAGCGCGAACTCCGGAAGGCAGCCGGGTGCAGGACCAGCTCGATGCCTTTGCGGCCGAGGCTCTCTAAAAAAGCCGGAAGACCGCCGTGATGATCCATATGCCCATGGGAGAGAATCATGGCCTCGATCTCCGCCAAGTCTACACCCAAGGCGCGGGCGTTTTGAAATGCACCTGTTTCGGAAAACCCGAAATCAAAAAGCGCCTTGCGGGTTTTGCCCCCCGCCGCCAGGCTGACCACGGCCGAAAAACCGTGCTCGGCCAGGATGCTGATCCGGTTGCCCGAAGCATCCATCGAAGCCGGCCGCTGAACGATGGCCGTGCCGTCATGCGCGGCAATGACGATGAAATTGTCCTGCAGCGTGAAGACCTCCACTCTGTCTACCGGCTGGAGTTGAATGGCCAAGATCTACCTCCTTAATGTTCATTGTTTTCAGGGTCAGAGAAATGCTCACACCGTTTGGTTTAGCCAGGATTCGGTTTCTTTCAGGATCCTTTCATACACGGCCTCGGCGGAGGTCTTGAACGGCTTCGGCAGGACGAAAGAATGGTCGCCGCCGTCGATGGTTTCCAGCTTCCAAGGAGCATTCAGACCGCTCAGCACATTTTGGAGAAGATCGAGGTCGCAAAGCGCGTCGCGGGTGCCGGCGAAAAAGAGCATGGGCACCGCGATGCGGTAGAGATGGGCATCGCGCAGCTGATCCTTCTTTCCCGGGGCGTGAAGCGGGTAGCCGAGAAACACCAGCGCCTCGACCGGCAACAGCCCGTCGGCCGCCATTTGGGAGGCCACCCGGCCGCCCATGGACTTGCCGGCGGCAACGATGTGCGGCGTGCCGAATTCGGGATGTTCTTTGATGAATTCAAAAGCGGCCTGCCACGTACGGACCAGTTTCGGCTGAGGATCCGGCGCTCTCTGGCCTTGTTGCTTGTAAAGGAAGTTGAAGCGCAGGCTGAGATAACCCGCCCGGCAGAGGCCCTCAGTGAAGTGGGCCAAAAGCGGGTTGTTCATGTCGTTGCCGGCGCCGTGGGCAACGATCACGGCCGCGGTGCGAGCGGCCGCGAACCCCTGCGGAACCCCAAGTACGCCGGAAACGCTTTCATCCGCCGACACCGGGATGACG
>Ga0105099_10001835_pt1 | contig 12952 bp, 11 predicted proteins | sample PPLLak3cmMay2015_2_FD_79138 | JGI IMG/M metagenome (GOLD analysis project Ga0105099, IMG submission 79138) | Freshwater sediment microbial communities from Prairie Pothole Lake near Jamestown, North Dakota, USA - PPLs Lake P8 Core (1) Depth... | ecosystem: Environmental > Aquatic > Freshwater >...
AACCCTCGGGCCCGGCTGGATGCCGTGAATCATCATGGCTCCGGCCATCATGGCCAGCACCACATTTGGCGGTATCCCCAATGTGAGAAGGGGAACAAAAGAAGTCTGAGCTGCAGCATTATTTGCCGATTCCGGGGCAGCAACACCTCGAATATTTCCTTTCCCAAAGCTTTCGGGGTCGCGGGCGCTTTTTTTTTCAAGCATATAGGCGGTGAAGGAAGCCAGAATTGCGCCACCTCCAGGCAGAATGCCCAGAAGAGATCCGCACAGGGTACCACGAAACATTGCCGGAATCGCTACTTTGAGATCCTTCCTTGTCAGCCAGAACCCGGTAAGTTTGCTTTTAAGGATATCTCGCTTTTCCCGTTTTTCCAAGCTGTTGATGATATCGCAGATGCCAAAAAGCCCCATGGCCAAGGAAACGAAGCCAATCCCATCCGAAAGTTCAAGGATGCCGAAGGTGAACCGATGAGTGCCGCTGGTTATATCGGTGCCAACCATTCCAAGAAGCAGGCCGAGTACGATCATGCCGATTGCTTTAAGCATAGAGCCGGATGCCAGCACGACCGAACCGATCAGGCCGAACACCATGAGCGAAAAATATTCGGCAGGCCCAAATTTAAAAGCCAGTTCTGAAAGGGGCACTGCCAGCACAGCAAGGACGACTGTAGCGAATGAACCTGCCACGAAGGAACTTATAGCCGCAATGGAAAGAGCCGCGCCCGCCCTGCCTTGCCGGGCCATCTGGTGTCCGTCAAGGCAGGTGACCACCGAGGATGCTTCCCCCGGCACATTCACCAAAATGGAAGTGGTGGATCCGCCGTATTGTGCGCCGTAGTAAATGCCTGCCAGCATGATCAGAGCTGAAACCGGTGGGAGGGCAAAAGTGGTGGGCAGAAGAATAGCAATGGTCTGAACCGGGCCGATTCCTGGCAGGACGCCTATCAGTGTGCCGATCAGCGTCCCCACCAGACAGTAGAAAAGGTTCATAGGAGATATGGCAGTCTGAAAACCGAGGCATAGATTGGACAGCAATTCCATTGACTTATCCCCCGGGGGTCAAATTAGACCAGCCAAAAACCATGGCCAGATTTGTATATTAAACTCAAGGAAATACACGAAGACCATAAAAACAATTCCTACAAGAACGGCGGCGTTCAACAGTGCTTCTTTCCATCGGAATTCATGGCTGGCCATACTGGCCATGACCACCAGAACGACTGTTGACAACAGCAGCCCCACAGGCCTCAGAATCAGGCTGAAAAGCACCACCGATGAAAGGATGAGTGCAAGCGGTTTAAGCTGCCACGAAGGACTATCCTGTGATTCATTGGTCAGAACAGTGCTTGTGACAACGAGCACTGTTCCTAATATTGCCAGGAGCAAACCGAGGAGAAAGGGGAAGTAACCGGGGCCCATATTGGCGCTCGCACCGATCGTGTATTTTGTGGAAATAAACATGGCCGCCGCTCCAAAGAGCAGAAACATTATACCAGTGAAAAAATCTTTGGAGCGGCGGATATGCATCATTCCGCCTTGAATCCCGAAGCCTTGATAACGGGTGTCCACCGTTCCCGATCCTTCTTCAAGGTTGCTGCTAACTCCTCGGGAGTGCTTCCCGATGGATCGCTCCCCATTCCCTGAATTTTTTGCGCGACATCAGGCATTTTAACCGCTTTGGCGATAGCCGTACTCAGCTTATTAATAATTGCTTTTGGCGTCTTGGCCGGGACAACAAAGGCATTCCATCCCACTCCCTCAATTTCAGGCAAGCCCTGCTCCTTAAAAGTTGGAATATCCTGTTTCTTTCTGGACATGCCAGCCGTGGCCAGAATACGGATTTTGTCAGGATGATAAGCGGATTGAGTGTCATAGGCATCGACTCCGATGGGGATCTGCCCGCCGATCAAGGCTGTAGCCAGGGGTCCGGAACCGTTATAGGATAGGTGTACCATTTCAACGCCAGCAGCTTTGCCGATCATGAGTCCAAAGAAATGGGGCAGACTTCCGGCAGCCGGAGACCCGAAATTGGCCTGTTTAGGGTTCTTTTTAATCCATTCGATCAGGCCTTTAACATCCTGCACCGTCGAGCTTACTGGAACCGATACGCAAAACTGATAGGTGCTTGAGATAGATACCGGTGCAAAGTCGGCGTCGGGATCATAGCCAAGTTTTGAGAATATTACTGGAGCCACGACAAAAAGGGCAGGGTTTACAACCAGAATTGTAGAGCCGTCCGCAGGCTGATTTTTGGCGTATTCAACTCCGATTCGGCCACCAGCGCCCGGTTTGTTTTCCACAATGACCGTCTGACCCAGAGAATCCTTTAGCTTATCGGCAATGAGTCGGGCCTGCACATCCGATCCTCCTCCGGCAGGGTAAGGCACAATGATTTTGATTGGTCCTTTGATATCCTGAGCCAAAGGTGTTCCGACCCAACAAAGGCCAGCGATAAAAGCAATTAAAAGAATAACACACGACCGATTGATGAAAGAACGCATGCAAACCTCCATTTTTAATTGTGGGGATAAATAAATTGCCTCCTGATTTTTACTTTTTGACGAAATTGAAATATGCTTGACTTATTATGACTAATGTTATACATATAATATTAGTCATGTCAAGAAATTTTTGTGGAGATTTATTGTTGATTGGACATGTAAAATGTCGATGAGTTAAACGTCACAAAACACATTTATGTATTGTAAAAGATGAAATTCAGGCCTGTCAAACAGAATCGAATTGCTATCGGGATCGTTAATCAGCTTAAGGATGCGATTTTTTCCGGACAATTTAAGTCAGGCGAGCGGATACCTACTGAGCGTGAGTTGACGGAGCATTTTCAGGTGAGCCGCGTGGTTGTTCGGGAGGCCGTCCGGGAGCTCGAAATCAGAGGACTGGTCAAGATCCTCCAGGGGCCGACCGGCGGGGCTTATGTTGCCGATCTTACATTTGACCAACTTAACAATGCCCTCCTGGATCTCTTCTTGTGCAACAAGCTTTCGGTGGCTGAGTTGATCCAAACGCGGATACTCATAGAGATGGAAATTGCTCGGCTTGCAGCAACGCGCGTGAATGCTGAATTCGCCCGGCGGCTGCAGGAAGCCTTGGATGCCGAGGCGTTTGAAGACCTTTCCCATGCCGAATTTGTTTTCAACCGTCTCATGGTTCATAAGATACTGGCGGAAATGTGCGGCAATCGGCTCCTTCAGGCTATTGCAAGCTCCCTTCACCGCTTGATTGGGGAACTGCTTTTGGAAGTAAAACCGGTCAATAAAATAATCCACCGGCAGGAGGAACATGCAGAGATAGTCTACGCCATTTTGGCAGGAAACACAAGCGGCGCTGAAGAGGCTATGAAAAAGCATCTAAGCAGTGTAGGTAAGAAACTAATTCAACTTGAAGAAGCCTATCGCAAGCGAAAAAAACTGACCCTATGAGAGCAGGGGGAGAACAGTGAAAATCGTTTCTGGAGAAGTCATTCCCATCAGCATCCCGCTTAATAAACCATTTGTCATTGCTTCAGGCAAACTAACAAACTCCAATCATGTTCTGGTCCGGCTTATTGATGAGAGAGGCATTGTTGGCTGGGGTGAAACTACAACTTTCATGGAAGTGTATGGTTACGACCAAAAAAATCTTTTCAATGTCTTGAATGACTACTTGATTCCTGCCATAATAGCAGTGGAGTTTGGCAATCCGGAAGATCTGCATCGTCGCCTTGACCGAGTTGTACCACATAATCAAATGGCTAAAGCCGGAATTGATCTTGCCGTCTATGACCTGATAGCAAAGGCTGCTCGCTTGCCCCTATGGGCCGTTCTCGGCGAAAAACGGCTGAATCATATACCGCTTATCGGCGTTGTGGATATTTGCCCTCCTGAATCCGCGTCTTCTTCGGCCGCCGAACAGGCGGCCAAGGGCTTTCAGACTATAAAAATCAAAATTGGCCGGGATTCTTCAGCGGATATCCGGCGGGTCGAGGCAGTGCGAAAAGCGATTGGTGACGGTATCCGCCTGAGGGTTGATGGGAATTGCGGCTATGATCGGGATACTGCGTTTCGAGTGTTCACCAAAATGGATGACTATGGCCTCGAATGGATCGAACAACCGCTGCCGGCTTGGGATTTGGAAGGGATGGCCTTGCTGGCCCGACGATTGCTAACTCCCATTGCGATGGATGAGAGTATCTATACCGTTCACGATGCTAAACGCTGTATTGCCATGGGCGCAGCCGATGTTGTCAATATCAAAATTCCCAAGTGCGGCGGGATTTTTCACTGCCGGGAAATTGCTGCTCTATGCGAGGCCTCCGGGGTAGCCTGCTTTCTGGGAGGATGCCTCGAAACCTCACCCGGAATGGCAGCGGCAATGCATTTTTATGCAGCCACTCCCAACATAATTTCTGCAACAGAGATACAGGGCGTTCTTTTCTATGTGGATGATGTGGTGGTCAACCCTATTCACGTAGCCAATGGTTTTGCGGTGTTACCCGATACGTCTGGTTTAGGGGTCACCATCGATGAAGAGAAAGTAGCCCGTTATCGAATCGATTTTTAGACATTGGATATGAAATGGAAATGATAAACAGATGGCCTTGTTCGCCTCTGCTGAGGATAACAGAGAGATATCTTTGACATAGTAAAAAGCTCCCCTCTTATCCCTCTTACCAAAGGGAGAGTTATAAGGAAAACAGAGCATGTCACATGAAGATAAACAATGTGATGCAGTTGATCTTATAATTTACAAGCATCCGGCGGAATTACTTCAAAATCTAATACGGTTTGATACAACCAATCCGCCCGGCAACGAAACCGGATGCGTAAACTATATTAATAACCTGCTGAAAAGAGTCGGTTTCGAAACTCATATCTTAGCTAAAGATTCGAACCGGTCCAACCTGATTACCCGCTTAAAGGGACAGGGCAGCGCTCCGCCGCTTATGCTTTACGGACACGTTGATGTGGTTACCACAACCAGCCAGAACTGGACTTATCCGCCTTTTGAGGCAAAAGAAGTTAATGGCTTTATATGGGGACGTGGAGCTCTGGATATGAAATGCGGAGTAGCCATGATGGTAGCTGCAATTATTCGTGCCAAAGCAGAAGCTTTAATCCCCCGCGGCGATATCTTGCTCGCAATTCTATCGGATGAGGAAGCCGGCAGTCATTTCGGCGCCAGATATCTGGTTGATAACCATCCTGAGCAATTTGAAGATATCAGATATGCAATCGGTGAATTCGGTGGCTATTCAATGTACATCGGTGGGAAAAAATTCTACCCTATTCAAATCGCTGAAAAGACTGCTTGCTGGATTAGAGCTACTGTGCGCGGCCCGAGCGGTCATGGTGCTCGTCCAATGAGAGACGGCACAATGGCAAATCTGGGGAGATTTTTAAGTCAACTGGATAAAAACCGCCTTCCTGTACATATCACGCCTGCGACACGCCGGATGATTGAAGCCATATCATCCAATCTGCCTTTCCCCAAAGGCATGATTCTGAACGGACTGCTTGTTCCCACCCTTACAGATATAATTTTTAAAACGCTTGGCGAAAATGCGCAATATTTTGAGCCTCTGCTTCACAATACAGTCAACGCCACAATAGTCCGTGGCGGGAATAAAATTAACGTGATTCCCGGTGAGATCACAGTCGATCTGGATGGTCGCATCCTGCCAGGTTTGAGCCCCGATGATATTATAGCTGAACTGCGTCAAATCACAGGAGATAAAGTAAAGTATGAAACACTAAAATATGATCCTTACCCCGCTGAATCTGATATGGGCCTGTTCGATACATTATCTGGTATTCTGAGTGACGCAGATCCTGAAGGAATATCGGTGCCATTGATACTTCCCGGAGTTACGGATGCTCGTATTTTTGCACGGCTGGGCATTCAAACATATGGATTTATGCCAATGTCGCTTCCATGCGGATTCAATTTTTTCGAGACTATTCATGCCGCAGATGAGCGGATTCCTGTTGAAGCGGTAGCCTTTGGGACAGATGCAATTTTTGAATTGCTGAAGCGTTATAAAGGATAATCATTAACATTATGAAACAATTATTGTTGACAGTATCGTAAAAAGCCATTTTATCCGCTTAGGCGTAGAGTTTTTTCCAAAGTTATGAAAGGAATGCGGAGAAAAGGATTGCGACTGTTATAGGGTGGATGATATTCTAAAGAAATAGATTTAACTTTATAATCAGTCGGTTCTTCGGGTCTTTAACCGAAGGATTTTGTAAATGAATCATTTTAATAGGGAGGACCAATAATGTCAGAGATTATTGAAATCATTAATGCAAGAAGAAGCGTGAGAAAATACGAAGAGAAGGAGGTGCCTGAGGAAGTATTAAATTCAGTCCTTGAAGCTGTTAGATGGTCTCCATCCTGGGCAAATACACAGTGCTGGGAACTTGTAGTTATAAAGGACAAGACAATCAGAGAGAATCTGAAGGAAACGATTCTTCCGAAAAACCCGGCTACAAATGCAATCACACAGGCGCCTGTTCTTCTCGCGGTTTGCGGCAAGCTTAAAAGCTCCGGATTCTACAATAACACTGTTACCACAAAATTCGGGGACTGGTTCATGTTTGATCTCGGCCTTTTTACCCAGACCCTTTGCCTTGCCGCACGCGCCCTTGGCCTTGGAACTGTTGTGGTAGGTCTTTTCGATCATGACAAGGCAAAGAGAATTATTAAAGTGCCTGAAGGATACGAGCTTGTCGCACTTGTTCCTCTCGGATATCCGGCAAAGATCTCTTCCGCTCCGCAGCGAAGAGAGATCCGTGAATTTGTTCATTTCAACACCTTTTAACTTTTTACAAAGCCGTCAATTGTTCTTTGAACAGGGGAGGCATAAAAGCTTGCCGTTTTTTCCTGAAAGCATCTTCGTCTGCATTGTCATTTCACCGCATATCGCACATGATACTGAAGGCGCAAGAGTTGAGTATGGCGGTACGGGACCCCCGGATGGTTTTGCAGTAAAAACTTCATCGAAAGGCCTTGAAAAAAGGTCTATGGCTTTTAAAAGCCTCTGGCGAATCATCTCCTGCTCTTTGGCGGTTCCTGCGGATATGGCTTTTTCCAGCGTTTCAAATTCATCCTTATGTTTACCGGCATAAATGAAGGATATTTTTCTTGAGAATCTGTAAGCCTGTCCTTTTGATCTGTTAACTATGGTGTATGCGTTTTTGCCGTAATCATTAATTATCAGATTCCTTTTTCCCGCTGTTGTGCCGAGCATGACCTGGAGTGCATCGATTGCGCACGAGTCGTTTTCACAGACGGCTACGACCTCTTCATCCGTCGAATGCCTGAGGCCGAGCAGTCGAATGCTCTCTTTTGCTACAATGTATCCATAGACAAGACCGGGGCACAGATGTCCATGAAAGGCTACGCATTGCCTGAGGTCGGAAGGTATTTCAGCTTTTGTTTTATCGTTTTCCAAGCAGGCCTCCTTTGTGCAGCAAATTGCTGCTTTGCCGTATGAAATATGGTTTTTTACGAATTCATCATTTTTGATGCCTTCGTAAGAAGCAATTTTATGCCGCTTTGCGGCAATCTATATTCGACGAACTTGTTGGAAGTCTAAATATGCTCTCTTAGCCCCGATAAACGGGATAAGTAAGTTTATGAAATTATTTCCTGCTGGAAATAATTTCTAACTTACTAATGAGCTTTTTGGGGATTTTTAATCACTTTGCTAAATCACAAGAAGGTTTGGGCTGACGCCCTCAAGGGCTTGTGATTTTTAACGCTCAGTTCTTTAAAAATCTGTTTCCCAAAAATCTCAAATGCGTTCGCATATGACTTCCAACTGGTTCATTATGATCGATGAGTTCGTTGGAAGTCGAAAAAGCTCGTCACTTCCGTGAAAACGGGAGTCCGGAAGTATTTGCAAAGGCTGGCGTCCCATTTTCGAAGAAATAACGAAAAAAGGGAAATCCGGACTTTTACGGGTCCGTCTATTTTTAACTGAAGGTAAATTAACTATTATGTTCACCGAATTTGCAAGCTTTTTTTCAAATCTTTTTGTAATATTTTCATTTTCATTTTTTGTGGCTTTGACCGGAGCCATGGCGCCGGGTCCTCTTCTTACATATACGATAATAAAATCCGCGAAAGCTACAACACGCGGGTATCTCATGGGAATATGGATTATAGCCGGTCATGCACTGCTTGAAATGGGAATAATAGTATTTCTCCTGTTAGGTTTCTCCTTCGTACTGAAAAACATTTTTGTTGTACGCGCAATCGGAATAACAGGAGGCCTGATTCTTGTTTATTTCGGCGGTTCAATTTTAAGAGACCTCTATCTTGGAAAAATATCAGTCAGCTTTCTCGACGGCAAGTCAGATCAGTCCGGCAGCCCTTCAGAAACTGAGAAAACGGGATTTGATAATCCTGTCGCGGGAGGAATCATGATCTCCATGTCAAATCCCTACTGGTGGATCTGGTGGGCTTCGATAGGATTTGCATTCATGGTTCAGTTTGAAATTTCCTTCAGGGAATGGCCGAAGCTTATTGCTTTTTTTCTTGGACATGAAGCAGGTGATCTGATCTGGTATCTTATAGTATCATTTCTTGCCTTCTTCGGTCTCCGCCGCCTGAACAAAAAAGCATACTACGGAATACTCGCATTCTGCGGTCTTTTCATGATTTTGTTCGGAATCTATCTGGGAAGTTCCCCTTTTTTAAAGCCGGAATAGAATATGACTGACATTTTGCTTATACAGCCCCCGGTAAGGGATTTCTATCTTACGGCAAAAAGAACAATTCCATACGGGCTGTCCTGCATTGCATCGTCTCTTCTGAATGCCGGCTTTTCGGTTGAGATATTTGACGCTCTTGCAACTTCAAAATCCCGCAAACTTCAATTTCCCGAAGAAATGGCCTATCTTGATGAATATTACGGAAAAGAAGACGTATCCCCGTTTGCACTTTTCAACAATTTTAAACATTTCGGATACGGCTTTGAACGCATAGGTAAAAAAGCGGCAAAATCGGGCGCCTGGCTTGTCGGTATATCATCCCTGTTTACACCCTATGCCGGTTACGCTTTAAAGACTGCAGAGACAGTAAAAGCTTTTATCCCTTCATGTAAAACTGTGCTCGGAGGACATCATCCCACCTCGCTTCCTGAAAGCATAATGAAAAATGGAGCGGTCGATTATGTGATTCGAGGTGAGGGAGAAATCTCCATGCCGCTTCTGGCCGGAGCAATAAAAACCGGTAAGAGCCTTGATTTGATACCCGGGATTGTCTTCCGGGGAAAAGACGGCGGCATAAAAATAAATGAACCGGCAGTGATTAAAAACCTGGACGACCTGCCTTTCCCCGCAACTTGTTATTTAAAGCAGGACTTTTATAAAAGAGGTAATAGTGCAAGCGCCGTTATTTCGGCCAGCAGGGGATGCCCGATGAAATGTTCATACTGCTCTGTAGGCACTTCATCATTCAATAGATACAGGAGAAGAAGCGTAGAGTCGGTTCTCGGAGAACTTGAAAATCTTATGAATGAGAATAAAACCGCTTTCATAGATTTTGAAGATGAAAATCTCTCTTTGGACAGAAAATGGTTCATTGCTCTTCTGAATGGAATAAAAACAAGGTATGGGAAGTCGGGCATAGAGTTGAGGGCGATGAACGGGCTCTTTCCTTCATCTCTTGATGAAGAGGCAGTGATGCTCATGAAAGAGGCAGGCTTCAAAACCCTGAATCTTTCCCTCGGCTCTTTTGCTGCAGCACAGCTTGAAAGATTCTGCAGACCCGATGTCAGGGAAGGTTTCGAAAGGGCTCTTCTGTTCGCGGAAAAATATGAACTTAACGCTGTGGGGTACATTATCGCAGGGGCTCCATTTCAGAACCCGGAAGATTCCGTTTCTGATCTTCTTTGTCTTGCCGGAAGAAGGGTTCTGGCCGGGGTTTCAATTTTCTATCCATCGCCGGGTAGTCCCGATTTCAAACTCTGCGATAAGCTGGGAATACTTCCTGAAACGTTTTCCCTCATGCGTTCAAGCGCTATTCCCCTTTCCCATACGACAAGCAGGAAGCAGGCAGTTACGCTTCTGAGGCTCGGAAGAATATTGAATTTCATGAAATCACTGAAAGACAGCGGGATTGAGATACCCGCGCCTTCATCTCAAATAGCCAAAACAATTGAAATCGGCGATAGAACAAACGCCGGAATCGAACTCCTTAAGGTATTCCTTCATGACGGGAAAATAAGGGGCTTGGACCGCGACGGAACTGTTTATGAGCACAGTATCTGCCCTGAAACGGCGGGGCTGTTTGTTGAAGGTATAAGGCGAACAGAATTAAGAGGATTCAGAATCTGAGAGCTTTGGATGACTTGCATTTGCCATGTCTTGGAACAAGCTTTGTAAAACCGGTTTGTATTTGAACGCGTTTTAATCTGAACATTATCATGACGATAACTATAAACCGGCTCTCCTTGACATACCGGGGTTTTTTATCTAATATCCGCTCAGTTTTTAAAATAATCGCGAATCCAGGGTTTCTTTAAATAACCGTAAAAATATAACGAGAAAATCATGCCTGACAAACAGCAGATATCAAAAAAAGTTACAGCGGTTCTGGTATACGGACGGCTCCCGCTTGTATCTCTGGGAATGCTTTGCGCCATTGCAGTAATGTGGACACGCAGCTCTTTTTTATACACTTTGGGAGTCTTTTTTCTTTTTATATCTATGTCTTTTGATCTCGTTGACGGATGGTTTGCTGCCAGGTTCAGCCCAAATCTCACTTTTGCGCATCTTGCCGAACGTATTATGGATAAAATAGTATACTCCATTATCTTTCCGCTCGTTGCTGTGGGTGTTATGTGGCGGCTTATTTTTATATCGCCCGGTCACACAAGACCTGAACTTCTTCATGCCATTTTTATTCTTATTTTATGCGTGATTGTCCTAATCCGGGATAATTTCGCCCATTTTATCCGCGCATTTGCTATACAAAGAGGGCAGGAGCCTGAATTGAGGGAGTTCACAAGGCTTCGCACTATTGTGGCTGCTCCTGTCGGCGCGCTTTTGTACGCACACTCCTTTCATGTTTCTGATGACTCCGGTTCGATATTATATTCATGGGTCTCGTGGCTGGGCAACCTCCCGCTTAGAACGTTGTTTATTATCGAGATAATATTTCTTGTGATCAATTTCGGCTCCATAGCAGGCTACTGCCGAAAATACGGGACATACTGCCTTGACGGCCTTTGCGATGACGATGAACTGCTGAGGCGGAAAATTCTCTCCTTTTTCCCGAATTCACTGACCGTTATGAACGCATTAATGGGACTTCTTGCCGTTTTTTTCGCTTATCAGGGCCGGGTAAAAGAGGCATATCTTTTTCTTATCGGCGCAGCTATGTTTGATAAGCTCGATGGCGCTCTTGCCCGGAAGCTAGGGCTGACCGAGCCGCTTAATGACAATTCAGCAAAAATCAGTCTTGGAAGCATCCTGGATGATGTTGCAGATGCTGTCAGTTTTTGCATCGCTCCTGCATGGATATTTTACATAACGCTTTCGGACTCCCAGAATGTTTATGTTATGAATCTGCCGATAGTTTACGCCGCACTTTTTTATGCCGTCCTCGGCATAGGCAGACTTGTCTATTTCACTCTGGATAAAAATCCAATTCCGGGTTTCTTCAAGGGAATGCCGTCTCCGGGAGCTGCAATGCTTATTACGGCTCCGCTTATCATGTTCAGCCAGAGCGTATCGGATGACCCGCAGATGATTTATTTCTGGGGAGTTTTCTGCTTTGTAACCATTATAATCGCTGCGGTCTTTATGAATCTGTATCCCATCAGGTATCTTCATCTTGGGCGCTTTGTCGGCCGCCACCCCTGGTTCGGCAGGTTAACCTTCCTTGTTCTTCTATCAGCCTTTACACCATATTTCGGATACGTTTCGTTCATATATATGCTTTTCTACTTTTTCTCACCTCTTGTTACATGGCGTATTAATCCAGAAGATGCGGCAAGAGAGACAAAAATTTGAGCGCTTTTTTACGAAGCCGTCAATTTCATATCGCGACATTAACAAGGATAGGGTTCAGAATTCTAATCAGGTCTTTTATGGTGATCTGAAAAAGAAGACCTCTTTTGCCAGCATTGATGTAAATTTTTTCAAGGGATGCTATCGAAGCTTCCATGTATATCTTTAAAGACTTTTTTATGCCGAACGGGGAAATACCTCCCACAAAATATCCCGTATGCTTATTGGCTGTTTCCGGTGTGCACGGAACCGCTTTTTTAATTTTAAGCGATGCCGCGAGGGCCTTTAGGGAGACTTTCCGGTCGCCGTGCATAAGCACCAAAAAAGGTTCTTTTGCATCCGTTTCCATTACAAGAGTCTTGATTACCTTATGCTCTTCGGCATTAAGCGCTTTAGCCGCAGCTGCCGTCCCTCCTTTTTCTTCATACCTGTAAGAATGTAATGTAAAAACGGCCTTTTGTTCCCTTAATACTCTAACAGCCGGCGTTGAAGATATCCCCTTTGACATCAATTCATAACCTTTGCATAAAATCGGATCGGGGACCACATCGGGTTAGGATGGCCCATGTAAGCCTTTACCTCGGTATGGCAGATGGAAGATCTTCTATCGGGTTCCCTTTCTGTCGATTATTATTTAGTTTCCATCCGGAAATGACCCTTTTGAGAGATCTCTGTGTCAATCCGCTGGATTTCATGTGCGACATACTACCCGTATGTCTCCGCTCAATCCCTTGATTTTCTTGAGCTTGCCCAAAATTGCCGATTTCCGGATTGTAAACTCGTTTAAAACTTTATTTCCGGATGACCACTAATTAGTGTCCATCCGGAAACTGTAACTTATTAAAAAATATATTAAAAACATTGATTTTCAGGTTGATTTTATGGCGCATTCTGCTATTGTTATTTCACAACATATTGAAATCATTGAACAC
>Ga0105099_10001838_pt1 | contig 12943 bp, 11 predicted proteins | sample PPLLak3cmMay2015_2_FD_79138 | JGI IMG/M metagenome (GOLD analysis project Ga0105099, IMG submission 79138) | Freshwater sediment microbial communities from Prairie Pothole Lake near Jamestown, North Dakota, USA - PPLs Lake P8 Core (1) Depth... | ecosystem: Environmental > Aquatic > Freshwater >...
AAAAAAATATCCGTACTTGTTTTTCCTGAAGGTACAAGAAGTAAAACAGGTGAAGTACAGAGTTTTAAACGCGGTGCCTTTTATCTTGCTGCTCACAGCGGTTATCCGATTGTTCCTATAACAATAAATGGAACAAAAAATGTTTTACCCAAAGGAACGTTTAAACTTAAAAGCGGAACAATATATCTTCATTTTGATAAACCAATCCCGACTGATAATATTAAATCAAAACAGGATGAACTTGCACTAATGGAAAAAGTTAGAGAGATTATTATCAGCAATCAAAAGGAATATGATTAATGGCGGTTACAAAAAAAGATGTTGAAAAAATTGCTGAGCTTGCAAGATTAAAATTCACTGAAGAAGAATTAGAAAACTTTACTCCGCAGATGAATGAAATTTTATCCTATATGGATAAGCTGAATGAACTTGATACTAATGATGTAAAACCACTTTCACACCCCGTTGAACAAACAAATATTTTTCGTGAAGATGAAATGAAACCATCAGTAACCACTGAAGAAGCATTAAAAAATGCACCATCAAAAGATGAACATCATTTTAAAGTTCCTAAAGTAATTGGTGACAAATAATGGCAAAGAAGGTTAAGCCAAAAAAAAATAATCCTTATATACTTGGTGTTATCCCTGCACGATTTGCTTCAACCAGATTAATGGGCAAGCCGCTTGCTGATATAGGAGGCAAATCACTTCTTCAGCATACTTACGAAGGTGCAAAAAAATCCAAACTTATGAACCAAATTGTGATTGCTGTCGATGATGAGCAGGTTTTAAAAGTTGCCAAAAACTTTGGTGCAACAGCAATGATGACTCCAAAGGATTGTCCAACTGGTTCAGATAGAATTGCTATCATTGCAAAAGAATTTCCGCGTGCTGACATAATTGTTAACATACAAGGTGATGAACCTTTTATAAGCGGTATGATGATTGATCAAGCGATTGAACCATTGCTATTTGATGATGAAGTTAATGTCTCAACACTTGCAAAACTGATTGATAATGTTGAAGAGTTTAATTCTCCTTCAGTTGTAAAAGTTGTTTTTGATTATAAAAATTTTGCATTGTATTTCTCCCGCTCTCCAATTCCATTTGTCCGTGATGCAGAAGATGAAGAGGAAATGCTTGAGAAAGCAAATGTTTTTAAGCATGTCGGATTATATGTTTATCGTAAAGAATATTTGTTTAAGTTCACACAACTTGAACCAACAGATTTAGAACAATGGGAAAAACTTGAACAGCTGCGAATGCTTGAGAATGGTTTTAAAATTAAAATTGTAGAAACCGAGTATGATAGTTTTTCAGTTGATACACCGGAAGATTTAGAAAAAGCAAGAAAGATATATTCAAAAGTTAATAAAATTGAGTTAGCAAAATGATTACTCCAAAAAAGATTTTGCTTGCACAGATTCCAACTCCATTAGAAGAAATAAAATTTGAAGGAAAAAGTTTTTTTCTTAAGCGTGATGATTTAACTGGTTGTGAATTATCTGGTAATAAAGTTAGAAAACTTGAATATCTTCTTGCTGATGCTAAAAGTAAAAAAGCTGATATTATTTTTACTTCGGGTGGAGATCAATCTAATCATGCAAGAGCAACAGTTATTGCCGCCAAGAAAATTGGATTAAACACAAAACTATTTTTGTGGGGTAAAGAAACTCCAACGGTAAATGGAAATTTATTTCTTGATAAAATGTATGGAGCAGACATTCAGTTTTTTACTGAAAAAGAATATGAAAAAGTTTATGATGTAATGTTTGAACAAAGATTAGCCCTGCTAAAAAAGAAAAAGAATGTTTATGTTTTTCCTGGCGGAGGCTCAACTACTCTTGGCATTTGGGGTTACATAAATTTTATAAACGAACTTAAAAAACAAATCGATCTGACTAAAATTGATTCAATTGTTGCAGCTTGCGGTTCAGGTGGAACTGCTGCAGGAATGTTAGTGGGTGCAGCATTAAATAAGTTAAATATTAAGATAGTCGCTGTTCACGTTTTGATGACAAAGAAAGAAATGGAAAAACATATTTTACAACTTGCAGAAGGTTGTGTGCTTGATTATAAAATGAATTGTAAGATTAATCCAGAAAATCTTGTTGTAGTTGATGGATATTCTAAAGAAGGGTACAAGAAAATATCCCAATCAAAAATTAAACTGATTAAAAAGTTTGCAGAAGAAACCGGAATTCTATTTGATCCAGCTTATACGGGAAAAGCATTTACTGCTTATTATGAACAATTTTTAAAGACTGGAAAAGAGAAAAAAAGTATCTTTGTTCACACAGGTGGATTGTTTGGTGCATTTGCCAGAACAAAGGAATATCTTTCTTAGTTTATTCGATTGGTAGTTATCAACAAAATAATTTAACTTTGTTGCAATAAAAATAAGCGAGCTTAAAATGGATTGTATATTTTGTGAGATTGCAGAAAAATCATCTGAAGCAAAAATTGTTTTTGAAAACGAAAAGTTTATTGCCTTCCTTGACATCAATCCCGTTAACTATGGGCACACTTTAATTATCCCAAAGAAACATTTTGATAATTTCTTAACAATCCCTGCGGAAGATTTAGTTGCGATGACAAAACTTACACAATATCTTGCTGGTGTTGTAAAGCGTGCATTAAAAGCAGATGGATTCAACATTATTTCAAACAACGGAAATAGTGCTGGACAATCTGTTTTTCATTTTCATTATCATATCATTCCAAGATATGATAATGATTTTCATATGCGACTAAGAACGATCGAATATAATGATTCTGAAATTGAAGCTTATGCGGAAAAAATTAAAGTAGCAGTTTCGAAATATGAAGGATTATTAAATGGATAAAAAAATAAGAGTTGTTGTTGCAAAATCAGGTTTAGACGGACATGATAGAGGTGCAAAGGTAATAGCTGCTGCTTTGCGTGATGCTGGAATGGAAGTTATCTACACAGGTTTACGGCAAACTCCAGAAATGATTGTTGAAGCTGCAATGCAGGAAGACGCCGATGTAATTGGTATTAGTATTTTATCAGGTGCTCATATGACTATCTTTCCTAAACTTATAACTTTGCTGAAAGAAAAGGGAATGGATGATGTACTGCTAACCGGAGGGGGAATTATTCCAGAAGAAGATATTATGAAATTAAAAAACATTGGAGTCGGGGAATTATTTACTCCCGGTGCTACAACTACTGCTATTGCAGAATATATTAAAGATTGGTGCTTCGCTCATCCAAGAAACTAAAATGTCTTAAAAATTATTACTGAAAGGAAATTGTCATGAAAAAGTTTTTCCTTTTGTTTTTTTTGGTTACATCCATTATCCTTCCACAAACATTAATTAATACTGTAAATCTTCCATCTGGTACATTCTGGAGTTCTGGCTATGGACTTGTTTATGAAAATTCAAAGTACTGGATATCTTCATCAAGTTCTACGTTAGGACGTGGGATAATTTATGCCGTTAATGATGTGGGAGTATTAGTTGATACAATCACGATGAATTATCCATCAATTAGAGAATCTCAAGGATTAGCGTTTGATGGTAATTATTTTTGGTATGTAGAGCGTAAAACTGCACGATGTGATCTCTTCAAAGTTGATTTTAATGGGAATGTTTTAGATTCAATAACATCAGCACAACTTTTTGGTGGATCCTGGTACTTTGGAGGTGCTGCCTGGGATGGATCCGGTTTATGGATTTCGGTTTATTATCCCGATGCTAATGTGGCACTATACAAGATTAGTACTGCTACTAAACAAGTTGTTGATACTATCAGTTTCTTGAATTTTGCTCCTGGACAGCTTCAACCACAAGGAATTACTGTTAAAGGAGATACTCTATTTTTTGTTAATGATGGATTTCAAGGTATTGACAAAATCTATGCTGTAAGTTTAACTACAGAGGATAGCCTCTTTACATTTAATCCTCCTGAACAACCTGGTTTAAGACAAAATCCAAGAGGTTTAGCTTGGGATGGAAATAATTTTTGGCTGCTTGCCGAGCCTGTTGGCGCAAGCAGCGGCAGGCAATTATTTAAATATAATTTAGGTGGTTCTGGTTCACCGGGTATTACAGTGCTTACTCCAAATATCAACTTTGGAAATGTAATGATTGATTCAACCTTAACTCAGAATATTTCTGTGTCGAACTATGGTACTGCTGATCTTATATTAACAACACCTCTAATAAGTAATGCTGCGTTTACTATTACATCAATATTCCCAATCACAGTTCATTCAGGTGAGATTGTTAATATCCCTTTAAATTTTAGACCAGCGGCAAATGTAGCATACAATGATTCAGTTTTACTTTTTCATAATGACCCGATTGTTAATTATTCAAAGATCACTATTAGTGGAAATGGAGTCTTTACTGCTCCGTATTTAACATCAATTCCAGCATCAATTAGTTTTGGTTCTAAAAGAATTAATTCTACATCATATCTAGAACTAACACTAAATAATGCTGGTTCAAACCTTCTGTTAATTGATTCAATTAAACTTAACTCAACAAATTTTTATTTTGAACAATTAACAACTCCACTCACAATTAATCCGTTAACATCTTCAACATTTAGAGTATGGTTTAAACCTCTAACTTTAAATAGTTATACTGATTCTATAAGGATTTATTCAAACGCTTCAAATGGTGTTTTGATTTATATTCCGGTTTCCGGCAGCGCCATGAATTTCGATCCTGCGTTAGGTAATATTTTTTGGCAGGGTCAAATACCAGACAATCCGGGAACTAGTTTTCAAGATTACACACCAAGATCAATGAAGAAAATACAGGATATTAATGCAGATGGAGTTAAAGACTTAGTAGTTGCAACAGAAAATTATTGGACTCTTGTTTTCAATGGAAACAGTTCAGGTTCAGCTGATATCTTATGGTATTACTCGACATATTTTGGTTCCATAAATACAGGCTCAGTTGATTATGAGCAAGGATTGCAAATAGCTTCTGATCTAAACGGTGATAATCACGAAGATGTTATTATTGGAACAGCAGGCGGTAATGAATTTGTTTATGCTTTAAATGGATTAACCGGAGCAGTACTATGGGAATTCGGAAATTCAGCCACAACTGATGACGGTGATATAATGGGTTTAGATGTTAAAAGAGATTTTAATAATGATGGTATCCCTGATGTTTTAATGACTGCGAGCGGAAACGAATCAACAGGGTCCGGAAGATTTTCTGTGTATTTATTAAATGGTGTAAATGGAAATCAGATTTGGAGAATTAATCAGCAAGCTCAACAAAAACTAAAGTATATGGTTGCTTCTACAGATTTTGGTGGTGCTGCTGGTTCAAGAGTTGGAACAACTAATGAAGTGATTGGTTTTAATCAATTAGGAAGCATTGCCTGGTTATTTCCCACAAGCGGCACTCCATGGACTGTTCGTGAAATTCCAAATATTTCCGGTTCATCAAGTTCAGATGTTATTGTTGGTACAACAACAGGGAATGTTTATTGTTTAAATGCTGAAACAGGCGCACAAATATGGAGTACATCAATAGCAAATGTTTTTATTGAAGATTTAAAAATAGTGCCAGATGTTAATCAATCTGGTTATCCTGATATTTTAGTCAGCGGTATTAATCCAAACATTCATATGCTAGAAGGTTCAACAGGAATAAATATTTGGTCAAATTCAACAGGAGGGAATATTTTAGGTAAAGATGTGCTTAGTGATTTAAATGCTGATGGGATTCCTGAAGTTGGAAGTGCATCATTAAATGATATTGCACACGTTTATAATAGTGTTAATGGAAATATCATTTTTAATTATGCATTTGGCGGAGGTACAAATTCATTTGCTGCGGAACATATCGTAGATGTTGATGATGTTGACGAAAATTATAGTAATGAGTTTGCAGCATGTTCAAGAGATGGAAGAGTAATATTATTTTCTGGTGGAATTGATGTTGTGCCTGTTGAATTAATTAATTTTTCTGCTTATGCTGAAGAAGGATTTATTAATCTAAATTGGGCAACTGCTACTGAAACAAATAATCTGGGATTTGAAATACAGCGAAAAACCGGTTCAGTTAATAATAGCTGGAAAAAAGTTGGATTTGAACAGGGAAGAAGTACAACAACGGAAAGATCTTATTACACTTTTACTGATGATTCCCCGATTCAAGGAAAAAATTATTATAGATTAAAGCAGATAGATTATGATGGAACTTTTGAATACTCTGCCGAGATTGAAGTTGAAGTTGGCACTCCAGTAACTTATGCCCTGGAACAAAATTATCCAAATCCATTTAACCCGGTTACCAATATTAAGTATGCTATTCCGGTTTCTGGAAATGTAAAAGTGGCAATCTACAATTCTCTAGGTGAAAGGATTGAAACTTTAGTAAATGGTTATTTAGAGTCAGGTTACTATAAAGTTAATTGGAATGCAGGTAAGTATTCTTCAGGAGTATATTATTACAGGTTGGAATCTGAAAATTTTAATTCAGTTAAAAAAATGATTCTGCTGAAATAATCCGGCCCATATTTTTTTATTCAAATAAGGTCTGAGCAATCAGACCTTTTATTTTTGTAATTCATTCAAACACTTAAAGGGAATAAGAACAATATAATTGTAATGAATCTCATTTAATGTTGATGTGTCAAGCTGTTTCTCAATCTTGTAGGGAATACGTTTTAAATCAAGTACGCTTGTAAGGGATATAATTTCTGATTCTTCTGTAAGAGATTTGTATAATACATATGGAGACTTTTGAGCCGACAATGTTTCTGAAATATTAATACCACAAACAGGACAGGTTTCGTTATCAAAACTAACTATTGAATCAAACTGAGCAAGATAATCTGCAAAATCTGAGAGATCATCATCCGTAAAATTATTAGTGCACTCGATCATTAAATCTTAATTGTTTTTTGGTTTGTTTAAGGTAAAAATAACTTTTGTCCCTTCACCAACTTTACTTTGAACTTTGATATTTCCACCGTGAATATTTACAATTTCTTTACAAAGTGCTAATCCCAGTCCAGTTCCTTTTTCTTGTTTCGTTCCTTTTGTCGTAAAACTCATATCTATTCTAAAAAGTTTTTCTATATCTTGTTCTTTTATGCCAACACCGGAATCACTAACTGTATACTCAATGTAATCATTAAATCTGTTTTCATTTACTTCGATAAGCCCGCTTTCCGCTGTAAACTTAATTGCATTTGAAATAAGATTCTGAACTAGACTTTGGAGCATTGCATCATCACCCCATATAAAACTCTGATGATCAAGTTTATTTTTTAGGTTAATATTTTTCATCCGTGCATTTTGATTGAGCAGAATCCTTGTGTCTTCAACTATCATAAACATATTTTGCAATGCAGGATTATACTTCATCTTTCCTGATTCTAATCTAGACCATTCAAGAAGATTTTCAATAAGTTTGTAAGTACTTTCTGTAGATTCCTTAACTATCTGAATATATTGCCGAACTTCGCTTTCACTCAATAAATCATATTCCTCAACAATCATACGGGTTAATCCAAGCAGACCATGGAACGGGCTTTTTAGATCGTGTGCAATAATAGAAAAGAATTTATCTTTAGAAGCATTTAGTTCTTTAAGTTCCTCTGTGAATTTAATAATTTTTTCTTCGTTCGATTTTTTATCAATTGCAAGTGCAATTTGTTCTGATACATAAATCAAAATATCCTTCTCTTCTTCTCCATAAGTAGTTGGATCTGAATAATCCTGCACAACTATCGCACCTATAGTTTTTCCTTCAACACTTAATGGAACACCAAGCCATATTTTTGCCGGTTCACCGATTAAGGAAGTCTCACCCTGTTCCCGAAGTTTTAAATCAAGTTCAGCATCAATTAGATGTGCTTTCCCACTTCTTAACACATATTCTGTTAAACCTTTGCCTGATTTTCTTTCTGCTGGAGGTTTATCAATTTCATCAACAAAATACGGAAAACTTATTATATCATTATCCGGGTGATAAATTGCAATGTAAAAGTTATCTGCAGTCATCAATTCGCTAACAGCACTGTGTATAAATGCATATAGTAAATTGATGCTATTCAAAGAAGTAATAGCCGTTGAAATCTTTAACAAGGCATCTTTTACATTTTCAGCTTTTTTTAAACTTGTAATATCGCGAGTGATCCCAAAAGTTCCATAAACATTATCCTTTTCATCAATCAATGGAATTTTGGTTGTAGAAGCCCAGGTTACTTTTCCATCTAACCAGGTTTCTTTTTCAATCTTATTGATTAGAGGTATTCTACTTTTAATAATTTTCTTTTCATCCTCTTTCGCCTCAATAGCATGTTCATCATTAAATATTTCGAAATCTGTTTTTCCAATTAATTCCTCAAAACTATTCAATCCCATTTTTTTTAATGTAGCCTTATTAGCTTTTATAAATCTGCCTTCTATATCTTTAAAGTAGATTGAGTCTGGCAGATAATCCATAAAATATTGTTGTAATTGAATTTCTCTAAAGAACTTAGATTCAACTTCAATTTTATCAGATAAATCTTTAACAATAACAAATTGAAATTTTTCCGTTCCAGAGCCAATTACTCCAACACTTACTGAAACATGTACTATTTTATTTTTATTTTTATGGATCAAATCTACGTTATACTTTGATGGAACCTCTTCCCCGAGTAATCTTTTTTTGCTTCTTTCCAAAACCCTGTCAAGATCATTTGGTGCGATAACTTCTTTTAATCCTAATTCTGTTATTTCATATATTGTATAGCCAAGCAAATCGGCAAAGTACTTATTAGTGTATTTAATTCTTTCATCCTGTAATAAAACTAATCCATCAGGAATCGTATTAAGGAGAACATCAAATTTGTTTTTAAAATCTGCCAATGAATAAGTATTTTCTATATCCAGGGTAAAGTGGTCTATTGCAGAGTTTCGATTGGAATTTGTATCGGTCATTTAGATCATTATTAAATAATTTTTTGATAAGATGTATCTGTTAACCAAATTGCTTATTTAATTTACCTATAATCGTGCCACTGAATCAATTATAAATGGTAATAAGTTCTTTAATTCATTGCTCTTTCTAACATTATCGAAAAACTTTCTGAAATATTTACATGACAATAATTTTCCATTAGAGTCCAATTTTTATATATTTGCACCTGTTTTTGCAAAAATTAGAAAGAATTATGCACCAATTTAAGGATTTGAATCCAGCACAACTTGCAGCAGTTGAATATCTTGATGGACCTCAAATGATAGTTGCCGGTGCTGGCTCCGGTAAAACTAAAGTTCTAACTTATAAAATCGCTTACCTATTAAAGAAAAATTATACTCCAGAGTCAATTCTTGCGCTCACTTTTACTAACAAAGCAGCCAATGAAATGAAGGAGAGAATTAAGGAGCTGATTGGTAAAAAGGCAGATGATTTATGGATGGGTACTTTCCATTCTGTATTTGCTAAAATACTTCGAACGGAAGCAAAGCATATCAATTACAGAAGTAATTTTTCAATTTATGATACAATAGACTCCACTTCTCTTGTTTCTAATATCATGACCGACTTGAATATTGATCTTGAAAATCTATCTACAAATTCAGTTAGACATAGAATTAGTTTTCTAAAAAATCATATGATTACTCCAAAGGAATTTAGAAGTAAACATGTAGGTTCTTTTCTTGAAGAAAAAATTGCAGATGTTTATGTGGAATATCAAAAAAGATTAATTGAATTTAACGCAATGGATTTTGATGATTTGCTGCTCAAACCTATCGAACTTTTTAATGAAAAGAAAAATATTTTACAAAAATACAAATCCAGATTTGAATATCTTCTTGTTGATGAGTTTCAGGATACCAACAAAGCTCAATATGAGTTATTAAAGTTACTAGTTTCAAGAAATGGATTAATTTCTGTAGTTGGCGATGATGCTCAAAGCATTTACAGTTGGCGCGGTGCAAACATTGGTAATATGAAAGATTTTGGAAAAGATTTTCCAAAATTTCAGCTATTTAAACTTGAACAGAATTACAGATCAACTAAAATGATTCTAAAAGCTGCTGATTCTGTAATTAAAAATAATAAAGATCAGGTTTCTAAAACTCTTTGGACAGAAAATGAAGAGGGCGAACCAGTGATGCTTCTTAAGTGTGCTGATGAAAAGGATGAAGCTTCTCAAATTTCTAAATATATAAAGTACGAGCTGACTAAGAAAAAATTAGTGTTTAATGATTTTGCAATTTTATACCGCACTAATTCACAATCCCGTGCAATGGAAGATATTTTTCGCAGAGAAAAAATTCCTTACACTATAATTGGTGGAGTGGAGTTTTATAAAAGAAAAGAAGTTAAAGACGTTGTTGCATACCTGCGTGTAATATCAAACCAGAATGATGAAGAAAGTTTGTTAAGGATAATGAACTTTCCTCAGCGTGGTATTGGCAGTACAACAGTTACACGAATGATAGCTTTTGCCAGGAAGCACGAAATAACTCTTTTTCAAACTATGGGAAGAGTTTTTGAAGTTATTGATATTAAAGAACGCATTCAAAAAAATGTAAAACAGTTTAAAACTTTGCTTGATAAGTACTCTGCTTTAAAGGATAAACTTTCTGTTGGTGAACTTACACGTGCAATGGTTGATGATCTTGGGTTAATTAGAATGTTTAAAGAAGAAGCCACACAAGAAGCCATGCAAAGAATGGAAAATATTAATCAACTGTTAGCATCATTAAGTGAATTTTCTTCTGCAAATGCAGATGCTAAACTGGAACAATATCTTGAAGAAGTTTCTTTGATAGCAGATATTGATAACTATTCCGAAACTAAAAATTGTGTTACGCTTTTAACTGTTCATGCAAGTAAAGGATTGGAATGGCCAATAGTTTTTGTCAGCGGCTGCGAAGAAGATATCTTTCCTATCGCAAGCAAGTATTTATCAGATGCTTCCGTTGATGAGGAGAGAAGATTATTCTATGTTGCCTTAACACGAGCAAAGAAAAAAGCTTATGTTACGCATGCAAGGTCAAGATATAGATTTGGTGAAGTTGCTTATCAAAGCAGATCCAGATTTATTGATGAACTTGATCCAACAGCTTACAAAGAAACTAATGGTGGACTTGGACGCAAAGCAAACCGAAAAACAAAAAAAGAAATGTATTATGAGTATTTTGAAAAAGTCGAATACGAAAGTTTTGATCAGGATGGAGTTGCATTGAGAATTGGCAGCCGTGTAATGCATGATAAATTTGGACTGGGAAAAGTAGTGGATGTTATCGGATCAGGAGACCAGACCAAAGCAACTGTGCACTTTGAAGGAAATAATGTAAAACAGCTTATGTTGAAATTTGCCAAGCTTAAAGTATTATAATAAATATTTATTGAATCGATTAATTTTATTAAGGAGATGAAAGGTATATGTCTATTGCACCCAAAAAATTAGCAATATTAGTTGGTGGAGGTCCGGCACCAGGAATCAATAGCGTTATTGGTGCAGCAACAATCCGTGCAGCAGTTGAAGGCGTAGAAATAATTGGAATTAAAGATGGTTTTAAGTGGATAATGCAGGGAGACATTACTCACGTTAGAGATTTAAATATCCAAAACGTAAGCCGCATTCACTTCAGGGGCGGTTCGTATATTGGAATCTCAAGATCTAATCCTACCAAAGATCCAAAGCATTTAGAAAACACGGTGACATCTTTATTAAGATTAAATGTTGATAAACTAATTACAATTGGCGGTGATGATACAGCTTTCAGTGCGCTTAAAGTTAATGAAATGGCCTCCGGCAGAATTAAAGTTGTTCACGTTCCTAAAACAATTGATAACGATCTTGATCTTCCTCATGGCATTCCAACTTTTGGCTTCCAGACTGCAAGACACATTGGTGTTGAGGTTGTAAAAAATCTTATGGTCGATGCTCAAACAACTTCACGCTGGTACTTCGTAATTTCTATGGGTAGAAAAGCAGGACATCTGGCACTCGGAATCGGTAAAGCTACAGGTGCTACATTAACATTAATTCCAGAAGAGTTTGCTAACAAACAGATTAAGTTTAATCATATAGTGGATATACTTGTTGGTGCGATTATTAAAAGACTAAGCTATGGTAAGCCTGATGGTGTTGCGATAATTGCCGAAGGATTGGTTGAACATTTAGACCCTGCTGATCTTGAATCTTTAGTTGAAGTTGAGAGAGATGCACACGATAATATAAGAATTGCTGAAATAAACTTTGGTGAAATATTAAAGTCTAAAGTTCAAGAGCGACTAAAAGGTTTTGGATTAAAGGCAACCATTGTTGCTAAAAATATTGGGTACGAGTTACGATGCGCTGACCCAATTCCTTTTGATATGGAATACACCAGAGATTTAGGCTTTTCTGCTGCTCAGTTTATTCTTGAAGGCGGAAGCGGTGCAATGGTTTCAATTCAAAATGGAAATTTTGTACCGATGTATTTTAAAGATATAATTGATCCTAAAACTTTAAAGACAAAAATCAGAATGGTTGATCCTGCATCAGAAAGTTTTTATATAGCAAGAAGATATATGTTACGCCTAAACCAGGCTGATTTTGATGATCCACATGAACTAGCTAAACTGGCAGCCACAGCAGGAATGTCTATAGATAAGTTTCAACAAACATTCGGCTATCTTATTGAAAATGACTTGTTATATCAATTTATTAAAGAAGGCAAATTTGCAATTGCATCATCAGAATCTAATTACGCTCATAGAATGCAGGCGGAGAATGATAAAGGCGATGAATATGGAGATGAATAATTATTGGAAATAAAAATATTTAGTAAAACCCGAGCTCGAACTCGGGTTTTTTATTAACTCTTTTTCTCGCCTTTAAATACTTTGTAAAAAGAAAATACCGTTAATCCTATTATTATTCCCCACGCTACTACTAGAAAAATTATTCCACTAGTTGTAAGACCCATTATTTAACCTCACTA
>Ga0105099_10001839_pt1 | contig 12942 bp, 8 predicted proteins | sample PPLLak3cmMay2015_2_FD_79138 | JGI IMG/M metagenome (GOLD analysis project Ga0105099, IMG submission 79138) | Freshwater sediment microbial communities from Prairie Pothole Lake near Jamestown, North Dakota, USA - PPLs Lake P8 Core (1) Depth... | ecosystem: Environmental > Aquatic > Freshwater >...
AATTATGATGCTCATAAAATTTATTCTATCATACTGTTAAAGTTTTAACAATCTTTCCGCGTTGCCGTGGCAGATTTTTTCCCTGTCTTCATTGCTCAGCTTGACTGATTCAATGAATTTGACCGCCTCCATGTTTGATTCGGCGCTATAATCCACCGCGAAGAGTATCCTGTCAGGCCCCATGCCGTGTGAACCAGCTGCAGGGGAGGTTTTTGCTCAAAGCACATTCTTTAAAAACCTGCCTGTATATGACTCCCTGATCGCGGTTATATCTTCAGGGGTGCCGGCAGCCACAAGGTGTCCACCCCTGTCCCCTCCCTCCGGGCCGAGGTCTATAACATAGTCGGCGGTCTTTATAACATCCAGGTTGTGTTCAATGACCACTACGGTATTATCAAGCCCTACCAGATGGGTCAGCACCTCCAGGAGCTTCCTGACATCATCGAAGTGGAGTCCGGTCGTGGGCTCGTCAAGCAGATACAGGGTTCTTCCGGTATCCCTCTTGCTCAGTTCCCTTGAGAGCTTTATCCTCTGGGCCTCACCGCCCGAAAGGGTCGTGGCAGACTGGCCGAGCCGGATATAGCCGAGCCCCACATCGTAAAGGGTCTTCAGCTTCCTTTTTATATTGGGTATATTTTCAAAGAAGGTCATGGCCTGGTTTACGGTCATGTCCAGGACATCCGCAATATTCGCGCCCTTGTATCTCACCTCCAGTGTGTCCCTGTTGAACCGGCTCCCGTTGCATGACTCGCATGTGACATGGACGTCGGGCAGGAAGTGCATCTCGATCCTTATAAGCCCGTCTCCGTTGCATGCCTCGCATCTCCCGCCCCTCACGTTGAAACTGAACCTGCCGGCCTTGTATCCCCTCATCTTTGATTCCGGAAGCATGGCAAAGAGGTCCCTGATGAAGGTGAAGAGGCCGGTGTATGTCGCTGGATTGGACCGCGGCGTGCGTCCTATGGGGCTCTGGTCTATGTCGATAACCTTGTCGATATACTGTATCCCCCGTATGTTTTTTACCCTTCCGACAGAGGCCTTTGAGTGGTAGAGCTTCTGGCTGAGGGCGGGAAAAAGTATCTCGTTGATCAGGCTGCTCTTGCCCGAACCGGATACCCCGGTTATGCAGGTGAATGTCCCCAGGGGGATCTCCACGTCTATGTTCTTCAGGTTGTTGTGCTCTGCGCCATCAATAACGATCTTTTTGCCGTTACCCTGCCTCCTCTTTTTGGGGACCGGTATGGAGAGCTTGCCGGAGAGATACTGGCCAGTCAGGGAGTTCGGGTCCCTTACCAGCTCCCCGGGCGTTCCGTGGAATACCACCTCGCCGCCCTTCATCCCTGCGCCGGGGCCCATGTCTATAACATGATCCGACGACATGATGGTCTCGGCATCGTGTTCCACAATAAGAACGGTGTTGCCGAGGTCCTTAAGCCGCTTCAGGTTCTGCAGCAGGAGCAGATTGTCCTTCTGGTGCAGGCCTATGCTCGGCTCATCAAGGACATAGAGCACGCCGGCAAGGCCGGAGCTTATCTGGGTTGCCAGCCTGATCCTCTGGCTCTCGCCGCCTGAAAGGGTGGCGGAGGAGCGGTCAAGGGTCAGGTAGGAGAGCCCGACACTCTTCAGGAAGCCTATCCTTTCCTTCAGCTCCTTGACTATCCTCCTTGATATCTCAACTTCCCTGGAATCAAGGCTGAGGGCATTGAAAAATGCGTCCGCATTTTCAATGGACAGGGCCGTGATCATGTTAATGGACATGCCCCCGACCCTGACAGCCATGCTTACGGGTTTGATCCTTGCGCCGTGGCAGGAGGGGCAGTCCTTCTCGCTCATATACATCTCGATCTCTTCCCTGATCATGGGGGAGTCCGTCTCCAGGTAGCGCCGCTCAAGATTGGGGATTATGCCTTCAAAGGGCCTGTTGTAGTAATGTCTCCGGTCGCTATGCTCAAAGTGGAACTTGATCTCCTCATCCCCTGACCCGTAGAGAAAAATCTCCTGTATCTTTTTCGGGAGGTCCCTGAAGGGGGTATGTATATCTATTTTATAATGGCTGCAGATGGAGTCGAGCATCTGCGAAAAATACATGGAGTGACGCTTTGACCATGGAACCAGGGCCCCTTCCCTCAGAGTAAGACTCGTGTCAGGGACCATCAGGTCAGGGTCAAGATATCTTTTTATCCCAAGCCCGCCGCATTCAGTGCATGCGCCCTGTGGGTTATTGAAGGAGAACATCTGGGGCGTGAGTTCCGGCATGCTGATCCCGCATTTCTTGCAGGCGGCCTTCTGGCTGAAAAAGAGTTCCTCGGAGCCTATTACATCGATAACCGCATAGCCGCCTGAGAGATTCAGTGTGAGCTCCATGGAATCGGTGAGCCGCCGCCTTATATCGCTGCCTATTACCAGCCGGTCCACTATGGCGCTGATGGTATGCTTTTTGTTCTTGTCCAGGGTTATTTTATCTTCAAGCAGCCTGACATCCCCGTCAACCCTGACCCTGGTGAATCCGTCCTTGCGGAGCTTGTCCAGGAGATGACCGTGTTCGCCCTTCCTGCCCTCGACAACAGGCGCGAGGATCTGTATCTTTGTATCCTTTTTCAGGTCCATGATCCTGTCCACTATCTGCTGCGTGGTCTGAGGCGCGATCTCCATGCCGCACTGCGGACAGTGGGGGCGGCCTATGCGCGCGAACAGGAGCCTCAGGTAGTCATATATCTCCGTTACAGTACCGAGGGTGGACCGGGGGTTCTTGCTTGAGACACGCTGTTCAATGGCTATGGCAGGGGAGAGGCCGTCGATATAGTCTACGTCAGGCTTGTCCATCTGCTCAAGGAACTGGCGGGCATAGGCGGAGAGGGACTCCACATATCTCCTCTGTCCCTCGGCGTAGATGGTGTCAAAGGCAAGGGAGGACTTTCCTGACCCTGAAAGGCCCGTGATAACAACCATCTTGTCCCTGGGGATGTCCAGTGATATATTCTTGAGGTTGTGTACCCTGGCGCCTCTTATCTTTATGGTGTCTGTGGGCATGAACCGAACCTTTGAAATACTGAGGTCAATGTGGTTCCTCAGCTGTTTTTGATTATGACGATGTAATTAGTGGCGCATGGCGCATGGCTCAAGGCGCAAGGTAAATGCAAAACCAGTTCCTTCCTCACGCCTTGCCCCCTGTACCTTGCTCCTCGTTTTTATCTGCCGTGAGCGCATTACCTTATCCGTCATTCTGCGGCTTGACCGCGGAATCCAGTCTTTTATCTTTCCTTGCGCCCTGTGCCTTAAGCCTATTTTTTATCATCTCTGCCGCCATTTTTATTGCCGCCTTCAGGCTTGCCGGATCTGCCACGCCTTTTCCCGCTATATCATAGGCAGTGCCGTGATCCACTGATGTCCGCACTATGGGGAGGCCGAGGGTGACATTGACGCCGTCGGAGAAATGGATCATCTTTAACGGGATCAGGCCCTGGTCGTGGTACATGTTGACCACTGCGTCAAATTGGCCTGATAGCGCCTTGAAATAAAGGCTGTCGGCAGGGAGAGGTCCATGGACGTTGATCCCTTCTTTCTCAGCCATGCGAACCGCGGGAAGGATTATCTCTTCCTCCTCTGTCCCGAACATGCCTGATTCGCCTGCATGGGGATTAAGTGCGGCCACTGCTATACTTGGCCTTTGGATGCCGAAATCATCCCTCAATGCGCTATTTGTAACCCTGATTGTCTTCAGTATGTTCTCTTTGTTTATTCTGTAGGGGACTTCCTTCAGGGCGCAGTGGATAGTCACAAGGGTCACGCGGAGCCGTTCGCCTGCAAGCATCATCACATAATCCTTCGCGCCTGTAAGATCTGCGATCAGTTGAGTATGCCCCTCAAACATGTATCCCGCATCATTCAGCAGGGCCTTGTTTATCGGGCATGTCACCATGCCGGAGATTTTCCCTGACATTGCCAGCTCCACGGCATTGATGATATATCCTGCCATTGCCCTCCCGCCTTCCTTTGAGGGCCTTCCGGGGACAGCGCTTTGCGGCTCCAGCATGGAAAGAGGAATCAGGTCTATCTGTCCTGGTAGGCCTTCCGACATTTCAGGGGCAGAGACCTCCCTTATCCTGACAGACGAATCATGGGCATATTTAAGGCAAAGGGACAAAACGGCCGGATCGCCCAACACAACAGGTCTGCAAAAGGCATAGATCCCCGGATCCGACAATGCCTTTATTATGATCTCAGGCCCTATGCCGGAAGGGTCTCCCATTGTGATTCCTGTTATGGGCAAGGCTTTCATTTTGTCAGATTCCCCCATGTGAAAACTTGTCATTTATCCGTGGGCCATCTGCCACTATACCGGATATCATTCAAGGTTTACTCCTGCTGCGGTCATGCCGCAAAATAGCAGAGATACTTTGGAGACTATACTTATTAGGATTGAACTGTCAATGGTGTCTTGAGGCTCAATTTGTCATTATTTCGACCGGAAATAAGATTGAGCCACAAGAGGAGTAGTCTGTTTCAAGAGTGAAGGAAGAACTATTAGGGTAATGAGGCTTCTAATCGGGACAGATTAAAATCATTTATTGAAGAATAATCGTAAATAGTTTATATATTTTTTCAAATTATTCTACTCATTCCGATGATCATTACAATAAGAGTATCGCTATTACTGTAATATGTCACCAGTTCGTCCGCAGCGAATACAAGGAAGCGGCAGCCGGATAATGGCTCGAATCCGTGCTATGCCCCTAATTTTTTTCTACAGAAAGTCAAAGGAATGGAAAGAGATTCGAATGATATCAAGTCAGAAAAAATCCTTTTCAGTAATATTTTCATCGGGTCAATCCTGCGACCAGGGACAGTCTGGTTTCCATTAATAAGCCTCTCTTTACAAACCCTTAGATTTTGCAGAGATTAGCAGAAAGGAGAAAAACCCATGAGTGACCAAAGAAGCGAACAGAATGGCATTTCCCGAAGAGGTTTTCTGAAAGGGACAGCCGCACTGGCCGGCGGTGGTCTTATTTCCGGCTCCAAACTAGATGCAGCTGAAACACAAACACTAAAAACAACTGCAACTATCACAAGCGGCCGTGTTGTCGGATACAGTGGCGAAGGCGATTGGCTGGGAGCTGCCCCGGTCATCCATGATGCCGATATCAGTAAGACCATCGATATCGATGTGCTCGTACTCGGCGGGGGACATGCGGGGCTGCTTGCGGCCCTGGGAGCGTCAGACAAGGGGGCCAAGGTTGCCGTTATAGAGAAACAGGCCGAGAAGGCTTATGACACCTGGATGGGCCGGGTTGGGGAAGATATTGGCCATGTCAACTCCAAGTGGTTGATCAAGCGGGGCTACGGGCCATATGACACGGGAGAGATCGTAAACGAGTTTGTGAAGCGCGCCCACGGCCGATGCAACCCGGATGTGATCCGCCTTTATGTGGAAAACTCCGGCGCTATGTTTGACAGGATGGTAGAGGTCTACGAAGAGTACAAGGATCTGCGCAAGGCCAATGATAGCAAGGTGGAATTTAAATACAGCAAACCGACCGGTCCGGGTAGTGTCGCTTCGGGAAGTACGGCCGGCGGTGCAACAGAAATATATGATTTTTCCGATGCGCTAAGCGAAGAGATGTGCATCAACCAGGTCCAGAAGGGTGTTGCCCCAAAAGACTATCCTATCGAGATAGGCGGCTTCAAGACCTGGCCTTGCAATGCTCAGTTCATGGGCCCGACGGTCCGCAGGCCGGTTGGAACCTACATCTCGGTTCTCAGATGGTTTGAAAAATACCATGTGCGGAAGACAATAGATCAAGGTGCAGACTGGTATTACGGCACAACTGCAGTTGTCCTCACCCAGGACGCAAGCGGATCTGTCACCGGTGCAATCGTACAGGATACCGCCGGCAAGTATATCAAGTTTAAGGCCGGCAAGGGTGTAATATTAGCTTGTGGCGACTTCAGCGGCAATCCCGAGATGTGCTGGGCGCTTCTTAACGAGAGCCAGGAATGGGTGGAGCGGGGAGGGACAACAAAAGAAAAATTCCAAGCTGCCGGCATGGGCAAGGGACAAGGCCACAAAATGGCCTGTTGGGCAGGCGCCATGATTGAGCCTTCACCCCGTTGCCATGGTGGCATGGGCGGCGTAGCAGGTCCTTGGGGTACCGGTCCGATGCTGCTTTTCAACGCCAATGCAAAACGTTTCTGTAATGAAGCGGCTGTTCCTATTTTAGGGCCTGTAGTTTCACGCCAACCCAAAGGTAACATGTGCCTCGTCACGGACAAGAAGTTTATGAAGAGTGTAGTATTAGCCGGCCTTGAGCATGGCGGACCCAACTATGGCCGTCCGGTGTACTATGAAGATATGGAAGAGGATATGGGAAAGGTCCTGGGCACCGGCGCCAAAGGCGGACAGGTAAGGGGCTGCATGGTCGCTGAACGCGACTGGCATACCGTCTATGGCGCGAACACACTTGAAGAACTGGCCGGATACCTGGGTTACACGGGCGAACTCATACAGGCTTTTGTAGAGTCGATCAAACACTACAATAAGCTTTGCTACGCGGGTGTCGACAGCGACTATGGCAAAGATGCCAAGGCCATGATCCCCATTGATGAGGCCCCGTTCTATGGATGCAAGGGGCAAAACAGTAGCGCCAGGGGAGTGATGGGATGGACTGTATCCGGCATAATGACTGACGGCAGGCTGCGCGCCCTTAACAGGGAAGGTCAACCCATCAAGGGTCTCTTTGTCGCGGGCAACACGCTTGGCGGACGCTATGGCCTGAGCTACAACACGCCTTTCGCCGGCAACTGCATGGGTATGGCGTTAACCCACGGCTGGATGGCCGCAAAATTTGCAACCAGTATCTAGGACAGTGGAGTTGTGATCGGACCAAGATAACTAACTATCAGGTCAGAGAGAGCACTATTCTACCGGGCTCATTTCATGGCTGCAAAGAATGACATAAGCCCTAAAAATACATTATTTTTTGATTTAAAAATTGAATAATCAAGAACTTAGTTTGGTCAGACCCGACCAGCTAATCAGGACAAATTAAAATACATTATTGAAAAATAAATGTAATTGGATTATATATAAGCCCTGATTGTTTTTAATCTTTCTAGTGCATCTTATTAACATTTGAATTATGAATTGTTGCGACTAAGAGGAAGCACGCAGGATACGATGTCTTGGAGGTTGTATGGCGGTGACTAATTTCAATACATCCAATCAAACATTCCGGAAACTGATGGGGAATGGTTTAGTTTATCGAGTTCCAATGTTCCAGCGCGATTATTCATGGACGGAACAGGAATGGGACGACCTGTGGCAGGACATCGTCGCTATGTTGGAACCGGGCGGCGAGCAGGGGCACTATATGGGATACCTTGTTCTGCAATCAAGTGACGAACGAAATTATGATATCATCGACGGCCAGCAACGAATGACAACTTTGAGTTTGCTTGTCCTTGCAGTACTGCGTAATCTTCGCCGCTTGGTGGCTCTTAAAGTCGAATCGGACGACAATCGACGCCGGGATGAGGAATTGCGCAAGACATATATCGGGTACCTCGACCCGGTTACACTTATTTCAAGATCCAAGCTGTCATTGAATCGCCATAATGACCAATTCTATCAGACTTATCTTGTTCCGCTTGAGAATATACCAAGACGAAATCTGAAGGCATCAGAGCATCTTTTACGTAAAGGATTTGAGTGGTTTGAAACACGCGTGCGTGAGCGTTTTGGAGAGACTCACAGCGGCGCCGAACTCGCAAGATTTGTTGACGCCATTGCTGACCGATTATTTTTCACGGTCATTTCAGTGACGGATGAACTTAACGCATTCAAGGTGTTCGAGACTTTGAACGCCAGGGGTGTAAGGCTTTCCTCCACTGACCTTCTTAAAAATTTCCTTTTTTCCGTCGTGCATAGTGCAGGTGGTCATGAACATGAAATACGGACACTGGAGGAACGCTGGGAGGCAATGATCGGAAAGCTGGGAAGTGAAAGCGTGCCGGATTTCCTTCGCGTTTTCTGGAACAGTCAGAATCCTCTGACCCGTCACGCGGATCTTTTTAAAACCATACGTGGAAGTATTAAGGATAAAGCCGGTGTTTTTTCTCTTTTGCGTGATATGGATCGTGATGCCGATATCTATGCGGCATTAAGCGACGCAAATGACCCAATGTGGTCCATAGACCAGCGAAAATACATAGCTGAGTTGGTCATGTTCAATATCAGGCAACCTTACTCATTGTTGCTCTCCGCACGCCGATCACTGAATGATGCGGAATTTACTCGCGTATTGCGGGCATGTTCAATAATATCCTTCCGGTACAATGTCATCGGCAATTTGGCCACCAATGAACAAGAGCGCGTTTACAACTCAGCGGCAGATAAGATTGCGAAAAAAGAATTGACCGGCGCCGCTGATATCATTCGCGCGCTGCGGCAAGTCTATCCTACTGACGAGCAATTTCGCGGTGCTTTTTCGGAAAAACAAGTCCGCACTACATCGGCCCGCAATCGTCAAGTCATGCGTTATATCCTCTTCGAGATAGAACGGCATGTGGCAAATCAGGCTTTTGATTACGCCAGTGATAAATATACAATTGAGCACATATTGCCTGAACACCCTGATGAATATTGGACTTCCTTTACCGATGAACAGGCGGATCGAGGTGTTTATCGAATCGGGAATATGACTCCCTTGGAAGCTGCGTCGAATCGAGATATCGGAAATAACCCTTTCGAAGAGAAAAGAGAGATCTATGAACAGAGCGGTTTTGAGATCACAAGGCGAGTATCCGCTGAACATATGGACTGGACGGCCGAGCGTATCGCATCGCGCCAGCAATGGCTTGCCAACCAGGCAACCGCCATATGGCGGCTGCCGGAACTTTCATGAAAAATCACCGGTGTAAAAAGAGACGCTGTAAGGTTCTTAAGTTACAGGATCACGAAACTAACTCTTGCAGATAATCACTGGAACGTCGAGTGATTACATGCCAAATAATCAATACAATCTTTCCAGCTATAACGGAGGCATTACTGGCTTAATTCCAGCTTGAAGCTGAGCGATATTGCCAGGCGGACTTTTTTCAACCGAGAAGCGCTTGTTTGAAATGACAACATCCCAAACGCCGGGTTTCATACAGGAGGATCAAGCATTGTATGAAGTTAGGCCAGCCAGGAAGAAGCTCGCATAAGTAAAAACGCTTTCATCAAAAAGACCAGCAGTGTTGTTTCTTTAAGGCAACTCCGCTAATAAACGGCATAAGGAACAAACTCAAATCAATCACCTCTGCCCATCAGTATAATTGGGATAAATTTAAATAACTTATTGAAAAATAACTGCAATTGGATTATATATGATCCCGAATTATTTTAATCTTTCTGGATATCACACAAAATTTGTGTGATATCCAGATCTGTATAATTACTTGTTGTGCATGAGAAGATGAACGACATGAACCAATTCTATTCCGGACTTACGCCTCTGTACCACTTGATCTACCCGGACTGGAAGCTGAGCATACAGCGACAGGCTGACATGCTCGACTCCGTGATTCGCGAGATCTGGGGTGATGTTTCGACGGTGCTTGATGTCTCATGTGGCATTGGGACACAAGCCATCGGGCTTGCCGGGCTTGGCTACAACGTCACAGCTTCAGATCTCTCGCCCGAAGAAATCGAACGGGCAAGGCAGGAAGCAGTCTCACGGAACCTCTGCATCGCCTTTTCTGTGGCCGACATGCGCCGGGCGCATGAGCACCACGCATCGCAGTTTGATGTCGTGATATCGTGCGACAATTCAATCCCCCACCTTCTCACGGATGAGGACATCCTCTCTGCATTTCGACAATTCTATGCATGTACGCGCCCAGGGGGTGGCTGCATCATCACCGTTCGGGATTACGAGAAGGAAGACTTTTCGAAGCAACAAATCAAGCCATACGGTATTCGTGAAGAAAAAGGCGTTCGCTGGCTGCTTTGGCAAGTCTGGGACCCTCATCCACCCACTTATGATTTGGCGATGTACTTTGTCGAAGATCGTGGCGGTCCGGAATGCACGACCCATGTCATGCACTCGAGATTCTATGCTGTCGGTATACAAAGACTTCAGGAACTTATGCGTCAGGCAGGATTCGAAGGAGTTATAAGGCTGGATGACCGATTTTTCCAGCCGATGGTCATAGGGACAAAGAAGGGCACAACCCGCGCTTCAACCGGAGCGCCAACAGCCGCGCCCGGTTAAGCGCAACGTTATATGGCTAAAAAATCATGATTTCTATTCTCGAATTTTCAGACGATCTTAAGCAACATCTAAATGGTAAAGTTGATGCTTCATATTTACGAGAGAAATATCGAAACAGCGGCAACTCAGATATCTCTTTGATAATGTGCTCGGTCGAACATTTTCTAAGTGATTCGTGTAAATATGGGACGCACCTCAAAATATCAAAAGTCTAATTGGATTGATATGTTGACGTGTGTCCCCTGATCAGGAGCTTTCTATTTTGAACAGGAGGAGAAAAATATTATGAAAAAAAGATCAATTCAAATCTTAATATCCATAGGCATTGCAATAATGCTCATGATGCCGTTGGCTGCACAAGGTGAAAGTAAAAGGCTTGAGACAGGTGCTAACTGGGTGGTCGAAAAGAATACCAGTCTGAGCAATCTTACAATTGCCAAGGGAGTTGCCATAAAAGCACCCGATAAACATAGCATAACGATGACCGTTAACCACGTAGAAACGGCAATCGAACCAGGGACCTACCAGGGTGACATAATGCTTACCGTCACGGATGATGTCAAGAGTCCCATTGTAATGGAAGGTGGGCCTGAGGGAGGCGATGGGGGCGCCGTCCCCGGAGGTGCAGGTGACGCTACTGGCATTGCCGGAGAAGGCGCTTCGGGCGGCCCAGGCGGAGTTGTTTCCGGCGGTGTCAGGACAGCTATTTATGTAGATGGAGGCGTATACGTACCTGAGAAATCAGTGCCAGCGGCAGTGGCAACAGGAACGGTTACAAATACCTCGGCAAAAAATGTCAGCATCAGCTCTAGGGGAAAAAATTTTGACGGCATTATCATAACCGGTGATTCAACCTATTCAATCAGCAATCTCAAGATCAATTTTGACGGAGGAGACCAGGGTGACAACGGTGCTGCCATTACTTCTAGCGGAAAGGCGGATGTCATAGTAAACAAAGCCTCAATTATGTGTAAAGGCGTTCAAAGGGCTGCCATAGTGGTCGGCGGCAACAGCACGATACACGTTAACGATTCCGATATCGAGACGTATGATGGAAAATTACTGGAAAAATATGCCGGAATGGAGGACAGCAACAGCATGGAAGTCCCATGGGTGCTGGGGTTTATCGGCAACAATCGGGCAACCAACGTTGTTCAGAATGGGACCGCCTACTACAACAACACCCACGTCAGGACACAGAGATGGGGCTGCCTTTCAACCGATATGGCCCAATCAGTGAAACTATATGCGACCAACTGCCATCTGGAGGCTATAGAAAGCGGCTATGGCGCTTATTCAATCGGCAACACATCTGTTACGGAATTCAAGAAATGCAAATTTGATGTTCACGACTATGGTTTGATCATGGCCGGAGGTTCGGGCACGTTTGCCGATGGGTGTGTGGTTAATTCGGGCAGGTTCGGCGTTATGGTGCACAGCAGCAATACCGGAACACTGACGATAGACAGCGGGTGCGTATTCAATACGGAAAAGGCCGTAATCCAAATCAAGAGCGCTTACCCGGACATAATCGTAGACAATGCAAAACTGAACTCTAAAAACGGCGTTATTCTTGAAGCAGTAGTTAATGATGATCCGTGGTTGCCTGCCATGGCCGCCAAAATGCCCGCTGGCTTTAAAAGCGCGGATGCAAACAGACCGGTCAATGCAACCTTTAAAAACATGTCAATGGATGGAGACATAATCGATGCCATGACCACTCTGACAGGCATAAACATCACATTTGAAAATGCGACCATAACCGGAGCCATTACAACGGCCACATCCAAGGCCCAGGCGGACATCGACGGTGTAAAGATCAGTAAGAAGACCTACTATTATGTAGGCGCTGTGAAGAACACCTATTGCGCGACGGAGGACAAACATGGTTTGAAAGTTTCTCTTGACGGGAAATCCAAGTGGGTTGTCACCAAAACCTCCTATTTGACAAACATGACGATTGCCAAAGGCGCCTGTATCGACACTCCAGAGGGTTTTAAGGTTGCAATGACGGTTAATGGTGTTCCAAAGCCGATCAAGGCAGGCGACTACGAGGGCAAGATAGTTCTTGTAGTCACTAAATTATGATCAATCTGTATTGTAAATAGGTACGCGATTTTGTTGTTAACTGCTTGGGGGTTTTAAAATGATGGAAATCGTACCACTAAGATTTATGTTATCCATCAAATGAAGGTTATGTTCGATAGCGATCTTGCTGAACTTTACGGCGTCGAAACTGGGGCGTTGAATCGAGCTGTTAAACGAAACGTCGATCGCTTTCCGGATGATTTTATATTTCAGCTGTCAATGGAAGAGTGGGATATCTTGAAATGCCAATCTGGCATTTCAAAATCAAACCACGGGGGAAGACGTAATTTGCCGTATGTCTTTACAGAACAAGGGGTCTCCATGCTTTCGTCAGTTTTGAATAGCAGGCGTGCCATTGAGGTTAATATCGCAATAATGCGGGCCTTTGTGCAGATTCGGAAAATGGCCATTTCTCAAGAGCGAATTTCTGGAAGGATTTGGGAAATTGAGGTGAAGTTGGAAGATCATGACGAAAGCATCGATGTAACAGTTTAGTCCTTATGGATATTGATGATAGCACAGGTCAGCTTGAATTTCTATACAAAGCTGCCTGGGCGGTTGGTGTGTCGGAAGTAAAAAGGGTTTGAAAGAAATTGATTGGTGA
>Ga0105099_10001840_pt1 | contig 12936 bp, 11 predicted proteins | sample PPLLak3cmMay2015_2_FD_79138 | JGI IMG/M metagenome (GOLD analysis project Ga0105099, IMG submission 79138) | Freshwater sediment microbial communities from Prairie Pothole Lake near Jamestown, North Dakota, USA - PPLs Lake P8 Core (1) Depth... | ecosystem: Environmental > Aquatic > Freshwater >...
CATTCATACCCTCGAAAAGGGCGGCCTGCGGACCACCCTGATCAACGCCGTGGAAGCGGCCACTCACCGTTCCAAGGAACTCGGCGAGATGATGATCAAGTATTTTGCCGATGCGAACAACAGCTAAAATGAAAGCGACGATCGCAGTGCTCCTGCTGCTTCTGATGGCCGGCAGCCCGCACCTGACCGCGGCAGCGGACCGCATCGAGTGGCATACCTATGACGCCGGCATGTCCCGTAGCAAATTCGAAAAAAAGAAGGTGTTCCTTTACTTCTATGCGGAATGGTGCACCTATTGCCGCGACATGGACCTCAAGACCTTCAAGGATCCGGCTGTGATCGGCGCGCTCAATCGGGACTTTATCCCCATCCGCGTGGATTCCGACCGTGAGCAGGCCGCTGCCACCCTGTTCCGGGTCAAGGGGCTTCCGGACACCTGGTTTCTTGCGGAAAGCGGTAGCGTCATCGGCCACCGGCCGGGGTTCATTCCGGCCGACCAGTTGATGAAGATTTTCGACGTCGTCATATCGGGTGGTGCCGCCAGATAGGCGTTGCCCGGGACTGCCGATGCGGATGATTGGCTGGGGCAGGCTCGTCCGCGCCCAAGCCGGAGTATCGGATTTTGAATTTGTTTTCGGCATATCCGAGTGGGAAACGGGACGATCGCGGTGTGGCTCATATCAACGCCATGTTCAAGCGTGCCATTATCCGGAATCAAGCCAATCCGGCGTTCAGGGTGCTTGTTGCTGCTGTTCTATTCCTGGCAGGCTGCTCCGTGATACCCCGAACGGATAACGGCCCGCCCGAGTTCGAGTCGCCAGCACCGGAAACCATCATTTCGGGGAAAACCGGCCAGCCGGTGTCCTTCGACGCCATGCTGGCCGACCTGCTGACCGCCGCGGTGGTCTATGTGGGGGAAAAGCATACCGCCGCCGGGCACCATGCAGTTCAACTGCGCGTGATTCAAGCGCTGCATCGCCAGAGCCCGCGGCTGGCGGTGGCCATGGAGATGTTCGACCGCTCCTACCAGCCTGTGCTGGACCGCTGGTCGGCCGGTCAGCTGGATGAAGACGGGTTTCTGCGCCGTACCCACTGGTATGCCAACTGGCGTTTCGACTACGCGCTTTACCGGGACATCCTCGAATACATCCGGTCCCATCAGGTCCGGCTGGCGGCCTTGAACCTGCCCTTCAACATTCCGCCGAAGATCCGAGTCGGCGGCATCGAGCACCTCTCGCCCTACGAGAAAGGATTCCTGCCTGCGCAGATCGACACAACGTTTGCCGCCCACCGCGAGTTCGCTCAGAAAATCTTCAGCATGCACGACTTCAGGACCGGCGCCAAGTTCGATGATTTTTACCTGGCCCAGTGCGTGTGGGAGGAGGTGATGGCCGAATCCGTTGTCGAAATCACCGGTGCCGACCACGTCGTGGTCCTTGCCGGCAACGGCCACATCCAATACAGATACGGAATTCCCGAGAGGGCTTTCAAACGCAACGGCCTTCCCTACCGCACTATCTACCAGGCTTCACCCGGCGAAGAGGTCGATCCTTCTATCGCAGACTACATCTTTGTGCCCTCCCGATAAGAATTTTATCCGCCAGGTAGAAATTCTTAGTTATCACAATATGTTGAAATATTTTATTGACTTTCGTCAATATGTTGTATAAAATTTTGTCATTAGTAACAACGGCCCTCACCTGAAACACCCTCGCTCGAACAGACAGAAAAGCTGAGAGATTTCTCCCCGATCTCGGGTCGGTCGTGATCGATCTGAGTGCATGGATGTCGTGCGCAATAAATTGACCTGAAACCCAGCCCCGGGAGCACCCATCGTGTTCGAGAAGATTGAAAAGAGAGACGGGCGGATCGTTGACTTCGATTCATCCAAAATAACCGCTGCCATCGCCAAAGCCGGAAACGCGACCGGGGAGTTCAGCGACCGCGACGCCAGAAAGCTCACCCTGCGCGTTCTGACCCTGGCTCACGACCTGCGCCTCGGACCGACCCCCAAGGTGGAGGAGGTCCAGGACATCGTCGAACGCGTGCTGCTGGATTCGCCTTTTTACAAGACCGCCAAAGCCTACATCCTCTACCGCGAGCAGCATGCTCAAATCCGCAAGATCGCCACCCGGGCCAATGTCGATCTGGTGAACCATTACATCGACAAGCTCGACTGGAAGATCCGCGAAAACAGCAACATGAGCTACTCGCTCCAGGGTCTCAACAATTACATCTCATCGGAGGTCACGTCCGAGTACTGGCTGAACAGCATCTATCCGCCCGAGGTCCGGAAGGCCCACGCCGAGGGCGACATTCATATTCACGACCTGAACCTGCTGGCGGTCTACTGCGTGGGCTGGGACCTGATGGACCTGCTGCGCCAGGGGTTCAAGGGTGTGGAGGGCAAGGTGGAGAGTTCACCGCCCAAACATCTGCGCAGCGCGCTCGGTCAGATCGTCAACTTTTTCTACACGCTGCAGGGCGAGGCCGCCGGGGCCCAGGCCATCTCCAATTTCGATACTCTGCTCGCCCCGTTCGTGCGCCATGACCGGCTGGATTACCGCGAGGTCAAACAGGCCTTGCAGGAGTTCATCTTCAACATCAACATCCCGACGCGGGTCGGGTTCCAAACGCCATTTACAAATATCACTCTCGATCTCCACCCGCCGGCCATCCTGAAGAACACGCCGGTGGTCGTCGGCGGGGTGGAGCGGGCGGAGACTTATGCCGAGTTCCAGCCGGAGATGGACGCCATCAACCGGGCCTTTGCCGAGGTCATGATGGAGGGCGACGCCAAGGGGCGGGTGTTCACTTTCCCGATCCCAACCTACAACCTCACGGCGGATTTCGACTGGACCAACCCCAACCTCGAACCCGTGTGGCGCATGACCGGCAAGTACGGGATCCCGTATTTTTCCAATTTCATCAATTCGGACATGTCGCCGGAGGACGCCCGCTCCATGTGCTGCCGGCTGCGGCTGGACAACCGTGAGCTGCTCAAGCGCGGCGGGGGGCTGTTCGGCGCCAACCCGCTGACTGGCTCCGTCGGCGTGGTGACCCTCAACCTGCCGCGGATCGGCTATCTGAGCCAGGACGAGCGGGACTTCTTCGCCCGGCTCGCCCGCCAGGTGCGTCTCGCCTCCGAAAGTCTGGCCCTCAAGCGCAAGGTGCTCGAGCAATTCACGGACAAGAACCTCTACCCGTACTCCAAGTTCTATCTGCGCGAGATCAAGAAGAACTTCGGCATCTATTGGAAAAACCATTTTTCAACCATCGGCATCATCGGCATGAACGAGGCCTGCCTGAATTTTATGGGCCAGGACATCACCACCGAACCGGGCCAGGCCTTCGCGCTGCGGGTCATGGATTTTCTGCGGGAGGCCCTCGCCGGCCTGCAGGAAACCACCGGAACCCTGTTCAACTTGGAGGCGACTCCGGGGGAAGGGACCTCCTACCGGCTGGCCATGCTTGACAAGCAGCGCTTTGCCGAAATCATCTGCGCCAACGAGACCGGCGTGCGCCGCGGAAATGCCGTTCCCTATTACACCAACTCCAGCCAGTTGCCGGTCGGTTATACCGACGACCTGTTCGAAACTTTGCGGCTGCAGGACGACCTGCAGTGCAAGTACACCGGCGGAACGGTCCTGCACATTTTCCTCGGCGAGCAGGTCAAGGATCTCGCCGTGATTCGCCATCTGGTGCGGAAGATCGCCTCGCGCCACCGGCTGCCCTACTTCACGCTCACCCCGACCTTCAGCATCTGCCCCACCCACGGGTATCTGGACGGGGAGCAGCCCCACTGCCGCCACTGCAGCGAGGCCACCGAGGTCTACTCCCGGGTGGTGGGCTATCTCAGGCCGGTCAAGCAATGGAACAGCGGCAAGCAGGCCGAGTTTGCCGACCGCAAGAACCTTCAGATAGGATCTTGAATTTTGGTCATCGGCGGCCTTCAAAAACACTCCCTCATCGACTATCCGGGCAAGATCAGCTGCGTTCTGTTCCTGTCCGGTTGCAATTTCGACTGCCCCTACTGCCACAACCCTCAGCTCGTCGGCGAAGCGGATCGTCGGTTGGAGACGATGGCTGCCGAGGATGTCTTTGACTTTCTGGCGCAGCGCCGGGGATGGCTGGAAGGGGTCGTCATTTCCGGCGGCGAGCCCACCCTGCATCCGGATCTTCCGGATCTATGCCGTCGAATCAGGGATCTGGGATACTCGGTGAAACTGGACACCAACGGCAGCCGGCCGCAGATGATCCGGGCGCTCGTGCGGGCGGGGCTTTTGGATTATCTGGCCATGGACATCAAAACCGAGCCGGAGCGCTATGCCGAAGGCGTCGCCCGCTGGTGCGATCGTACGGCTCTGCTGGCAAGCCTTCAGATCATCATGGATTCAGGCCTGGATTACGAATTCCGGACCACTTGCGTGCGGCCGCTGGTGACCTCCGATACGATTCGACACATCGCCCGGCTGATTTCCGGCAGTCGACTTTACGCGCTTCAGCCGTTCAGGGAATGTCGCATGCTGCACCCCGACTATTTTGGAGATATCGATCCTTCCTACTCTCTGGAGGAAATGGAACGTTTCCGCCGCATTGCCGAACCGTGGGTGTCCGTCTGCACCGTGCGCTAACGGGGCGCCTCCGAATGGCGCCTTCAAACGTGCCGGTCCGGGTCCGCATCGCAAAAAAATCTTGTTTTGACCCATGAATCATGTTAATCGGCGGCGATATTACGGCTATGGGACGGAGTCATCGGCCCTGATTTCCGGGCGGCAAGCCATGGATGGTTAATAAGGAGGAAGGGTTCATGGACAGCGGCAGCAAATTCCTGACGTTTACCTCAATCATCATGTTGGCGTTGATCCTTCAGGTGGTTTTAGCGGTGGCCGACCAGCGCGACAACCCTGAGAAGGCCGCCGTGGAATTCGCCGAGGCCTATTTCTGGCTCGACCCCGGCATGGCAGAGCGGCTCTGCAAGGACCTGGCCGGAGAACCAGAAAACAGCGCCGTGAAGAACTACCTGCAGCGCATCGATCAGGAAGCGCGTTCGCTGGGGTATGAATTCAACTATATGAAACAGGGTCTCTTTCACATCGATGCCAAAACCACCTTGAAGGACGCCAATACCGCCGAGGTCACGCTGAAGGGGGAGCGTCGGCGCACGATCAATCCCGTTTTCGGCCTGGTGGCACGCTGGTTCGGCATGGGTGAAACTCACCCGGTAGAGGAAACCCTGGATCTGGTCCGGGAGGGCGACGGCTGGAGAGTTTGCGGCCAACCTTTCCGACTGATTGAAAGCTGATCCCACCTCCGCTATACTTGTCCTGCAACGTGCCGGTTTCATGGAAATGAAATCGGCACTTTTTTCGCTCCTGTCCCAAGGCGCTATTCCGCATGGACGATACGTCTTCTCTGTACGCGCGGCTTCGCGAACGGGCCCGGCAGATCGCTTCCCGGTACCCGCCGCCGAGCTTTTACCGGGACCATGCCGGAGCCGTGGACGCCTCCCGGTCGCTGTTCGAGAGCGATCCGCTGGTGCGGGAGCTGCGGGAGGAGGTTTGCGTCCGTCTCGAAGATGATTTCGGGCACGGCCTGCTGCACGCCGTCAAAGTGGCCCTGGACGCGGGTGCGTTGATTCATATCGAAGGTCGGGCCGCCGGCTATTCCGGCGGATTTCTCGGGCGGCGCATCTGCATCGCCCATTGTGCCGGCCTGCTGCACGACATCCAGCGCAAGCAGGACAACCATGCGGAGCATGGGGCCGGCCGGGCGCGGGAACTGCTCGACGCCTACCCGCTGGCCGCCGCCGAAATAGAGGACATCTGCATCGCCATTCGCAACCACGAGGCCTTCAAGGGCACGGTGAGCGTCAATACGCGCGAAGGAGCGCTGGTGTCCGACTGCCTGTACGATGCCGACAAATTCCGCTGGGGGCCGGACAACTTCACCGACACCCTGTGGGCCATGATCGCTTTCACGCGTCCGCCCCTTTCCGACTTCCTGAAGCACTACCCTGCCGGAATGGCCAGCTTGGCACGGATCAAATCCACTTTCCGCACGGCCGCCGGCCGGGTCTACGGCCCCGGGTTCATCGACCTCGGGATCGCCATCGGGGAGGAGCTCTACCAAGCGATTCGCAATGAATTCTGCAACATTCCTGTTTGACACCCCAGGGTAGTTTTTCTATACTCAGCCCCACTTTGCCTGTTATTTTTCTTCCCCCCCACCCCAAAAGGAGGTTGAAATGCCCCTGCAGGATTGGCCCACCCCGAACTGGCCGGAAGGTGTTCCCAGGAAAATCTCCGATTACAGCAAATCTCTTTTTTCGATCCTGGATGAAACCGCCAAGGAATATCCGGATCGGGTTTACACCATTTTCAGCGACGCCACCCGTACCTTCGCTCAGGTAAAAGATACCGCCGACCGCATCGCCCATTTTCTGGCCTCGCGCGGCATCCGCAAGGGCGACCGCGTGGGCATCTTCCTACCCAACCTGCCGCATTTTCCTCCGATTTATTTCGGCATCCTCAAAGCCGGGGCCGTCGGCGTTACCTGCAATCCGCTTTATACGGGCAAAGAGCTTCAGCATCAGCTCAAGGACTGCGGCGCCAAGGCGGTCTTCTGCATGGACCATCCGCACTTCTATCCCACCACGGTCAAGTCTGTCGAAGGCACTGACGTTGAAACGGTGGTCATCTGCGGGGTTAAATCCTATCTGCCGAAACTCAAGGGGGTGATCGGTGGGTTGCTCGGCAAAATTCCCAAAGCTGAGCGCTACGAACCGGGGCACCTGTTTTTCGATGACGTCGTTGCCGCCGCGAAGCCCGAGCCGCCCGCGGTTCGCATCAACCCGGAAACGGACTTGGCCCTCATTCTCTACACCGGCGGCACCACCGGGGTGCCCAAGGGCGCCTGCCTGACCCATACCAACTTCACCTACGATCTGGCCGCCATCAACCAGTGGATCCATTTGGTGCACGAACCGGGCGCCAGGTCCGAACCGCAGCGCAAGGCGTTTCATACGTACTTAGGCGTGCTGCCCTGGTATCACAGCTTCGGTATGACCTGCGCCATGCTTTCATCCTGCGCCAGCGCCAGCCGACTGATCTGCGTGCCCGACCCGCGGGCCGGGACGCCGCCGTTCACCGAGGTGCTCAAAATCGTCCAAAAGCACCGTCCGACGATTATGCCGGCGGTGCCTACCATTTTCATGGCCTTCACCAACCACCCGCATCTCGAGAAATACGATCTGACCTCGGTCATGGGGTGCTTCTCCGGCGGCGCCCCGCTGCCCCCGGAAGTCTGCCGGCGCTTCGAGGAGAAGACCGGCGCGGTCATTTTCGAGGGCTACGGCCTGAGCGAGACGGCACCGGTGGTCACCGTCAATCCCACCAACACTCGGCAGCGCAGAATCGGCAGCATCGGGTTTCCACTCCCGGGAACGGATGTCAAAGCGGTGGACCTGGTCAGTGGGATGCAGGAGCTGGCCAGAGGTCAGGACGGCGAGATCGCCGTCTGCGGTCCCCAGGTGATGAAAGGCTACTGGAACAAACCGGAAGAGGACGAGAAGGCCTTCCGGATGATCGATGGGCGGCTGTACTTCCTGACCGGCGATATCGGGCACATCGACGAGGACGGCTACATCCACATCACCGACCGCAAGAAGGACATGGTGCTGGTGGGCGGATTCAACGTCTATCCGCGGGATGTGGAGGACATCCTGTATCAACATCCCAAAGTCGCTATTGCGGCGGTGGTCGGCGTGCCGGACGCCAAAAGCGGTGAAGCGGTCAAGGCCTACATCCAGCTCAAGCCCGGGAAAACGGCCACGGTGGAAGAGATCATGGCCTTCTGCAAGGACAACATGGCCGGTTACAAGCGGCCCAAATTCATCGAATTCCGCGAAACGCTGCCCATGTCCAATGTTGGCAAGGTGCTGCGCCGGCTGCTGCGGGACGAGGAGCGGAGCAAGGTGGGATAGGATGGCGTTCCGGATCAACCAATGGTTTTCCAGGAACCCTTACACCATCGCCAGCGTCATCTTTCTGATTCTGGCGGTATTCGGGTGGCGGGTGCTGGACTGGGGGGAGCGGCAGCTCGGGTTCCTGCTTTTGCTTTACTTCATCATGACCCTGGGTATCCGTCTGGACGAGATCTCCCGGGCCATCGGCGGCGCCGGCGGTCCCCCCCGGCCCTCCGGCAGCGACTCGGAGTCTCTTGCAGCGCAGCTCCGGGAGATCCGGCTGCATTTGCGCCGCATTCAGGCCGCGCTGGACAAACTCCCCAACCGCGACGACGGCCCCGACGAGCGCCAAGAGCCCTAAACCCCGCATCTGAAGTTAAGCCTATCAGCCCAGCGCTGCCCCTGGAACCTTCTTCAGCGCAGGAGGCCCCGCGATGTACCGAAGCACGTTTTATAAGGGCGACTACCGCGAGCGGCAGGAGCAGGCCAACGCCGACCGGTGTGTGGCGTATGTTGAGCATCACTTCAACAGCTCTGCCAGTCCGATGGCAAGTTATGCCGTGGTTATCACCGGATCGAACGCGTCGCAGACCAGCTGCAACTGGGGGCGCTGGTATGCCCAGGCGGTGGCGCGCGAGTTCGGCGCGGGGGTCGGCGGCGACCAGGGGATTCTGGTCGGCGGTTTCGAAGGCCGGGGAGACTACAACCTGCGATTCACCGATATGCCGGCGGTCCTGCTCGAGCCGCTTTTCGCCAGCAACCCGCGCCAGGCCGAGTGGATCCGCAGCGACGAGGGCCAGGTCCGCCTGGCCCGCGTATTGTGCGACAGCATCCGGCGGTTTTTTCAGTCCGGCGGTCTGATCGGTTTCAGCGTCGGCCACAAGTATAAACGCTCCGCACCCAACGATCGCGGTGCGGCGGTGGCCGGCGGCGGGTGGGAGGCCGAATATGCCGAACAGGTGCTGCTCAAGGCACAGGCTATGTTGGAAGATGTCGTCGAACCCCAGCGCGAGCGCGAGATCCAGGTGGTCGCCGGCGATGAGGTCCTGTTCCGCCGCGTCATCGACGTGGACGCCGATGTCACTTGGGACGGGCTACGAGGCGTGCTGCGCATCGACCGGCCCGTTCCGGTTGTCGCGCCGCACCGCGCGGCGGCGGCCCGGCCGGCCTCAAAGGAACGGACACGAGGCAAACGCGTCCGCCCGCCAAAGGCGCGCCGGACACAGCGCGGAAGAGAATAATCTCCTCTATGTTTCGAGTCTCCTCTCTGCACGGGGAACAGGAATTCGTATTGCACCGCCCGATTCCGCCTTATGCACGGCCTGTGCACTATGGGCCATGCCTGCCGCGCGCTGATCCGATGCTGGGTCCCGAGCTCTCCCGAGAGGGTGCGGCGCATCGGCTGCCGGTTTGTCAGCCCGCTTTATGCCGGCACTGCCATTAAAACCCTGGTCTGGTCCGTCGGCGAGGGCCAGGCACTCTGGCGGTTGGTGCGGGCCTCCGACGGAGGCTTGGTGATCGATAGGGGGATTTTCGAGTTTCAAGCGCCGAAGGGACCGGAGTAAGAATTCAGCGGCGATCCAGCACATCGCGGATAATTTTAGCCGCTTCATTCTTCAAGAACGGCTTCATCAGCAGCGCCTGTATTCCGACTTCCTGCACCCTTTCCGTGCTGAGCAGCTCATTGAACCCGGTGCACACAATGACGGGAAGATCAGAGCGGATTCGCATCATTTCCACTGCCATCCGATCGCCGGTCATCTCCGGCATGGTCATGTCCGTGATGACGATATCGAAGCCATCCGGATTCGATCGGAACAGATCGAGGGCGTCGGCCGCGTTGCCGCAGGTGACCACGTCATACCCGAGGCTCCCCAGAAGCCGCTTTCCCAAGGCCTCGATCGCTGGCTCATCGTCGACAAACAGGATTCGTTCGAGGCCGCCGGCCGCCGCCTCTTTTTCCGGTTGGGGTTTTGCGACCGCATCAATGAGGATGGGAAAATAAACATCGAACGTGGTGCCTACACCCAGGCGGCTGGAGACGGTGACCGCGCCGTGATGACTTTTAACGATTCCGTGGACCACTGCCAGCCCCAGGCCGGTGCCCTTGGCTTTTTCCTTCGTGGTGAAGTAGGGGTCGAAAATTCGATGCATGCATCCCGGTTCGATCCCGTGGCCGGTGTCCTGCACGCTGAGCTTCAGGTACCGGCCCGGGTCAAGGTCTTTTAGCTCCGGTTGAAACGACTCGTCCACCAGGGTCTCGGAAAGGCTCACCTCCAAATTCCCGCCGTTTTCCCGCATGGCGTGGTACGCATTGGTGCAGAGGTTCATGACCACTTGATGGATTTGGGTGGGGTCGCCCATGACCGCGGCCTGGCAGGCCATGTTCTGTTTGACGTTAATGGTAGAAGGCAGCGAGGCGCGCAGCAGCTTGACCGCTTCCTTGACGATCAAGTGGGCCTGGATGGGAATGAATTCGGCTTCGGTCTGACGGCTGAATGTCAGGATTTGGCGCACCAGATCCCGGGCCCGAAACGAAGCCTTCAAGATCTCGTTGATGCTGGCGGTCGTTTCGGGGCTGGCGGAGGACTCCATCTTGGCGAGTTCTCCGAAGCCGATGATGGCGGCCAGGATGTTGTTGAAGTCGTGGGCAATGCCGCCCGCCAATGTCCCGATGGCCTCCATCTTCTGAGCTTGGCGCAGCCGCTCCTCCAGACCCAGGCGTTCGGCCTCGGCGCGCTTGCGCGCGGTGATATCCAAAGCGGTGAAGGTCACGCCGCGGGACATGTCGGACGGCTCGATCGGCGTCGAGCTCAGCAGGACGTCGATGACCGCCCCATCCTTGCGTCGCCACTGGGTTTCCACCGAGCCCGTGCCTTTCGCGCGGATCTGGATGTACTTCTCCCGGGCGACGAACTCAAAGTCTTCCTCGGTGGGGTAAAGCATGCGGGCGCTGTTGCCGACCAGCTCTTCACCGTTATATCCGAGCATTGCGCACACCCGATCGTTCACCTGGGTGAGGATCCGGTCATGCACCACCCCGATCCCGATCGGGGCCACCCGGAAGATGCTTTTCAGGGAGGCCTCGCTCTCCACCAGTGCGTGGGCCATCCGTTTGTGCTCCGTGAACATCTGGGCATGAGCGATGGCGCCGCTGATCTGGGAGGCCACGTTTTCGGCGATCGGGATATCCTGTTCGGTGTATCGGCTCGGGTCGATGGACATTAAAACCAACGCGCCGAAGGCCTTGCCTTTCGACACGAGGGGGGCCAACAGGGTGGTTTGGATCCCGACGCGCCGGGCCGGCAGGTGGCCGGGGAAACGGGCTTCTATTTCATGCATCGGCAGCGCGGGAACCAGGATGCCGCGGCCGGATGCGACCACGGCGGCCGTCGCCGAGCCGTCAAGATCAAAGCGATCGCCGGCCCTTCGGCCCACGGCCGCCAGCCCGGACACATATTGAACGGTGACGGTCTGGGAGGCGAAATCGATCAGGTTGATGGCGATGCGATCGAAGGGAAGAATCTTTTTCACCTCCGCCGTGAACTGTTCGTAAACCTCTTCGATGTTCAGGGTAGAGCTGACGATCCGGCCGATCGCCGAGATCACCGATTCTTCTTGAGCCAATTTTTTCGACGCCTGCTCCACCTGGCGGCGTTGGGTGACATCCACCCCTACGGCCCAGCTATGCCAGCCGGGAATCGGAAAATCCCGGGAAATGTTGGACCACGATATGGTCCGCGGCGCTCCATTTTTGCTCGTGATATCCCACTCCCGGTCCCGGAAATTAAACCCGCTGGCTTCGATGTCCGCCAGCATGTTCGCGCGCTGAACCGGATCCGGGTAGAGGGTTTCGAGGGCGCGGGGGTTGTTGATGATCTCCAAGGGGTCGTATCCGGTGACCCGTTCGCATTCTCGGTTCCAGGCAATGAAATTCAGATTTTTATCGAAGGCGTCCAGCATGACCGGCATATTTTCCACGATGTGGCGCAGCCGGTCGGCATGGCGGGCGAGTTCGGCGCGCGAGTGCTCGAAATAAGCGGTGAGAAAGCCGACCGCCACGCAGGTTTCTATAATCGCTGCAGCCAAGAAGCCCCATTCCTCGAAGTGACCGTTGGTTTCCCCGAGCAAGGAGCCGAGCTTCAATACGGACCAGGCGACGAAGGCCCAGCCGGCCATATTTTTCCCGATCCCCTGGATTTGGTAGGACCCGAGGGTGACCCGGCCGGTCCAGGCGTAAGCGGCGGCGACGACGATGGACGTCGGGCCCGTCAGAACCAGCGTGCTGGCGCCGAGCCAGGCGGCAGCCAGCATCCAGATCAGGCAGATGCCGCTGGCGGCCAGCCACGCTCGCGGCAGGGGTTTGGACACGTAGGCGTAGGTTCCGAACAGAAGGAGTATGCCGCTGAAAAGGGTGACGGCCTGAGACGCCATGGCCGCGGCCAATGGGGCGCCGGTGAGAATGCTCAGCAGCTCCGCGACAAAACGGAAGGCATAAACCGACCAGGCGGCGGCCCATACCCTGAGAAAATTATGCCGGTATTGTGAATAAAGGTAATAGAAGACCAGCGCCAGCAGCAACGTGCCGGCCAGTGCGGTGATTTGGGCTGGAACGATCCAATGCATAACCCACCCACGCGAATAGGTTTAATTGTAATTGTATCGGCAAAATGGAGTTTTACACAATCGGAAATTTCTGAGTCGGCTGGAGGTGCCGAGAGGTGGTTCGCTGCGGAAAGAGCCCGGCAGGGACGGCCGTAACCCCAGGCCCTACAGGCCAAGATACGCCCGGCAGATGTCGGCATCCTGAAGGAGGTCGGCGGACCGGCCGAAGCGGGTGATGCGGCCGCTTTCGAGGATATAGGCGCGTTGCGAGAAGTTCAGCGTCTGCTCGACGTTCTGCTCCACGAGCAGGATGGTGAGGTCGAACCCCAGCTCGGACAGGGTGCGATAGATCGATTTGGTGATCA
>Ga0105099_10001841_pt1 | contig 12935 bp, 16 predicted proteins | sample PPLLak3cmMay2015_2_FD_79138 | JGI IMG/M metagenome (GOLD analysis project Ga0105099, IMG submission 79138) | Freshwater sediment microbial communities from Prairie Pothole Lake near Jamestown, North Dakota, USA - PPLs Lake P8 Core (1) Depth... | ecosystem: Environmental > Aquatic > Freshwater >...
TTCCAAAGTAAAATTAATGGAAGGAGAAGGTCATTTGCTTTGATTTTTACGATTCATACGCTATGATAAAATTTGTAATGTCATGATGGTCTGATTTTAGGTGTTCGTCTGATTCATCTGAGAAATCTCATGATGATGATTCTGATTATCATAAAACATAAATTTAAAAATTGTTAAATTGTTACGTTATCTGAATTTTTCAGTAGTGATTAAATCTCATTTAACAATTAATAATATTTATCAGATCCGATTTTAATTGTGATTCATAATTTGCCAAAAATTATTGATGGTTTATCTGACATGTATCATATCCACAAAAACTTAAATCTGATTTTTAATAATCATCATACCTTACACCCATATGATAAAATTTAAGACATATGTGTCATCATAACCGATCCATATGTCTTTTTGAAATAAATCAAAATTGTTAAATTTTTAAATTGTTAAATTATGAGATTTTTGAATTAATTTAACAATTACATATGTGTTGTATTATGATTTTGACTATTCCAACTGTTATCAGCATACCGAAAAAATGCTTAAAAATAATAAATAATTTATGATATTAAATTTATCATAGTTTGTACCCAAATTAATTAATAAATTACAAATATCCCGTATGTGATTAACTGCTGAAAAATAAGGATGAATTTTTATTTACATATACATCATCGATGGTGTGACATTGTCATTATGATAACAATGTGACGGAAAACTCGCACGCTTTGGATATATCTTAATACTATTAAGAGATGAGTCCATAATTATTTTCACCAAAAATAATTTCCAGTATAATATTTATGATCCAATATACAAGTACCGAAATATTGGTGTTCTAACTCGCAAATTTGACTATCACAATAAGATGTAATTATTTTCGCTGGAAAATATTTTTAGTGATAATTATTATGGACTCATCTCTAAGAAATGGGATTATAATTATTTCACTAAAAATAATATTTGCGATCCCACATCAAGTATCTAAATATTGGTGTCCTAATTCAGACGTTTGCTTGTTTTCATTGGAAATTATTTTTGTTGAAAATAATTTATGGACTCATTTCTTTGTAGAAAATATCACAAAATTCATAAAATTTAAATTTTCTCACAAAATTCATAAAATTTTAATTTTCTCGCAAAGTAGTTTGAGACGTCTTCCTTTAACAAATATAGACTTTCTATGTTTACAGTAGTGGGTCAAATTGGAGATATACATAATATTTGATCCATGATGATAATTGAGGGAGTAATCTACTATGATTATTATAAATATAAATATAAAAAAAATTGTCAATTTTAGGTATATAGTCAAAAATTTATGTCCAACCTATTTCAATGGATGACACATTGTGTTAAACAATATATATTTGGTAAAAAATCTGTCATCATTGATTATACAAATCAATGATGACAGATTTTTATCCGAAACAGTTCGCCAAAATCTCATTAGTAGCATTGTTCACCATAAACCGCATGAATTTGTTGAACAATTGAATAATGACAATTCAATACCCAATCAACTCAAATTGAATCTAATCGCTGAAATAATGACAACTACAACCGAAGCACTTGATATGCCAAGCGATACACCAAATGTAACCAAGGATACACCAATTGTGACCAAGGATACACCAATTGTGACCAAGGATACACCAATTGTGACCAAGGATACACCAAATGTAACCAAGGATACACCAAATGTAACCAAGGATACACCAAATGTAACCAAGGATACACCAAATGTAACCAAGGATACACCAAATGTAACCAAGGATACACCAAATGTAACCTATGATACACCAATTGTGACCGAGGATACATATGATACATTAGGATTTGCCGAGTTTACAAATTTTTCAGATTTTAACTTTAATTTTGGTAATGTAAAATGGTTGTGACATATTTTACAAACATCAAGTAATTAAGAGAGTACCCAAAAATTATTTCGTAAAAATAATTTCCATAAATTTTAAATTTTGTGATAAAATTGTATTGTTTGAAACGTTTTAATAATTTTAATGAATATTATGATGTAATTACATCATAATATTCATTAAATTTGTTATTTTTCACAAGTATTCCGATCATGATGTATATTATATTTGATTATTTTAGTGAAAATAATGGTGGATTCATCTCTAATTGCCAATCTCTTAATCAAAGCAATATTATATTAATGGTTTTATGTTCATACTTTGATTTGAATCAAAGTATAAATATAAAATTATTAATAAAATATTTGTATGTTAGCAAAAAATTTTGAACTGATGTATTTGTGAGGAATTATGGAAAGTTTGATTAGACATCATAAATGTAATTTAGTAGATACAGAACCTTGGCAACTGGTTGACTCTTGACGAAATCCATAATATCTTGGTATTGTACAGTTTTTTTCATATTTTTTAGTTTGCCGAGGTAGACTTGGGTGTGTAGTTCAGATAGAAAATGATGATGGCGTGGGTGAACAAAAATCTGTGTGTGTTCTTTGAACCTAATTCCATATTCGCGATAAAATTTGCCCACGAGTCCAGTTAGACGATTATGAAGTGTTGAAACATCTTTACAATAAATAGGATAATACTGGAGAAATTCTTCCAATTTGTTCTGATCTTTGTCAAGGATTAAACCCAATAAGAGGAATGATGTATTGTTGGAATCACCCCGCAGTTCGCGTGCTTTGGTGTAATTGTGGTTTTCAAAACGGTATCTAATGACAACTCCGCGATCATCTGGTTTTCTGACAACCATGTAACCAGCAGTGACGACAGGTTTGTCTTTTGCATCATGAATACGTTCTATCACATCATTAATAGTTATCTGGAAACTTTGCGGTTGTTGTATCCCAAGATGACAATCAATTTCCCTTAGTGTTTTTCGATCATAAGTTGCTACGTGATACACGTGAGCATCCTTGTGATTAACCACAATCACATTAAGGGGATGACACAAGAGGAATAAGTATACATAATTTTGATTCAATGTGTCAAAATTAATCTCTGGTCGTGCAGACCAAAACTGATCCGCAAATGAGCAACCGTTCATCCAGAACGCGTCGCGGGCATCCGCTTTGCCATTGGTTGACAGTAACCACCCTATTTGATCATCAATATAAGACAATCTCAATAGAGTGCCATCAAGTGCTTCTTGAACTTGATACTCACTTGTCTTCAGATCCCTAATCAGCAGATCCTGATCTGCTTGCGGTAGATCTTTAACCTCAATTGGTACTGGATATGTTAGTGAATACACTTGACTGTTGACATGATTAAATATCAGACCCCTGAGATGATTAATTTCGGGATGACCAACTTTTGTTTCTTGGTTAAATTTAATCAAATAAGTATTTGGTATATGTGTTTCGCGAAGTTCTGCCGAAAATGATGCTAAAAATTCGCGAATTTCAGTGACTGGTTTGCGTATAATTGACTCCACACTAAATGCTGACATTTTATTATACGATAGATTATTTATGTGATAATAATAATAATCAATATTGTTTTAAGATTAATTTAAATCAATTTTTAACTTTTTTAATCCATGTGTTGTGGGACATCACTCTCGGTTAAGGGATGAATGCAACTCAAAGTAATTTGAATCAAATTTGATATTTATTCAATATTCGGATGTTCAATCTCCATTTCAGTGATCACTGGAATAGGTGCTAAGAAAGATAGGATATATTGTGAAATTGCGTGTGGATCCCCAGTATTGAAAATACTGCGGTCAAAATTTCTGAATATATTACCTACTTGATTTCCAAATGTCTGATCTATTAGATCAATATCTGCCCCCAATAGATCAATAACGATAGTGATAAAAATCCCATACATCCAATATCCTAATTTGGAAGTTAGAGAAATAATATATATTGAATATGTATTCCGAGTGAGTATTTCGTCAATATCTGAATCTAGGCGAATGAGTGCCTTAATATTGGTATATACCAATTTGACAATGTGTTTGATTCCATTGTATGAAAAAAAATGATAATTGACGTCCAGTATATAACTGGACAAGATCATGATGATGATTGTGAAGTATATTTTCCAAAAACCTAACGCGATGAGATATGTTACCGTCCGTCGTATCAATTCAAGTTTGATACCCGTATAAAATATATCAATTATGAATAAACTTGGATAATATATCTGTTGTATGTATATAGTGTGTAATGGCATTTACGGAAATATTATTTTTAAGAACAATTTTTTGATTCAAAAAATTGTTGAATCAATTTTTTTGATTTTGAATTAAAAATAATTTCCTAATTCAATTCGGAGTTATAATATCACAAATGTTCTGAGGTGTCCATAATTATTTTATGTTGTTACAAAGTCAAAAGGCAATCTTTCTTTGATAGAAATTTTCCACTGATCTGTTGAAGGAAATTTATAATATCCATGGACACCACTTATTTGGTGGAATTACATATAATTTTCCACTTTTATGTAGGTCCCTAGAATATAATTTGGCAGAAGCCAATGACGAACAGTATGCCAAAACATTGACGCGATCATCAATGATTTCAATTAGGATATGTTTATACACAGTATCGTTTGATCGTACTTTAAATGCTTTTAGACGGTGATCCCCGATGATGTCAGCAATATTACTCATCAAATGACTGATGTTATTATTCAATTCATTTCAATTCATTTTGAAATCAATTTTTTGAGTTCAAAAAAATTGATCCGATCGGGGTTATTGATGAGATTGTCCTATTTGTTAAAAATGACGGAAACATATAAGAAGATTCAATTGAATACGCAATTTGTTCATCTAAGATTGGGTGGTGTGCTTCAACAGTGTTTAACATCTTACGAGTTAGCACACATTTTTGCTCTAAGTGTAAGTGTCGCAAATGATGTATGGTATGGTAATTTCAGTGTTCCCACAGCTGTTGGGTTTTCTACACCAGTGTCCCTATTACAAGGTGGATCATTATTCGTAAGTATGAGTGAAGTGGAGTATGATTCGCAATTGATACAATTATATCAACAATGGTCATCGTCATATTCGGGCACTGGTCTTCGCAAGGTGACGAAACAAACATTTACTACTGATAAAATGACGTGTCATATTTGTTTGAATGATTATGTTGTTGGTGATCACATCTATCAATTGGATAGTTGTGGACATGTTTTTCATCTTGAATGTATCGGACAATGGATTCTACACAATTGTTCAATATGCCGAGAATTTGGATCATTTCAATTTCATTGTGTTCACATGGAAAATACACTTGTGAGTCATCCAACAAGATGTCCACTATGTCAGGCGAAAACGATTATCTAATCTGTATCATGATCAATCCATGGATTGGAAAATTTTTCATAATGTTTATTAACAATTCCACAAATAATTGGAATTGGTTGAAGATATTGTAAGATACCCTTTGTGTGTCCTCGATACAAGCAAACCCACATAGCCACATTACCACTGTTTAGAATAATTTTGTCGCATTCGCTAATAATTGATAAAATTGCCAAAAATTGTTGTGCTTGAAGCGTTTTTTCACCCTTTTTCACATTGTCTGGAACAGTGGTGTGAATATTGTGCGAAATAGTTTTCATTTCCTTAAAAATAATAATATCCGGAAATTTGATCAATATTTTATTGTATAATTCTGATTCATCACTTTGGATCACAATTTTATGTTTTGGATAGTGCCGTTTCATTAAGACTAATTTATCAATTATCTCCTCATGTGTCGGTATTTGTGTTTCTGTACATTTATCATTTCCGCGATACATGACTGCCAATGTCTTTTTAACATTAATATCATATTTTTTCAGTAGATGACGTTTAATTTTTTTTACTGGATGCGACAAACTAAAATATTTTAGAATCATGAATTCGATTTTATCATGATTAATGAAATCATAATTACTGAATTGATCCTCCGTTTGACATGATACGAGTGATATTTTCTTGGGTTTACTTTTGCGTGGATTCTGTTTACTATGTGTTTTAAAAAAATATTGGGTAACATCTCCATCTTTATCTTTATATTTTCCCCATTGTGCGGATGAATCCACAATGGGTAATTTTTTATGTTCATTGTAAAAATTAATAATTTGTTTTAGACGAATAGTACAACAACTAAAGAATCCGCAGTTGTGCGTTACAACCAATTTTTGATTTGGGTCGTGTTTATCCATTGATACGCGTCTATATTAATGGATATTATTTTAAGTTGAACTGGCGAAAAAAATTGAAATAAAAATTGAATCAAATGAGCGTATTTGATACATGCGAATCAATGTGTCACAATGAACATAATGTTAATTCAGGAATACGTAAAATTTCGGGTGGTGTTTCAGATGTAGTGATTAAAGATAATCTGGTTATCAAAAAATATACCTTCATTAATGACTCAGTGGATGACAGTACAGATGTTGCGTATCTTACGACGGAATTGTGTATACTTAATTTACTCGATGGTATCAATGGGTTTCCCAAAATTATCGAAATCATTCAAGATTCTCCCAAATATGGCATTGTTATGCCATATTTGGGTGAACCAGTGACACAATGTCAGAATTCACTTGATGTGTTTATCAAGATTTTAGAAAAGGTTGCTATTTTACACGCACACAATATTGTCCATTGTGATCTTAAACCAGCAAATGTGGTGATTGATAATAACGGTAATGTATCAATCATTGATTTTTCGCATTCATATATTATGGGTAATTTTAATAGTCAAATTTCCAATAAGAACAGGCATACACGCATGAACATACATGTACCATCCACACATGTACCATCCACACATGTACCATACACAATATATGATCGTGAAACAATAAGTACATATGCTTACACAGCACCAGAAACTTATCATATTGAATATGCTAAAAATGCGAGTATGGATGTGTGGAGTTTGGGATGTATTTTATATGAATTAGTGATGGGTCAATGTTTATTTGATGATATAAAAAGAGAATCCAAACCGTGTAACGAATGTCTTGGGTATTTAGATTATATCAAAAATAAACATCGTGAATTAGATGAAATTTTAGATAAAATAGATCAAATTGAAGAACATGTCTTAGAGAAAAAAATAATGAAACTCATATTTATTAGAGATCCCAATGACAGACCGAGTGTTACACAGTTGTTAAATTTATTAGGAATTAAGTCCGCAATACCTCTGAAATACGATGTAAATACACAAGTAGGAGATTATTATCCGTCCAAGATGCGATTGAGATGTTACAATTTTCCACATTATGCCCGTTTACTTGTGGATAATTTGATAGATCACATAAGTATACAAATGAAGAAAAAATACAGATATGAATTGTATTATATTGTTCACATGATTATTGCTTCATTATTTGTGAATAAATGTGGATATGAACCGTTTGACACATTATGCTTGGGTGCGGATTATATGAGATTCTTATCTTTTGTAGTCACTGAGTTTGATTTATCAGTAATGTATCAATCATCAATATGTGAATGAGTTTCAACTCTCTTCTCCCATAAGTCCATATAATTTCAATATGTACTACTATTAGGTTACTTTGTGGGAAAATATTAATTTAGTAATAATTTTTTTTTGTTCCGATATAATGTCATGTGGTTCATGAATTTTGATTGCTTGTTTGGGAAATTTATGCCAGAAAGGTGTATATAAAACACATCCTTTTTTTCTCAAAAAAATGGGTGTATATGAAAATGAGGAGAACCCAGTGAACAATATATCGGCATTTACAAAGGATACAAATGTTTCAACAACATTACTATCAATATGTAAAAATAAATTTTTGTGTGAAAAAATTTCTTTCTCAACTGTACTCTCAGTGTAAACATGAATTTCATGTTTAATCTGATTTTGTGTTAACATATGAGACAGTAGATTGATACAATCTAAGTAATATGATATAGAAACATATCGTGTGCGATTTTTTTTTTGTGACACATCACCACGGCGAATATGAATAGCAACAATAATAGGAGTATTCAATATTTCTTGAACCCAGTCAAAAATGTATGGATAATTGATATTATCCAACATATACACATAATTATCCATATAATTATGTGCGAATAATATTTTGAATAAAATGTTGCCATTGCTTGATTGATATTTGTTGATTGATTCAACATCAATTGATTCCATTTTAATAATTTTACTGATTGGTACAACTGTGTCAGAATGTAGTAGTATGTGTTGATTGAACAGAACTAAATCCTCTGGATGTGAGATGTGTTCTGCCATAATAATGGGTGAGTGTATGTATTGCCAATGATGTAATCTGGCGATCCAATAGATACTCAAAATTCGTTGTGTCTGTGCACCAATTCCATCATGGATCACTTCATTATTGTATGTGACGTAAATCATTCGGAGAAAATGTTATATATATTGATAAATCGAGAATAGATTATAATCATGTTACATTGTTTGACGAAAAACAATTTCTCAGGAAAAACGAAGTTATCCATAGTTAGGGAGGCATCAATTTGTCGCATGTGCCGAATATCTACCAATTGTGGACAATGTGCACACATTGTTGCCTCTGGTCAAAATGGACCACGAAGTAAGCAGGAGTTGATTCAAAAGGGTTTTATATCTGATAATTATAACATTGGGAGTAGGGACAATGGGATCTATTTATGTCCCCAATGCCACACCAAAATTGATCAATACCCAGAAAGATACACATTTGAGTACTTGATGAAATTGAAGAAATCTAAATTGAAATCCAAACCCAAACCCAAACCTAAACCCAAACCTAAATCTAAACCTAAGCCCAAATCTAAATCTAAATCTAAATTGAGGCGCAATCTCAGAATAAAATCTGAGATCAACATATATATCAACATACATGTCAGACGCGTCTAATTGCGATCACACAAATGAACTAAGACAACAATCATTTGCAGATGTACCCTATTTTACTTTTAAGGGTTTAACAACTAAGGCGAAAGTGACAGATGTATATGATGCCGATACAATAACGATTGTTTTTTATTTCAATGATAAACCAGTCAAATACAAACTCAGAATGTTAGGTTATGATGCACCAGAATTAAAACCATTGAAAACGATACCCAATCGTGACTTACATATACAGGCGGCTAAAATAGCAAGAGATTATTTAAAACAACACATCTTGGGACAATTGGTGTGGGTGAAATTTTGTCATGAGGACAAGTATGGAAGATTATTAGGTACTGTATACTTGATCAAAACGGAGCGTTTATGTGGTAATGAAACCGAAATTAACCATTTGATGATTTGTCAAGGTTTCGGAAAGGCATATAATGGTGGACATAAGGAAACATTTGGTGAAGATGATTTACAAAAAATTATTAATCGTAGTGAATGTACGTGTACGTGTACGTGTACGTGTACGTGTACGTGTACATGTCTATGTAAATACATCTCACCTTTATAAGAGATGGGTCCATAATTATTTTATGTCATCACAATATAAAATAATTGTGGACTCATCTCTAAGTAAACGCATTGGAACTCGTGAATACACAATCCTGAAAATACTTAGAAATACTGATATAATACCCCAGATCGTCAAGTTAGAACCGAATAGGGTAATGATGATCAAATATCAAATAACTCTAGAATTAGGGAAATAAGTTCAAACCATGCTATCGCTCTACGGAGTGCACTTAGAGGTGTTGCTGGAAACTATTTAGACATAAAAATCTGAATAAATAAATTTATTTATTGAATTTCCGGACGCTCTCTAATTCAATATGAGTGTGAGAATTGGACTCACGACTATTTTTATGAGTGAGAAACTGTTAGACATCTACTATGATCCCAAAGTAGATGTCAAATTTGAAAAAAATTGAAATATGTTATTATCCGTGAATATTTAGAATTATTAGAGTCAATGGTTTTTCATAATTCTTTTGAAGATGCATGTCAACATGATGTTAGCAAATATGGAAAAAGTGGTTCATATTTGAAGAGAGAATACAATAATCCATCCCTGAATCAAATAATTCTTGTTAATGGACTATCATATCTTGTGACTTTTTCGGGAGATTATACAATTGATTATAAACTGCTGGATTTTGCGGAAGCGCGCCAGTATGATATTGGTAAATATGGAACGAGTGGATCGTATTGGAAAAAAGCATATGGTAATCCCCGAGTGAATCAAATAATTAATATTAAAGGACTGCCATATATTGTAACTTTTTCGGGAGATTACACCATCGATTATGAGGAACTTGAACCATTAGATTTTGTGGAAGCGAGTCAATATGATACTGATAAATATGGTCTGAGTGGACCATATTGGAAAAAAGCATATGGTAATCCAAAGTTGGGTCAAATAATTATTGTTGATTCTCATCAATATATTGTGACTTTTTCTGGGGATTACACCCTTGATTATGAGGAGCGTGAACCAGTAGATTTTATGGAAGCGTGTCAGTATGATAAGGATAAATATGGAATGAGTGGGCCATATTGGAAAAAAGTGTATGGTTTTCCGGAGAAAAATCAAATGCTAATTATTGATGGAATGCAATGTGTTGTAACTTTTTCGGGTGATTATACGATTGATTATGAGGAACTCCAACCAGATGATAATTGGAATTAGATATTAACTTGGTTCAAAATAAATGATTAACTGGACCTAATACCTTGCGATTATATACGCGTTGAACAATAAAGAATAAATAGTGATCCATTCCGTGAAAATCATAATAACTACCATCGGGTTTCTTAATTTCTATTTTTAATTTAGAAAATTTAATGGGAGGATTAAAAAACCGAGTAAAACGTCTCGCGGGTGTATATTGGCGATTTGCGGTTCCTTGTGGTCTGGCAATACTTTGGGATAGTTCAAGAACGGCGAAAGCACCATTGTTTCCTATTGCCGACACATGTGAGACAATATTTTTACAGTCGTCATTATTTTCTGTCGTTACATGAATAGAGACGTATTCATCGGGATACAAATTGTACACTTGTTGACCTGTGTAAGAGTGATGACCCATCATATCTATTGGTAGAAATCCTAATAGTTTTCCAATTGAATTGTTTCTATATGACCGACGTGTGCGTCCAGCTTGAACTTTACTTTGTGTTTTCTTGTGCGTAATTGGATCAACGACAAGTGTGTCAATCATTCCCCCATCCTCCAATATCTCACTTCCATCTGACCATAGTAAGTCAAATTTTTCTTGGTGATTCAGTGAACAGATAACTATTTTATCGAGTAATGTGTCTACATGACACGAATATGTATAATTATGATTTGATCCATCAGTCATTAATGTCGCAACGCGATCACATAATTGTGAGATATTGTAGATCCCAATTGGTATTTCTATCGCAATGATGTCTGATTTTTCCGCGAAAGTCAATGAATTTGTATCAGCATTGACCACATAAGTCGAACTAATTACGTAACCATCAGCTAATTCCAATGATTGCACATATTCTAATTGTTGACCTAAGTAATAAGTATAATTACTTTGTGTTTCAGTGTCCCAATTTCGATAACGACTGTCAACTATAATAATATCTTCTTTGACATTATTTGCAGTATTATCCCATATTACACTTTGGGATTGTGGGAAGGATCGATCCTCCATATTTTTTGGAATCACCGTTTGTGAATAAACCTGATTATAATTGGGCAAAGTCATAACTGTTTTATTTATGGGTTGTTGCATGAGAACTATATACTTATATACATATACACATATATATAAGTACGAAAATTGGGAAATATAAATCTATTTGAAGGGTCTCACACAAATTTTTACCAAACCCAAATTGACCAAAGTCAATTTGGGTTTATCTCTAAATGCCACCAATGATTTGCTTTAAATTTATCGGTTTCTGATAAATCAATATTAAATACATATTTTTTCCTTAAATGTTTTTGTAATGTGTCAATAATACTCATCATATTTCTTTCTTTACATCTTTCAACAATGTAATCGGGTAATGAGTCCAAACGATCTAATAATATATTTTTTTTATAATTCAGGAAATTATCATCATCGCACAGGGAAATATAACAATATGGATTTGGATCACGATCACGATAACAAAACTGTTTAATTATGCTGATTTGTTCCTCAGTTAAATGATCAAAATTGTCATTGATACATAAATCGTACATCGCAATAATTAATTTATCAATATATTTATCATTTTTTAAAATATTAACTTGTTTGACAAGTCTGTCAAGTTCCAACTTTTGACACTCAATTTTAATTTTGTCACTGTAATTTTCAAAATTAATTGACCCATATGTACACATACTCATATTCATCATATCTATTTGTTTTCTTAATTGATTATTTTCATCCAATAATTTTTCATAGTTTTCTGCACAATTTGCGTTACTCATCATATATATATATATCCCATATATAATATGTGGGTGAGTCAAACATTATTCTCTATGAGTTCTACTATTCCAGACAGAATAATAAAATTTAGAGAGAATAATTTTTAATTTTTAATTTCTAAATTTTATTATATATAATTCAACAAATGGAAACTATGAAACACGCTATTCTCCCATGGACTATTGCATTAGGTTCAAGTGAAGGGAAAAAAGAAGAAGAACCGCAAGAAGGTGGTGGTTCTGAATCAACCATGCTGAATTTATTTTTCGGTATTGTTGCTATTGTTTTGGGTATTTATGCTGGATTTTTGTGTTGGACGCATAACGATAAGGAAGATATGGGTCTGCGTGTGATTTATACTGGTTTAGCATTCGCCAACGCCATACCCTATCTAATCTATTACTTCTTCATCAGGTACGTATTCGGTTACGAATTCAAGTGTTGCTCATAAACAAACTTTCAAACTTTCAAACTTTCAAACTTTCAAACTTTCAAACTTTCAAACTTTCAAACTTTCAAACTTTCAAACTTTCAAACTTTCAAACTTTCAAACTTTCAAACTTTCAAACTTTCAA
>Ga0105099_10001842_pt1 | contig 12933 bp, 6 predicted proteins | sample PPLLak3cmMay2015_2_FD_79138 | JGI IMG/M metagenome (GOLD analysis project Ga0105099, IMG submission 79138) | Freshwater sediment microbial communities from Prairie Pothole Lake near Jamestown, North Dakota, USA - PPLs Lake P8 Core (1) Depth... | ecosystem: Environmental > Aquatic > Freshwater >...
CCCGGGAAAAACACCTTCGACATCCATTTTCGATATCCGGAAGCGAACGGAACATTTTCGGCCGATGCTTCCGGCTCGCTCTATAACCTCGATTTGGTCGTGCCCTGGCGCGGGGTCCAAGGCGAGATCCGGTACCTGGCCGAAGCCCGAGGCGGAAAGGGCCTCCCTATCCGCTGGGACGGCGTTCTCGATTTCAAAGGGCCGGTCCTGCCGTTTCCCAAGTTCGCCCACGCCGTGACCGATTATTCCGGGCTTGTCCGGATCGAAAACAACGTCGCCACGGTTCGTTCGTTCCAGGGCAAGCTGGGCGGCGGCGATGTTTTCGGCTCGGGCGAGGTCCGGTTCGGGCCCGGCGGCCTCGAGCTCGTCGACCTCAGGGCCGACGGCCGGGACATGACCTTGTCCGTCTTTGAGCGAACCCGCGGCATCGGGAACGGCTCGTTTCGCCTGCTGAAAAACGCCCGGGAATTTATCCTTTCCGGCGACATCGAGGTTCGGGAACTCCTCTGGCGCCGGGAAGTGACGGAAAAATTCACGTTCTCCGCTTCTCCCTATCTCGACCTGGAAAAGGGGAAGGGGCCGTTCGACGACATGGCCCTCGACATCCGTCTTCGGGCCGAGGAAGGGGCCGTTCTGGAGAATTCTCTCGGCAACATCGAGGGCCGGTTCGACCTGACGCTCAGCGGCACGGTCGCTTCGCCCATTATCCTGGGCGACCTGGAAGGGCTGAAGGGCGAAGTCTACTTCCAGGACCGGACGTTCCGTCTCCTCCGGGCCCGGCTGAGCTTCTTCAACCCGACGACGATCGAGCCCTACCTGGATTTCCGCGGCGAAACCTACCTCAAGGATTACCGGGTCACGTTCTCCCTGGCCGGGCTTTTGAAAGGCCTCCGGCCGGAATTCGTTTCCTCGCCGCCGCTTCCGCCGGAGGACGTCCTGGCCCTGTTGGCCCTGGGCGAGTCGTTCAAGCGGACATATTCTTATGACGCCACCGCCCAGGTCGGGACCGGTTCGCTGATGTCCTTCCAGCTGGCCGACCAGGCGACCCGCCGGGCCGAGCAGCTGTTTCGCCTGGATCGCTTCCGGATCGATCCGTTTGTCCTGGGAGCTTCAACCGAAATGACGGCCCGGCTGACGGTCGGGAAAAAGCTCTCGCGGAACCTGATCCTTCTCTATTCGACCAACCTCACTTCCCAGCGGGAGGAGATCATCCGGCTGGAATGGGAATTCCTGGAAAGCTTTTCGCTCGTCGGCATGCGCGACGAGAGGGGACGGCTGAGCATCGATGCCAAGATCCGGAAGAGATTCTAAGGCCTTCGCGGCCGCGCTCCTGGCCCTGGCGGTCCTGGGAACGGGATTCGCCGCGGAGCGCGACGAGGACGCCCGCATCACGTCCGTCGTCGTCCGGGTCGAAGGGGCCGATGTCCGGCCCGACCTCCGGAGCCTTGTTCCGATCGCCGACGGCGATCCCTACCTTCCCGCCCGGGTGGACGCCGCGGTCAAGCAGATCTACGCCACCGGCCTGTTTGCCGATATCGAGGTGCGGGCCGAGGGCGAGCCCGACGTCAGGTTGACCTTCATCCTGAGGCGGAAGCTGTTCACCCGGAAGATCGCCTTCAGCGGCGACGCGCCCGTCTCCCGGAAAACCCTCCTGGCCGGTCTCTACGCCCTGCGGTCCGAGACGGATTATTCCGAGCCGCGGCTTCGCCGGGCCGAGGAGGAATTGCGGGACATCGTCCGCCGGGAAGGATTTCTCAACGCCGAAGTCACCGGACGGCTCAACCCCGATCCCGAGGAGCCGTTCGTCGACCTCGATTTCGAGATCAATTCCGGCCTCCGTTTCACCGTCCGGAGCGTCGAGTTCCGCGGCGGACTGGACGTCATCCAGGACGCGGCGGTCAAGGCGATGGAGACCAAGCCCGGCCGGCCGTATCGGCCGGCGGTCCTGGAATCCGACCTGGCCGTGATCAAGGCCGCTTACGGCGCCGGAGGGTATCCGCGGGCCGACGTTGTCGTCCAGAACCGGAGCTTTCGGGCGGCCGATGCGACGATCGGCCTCATTCTCCGGGTCGAGCCGGGGGAACGCATCCGGATCACCATCCAGGGGGCGGATGTCCCCGAATCCCTCGTCCAGCCGCTCTGGGAGGAACGGATTTTCGAAAACTGGGGCCTGGAACAGGCTGAAGCGGCCATCCTCACCCATCTCCGGAAAAGGGGCTATGTTTTCGCTTCCGTTCGCTCGACGTTCGAGCGAAGCCCCGGCGAGCTTCACATCATCCACCAGGTCGATCCTGGCCGGAAGGTTAAAATCGAGGAGATTGTCTTCGAGGGGGCGGGCGCGTTTCCGGGCGAGGAGCTTCGCCGGCAGATCGGATTGGCGCCGACCTTGCCGATTTTCGGGAGCATTTCCGGCGACCGGCTTTTCACCATTCCCGAAGAAGTCGAAACGTTCTATCAAAGCCGGGGATTTCCCGAGACCCGCGTTTCGCTCCAATTCCGCGAGGGCGGGAAAGGCACGCTGGCCGTCTTTGTCGTCGAAGAAGGGCCGCGGCAGATGGTCCGGAACGTCTCCTTCCTGGAGACGAAGATCTTCACCGAAGACGAGCTCATCGGCGAAATCGTGACCCGGCCCGGCGGAGCTTATGAGGCCGGGAGGATTCGGCGCGACGCCGAGCATCTCGAGACCGTATACGCGAACAGGGGCGTCCGCGGGACGACGGTGACCGCCAGGGCCGAGGATCTCGGCGACGGGCGGTTCGACGTTTTCTTCGATTTGCGGGAAGGCCGTCCGGTCCGGATCGAGAAAATCGTCGTCTCCGGAAACGCCGTGACCCGGCGCAACGTGATCGACCGGGCCCTCCAGGTCCGGGAAGGAGACCCGGCCCGGGCCGACCTGATTCTGGATTCCAAACGGCGGCTCGAACAGCTCGGCGTTTTCGTCGAGGTCAAGATCGAGGAGCTTGTGGCCGAGGGGGGCGAAGCCGAGACGCTGGTCGTCAGCCTTCGCGAGGGCCAGCGAAACTACGTTTCCTTCGGTATCGGGATTGAGACCAAGAACGAGCCGGTGACCCTTGAGATTTGGAAGAACGTCCTCAGCCCGCGGTTCACCGCCGAGTACATCCGCGGGAACATGCTCGGCCGGGCGTCTCAGCTGAGCGTTGTCGGCCAGTTCAGCCTGATGGAAAAGCGGGCCGTCGCCTCCTGGGAATCGCTGACATTTTTCGGCCTGCCGTATCAATCCTCGCTCAACGGCTGGATCGAACGGGAGGAGCGCATGAGCTACGGCTTCGACCGCCGCGGCGTCAGCCTTTCCGCCTCCCGGATGATCGGGCCGGGGTGGACGTCCCTGACGACGGCCCGGTACGCCCGGACGACCCTCTATTTTCTGGAGATCGCCGAGTCCGAGGTCGACCGCCAGTTTTTCCCGTATTCGGCTACGGCGCTTTCGGAGAGCTTGATCTGGGAGGCCCGGGACGACAGCTTCAATCCCTCCCGCGGCCTTTTCTTCAGCGCCGTCATCGATTGGGCTTATCCGTTGTTCAACGCCGAGTCGGACTATCTCAAAAGCTTCGTCAAGTTCCAGTACTTTCGTCCGGTCGGGGAGTTTCTCCAGCTGATCGGGACGTTCCGGGGCGGGCTGGGCATGGGCCGGATGCCGATTCACGAGCGGTTTTTTGCCGGAGGATCCGGCTCCTTCCGCGGGCAGCCATTCGACGGCCTCGGCCCGAAGGACGCAGCCTCGGGGAGGCCCGTAGGCGGCAAGGCCATGCTGTTGTTCAATTTCGACGCCCAGTTCCGGCCGTTCACTTCCTTGCCGGCTTTATCCCTGGCTGTGTTTTACGACCTGGGCAACGTTTTTTCCCATCGCAGCGACGTGAGCCTGGCCGACCTTGAAAACGCCGTCGGCTTCGGCCTCCGCTATAAAACTCCGCTCGGCCCGCTCCGGGTCGATCTGGGGTGGAACCTGAATCCGTCGGACGGAAACCGTGGACCGCGGCTCTATGTGACCATCGGCAATGTGTTTTAAAAAAGTGTCTTTCTTAGGAATCGGAGGAGCCCTTCTCCTCGCGGCGGCGGGATTCGCCGGAACCTCCCCGGACGCCGCCCAGGAACGCGTGGTGAACGGGATCGCCGCCGTGGTCAACGAGCGGATCATCACCCTGGTCGACGTTCAGATCGTCGAGGCCTTTGGAATCGTCGAGAGCCCGATTGGCGCGGATCTCGGGGCCGCCCGGTTGGTCATCCTGGAAAAGCTAATCGACCAAAAAGTCGTCCTCGACTTGTCCCGGGGCCAGTCGCCGGTCGATCCGGCTAAAATCGACGCGGAACTCGCTCGGATCACCGGCCGGTTGGGAGAGGAAGAAACCCGCGCCCGGCTGGCCCGCTTCGGGCTTTCGGCCGCGGACCTCCGGCCTTATGTCGAGGAGAGGCTCAAGGTCGAATCGGTCGTCGCCGATCGTTTCAGCCGGAGCGTGCCGGTGAATCTTGACGAGATCGAAGCCCGCTACCGGGACAAATATACGCCCGGCGAACAAGCGGCCGGCCGGGCGCCCCGGCCGTTCCTGGAAGTCGTCGATGCCCTGGAGAGCGAGATCCGGGCGGAAAAAATCGCAATTCAATCGGCCCTCTGGGTTCAATCTCTCCGCGACCAGGTCGAAATCGAGATCCGGCCCGAGATCTTGAAAAAATAGCAAGCCTGCATTATGCACGAGTCGAGATGGTTGCAGTTGCGAGGCGCGAAGGGTGATGCTGTGCTAGTCGCACTGCGAACCCTTCGCAACGAAGCAAATGCGGCCAAATCGGCTCGCCCGGAGGGTAAAAACTCAAATTTCGTATCTTAATGAAAATATTAGAAATAATTGATTATTTAAAATTTTTATGAATAATGCAGGCACAAATAGGAGTTTGAAATGGCCCGTTTAGCCTTCGTCTTCCCCGGACAGGGGTCTCAATTCGTCGGCCTGGGGAAGAAGTTCTATGACCGTTACGAGGACGCCCGCCGGTTTTTCGAGCGGGCGGACGAAGTCCTCGGATATGATTTGTCCCGCATCTGTTTCGAAGGACCCGAAGAAGAGCTCAAGCTGACCCGAAATACACAACCGGCCCTGCTGCTTGCAAGCACCGTCGCCTTTCGGCTTTTCGGGCGGAAGCCGGACATAGCCGCGGGCCATAGCCTGGGAGAATATTCGGCCCATGTGGCCGCCGGCACGATCAAATTCGAGGACGCCTTGATCCTGGTTCACAAGCGCGGGATGTATATGCAGGAAGCTGTCCCCGTCGGCGTCGGGGCCATGGCCGCCCTCCTGGGCGCGGGATATGAAGCCGTGGCCGCAGCCTGCGAGCGGGCCGAGGGCGGACAGGCGCAGATCGCCAACTGGAACAGCCCGGAACAGATCGTCATTTCCGGCCATAAGGCCGCCGTCGAGCATGTCGTGAAAAATGTCAAAGCGGCAAAAGCGGTGATGCTGCCGGTCAGCGCCCCCTTTCATTCAGCCTTGATGAAAGGGGCCGAGGAGCGGCTGGCCGCCGACCTGGACGCGGTCGAGTTCCGCGATCCGGAATTTCCGGTCATCACCAATGTCGACGCCCGGATGATCCGGACCGGGGCCGAAGCCCGGGACGCCCTGAAGCGGCAGGTCAGCCGGCCCGTCCTCTGGACGAAATCGATGGACCTTCTGGCCGGGGAGAAGATCGACGCCTTCGTCGAATTCGGGGCGGGGAAGGTTCTCTGCGGCCTGATCAAGCGGATCGGTAAAGGCTGGCCGCACCCGTTTACGGTTCAGGCCATCGAGGATCCGGAATCGCTGGAGAAGGTCGTGGCTGTATAAAAGTCACCTGCTTTATTCACGAGTCGAGTTGGCGGTAGGTGCGAGGCGCGCAGGGTGAAGCTGCCCTCACCTCGTTAAGAACGAGCCTGAGGACTGCAAAGCCCGTGCTAGTCGCACGGCGAACCCTTCGCAACGAAGCAGAGGCCGCCAGATCGGCTCGCCCCGACTCGCAAGGCTCGGGTGGGACTTGCTTCGGCTCACAAGGCGAGAAAAGCGTCGCCCGAAGGGTAAAAACTCATAATTGGTGTTTGAATATTTTTTTATAATTTAAAAAGATGTTTTTATGCCTAATGCAGGTTATTTGCTGTCCAGGACAATATCCCGGCCGTGCTTGACGAAATACTCGGCGGCCGAATAAAGGGCCATAATCATTGTCAGCCAAAGCCCGATCTCGCCGACGATCATCAGCTTTCCCAGGATCCCTTTTCCCAGGATCAACAAGGCGATGGTTACGGTCTCCAGTTGCATTTTAACTTTGCCCGGCCAAGAGGCGGCGATGACGACCCCTTTGGAAGCGGCGATCGCCCGGAAACCGGTCACCGCGATCTCCCGCCCGATGATGACCGCGGCCATCCAGGCCGGAACCCGTCCCACGCCGACGAGACTGATAAAAGCCGCGGTCATGAGGAGCTTGTCGGCGATCGGGTCGAGAAGCTGACCGAGAGTGGTGATTTTATTCGTCCTGCGGGCCAGCAGCCCGTCTACGGTATCGGTAAAAGTGGCGAAGATGAAGATGCCGAAGGCGACCCACTCGTTCCCCTTGAAATTGACGAGAAGACAGAACATGAGAAAGGGGATCAGGAAGATCCGGAGCGATGTCAGCGCATTAGGCAAATTCATGGGTTCACGAAAAACAAGGGGTATTATAGGCCTTTCGGATAACAAACTAAAGAAAAAACTGATCTCTCATCTCCGTGCCCCAGAAGTGAAAAATATTAAATATCTGGCCTTCTCGCGGCTTTGACTTTTTCGGGAATCGGAATACAATCGAAGGATCATTTTCCGGCGGGAGGACCGCCCGCCGGGATTGATAATCCAGAAATGGAGGTTCTCCATGCGTCATCGACGCTTCCCGCGTATTCTTACCTTGTCCCTCTCTGTTTTGATTCTGGCCGTCCTCATTTTCCCCCAGGCGGCCAAAAAGCCGGTCCGGATCACCAACACCGACCCGGCGGTCCGGCTCCAGGCTTATGCCAAGCATGTGGAAATGGAGGCGGCTTCGAAGTTTAAGGACTTGAAATGGCAGTTCCTCGGCCCGAACAATATCAGCGGCCGGGTGACCGACGTTGCCGTTGCCGCGCCCAAAGGCAAGACGTATACGATGTACGTCGCCCATGCCTCCGGCGGCGTCTGGAAGACCGAAAATGAAGGGACGACGTGGGCGCCCGTTTTTGAGCACGGACCGTCCACGGCCTTCGGCGATCTCGCCCTTGACCCTTCGAATCCCGACAGAATTTGGGCCGGGACGGGCGAGGCCAATGTTTTCCGTTCCTCGCAGTCCGGCACGGGCCTTTACCTGTCAACCGATGCAGGCAAAACCTGGACGCACATGGGGCTCGCCGGCGTTTACACGATTGCCCGGATCGTCGTCCACCCCAAAAATTCCAACATCGTTTACGTCGCCGCGTCCGGGGCCGAATGGACCCAGAATCCCGACCGCGGCGTCTACAAAACCGTCGACGGCGGAAAGACCTGGGAAAAGGTCCTTTTCGTCAACAACGAGACCGCGGCCAACGACCTGGTCATGGATCCCAAGAACAACGACACCCTCTACGCCTCGACCTGGCAGCGGACCCGCCCGAAATGGAACGACCCCAGAAACCATGCCGGCTCTTCCGGCAGCGGCGTCTGGAAAACCACGGACGCCGGCAAAACCTGGGCGCCGATCAATACCGGTCTGCCCGAGGCGCGGTTCCGGGGCCGGATCGGCCTGGATCTCTGTCTGTCCAAGCCCAGCGTGATCTATGCCTACGTCGATAACTATGAAAAATCCCGCGATCCCAACGAGGAAGAGAAGCTCGACTCCTACGGGCTGCCCTCGGCCGGTATCATCAAAGGTGCGACGGTCTATCGCTCCGACGACTCCGGCGCCACCTGGAGCCAAGTCAGCGGCCTGACCCCCCAGCAGAAGCAATTCATGGAACGCCACTCCAATACCTATGGCTGGGTGTTTGCCCAGATCCGGGTGGATCCTAACGACGAAAACACGATCTACACGATGGGCCTTTCCCTGAACGTTTCCCGCGACGGCGGCCGGACGTTTGTTCGCCTCCGTTCGCCGGGCGGCGATCATCACGCCCTCTGGATCGATCCGGCCAACTCCAACTACCTGGTCAACGGCTTCGATCAAGGACTGGCCGTGTCCTATGATAAGGGCCAGAACTGGAAGGCGTTCGACAACGTTCTCCCGGCCTGCCAGTTCTTCGACATCAACTATGACATGGACACGCCCTTCCGGGTGTATGGCTCCATGCAGGATCACGGCAGCTTCCGGACCAAAGTCGACTTGAGCGAGGGTCGCGATAAGATCCAGCCCCAGGAATTCGAAAGCGCGCCGGGCGGCGAGGGATCCCGCCACGCGATCGATCCGACCAACCCGAACGTCGTCTATTCGGCCGGCTTCTACGGCACGCTCGAACGCTCGGACTACGGCAAGCCGGGCCCTTACCCCGGCTATCCCGAGAGCAAGACGATTCTCCCGGTGACGTATCCCGATGAGCCGCGCCTCCGCGGCCAATGGCTGGCCCCCTTCATCGTTTCTTCCCACAATTCGAACATCATCTACCACGGGATGCAGTTCGTCTTCCGGTCGCTCGACCGGGGCGACACTTGGGAAAAGATCAGCCCGAATTTGACGGCCGAGGTGCCCAACGAGCTCGGCGATATCCCGTATCACACCCTGTTTGCCTTGTCCGAATCGCCCTTGAAGTATGGCTTGATCTATGCCGGAACCGATTGCGGCAACGTTTGGGTGACTAAGGACGGCGGCAAGAAATGGGATTCGCTTAATGCCGGCCTTCCGTACCAGAAATGGGTTTCCAAGATGGTCGCTTCCCAGCACAACCTGTCCACCGTCTACATGACCCAGAACGGCAAGCGCGACGACGATGTCACGCCCTATGTCTGGAAATCGACCGACTTCGGCAAGACCTGGATCGATATCTCCAAGGGCATCCCCCTGGGCCCGGTCAATGTCATCGCCGAAGACCCGGTCGATCCGAAGATCCTCTACGTTGGAACCGACCAGGCCGTTTACGTCACGACCGACAGCGGCGCGACGTGGGATGTCCTCGGGGCCAGCTTGCCTTCGACCTACGTCCATGACCTGATCATCCATCCTCGCGACAACATGATCGTCATCGCCACGCACGGGCGCGGGATGTGGGTGATGGACGCCAATCCCATCAACAAGAAAGATCAGCGCCGCCGGCAGTTCTATTTCGAATGAAAGAAGAGGGGTCAGGTCTTAATTTTGTATTTTTTGACGAGACCTGACCCCTTTTACCGCTAACAATAATCGAGCACTGCATGGAGCTTGAGAGGCGCAGGTCGGGTTTTGGAGAGATATTCTCCACATCATTTCGTCATCGTAGCGAAGGAGGAGTCATGACTCATTTGAAAAGGTTTTTTCCGGTTCTCTTTCTTGCTTGGTTCAGCCTGTCGGCCACGGGCGCATTCGCCCAGACGACCGACCCGGCTCTCCGCCTCAAATGGGCGGATCAGTACGCGGCGATGAAAGCCGCAACGCCCTATCCCGGACTGGCCTGGCGGTTCATCGGCCCCGACATCATCGGCGGCCGGTGCACCGATATCGCCGTTCCCAAGGGCAACACCAAGGTCATTTACATCGGCTCGGCCACGGGCGGGGTGTGGAAGACCGAGGACCAGGGCGCGACCTGGAAGCCGATCACGGAAGAGCTTCCGACGCCCTCGACCGGCGACCTGGCCATCGCCGACGCCGACCCGAATATCGTTTGGCTCGGGACGGGCGAAGCCAATCACTTCCGGGCGTCCATCGCCGGCCTCGGCGTCTACAAGTCCGTCGACGCCGGAAAAACCTGGAAGCACATGGGCTTGGCGGCAACTCAGACGATCGGTCGGATCATCATTCATCCGACTAATCCCGATATCGTTTATGTAGCCGCGACCGGCCACGAATGGACCTACAATCCCGACCGGGGCGTTTACAAGACGACCGATGGCGGGAAGACCTGGACCAAGGTCCTCTTCATCAACGAGAAAGTCGGAGCCTTGGATCTGGTCATGGATCCGACCAAGCCCGACACCCTGATCGCCTCGATGGTTCAGAGAATCCGCCGGCGCTGGAGCGATCCGGCCCCGGGCGGAGAGGATGGGTTGTTTAAAACGACCGACGGCGGCAAGACCTGGAGAGAGGTCAAAAACGGCCTCCCGGACACGAACCTGACCGGCCGGATCGGGATCGACCTGTGCCACTCCAAACCCAACGTCGTTTACGCTTACGTCGACAATCATAATCCGGGCCGCGAAGTGGGCACGGGTGAACGCGATGCCTACGGCCGGACGAAGGTCGGCCGGGCGATCGTCGGGGCCGAGGTCTATCGCTCAGACGACCAGGGCGAGAACTGGAAAAAAGTCAGCGTTTCCGACCGGTTCATGGAAACGTTCGGCGGGACGTACGGCTGGGTCTTCGGCCAGATCCGCGTCGATCCCAACGACGACATGACTCTCTACATCATGGGCTTGGGTCTTTACCGGTCCAGAAACGGCGGCAAAAACTGGACCGAGCTCGGCGGCCGCGACGTCCACGGCGACCACCACGGCTTGTGGATCGATCCCGAGAATCCGTCGTTCCTGATCAACGTCAATGACGGCGGAGCGTATCTCTCCAAGGACGACGGGATGACCTGGACCGACTTCACGACGAAAATTCCGGCCATCCAGTTCTACAACGTCGCCCTCGATATGGCTCAGCCCTTCAGCGCCCACGGTTCGGTTCAGGACCACGGAACCTACCAGGGGAAAGGCATCGTTCCGGCCAAGGACGGCCAAGCCCCTAAGGTAACCTGGGCTGCTTCTCCGGGAGGGGAAGGGACGCACATCGCCATCGATCCGACCGATCCGAACATCTCCTATTCATCCTCCTTCTACGGCCGGCTCAACCGCTCGGAATTCAAAAACGGCGCGTGGCCGGGCCGCTCCGCCGAAAACCGGGCCAAGGCGATTTATCCCCGGGCCGCCGAGGGCGAGCCTGAGTATCGCGGCCAGTGGCTGGCGGCGACGACTCTTTCACCCCACGATCCCAAGACGGTTTATCACGGCTTCCAGTTCGTCTTCCGGTCCAAGGACAGGGGAGACACCTGGGAAAAGATCAGCCCGGACCTGACGGCCTTCGACCCGGCCAAGCAGGGCAAGCTGCCGTATGCGATCCCCTTCGCCACGATCACGGCCATCCAGGAGTCGCCGCTCAAGGCCGGCGTCATCTATGCCGGCACCGACGACGGCCGGGTTTGGGTGACCATGGATGCCGGGAAAAAGTGGACTGAGATCACCAAGGGGCTCCCGGTGAACAAACACGTCTGGACGATGGTCCCCTCCAAATACGACCCGGCGACCGTCTATATCGCCCTGATCGGGCGCCATGATGATGATTTCGCCCCCTATATCTACGTTTCGACCAATTACGGCAAGACCTGGAAGTCGCTGGCGGCGATCATGCCGGGCGGACCGGTCAATGTCATTCGCGAGGACACCAAGAATAAGAGCGTCCTCTATGCCGGATCGGACCTCGGCGTATTCGTCAGCAAGGATGCCGGAAAAACCTGGGCTTACCTGGGCAAGGGTCTTCCTAATTGCCCGGTCTGGGACATCCAGATTCACCCCCGCGACAACATGATGGTCATCGCCACCAACGGCCGCGGAATGTGGGTCCTGGACGATTTGTCGTCTTTGCAGAAATAAAAGCAAAGGGGTCAGGTCTTAAATTTGTATTTTTTTTCAAGACCTGACCCCTCCTCAAATTGAAAGAGGTTGCCATGAGAAAAACGCCTCGGATGATTGTTTGCCTTTCGGTTTTCGCCTTGACCGTTTCCATGATCGCCACGGCCGCCCCGGTCCAGAAAATCTTCTGGGGCGATGCCGTTCCCAAAGGTTGGAACGGGAAGTGGCCGGCCAAGTTTCTCACTGTCCCGGAAAAGACGAATTACGAGCGGACCGCTTCCAACACGGAGGTCCTCGAGTTCATCGACGCCCTTCGCTGGTCAAGCGACAAGGTCCAAGTCATGACTGTTTACATCAGCCCGCTGCGGAACGTCTGTCCGGCGGTCATCCTGTCCAATCCGCGGGTGACCCGGCCGGAAGAGGCGGTCAAGTCGGGCAAGACCGTCGTTTATCTCCAGGGCAACATTCACCCCTATGAGCCCGAGGGCAAGGAAGCCCTTCTCATGCTCGCCCGGGAGATCCTTTTCGGGAAGATGACCAAGCTCCTGGACGATCTGATCATCATCATCTGCCCGAACTTTTGCGTCGATGGGAACGATACCCTGAGCTTGAGCGAGGGCACGCCGCACTTGCTCGGGTCGGGAAGCAATTCCCAGGATCTCAACCTCAACCGCGACGCCGTCCGGGTCGATACGGTCGAAGTCGCCGGGCTTTACCGGAATGTCTTCAACCGCTGGGACCCGATCTTGATTTTCGATGCCCACTTGATGGGACGGGTCCAGCACGGCTACGCCAACGGCTATATCCATTGCACCGTCCCGGCGGCCGCCCAGGAGCCCCGGGATTATGTCTTCGACAAGCTCTTCCCGACCGTCCGGAACGCCGTCCGGAGCAACTTCGGTCTCGAGGTTTTCACTCACAGCGGAACGGATAACAAATGGCCGCCGACCATCTGGGGCCCGGGCCAGGCCATCTGGTCCAACGAGGCCAAGTTTGTGGCCAACGCCTACGGCTTGAGAAACCGGATGTCGATCCTGGCCGAAACGCCCGGGCACGAGCCGTTCGAGCGCCGGATCTATGCTCATTATGCCCTGATCGCCGAAACGCTCCGCTATGCGGCGGCTCACGGCAAGGAGATGCAGGAGATCTGCCGCAAAGCCGACGCCGACATCGTCGAAGCGGTCAA
>Ga0105099_10001844_pt1 | contig 12928 bp, 15 predicted proteins | sample PPLLak3cmMay2015_2_FD_79138 | JGI IMG/M metagenome (GOLD analysis project Ga0105099, IMG submission 79138) | Freshwater sediment microbial communities from Prairie Pothole Lake near Jamestown, North Dakota, USA - PPLs Lake P8 Core (1) Depth... | ecosystem: Environmental > Aquatic > Freshwater >...
ATGCTCAGCACGAGCCACTCGCTGCTTCAGCAGGATTCGTCGAGCCTAGCTTGGCCAAGCTTGACGCACCGCATTCTGTAGGTTTAACATCAAAACCTGCACACAATGCCTGCGCATAACCTGCTGCGCTCCTGTCTCCATTATACTGGGCTCCTTCGATAAATATTGTCGGAGAGCCAGAGACTCCAAGCGCCTTATTGAGCTTCAGCTCACTTTCTGCCAAAGCCAATCCTTCATTCTTCTCGCAATCCTTGATCTTTACAGCATCAAGTCCTACGGATTTTGCGACCTTCTCCCAGCAGCTGTCTGCGTTAGATGCGCTGCACTGTTTGTTCATGGCCAAGACGAACTTGAAGTATGCATCGTCTCCCATGTAATTGTGGACGCAGATCTCACGTATGTCCTGGTTCATCTCCTGGACACCATGCATCGAGCAGTACTTGCTCTCAGCATCCATGCAGTAATTAGGTCCGCCACCCTGATAATTAGAGTAGATGACATACCTTGGGTTGAAGTCTGCTTTTCCTTTCAACAGCTGATAAGCAGGTTCTATACCTTCTTCAGCCTGGTTCCCGAAAGGACAATAGCTCATCACATAGAAGTCTATCTGAGGCTTGTTGTCGCCTTTAGTGACTCCTGTCAGTTTCTCAAGCTCTTGTCTTTTGGCAGGATCAAGGATGTATGTCGCACCAGTCGCTTCATCGACAAGGACCATCGAAGTCCCGACTTTCCTGAACGCGCCCTGAATCCTCGGGTTTGCAGTCCAGGCATATGTCTTGTCGACATCGCCATTGAACACGAAAGCCGGAGCTTTCTCAAGCTTCATGCTCTTTATGAGAGCCTTACCTTCTGATGAAGACGCTTCGACCTGCTTCACATCCATATTCAGGAATACCTGGCTAAGCACGCCTATGAGCTGAGATGCATCACAGTCGCTGCAGTCCTTGCTGTTCAATACAGTGAGGCTTATCTTCTCATCATCCTTATAATTGCACTTAGAGTCTTTGCTTCCTGCGTTCTCGCAGAGACCTATTTTTCCCGGAGTCCCTGCGCAATCAGCATCAGAGCTGCAGACAGGCATGCTCTCGCATGAAGGATGGCCTTTCAATGCCTTACAGACTGCCCTCTTGAATGAAGCAGCATCCCTTCCACCCTGGTATGCTTGACCATTGATGTATATCGTCGGGCTTCCTTGAGCATTCGCAGCTTCACTCTTCTTTATAGATTCTGAAAGAAGCTTCTTGCCTTCTGCACCATCTGCGCATTCAGTTATCTCCGCTGCATCTATGCCTGCTTGTTTTGCGCATTTCTCTATCGAACCCCTCAGGTCCTGGACATCCTTGTTCTGGCAAGTCACGAATCTCATCAGCTGTTTAGGATACTTATCCTGCACACAAAGCTGTATGATATCCCCTTCGACTTCAGGAGCTCCATGCAGGCTCTGGAAACTTCCAGCATTCTCATTCGCTATGAACTCGAGCCTGAAATCTATGTTCTCGCCAAGCTCGGTCATGACAGGATCGAATGCGTCTTCGACCTGCACTCCATATGGGCACTGGCTCATCACATAGAAAGTGACATCTGATTTACCATACTGTCCGGGATTATCGACATTCGCCGGAGCAGGAGAATTGCTGAGCGCTCTGATTATCAATACCAGCGCTATTATCGCAACGACTATACCTCCGATGATATATGGAGTCTTATTGCTCTTCTTCTTTGGAGCTTCTTTGGCTTTTGCCTCTGTTGCTTTGGCCTTTCGTTTAGCTTTCTTGGCTTTCTTTGCCTTGACAACCCTTGCTCCAGAAGTCTTAACTACTGCAGTCTCATGAGTATGATGTTGTCCTGCTTCATGTTGATGCTCATGTGAAGAACTCTCAACCGTGTGTTCTGCAGCGTGCTCGTGAGCGTGTGCAGTCTCATGCGTATCTGAGGCATGATGCTCATGCCCTATCTCATCTTTTTTGTTTTCGTCCATAATACTCCCCTCTAAGAATGAATGTGTTCACCTCTCAGAAAGGTATTTTTAAATCTTTCGTAGAATAAACATCTTATTTAAAAACATCATGCATCATGGCAAAGGAGACATAGAAGCGATTATAGTCTTTATGCCCCACCAAAAAAGAAGTATCGCAAGTATGAGCGCTATATAATTAGTGATGTCCTTCAAATCTATGTTGAAATACCACTTCAGGAAATCCTGAAGCTTGCGTTTCTGTTCAACGGGCTTTTGACCTTGAGGCTGATCTTCCACTTTTCACCTTGACTCTTTTCTTCTTCACAAGCTTCTTCAGGATGTTTTCTTCTTTTATCATCTCTTTCTCAATACGCGGTATCTTTGACAATATCTTATCCTCTTCCTTCAATCTCTTGATATCTTTGTATTTGGGTCTCATGTTTATCTCTCTCACATCATCGCAAGCTTGCCTGTAACCTTATCTATCTTATCTTCAGAATCAGGGCCTATGCCCACACAGGTCTTGGTGCCTGGTTCTACCACTGTACGGCCAGCATCGGTTATGAGAGCGGTCCTGAGTTTTGCGCTCTTGGCCTGCATCAGGTACATAAGAAGCTCTTTCTCATCCTTTACCTTGAGGACGACTTTTTTCTGACCATTATCTCTCCAAAGAGCGACATCTCCTTTTTCAGAATTGAAACATGCTTCTACAGCAGCATGCGCAACCTGGGCTGCGAGCTTGCCTTTAGGCAACTTAAGGTCCTGCCTTACCAGAATGACCATCTTTAGCTCCATATAACACCAACTTTTTACAAGCAGACCTAAACCAATCAGGATTTAAAAACTTTGGGTTTTTAAGGGGTTATATGCCTGATCAGGATCATATATTCTGCAGCATTTAGAAAAGATTAAATAATCATCATCAACAACTTTTAGGGTGTAGAGTGTTTTAGGGGTGGATGTCATAACTGATATAAAATCTTTAGATATATTACTGAAATCGTTAGAAAGATTACAGAATAGACCCATAGTCGACCCTTTCTCAACATCTGCATTGATACCCCTCAATCACGCATCAAGGGCTTACCCTCTGTCTGCATTGGAGCAACTGGAAGAGCAAAAGCCAGAAAAATGCGCTGAGGTCAAAGAGACGATACTTTCCTGTATACACCCAGATTACAGGGCAGACTTTTTTGAACACCTAAGCAACCATAACCTTTTCATAAATGGCGCTGCTGAAGAGATGATAGACCGCTGCGTGGGTCTTCACATAAATGTCGATGACTTGAGGAAGGTACTTTATGTATTTAACAAGGAAGCATCCATAAAAGGTATGGCTGCAAAGGCACTCGGACTCGACTTCGTACTTAATTTTATACAGAAAGCGACGCAGAACGTCACCCAGGCAATAAACATAAACCTGCTGAGTGCTAAGGATACAGCTAAAATATTCGATGATGATCACCTATACCCTGATCCTGATGATGATGACCTGGTCACAAGATGCTTCAGCTACTGCTCTACAAAAGGGTATAGAAGCCACATGATAGAACATTTTGAAGACGAACCTTTTGAGAGCATCGAAGACAAGAAATTCGCCCTAACCCTGAAGTTCTTTGAGATGATGCCTGCTCTCCTCACAGTCGATGGAAATCAGTATGGTATGATATCTAGACAGAATACTATAGGCAACGTCAGGTATTTCATGGTGCATTATCCAAAAGCCCCGTTTTACAGAAGGGTCGTGACGCTCTTTACCAGCAAGAAGAAGACAATAGAGCGTGCAGCAAAGTGGATAAATGAAGAGGCCAAAAGGGACTGGATGAAGCGTTCCAAGAGGCTTGAAAATGCGCTTTCAGAATTTGACAACAAACGGCGCCTCGTAGAGAACGAGATACACCTGTCAATGGAACGCGCCGATGACCTTGGACAGCTAGTGAGCCCGACAATACGTGTCGAGATAGATTCCAGACGTGAGACTCTGAAATCAATAAACGAAGAGATATCTGCAGTCCAGCTTCCTAAATTCGAGCTCAAGATGGATGTCACACTGTCCACGCCAGAGGATTTCCTCGACCTGGCAAACATACTCGACCACCATTATTCTGCAGTGGAATCATACAAACGGCTCCTTGAGAAGCAAGAGCAGAGGTTTCGAGGGCATGAGCGAGCGATGATAAGCCTGCTTGTAGAATGCTACAACCAGGCAGAAGAAAAGAATGTCATGCTGCACAAATTCCTGGAGTTCACTAACGAGAAGGATACATACGTCGGACACATCTTCAGAGTGGCCGACATCGCATTCTCATCTGCGCAGTTTGCAAATGACATGCACATAATCGTAATCGACCCTGCCCACGTCGCCGAGGCTGCATTGTACCACGACATTGGCAAGATCCTGACACCCCGAGAGATACTCACGAAGAACGGTAGGCCCAATGAATGGGAATGGAAAGTCATAAAGAACCATGTCCTACATGGGCCTGAGATACTTGCAGGTATGAACTTCCCAAAGCATGTCATAGATGCAGCACACTATCACCACGAGTGGTACGGCGGCTCTAAAGAGAGGGCATATCCCCAGCAAATGATTGGCGAGGAGATACCCGAGATCGCGAGGCTCATATCCTGGGCTGATGTGTTCGATGCGATAGCAGGGTCTGCGATAGACAGGAAATATGATTCCAAGATACACGGCCAGGTCAGGAATTATGATTCAGCTATGAAAGAGCTCCTGCGCTGCTCAGGCACACAGTTCGACCCCAGATTCGCACCGGTGTTCATCACCATGGCAGAGAGCGGCTTCTTCAGGGAATATTATGAACGAAAATATTCAGAACATGATGATGCGTCTGGCGAAAGATCACGATTGAGAATCGTCAAATAAGATGATAGGACAGAATCTGTATTCTTTCAAAGCTTCTTTTTGGTGAAATCATACCCTTTTTTGATGAGCGAGTTCGTGTTGCTGAAATCAAACATGTTCTGGTCCCTGTCAAGCGCTATGGTCACGACAGCTTTTTTCTTTTTCAGTTCCTCATTCTTGATATCCATCGCCTTTTTCAGCTCATAATTGAGGAAGAACTTCAGCGGGTGCCTCATCTGGACCCTGTTGTGGAGTATATCCACCAATACTATCCTATCGCAGTCTAGTGCATCATCCGAGACGATTATATTGTCTTCATGCGGGATACCGTCAAGGATGACTGGCGGAAAGACATACTTCAATGCGCTTGAAGCCAAAGTGGTCATCAAAAGATCCCCTTTGTAGAAGACATGCTCCCTACGGGCAAGGATATTCTTGGTGACTATCATCAGAGGCACTTTGCAGTCCTCTATCCTTTTTTTATGGATGTTTTCGCGTATCACTTCTTTTAGGGCTTCCTGGTTTCCGCGCGAAAAAAACCCCGGAGTCTTAGGGAATATCTGCTTGTGGTCCAAAGACAGCCAACTCTTCTTGAGATTATCTATGCTGTTGCCGCTCGCGAAAGAAGCACCGTTTATCGCGCCAACACTCGTCCCAGAAATCCACGCTATATCATGATGTTCTGCTATATACTCAAGGACTCCTACCTGAAAAGCGCCTTTACTCCCTCCACCGCTAAGAATCACACCTAATTTTTCTCTCATACCATTATCCGGTGATGCATCAAATTTATAAATCAATCGGTCACCACATCACATGATGGCTGACACAGGAAAAAACATGCGGTTTCTAGAAATGCTGCCTCTACGTGTCCTATTGTGGTATGAGAATCGGCTCCTTCAGGAATATGACAGGACACTGAAGCTCGTCACAGGCGACTGTGAATCCATGCTATCCCTGATGTCAAGAAAAAAACTAGAGTATTCATTCAAGAGAGGACTACACACGCCGGCATATGTAGATTTCCTCAAGAAGCATGGCATCGCTCCCAACCCTCTCCCTGCAGATAAGATAGTATCGATAGTGCCTGTCACAGACAAGGAGAATTATATCAAAGCATATTCATACGAACAGAGATGCATAGATGGAAAATTCCCTGAAGCAGGCAACATAGACGAATCAAGCGGGTCGAGCGGCAAACCCACAAACTGGGTCAGGAGCTACCGTGAAGAGCTCCTGCTCCTCAAGGCAGCATATTTCGAATACAAATATGTATTCAATCCTAAAAAACAGGTCATCATGATATCTGCCTGGTCTACGGGCCCGTGGGCGACAGGCGTCAAATTCTGTGAGCTCGCTGAACATTTTTCTCTTGTAAAGAACACAGGGACAGACAGGGATGATATAATACAGACGATGAAGACGTTCGGAAAAGGATATCATTACATAATAGCCGGCTACCCGTTGTTCCTACAGACTCTCTTCGAGATGGACTTCAACTGGAAAGATTATGATATAGACCTACTCACAGGAGGAGACGGCTACTCTGCAGTATGGCCAAGCAAGATAAGCCATAAGCTAAAGCATGACGCAAAAGTCGTCTCATCATACGGCTGCTCAGACATAGATATAGGCATCGGATTCGAGACTCCATTCGCACAGACTATACGCCACGAGGCAGCGCACAACAGGAGCCTTTCAGCGGCCCTCTTCGGAGGACTGCAGACAACACCTATGCTCTTCCAGTACAATCCGGCACTCCATAACATACAGAACCTTCCTGGCGGCGAGTTCGCGATAACACACCTTGACCCTGACACCGCAAGCCCGAAGATAAAGTATAATATACATGACACTGGCGGCAAGATAGATTTCTCTGCCATGATTGCCATACTGAAAGAGCACGCACCAAGACTGCTTGAACTCATGAAAGATGACACTCTACATCTGCCTTTCCTATATATCGCAGGAAGGAGCGACGGTACACTCTCTTTTGACGGAGGCAATGTCTACCCAGAACAGCTCGACATAATATTCACTAAAATATTCCCTGACAAGGTCAACCACTTCAAGATGCTCCGTGCGGAGAAGAAGAAACAGCCGTTCCAGATACTTGTGGAGCTGCGCAAAGGGATCAAAAAGACAAAGATGCTGACGAGAGAGATAGAGTCTGCGATACTTGAGCAGCTGCCGAAGCTCAACAAGGATTATGCAGAGAGCCTCGCAAACAACAAGAACCTTGTGCCCATAGTTGAGCTATTTAATCTCAATGAGGGACTCTTCAAGGAGAATCCTGCTGCGATAAAATATAAGTTCATAGAGAAATCAAGATAGGATATTTCTGTTGATGTATCAATATTATGACCTGCATTGCCGAAAAGTTTATATATTTGTTATGAATATATATTCATAATGATATTTTGGAGGTAGACAAAAATGCCAGGAATGGATGGAACAGGGCCACGGGGATTTGGATCCCGCACTGGCGGGGGTTTAGGCCCTTGCGGAATGGGACTAGGTCTTGGAAGAGGTTTTGGAAGAGGCAACTGGCGAAGACCGGTCGCTACAGCGCCAGTGAATCTCACTAAGGAAGAGCAGAAGAGAATACTGGAAGCAGAGTTGGAAGAGCTTGAAAAAGAAAATCAGGCAATCAAGAAGAGAATCGAGGAACTGAAATGAATGCCTGCTCTTTAATTTTTTTGGAAACATTTAAATAAAGATATGAATGCTTATTCATAACGGATATTATGATTAAGAGGTGCAACCGAAATGGAACCAGAAAATAAAGAACAAGTCACCATGCCTTTGATAGGCGACATGGCGCCGTCATTCAAGGCAAAAACAACGATGGGTGAGATTAGTTTCCCTGAGGACTATAAAGGGAAATGGGTCATCTTATTCTCGCATCCGGCAGATTTTACGCCGGTCTGCACAACTGAATTCATGACATTTGCATCTATGCAGGAAGAGTTCAGGAAATTGAACACTGAATTGATCGGACTATCTATCGATAGCATATATGCGCATATCGCGTGGCTCAGGACAATAAAGGAAAAAATAGAGTATAATGGCATGAAAAATGTCGAAGTCAAGTTTCCGGTGATTGAAGATATACGGATGGATGTAGCCAAGAGATTCGGGATGGTGCAGCCAAATGCATCCAGCACCCAGGCAGTCAGAGCTGTGTTCATCATCGATGACAAGGTTAAAGTGAGAGCTGTCCTGTATTATCCCCTTTCTGCTGGAAGAAACATGCAGGAGATCAAGAGGCTCATCATCGCGATGCAGAAAGCCGACAAAGAAGGCATCGCAACCCCTGCAAACTGGCAGCCGGGTGATGATGTCATACTTCCTCCACCAGGATCCTGCGGCGCAGCTAAAGACCGGGTCGAGTCAAAGGATGACAGTCAATATTGCCTTGATTGGTTTATGTGCTTCAGGAAGGATAAGCAGAAATAAATCAGATTCAATCTGAATAAAATGGCGCGACCAAGGCTTTGCAGGACAATCTCTGCGCAGCCAGATGTAACCTACTTCAAGCCCGCAGGCATAAGGATGTTCGATCTGGAAGAATCAATTCTAACAGTCGACGAATTCGAAGCAGTAAGACTTAAGGACTTGGATGGATTGGAACAGGAAGCATGCGCCAAAAAGATGGGGATATCCCAGCCGACATTCCACAGGTTAGTCTTATCTGCGAGGAAGAATATAGCAGATGCAATTGTAAATGGAAAAGCGATACGGATAGAAGGCGGAAATTTCAGGATGTCCTGTCGAGGAGCTGGAAGAAATATGCTTTCTTCTGGATTCAGAAGCCCTGCTGATTCATGCGTCTGTCCCGAATGCGGACACAAAGAGCAAAAAGAGAGAGGAACACCGTGCGGCAGCAAGAAATGCCCGAAATGCGGAACTCTGATGATACGAGGTAACTAAAATGAAAGTGGCAATAAGTTCGACAGGAAAAGATTTGAGCAGCAGCGTCTCAGATGTATTCGGAAGGTGTCCATATTTTATCATCGTAGATATTGAAGACAACAAGGTCACCAAATTTGACGTGATTGATAACCTAAGTTCAGAACAGGCTGGTTCAGCAGGCATATCTGCCGCAAAAATAGTTGTTGCAAAAGGTGTGGAAGCAGTCATAACAAGGAACGTGGGACCAAGAGCATTGGATGTCCTCAAGCAGTTCAAAATAGAGATATATGACGGAATCGGTTCCGTTGATGAAGCAGTAAAAAAATTCATATCAAAAAAACTAGATAAAATCAAGCAAGGGGTGTAAATAATGAAGATAGTAGTTCCAACAGATGACAAAAAAGGGCTAAGTGCTGCAGTAGCAGAACATTTCGGCAGATGCAATACGTACACATTCCTCGATGACAACGGCAAGGTTTTAGAGATAATAGACAATACAAGTGAGCACATGGGCGGCACAGGACTTCCGCCTGAACTCATGAAAAGACACGGGGCAGAAGTGCTGCTATGCAGAGGTCTTGGGCCAAGGGCAATAACCCTCTGCGGAGAGTTAGGCATAACTGTGCATGTCTGCCAAGCAGAGACAGTGAAAGATATTTTTGGTCTCTGGAAAAACAATAAGATCAAAAAGGCGGGCCTCGGGGATGTATGTGAAGAACACAGGCACTGAACCATCTGCATTCTTCTACGAAAATGAGGATTAAAATAATCTACGACAATAATGCAAGGCCCGGATTAAAGACTGGATGGGGTTTTTCCTGCCTGATAGAAAATGGCACGAAAGTACTGTTTGATACGGGTGCAGATTCAGAAACTTTGCTTTACAACATGAAGCAGATGGGAATAGACCCTAAAGGGATAGACATCGTCGTCATCTCCCATTCACACGATGACCATGATGGTGGATTAAAAGGTTTCTTAGAAGCAAATGGCAACAGAGCAAAGGTATACCTTCCAACAGCGTTCCAAGAACCGACCAAGATATGCGAAGGAGTATATTCAACAGGACAGCTCAGGAGATTCTTAGGGATGAAAGAGCAGTCGTTGGTCGTAATGACAAAAAAAGGAAAAATACTCATAACAGGATGCGCCCATCCAGGACTAGGAAAAATCATCGATTCAGCGAGGCATCTTGGAGAGGTCTACGGAGTCATCGGCGGGTTCCACGGATTTTCAGATATAGAAAAACTAGATGGATTCAGGCTTATCGCCCCTTGCCACTGTACGCAACACCATCTAGAGATCAAGCAGAGGTTCATAAAACAGTTCAGGGAAATAATGGCGGGTGATATCATAGAATGAAAGGGGTCTACATATTGCTCATAAAGATCGGCAAAAGCACCAAAAAAAGAATAGGTGCCCTCGGCAAAATAGATTTCGACAAAGGCAGCTATGCATATGTCGGTTCTGCACAGAATAACCTGGAAAAGAGGGTTGCCAGGCACATGTCAAAGAACAAGAAGATGAGGTGGCATATAGACTACCTGCTTGACAACAGCTCATCAAAGGTCATCAAAGTGTTCTATAAGAAAGCAGGGAAAGCAGAGGAATGCAGGATTGCTAAAATTTTAAGCAAGACCGAGGATCCTGTCGCGGGATTCGGCTGCTCTGACTGCAAATGCGGATCACACCTTTTCAGGATAAAAAACATAAAAGATGTCCTGCACAGGGGACTTGATGAATTGGAGGTTTATCCATGAAAATAGCAATCACTGGTGGTAAAGGCGGTACAGGGAAATCGATGGTGGCGACATCACTCGCAGTCGAGTTCGCAAGGGACAAAAAGACGATGCTCGTCGATGCAGACGTGGAATGCCCTAATGACCATCTCATGATATCAGTAAAAATAAAAAAGCATGCCACAGTCTACCAGCCGATACCGAAATGGGACTTCAAGAAATGCACAAAATGCGGAAGATGCGCAGCAGTATGCAAGCAAAACGCTATAGTATTTGTCAAAGACAGGTATCCTGCATTCGTCAAAGATGTATGTATCGGATGCAAAGCCTGCATCATCTCCTGCCCGGAAAAAGCAATAAGCGAGACCAAAAAGGACATCGGCACCATATATACTGGAAACAATTACGATGTCAACTTGGTATCCGGTGAACTTAAGCTAGGTGAGCTCGCTTCAGGAGAAGTGGTGAGCGAAGTCAGGAAGCATTCGGACAAGATCAACAAAGAGATGAAAGCTGAAATCGTATTGATAGACTCTGCAGCAGGCGTCGGCTGCCCAGTAATCGCATCATTGGTAGGGACAGACTACATAGTAGGCGTGACTGAACCTACACCTTCAGCGCTACACGACCTAAAGAGGGTCCTATACCTGGCAGAACATTTTGGAATAAAGCATGGCATCGTCATAAACAAGTATGACCTTGAGGAAGGATTCTGCTCAGAGATAGAACGGTTCGCAAAGGAAAAAGGTGTCAAGATAATAGGTAAGATCCCTTACAGGAAAGACTTTGTCGATGCGATGATAAAGATGAAGCCAATAGTCGAAATGAATCAAGAATACAGAAAAATATTTAAAAGCATAAAAGATACAATACTTGCGATTCTGGGTCCGTAAACACCAGTATGCATTTTTTTATCAGCATTACTGTACTAATCGATAAATGAGGTGTATGATGTGGAAAACAAAAGTTTGATCCTGATATTTTCTGTCGCCTTGATCGGCGCGGTGCTGCTCATGGGGGCAACTATCACAGGACTGATAGTGCAAAAAACCGAATATAGCGACATTTGCAATAGTGACGACGATTGCACTGCTGAGCAGTGCTGCATAATCTATGAAGACAAGAATATCGGATTGTGCATGAATGAATGCAAGTCACTTGAATTCCTGTGCAGGTCAGACGGCGAATGCGAGCAGGGGACAGTCTGCTGCATATCAGAATGGAGTGAATATGGCATATGCAATAATCCGGACAAGTGCCAGAGCATAGATATATTCGGGGAATATATCACAAAAAGCAAGTCGGCTGAAAGAGCGAATCCGACAGAAGAAAGCCCTATGAAGATAGACTCGGGCAAATTGGCTATTGTAGAGGCGGCGATAATACTTGCACTGGTAGCGTTCATACTTTGGCGAGTCTTTAGGGAAAATAAGACGAAGAAATAATCAATCAAACGGTGCATCAAGAGCTATGCTAGCAATAGTTGTGGCTGCGTAAGGATAATCTACGTTGCCGCAAAATCATTTTTTTTCTCTGCAGCATTTGCTGCGTGTTAAGAATATTACAGACATTGCTTTTTATGCATCATCAGCAAGATTAATAAATAGAGGCAGTTTCTGTTCTGCAGAATTAGCCGTTTGTAGGGCTGATTTTAGGAGGAAAGAAGATGGAAAAGCAGATCATATTGACCCTGCCCGACGGGTCGACTGAGAACTTCAATGTCGGAGTCACGGGAAAAGAGATAGCCCAGAAGATTTCTAAGGAACTTTTTGAAAATGCTGTAGCTATGAAGCTAAACGGCAATGTCGTGGACCTAAACACAAAAGTCATGGAAGACTCACAAGTCCAGATACTCACGACAAAAGACAAGGAAGGCATGGACGTGTTCAGGCACAGCACAGCGCACCTTATGGCCCATGCGATAAAAGAACTATATCCTTATGCTAAGTTCACCATAGGACCTGTAGTCGAGGAAGGATTCTATTATGATATGGAACACGACCCGTTCAAGCCCGAGGACCTGAAGAAGATAGAGTACAAGATGCATGACATCATGAAGAAGAAGATGCCTATCGAACGACAGGAGATAACAAAGAAAGCTGCACTTGAACTATTCAAGGACAATCCATACAAGCTTGAGATGATCAACGAGCTTGAAGAAGGGACCATAACGATATACCGACAGGGAGATTTCGTAGACCTCTGCAGAGGACCGCACATCCCTAACACAGGACTCATAAAAGCGTTCAAGCTCACGAAGATAGCCGGAGCATACTGGAGAGGAGACGCGAAAAACAAGCAGCTTCAGAGAATATATGGCATAAGTTTTCCATCGAAGGAAGATTTAGAGAAACACTTAAAGCTGATAGAAGAGGCTGAAAAGAGGGATCACAGGAAGTTAGGGAAAGAGCTTGAACTATTCAGCTTCCATGATGAGGCACCAGGAATGCC
>Ga0105099_10001845_pt1 | contig 12927 bp, 11 predicted proteins | sample PPLLak3cmMay2015_2_FD_79138 | JGI IMG/M metagenome (GOLD analysis project Ga0105099, IMG submission 79138) | Freshwater sediment microbial communities from Prairie Pothole Lake near Jamestown, North Dakota, USA - PPLs Lake P8 Core (1) Depth... | ecosystem: Environmental > Aquatic > Freshwater >...
CCACAGTCTATAAACTTTAGAGTCTTTGGAAAAATTGGAATTGGATGGGTAGTAGCTCCAATTACAGCAGGTATTCTTGCGTATGTATTATTATTTTTTGTGCAAAATGTATTTGAACAAAAAGTAATACAACAGGTTCCCTATGAAATATCTGAATCCGTTATAGAACAATTAGAGCAAGATGAGATTGAAACGGAAAAAATATCCGATATGGTTAATAAAAGATTTTTACAAAATAAAATATTTAGATACGAATTGTTGAAAAGATATCCCTATAATACTGAACAATTGTATTCTATTTTTCATTATGCAATCATTGACAGCTTCAAAATTGATTCGATGGTGGTAGTCCAATCATTATCTAATAATCTGTTTTCAAAAAATCAAATTGAAAAAATTAAAAAACTTCATGGAACATCTTTTAGCCACACGATTGATTTTGATTCAGCTTTTTTTAATGATGAAAATCAATGGGGATTGAATGGCGATTTACTCAGAGATAAAAATATTTTAGAAAAGAAAAACCTAATTCAAAATATTTTTCGAATAACACCACTTAATAAAGCCGAATAATTAATCTCTCTAAAAACTATATATCACCCTAAATCTATAGACTACCTGAAAAAATGATAGATAGATTTAATAAAAATAATTTTTTTTTAATAATTACACTTTTTATTATTTTGTTAACTAGTTGTGATTCTGATACTACAACAATTCCTGAAATAAAATTATTGGATTTGATTGCCGAAATTGATTTATCGAGTGTTTTATCTGAGCCCTCTGGTATTGTTTACAACTCTGTAAACAATTCATTTTATATCGTTTCAGATACACTTCCCCAAATATTTGAGATAGATATATATGGAAATTTGTTAGGATCAATACAAGTAAATGCTAATGATCTTGAGGGAATAACATTAAGTATAAACCAGGATACTATTTATGTTGTAGAGGAATCTGATAATCTAGTTACATCATTTCTGTTGGATGGAACCAAAATCAATTCGTTTAGTATCGATGTTTCCGAAAATTCTATCAACGGACTTGAAGGAATTGCAATTGATTTAAATAACTATATCTATGTATTGAATGAAAAATTACCCAGATACTTAGTTAAAATTCAAAATGAGGTTGAGATTAGCAGAACTGAAATTACTGGTGCAGATGATTTATCTGATGCTTGTTATGATTCTGTACTTGATTGTTTATGGATAATCAGTGATGAATCAGGAAAAATTATAAAGGTAACAAAAACTGGTTCATTAATTTCTGAGTGGCAAATTCCATTTTCAAAAGGGGAGGGTATAACACTTGTAAATGATAAAATTTATGTTGTTCGCGATCTGGATGCCAAGATGTACATTTTTAATAAACCTAATAATTAAATTATAAAAATTTATTTGATGAAAAAATCTTTTTAATCCTTAAAAATCATTACTGTCCGGTTGTTTGTAATATAAGCAGCTATCAGTTATATAATTACAGGATGTTATTAAAGATTTCATTGTTATCGATTTGAAATTAAAATGGTACACCTAATTAAATTATTAGAGCGACAAAGTAAATCAAGGTCAAATAATCTCTGCTCAAATTTGAGATTTTGTTTTAAGATATACTTTTAATTCTTTTGTTAAAAAACACCTGTAATAAAGCTAGCAAATAATTCCTCTACGATACTTAATTGATATGGATGGCTCCATTAAAAAACCTAATAAACAGCTTAAAGCATTTAAAAAAGTTTACTTACAACCTGTTGAAGGTAAATATATCGAGTTTAAACTTAGTAAAGAACAAAAACTCATTTAATGTACTATAAATTAAACTTATTGTTGAACCATAGAATCTTAGAATAACAATTTAGAATCATACTGTGAATTTTAGTTTGAAACAGACCAGAGTTTTTAGGCTTTAATTTTATTATAAGTTATTTTTACAAGAACTAAATAAACAATAATTCAATACAATAATTATTTAGATAAATCAAACCTATCGTGGTATTATTTTTGATGTAAGATCGCAGCGATTATATATGTATCTTTCTTTTATATTAAATCTAGATCATTTTTTTGTCGAAGGGAAAATGATTAAAAATACTGTTTATCAAAATGCTAAATCAAACCTCACGTAAAACTCTATTTTTCTGGGTCATACTGATAACTCTTATCATTGTTTTATTATTACTTCCAATAAAATTTAATTACAATTTATATGTTAAGGGAAAAATCCTTCCATCAAAAGAATGGATAATTTATAAAGGCACCGATGGCAGATTAACATCACAGCTTATAAATTATAAAACAGGAATGAGCCAGTCCTATGATGTAACACTTTTTGATAGGGGAGATGCAATGCAGTTTGCATTTAATGAAAATATATTTTCTGGTTCCCAAATCATGGCTGATGATACAATTGCAGTTGTTTATTCTAACGAAATAGAACGACAGATAGAAAATCTAAAAGGACAGATCGTTTCAGCCAAAGCTTCACTTTCATTAAATCTTACCGGTGAAAAACAAGCGATAATTGATCAGGAAAATAAAACTCTTGAGTACGCAATCAGGCAAGCGGAAGAGCAAAAGAAAATTTTAGACCGCATAGAAGTAATGTATAAAAAAGGACTTGTTTCTCAAGAGGAATTTGAAATAACAGAAGGCACTTATGACCTTAGCAATATTAATATTTCCATCTCAAAAGCAAGACTTCAAACAGTTGAGTCCGGCGCTAAGCAAGAGCAGATCGGACTGATTAATTCTCAAATAATTTCTTTAGAAAATGAATTAGCAGTTTTACAAAAAAGATTCAAAGGCTTTACTATCATTTCGCCCTTAAGCGGCTTTGTAAATAGAAAAACAAACAGTGATACAATAATGACGATCTCAGACATAGCAGAATTTATTTTGATTAATCCTGTTAAAGTAAACGACAAAAAATTTATCAGCGATTCAGCTTTAATTGATATTTATGCTGTCGGTAAAAAACAAAATGTTATTGCTTATGTAATTGAAATCGATAACAGCGTAAAAATTGTAAATGGTATCCAGGTTGTTACAGTTACTTCTATTGTAAATGGAAAAGGTGTAGACATAATTCCAAACTTAGTTGTTGATTGTTATATCCAAGCAGGAAAATTATCCCCGCTTGATTATTTGGTTAGAGTCTGGCAAAGGATGGTTAACTAATATGAAGTTAATGCGTCTTGAATATAAGTTCCTTGTCCCAGCCAATAGAATTGATGAACTTCGTAACTCAATCAGTCCATTTGTTTTGCTTGACGAGTATGCAGCGAAGGAGGCTAATAAGGAATACACAGTTCATAGTATTTATTTCGATACTATGAAACTTGATGATTATCATGATAAACTTGCCGGGATAAAAATTAGAAAAAAGTTACGTATTAGAGGATATAATTTACAGGATGTTAATAGCATTGTGTTTTTAGAAATAAAGCGTAAGTTCGAAAATCATATATCCAAAAACCGAGCACCGCTTCTATACGGTAATCTTGCAGAAATATTAAAAACCTCTGATTGTGAAAAATATCTGCTTAAAAGAAAAAATTTTCTTGATGCAAAAAATGATGCTTGTAAGTTTTTTTATTTAAGTAAAATAAAAAATTGCTCGCCGGTTATACTTATAAATTATGAAAGAGAAGCATACTTTTCTAAAAATGACTCCACTTTAAGAATAACATTTGATAAAAAATTAAGATCGACTCCGTTTCCCAAAATATCTGACCTTTATCGCGATGAGCAATTAAAATACGGTATGCCGGGTAATTTTATATTGGAGGTTAAATTCTTTAACGGATTTCCATCCTGGCTTCAAACAATTATCAGAAGGTACGAACTAAAAAGACAAGCATTATCTAAATATACAATCTCTGTTGATACTCATCAGGAGTTAAAAAGAATTGTTGATAAAAAACATTTATTGCTTCCTTCTTATTTTACACGATCTAATAGCAACTATTTGAAAGAAGAAATTAAAAATGCTGGATGATTTTCAAAATGTTTTAAGTGTTTCTATTTCGATCGGGGAAGTATTTGAGAACTTAGTAGTTTCACTCATCTGTGGACTTTTAATATCACTTTTCTATAGACTTACCTACCGTGGACCCGGTATGTCTTACTCATTCCTTAACTCATTAATTGTTCTTGCTTTGATTACTTCAGTTGTGATAATGGTAATTGGCAATAACCTTGCACGTGCATTCGGGCTCGTAGGTGCAATGTCAATAATACGTTTCAGAACTGCAATTAAAGAAACTCAGGATATAATATTTATATTTTTTGCTTTATCGATTGGTATGGCAAGCGGAGTTGGATTGCATGCTTTAGCATTGGCAAGTACAGTTTTTATCGGATTAATATTAGTTGTTTTAACTAAAACCAATGCAGTAAATCCAAAGAAGAAAGATTTTCTTCTTCAATTTTCATTTCAATCGAACGGTGGTTATGAGGAAGCACCTTTTTTAATAGTGTTTCAGAAATTTTGTAAGGACAGCAAATTAATAAATACAAAGGCTATGATGGAAGATGATTCACTGGAATTATCTTATCACGTGGTGCTTAAAGATCCAAAGTTTATAACTGAATTTGTCAGTCTGTTAAAAAATTCAAAAGGTGTCAATAACGTAAATCTTTTCTTTGATGAAGAGAGTTTTTAATTCGAATCAAATTCAAAAAAAATTTCTATTTCAATTAACTTCATATATTAATAGATTTTCCTGTTTCGCATAATAATCCTAAGCCATTCAATCCATTTACAACTAGTAATTACTCAGTATCTTATGAAAGTAATATAAATACTGCGGCAGACAAGTCTGTTCTACGAGTAGAACGCACTTTAGTCGTATATAAAATTAAAAGTCTTTAGTAAAAGATTTTAATCCAAACTTGATTGATAAAGTAGAAATGATTATTGCGATTGTTAGAAGGACTAAGCTTGTGCTAAATAGATTCCATTTTGAAATGTTGATTCCATGTTCTAATGCATAAAAATAATTTGAAACAGGAATAAATAGTATTAGAATAATTAGAACTAAATATAAAAGCGTAAATAAAAATGTAATCGATGCTCCCTGTGATGAAGCTAATCGAATTGCATTCTTTTCTTTATAATTTGCAAAGATTCCTCCCATACCAAAATTTAAACTTATTAAAGTAACTGTAGTTAGTGCCGCATTTATCTGGGCAACTATAGAAAGCATAACCGGGAACTGAAAGTTTGAAAAAAAGCTTATTAACTGTCCGATAAAGAAAATCAAAACAAAATAAATTATAAGCCTTTTTACTAGTAGATCATTAAAATTTATCGGAGCACTCCTGATTTTCCACAATGCTTCTCCTTCCAGGCTGATTAAGGGAAAAACAAATCTTAATGATAAAGAAGCAACAAGAAAAACGTTAAATAGAGAAACGATTAGATACACCAGGGTTTTTAAGTATTCATTGTAAGCTTTTAAAATGATAATATCTATTCCGGAAATACTGGAAACAAAAATGGTGATTAGAAATATCATTACCATAAGATGAAGCCATTGACTTGGTTCTCTGAAGAAGAGTAAAAATTCACGTTTTAAAATCGATTCATCAAACGCATTTAAGTAAGAGTTTTTGTGGAAGCCAAAAAACTGTTTGCTCTTATTGCTATTATTTTTTAATTCTGCATTTACTTTTAGTGATGTTAACCAGGTTTCGTAATACCATTTCTTTGCCAAAAAAAGTGTAATTCCAAAAACAAAGATTGAAGTAATAATGTTTGCATAAATAAATGGTATTGCTCTTTCAATTTTACTTTCTGAGATCCAGTAAAGTGATTCTGCAATCCAATAGTTTGGCAGAAATTTTACTAAACCGCTTTCCAGAAATCCAAAGTATTGATTGATGTGCGGATAATAGTCAAAAACTCTTTCAACAAGCTTTATAGGATTACTAATGAAATAAAAAGAGATAACACTTGATAAATAAATAACTCCAACTGTTATTAGAACTTTTTTTATACCCCACTTACCGGACAATCTTAAAATTACTAATAGGATAATTACGCCGGCAGAACCAGCGGTAAACATAAATGGTAACACAAGAAAAAATAGTGCAAATGGATAAAACCAGAAATCAAGATTAAAGTAAAACCCATAGCCGAGCAGCACTGCTGTTATTATAAGAAGTAAAGTTGTTGAGCTGTAAAAGAAATTATCTAAAAATTTTATTAAAAATAATTTTGTAAAAGAAATAGGTTTTGTAATTAGATGAAATACTTCTTTTGATTTGTACAGTGTAGAAAATGAAACTACCATATTGCCAACATTTATTGCAATAAAAAAAATAAAAAGCACAACAAGTACAAACCGATGAAGTAGAAATGATCCGATTTTTACATTTATCAGCAGGTACTCAATAGTATTTGAGGTCATAACAAAGCAGCCATAAGCAAAGATGGAATAGACTATTCCGGAACCTATACTTTTTACAATGGCAGAAAAATTAAAGGGAGAGTTTACTTTTAGAAAAATCAGAATCTTGTAATAAAGTATGTGAATAACATCTCTCATTATTTGGTTAGATGGAGAAAGAGTGATTCTAAGTTGTGATGATCGGAGCCTTTTATTGTTTCTAGAACTTCAGTGGTATCTGAAAATATCATACTTCCGTCTTTTATTATTCCAATTCTAGTGCATATTTCTTCAGCCACATTTAAACTATGAGTAGACATAAAAATGGCGGTACCATTTTCAGCTTTTTCTTTAAGGATATTTTTAACAATCAATGCACTTTGCGGATCCAAACCAACCATGGGTTCATCTACAACCAATAATTTGGGATCATGAAGCAGGGCAGAAGCAATTGTAATTCTTTGCTTCATTCCTTGTGAGTATTCTTCGGTCCTTTTATCCACCCAATCACCGATTTCTAATTTATCAATAATCTCATCGATTATAATTTTCAATTTTCCTTTTTCAATTGAGTATAATCCACCGCTAAAGTATAAAAATTCTCGTCCTGTAAGTTTTTCATAAATAAACGGTTGATCAGGAATGTATCCAATTAAAGATTTGGCTTTGATAGGTTCTTTATAAATATCGTATCCATTAATAAGTATGGTTCCGGATGTTGCATTGTACAATCCGGATATCATTTTTATGGTCGTGGTTTTGCCCGCTCCATTTTGCCCAAGGAATCCAAAAAAATCTCCGGTCTTTACATGAAGATTTAAATTGTTTACAGCTGTAAATGAACCGAATTTTTTAGTAACGTTTTTTATTTCTAGCATTTTAAGTATTAACAAAAATGGTTTTTAGATAATAGGAATATAAGCAGGATACGCCAAAGTACTAAATCCCTGTTAATCGCAGAGCAGTTAAATCTTCATATGTTATAGTCATCAAATCACTTTCATTAATATTTTTAATAGCTAAGATTCGATCTTCCTGATAAGAGATTGCTTTATTTATTAATTCTTTTATTGTTCTTGCATTATAAAAGTTCTTGCGTGTTTCCTTCTTTAATTCTATAATTAATTCAAGCATTTGCTGCCATGCACCTTCATCAAGCAGATAATTATTTTTTTGGCAAATGTTTAATGCAATTTCTAATAATTGTCTGGTAGTATAAGGTTCGAAATAAAACACATTTGGAAATTGATTACTTAACACCGGAAAATTATTTACAAGAATCTCAATTTCTTCTCTTGATCCTGATAGTAAAGCGACTACATCATCATTTATTAAGTAAAGTTTTTTTAAGAAATACTGAAGTAAAGATTCGCTAAAATCATTCGTGCATTGTAATGTGGCTGTAACATCATTTACAAGAATTACATTGCCTAAAATATTCTTAAATAATTCATCCATCATTAAATATGCATCAAGCTTTCCTAATCCATAAAAAGTGGAACCATCGATTTCTATTAAAAGTCCTTTGCTTAATCTACCAGCTTCTTTCAGACTTTTACAATAGAGTCTTGCAACAGTTGAGGTTCCGGAACCATGTTCTGAAATAAATATAGAGTTTAAATTCTTTTGTGCAGATACGATAGATCGTTCCTTTTTTAATTTATCAACTTTTATTGAAGCAAGTATTCTATTAAAAGTTATCTTAACATCATCAAGCGCAACAAGATTATTTACTTCGTTTATATATTTTTCGACTAATAATTCTTGTGAACCATTCCCACTTTCTCTGTTATCTATATTTATAAACGCGTTTTGAATATCTTCTTTAGATAGGGTATTTAGCGCAGAAAAATCCTTTTCATTCTCTTGGAGTAAATGGTATCGTTTACTAAGATTGAGCTTTGTTTCATTAAAAAGATTTCTAACATAACGTGCATTTCCAAATGTATCATCAGACTTTGTACAAATAATTTCCAGTCGTTCTGAAAGAAATGATTCCGCTTCCTTTTGTACAATATATTTATCCTTTATTGCAAATATTTTAAAAATGGAAGTAAGTTCTTCAGAAGTGTAATTTTCAAATGTAAAAAAATGAGTAAAGCGCGATTTTAACCCTGGGTTTGATTCTAAAAAGTTCTGCATCAATGAAGGATAACCGGCAGCAATTACAAAGAATTTTCCTTTATAGTCTTCCATTCTTTTTAAAATAATATCAATGGCTTCTTGACCAAAATCCAGTCCACTGTTTTCTTTCTTCAATGAATAAGCTTCATCGATAAATAGAATTCCGCCCAAAGCCTGATTGATAACCTTTTCAGTTTTCTGTGCAGTTTCACCAATGTATTCTCCAATAAGATCAGCACGGTCAACCTCAATCACGTGTCCGTGTTCAAGTAATCCAATAGCTTTAAAAAACTTTCCCAGTAAGCGGGCAACTGTAGTTTTTCCAGTCCCTGGGTTTCCAAGGAAGATGCAATTTGCCGACATACTTTCTTCAGTATTAATCCCTTGTTTCTTGCGTTCATTAACAAAATCGAGGTAAGTTATAAAGTCTTTAAGTGATTGTTTTAGGTTTTTTAAACCTGTTAAGTTATCAAATTCAGAAAATAAAGATGGCAATGAAATATTATCATATAATGTTTTATGCAGTTGTTCGATAGTTTTAGGCTGCTGTGTGTTAAGTTTATTTAACAACTCGTTTGCTAATGAATTTTTGTCATTAAAATCTACTATTTCTTGAAATCCAATTTGAAATGTATGTTTAAGAATCAAATTATTTTCAAGTAATACTTCAACTTTACCTACACCTTGTTTCCAGAAACCAGGTAATGCAGTCCCCCAACTCTGAACAAATTCAATAAGTTCCCAATCCTTTTTTATCTCAAGATTAAAATCATTTCTGCCAACTTCTTCATCTTCTAAATACCAGATCGTTAATCCATTCAAAACTAAATTATTATTATTGATGTGAGGATTTTTTAAAATTATCTCAGCTGCAATATAACTTGTTCTGGTCTGATCAAACTGCAACAGATAAGTGCGCTTTTGTGATTGCAGGCTTTCTTCAAGATTAAACATTCTTACCAAGGAAATTTCGTATTTATTTGAAATAAGGAAATTATTTCCGTTAGTAGGGGTTTCTATTTTTGAATTATTGACTAAAATCTGTGAAGACCTTACTCCCCTTAAGAGTAATTCTTTAGATTTTAAGTCATTCTCAATATTTGAGTTCATAATCTATACTTTTGCATGAATGACAAAAATCATTTTTTGTCAATATTTCAAATACCTTGCCACCAAAAAACATTTGATTTAAAACAAAAAAGGCGAGGAAAAACCTCGCCTTGTAAAATTAACAGAAATAATTTCTATTAATACATTCCATCCATACCGCCCATACCACCACCATGTGGCATAGGAGGCATTGAAGATTCTTTTTCTTTCTTTTCAAACACAACTGCTTCGGTTGTAATTAATAATGAAGAAACTGAAGCAGCATTTTCAAGAGCTGTTCTAGTCACTTTTGTAGGGTCGATAACACCAGCTTTGATAAGATTTTCATACTTTTCAGTAGCAGCGTTAAAACCGAAATCATCTTTACCTTCCTTAACTTTCCAGAGAACTACTGCGCCTTCAATTCCGGCATTTTCGACAATTTGTTTTAATGGTTCTTCTAAAGCTTTCTGAACAATTTTAATTCCAGTTGTCTGGTCAAGATTTTCACCAACAAGCTTATCAAGTACATTTGAAGCTCTAACTAAAGCAACACCACCACCGGCAACAATACCTTCTTCAACTGCTGCGCGGGTTGCATGTAAAGCATCTTCAACACGAGCTTTCTTTTCTTTCAATTCAACTTCAGTTGAAGCACCGATTTTAAGAACCGCAACGCCACCAGACAGTTTTGCTAATCTTTCCTGTAATTTTTCTTTATCATAATCAGATGTTGATTTATCTACCTGAGCTTTAATTTCGTTAATTCTCTTCTTTATGTTATCAGTTTTACCAGCACCTTCAACTATAGTTGTGTTATCTTTATCAATTACAACTTTTTTAGCTTTTCCTAAATACTCTATGGTAGCATTCTCTAATTTGTAACCTTGTTCTTCAGAAATAACGGTACCATTGGTAAGAACTGCAATATCTTCTAACATTGCTTTTCTTCTATCACCAAAGCCAGGAGCTTTAACTGCTGCAACTTTTAGTGTACCACGAATTTTATTTACTACAAGTGTAGCAAGTGCTTCACCTTCAAGATCTTCTGATATAATTAACATTGATTTACCTTGTTGAGCAATTTTTTCAAGAACAGGTAAAAGATCTTTCATTGCAGAGATTTTTTTGTCGTGGATGAGAATAAATGGATCTTCTAAAACAGTTTCCATTGATTCTGTATCAGTAACAAAATATGGAGATATGTAGCCGCGATCGAATTGCATACCTTCAACTACTTCAAGTACTGTTTCTGCTGATTTACTTTCTTCAACAGTAATAACGCCATCTTTCCCAACTTTTTCCATAGCATCAGCTATAAGATCACCAATAGATTTATCATTATTTGCAGAGATTGAACCGACCTGAGCAATTTCATTTCTTCCTTCAACATCTCTACTGATTGATTTTAAGAATTCAATAACTTTACCAACTGCTAAATCAATTCCTCTTTTTAAATCCATTGGATTTGCACCAGCAGTAACATTCTTTAAGCCTTCTCTATAAATAGCCTGAGCAAGTACTGTTGCCGTTGTAGTACCATCGCCAGCAACATCACTGGTTTTAGAAGCAACTTCCCGAACCATTTGTGCGCCCATATTTTCAATAGGATCATCAAGATCTATTTCTTTTGCAACTGTAACGCCATCTTTAGTAACTGTTGGGGCGCCAAATTTCTTTTCTATAATTACGTTACGTCCTTTTGGACCTAATGTAACCTTAACAGCATCTGCCAATTTATCAACACCAGCTTTTAAACTAGTGCGGGCAGCAGCATCATATACAATTAATTTTGCCATAAATTTTTCCTTTATTTATTTTCGATTTTTAAATTACTTACCTAAAATTCCAAAGATATCACTCTCACGCATGATCAGATAATCTTCACGATTAATTGTAACTTCAGTCCCACTGTATTTACCATAAAGAACCTTATCTCCAACTTTCACTTCCATTTTAATCATCTTGCCATCATCTGCAACTTTGCCTGGTCCAATGGCAACAACAGTACCTTCAACGGGTTTTTCTTTTACTGTGTCTGGTAAAATAATTCCGCCGGCAGTTTTCTCTTCAGCAGCAGCAGGTTTTACAACGACTCTGTCACCAAGAGGTTTTAATTTGATTTCGCTCATAAATAGCTCCTTTTATTTTGTTATTAGAAAATGATTAGCACTCTTAAAGAACGAGTGCTAATATACACCCGATTCAAAATTTTGTCAAGAAATCTTACTTCTGATGTGATGTAAATTGCTTAATTTTGGATAGAAAATAAATCTTTTAAAACATTGAAAAATTCTACGTTAAAAACTGAGATAAAAGGTCTGATTGGTATCATTAAAGGCATGGATAGAAAAATTGTATTGATTTTTCTGTCTGTTGCTATACTTCAAACAATTTCATTCTATTTTACTTCAAGGAGATTCTTCCGCGCAAATCTTTTTGAACAGTTTCAAAATTATCCAGATCCATATTTACTGGAATATTTTTACTGGTTTGTTGGAGACTTTTTTACTTTCTTCATCTTTGGGATTCTAATTATCAAATTTGGATTTAAGGAAAAACTTTGTGATTATGGACTACAATTTGGTGACGTTAAAATTGGTCTTTCATTTTCGCTTCTATTTCTTTTAGTTATGATTATTCTTGTTTGGTTTGTTTCGGCAACTCCAGCTTTTGCAGAAAAATATCCGCATCTATCAAGTGCAAAATCTGATTGGAATACACTGTTTATTTATGAAGCAGGGATGTTGCTTTATATGATTGCCTGGGAATTTATCTGGAGGGGATTTATGTTGTTTGGATTAGAAAAAAGATTTGGCAGTTATGCTGTTCTTATGCAAATGATACCATTTGTAATTCTACACAATGGTAAACCATTTTTAGAAACTTTCGGTGCTATATTTGGTGGAATTGCTCTTGGTATTCTTGCTTTAAGAACTCGTTCGATTTATTATTGTGTAGTCACTCATATTGGTGTGATGTTTTCAATAGATTTAATTTCATCTTTACGATTTAGAGCAAATGATTATGGAATCGGTTTCGCATCAATTATAAATTTAATTAAGCAAATTTTCTGAGGTTTACAATGAGATTATCATTAAATATTGATCACATAGCCACATTAAGAAATGCTCGTGGTGAAACACAACCTGATCCTGTAACTGCTGCTTTAATTGCTGAGCAAGCCGGGATTGATGGTATTGTAGTTCATCTTCGTGAAGATAGAAGACACATTAACGAAAGAGATGTTCGGTTACTTCGTGAGCTTATCACAACAAAGCTTGATCTTGAAATGGCTGCAACCCAAGAGATAATTA
>Ga0105099_10001846_pt1 | contig 12920 bp, 9 predicted proteins | sample PPLLak3cmMay2015_2_FD_79138 | JGI IMG/M metagenome (GOLD analysis project Ga0105099, IMG submission 79138) | Freshwater sediment microbial communities from Prairie Pothole Lake near Jamestown, North Dakota, USA - PPLs Lake P8 Core (1) Depth... | ecosystem: Environmental > Aquatic > Freshwater >...
AGTAAAAAATTGGAAAACGTCGACCTAACCCGCATGAAAAAGCGCTATAAGACGGTTACCTTCGCCAAAGGAGCCAGCCGGGAACAAATGGAGACCTGTGTCAACATGGGTGTTGAACTGGATGATTTTCTGCAGACCTGTCAGCAGGCCATGTTGTCTATCCACGGGCAATTGGGACTTTAAATCACCCTCAGTCCCATACCCGGCCAGGTATCAACTGTCGCCCCATATACCCGGATTCAAAGTAAAAGCCTGAAGGAAAGGGACTTTTTAAGCGAAATTTTCAAAAATATCGCAACCAAAGCAACTGATTTTATTGAGAGATCGTTTCTTTGGTCCCCATTTCCTTGTAGGAAAAGGAGGCTTCGGCAAAAAAGTTGCTGCAGCAAGGGCTGAATGTTTATCACACAAAACAGCCATTTACCTTTGCTGCGTATTTTACTTTCGGTAATGCCGTTACAAGACCGTTTTCAACAAATTCAACGCTTTCATCATCTTGCCGCTGACCTGGAATTCGCCACCTGGGTCTCCAAAAACTGTGTAGAACACATTGTGCAGGAGGCAAAGCTGCTGGGATTTACCATTTGGACCAGTATTGACCATTCCTCGGCCTTTCTCTATGGTGCGACAGAACAAAAAAACGCAGAAATACAGTCCGTGGAAAATTGGCTGAGAGAGATCACTCAGCCGGCATGCTGGGGACAGATCATGACCACAAGCCCTGGCGGGCAAATCAGTCTGAGAAAAATATTCGCCTGTGACGACTGAACTCATTTCAAACCCTCTTTGCAACCAGTACTCAGAAGTCTTATAATGTCTTTTTGATTAGCCATGAAAACAAGTCCGGGGAGAAGTGAGCATGCATAGAAAGGCCTTTATCTGCTTTCTTTTGATGAGTTCCATTCTGCTTATGGGGACTGATGACAGCGAGCCATTTGATCGGGAAAAAGCGGAGACAAAGCTCCAGACAATTCAAGGTAGTGAAAAGCTGTCGTTGCTGACCGACCTGGCCGATTATTATAAAAGCAGCAACCCTGTAAAAGCCTTGGAGATCTGCGAGCAGGCGCTGATCCTGAGCAAAGATTTTCCCGACCAATACCTTGAAGGGCGGGCCCATCTCCTGGCCGGAGTCGCCCAGCGTAATCAGGAAAAATTCAATCAGTCCATCGAGCGCTTCCAGGCCGCCTTGAGCCTCTTTCGCCAGGCAGGAGAGCGTAAAATGGAAGCGTCCACATTGACCCATATGAGCAAGGTCTACACCTCCTTAGGCCAATTCCCCCAGGCCATCGCCATGGCTCAGCTGGCCATTCCCATCTATACCGAACTCAAAGAGAGCCGGGATCTGGCCATCGCCCATTTCAACCTGGGTAATGCCCACAACATTCGTGGAGATCTTCAGAAAGCACTGGAGGCCTTCCTCACTGCACTGAAAATCGCCGAGCAAAATGATATCAAAGATGCCGCCCCACACCTTGCAAACAGTCTGGGCAATGTCTACAGCGACCTGGGTGAAGAAATGAAGGCCCTGGATTACTATCAGAAAGCTTACCAGCTGATCAAAGGCCAAGGGCAGGAACTCAATGAAGCCATGACGCTCAACAATATCGCCTGCAGTTACAAAAATCTGGGCCGATACCAAGAAGCGGAAAGTACATTCAAAGAAACCATCGCTTTCGCCAGAAGTATCGGTCTGCGCGAACCGCAGGCCAAGGCCTGGCACAACATGGGCAATCTGCTGGGGCTGCAAAACAAATGGTCTCTGGCCATCACCCAATATCAAAAGGCCTTGCAGTTACAAAAAGAATTGAAAAACCAAAACGGAGAAGCACTAAGCCGCAAGGAAATCGCCAACGCCCACTTTCAGTTGAATGAATTCAGCAAGGCCAGAGAGGAACTGCTTTTGGCTATCCCCATATTCCAACAGAACAAATCAAGCAAATTTCTGGCTGAGAGTTACAGGCAAGTGGCCGAAATATATGAGAAAAGCGGTGATTTCCAAAAAGCGTACCGCAATCATCGTTTATACAGTGATACCAAAGAAGAGATCATTAACGAAGAAAAGAATAAGAAAGTAGTGGAAGTGCAGCAGAAATACGAAGCGGAACAGCGGGAAAAACAGATAGAGCTCCTGGCCAAAAACAATGAAATTCTGGAAAACGCCAACCACATCCAACAATTGCAGATTTCAAGATCCCAACTGCAGATCTTCCTGGGCCTCAGCCTGTTGTTATTGGTGCTGGCCCTGGTGGCCCTCTTTTTGCGCCGTTATCTCCACTTGTTGGCTTTTTGGAAGAAAAAAAGCTATATCGGCCATTTCCACCTGGAAGAAGAAATCTCCAAAGGAGGGATGGGCATCATTTACCGGGCCAAAAATCTCGTTAAAAACACCGGCCCCGTTGCCCTCAAGGTTCTGCGGGAAGAATTGGCCCTTGATGAGAAACAACGACAGAGATTCATCCAGGAAGGCAATCTCATTGACCAGCTGAATCACCCCAATATTGTCAAGGTGTATGAACGGGGTGAAACCAACCAACGCCTCTACATCGCCATGGAATTCCTGGATGGCAAACCCTTGTCAGTGATCATCCAAGAAGCCACCCAAAGAAGAGAAGCAATCCCGTTCAGCCTGTGCCTGCATCTGATGCAACAAATCGTATCCACCCTCAGTTCGGTCCATCAACAGGCCATCATTCACCGGGATATTACCCCCGGCAATATTTTCGTCACCCACTCCAGTCAGGACCCAAACTTCATCAAGCTGGTGGATTTTGGAATTGCCAAATCCTACACGGTCACCGGCCTGACAGAAACTGGAGAGATTCTGGGCACACTTAATTACCTGGCCCCTGAAATCATAGAGCATCGGGAGCCTACAACTGCCAGTGATATATTCTCGCTGGGAGTGGTATTCTATGAACTGCTCACCCTGGAAAAGCCTTTTCTCAGCGAGGAGCCCCTGCAGGTGGTTAAACAGGTTCTGGAAAAATCCCCCTTGCCCCCGATCCGCTACCGCAGTGACATATCTGCAGAATTGAATGAACTGGTTCTCTCTATGCTCAGTAAGGATCCCCATAAGCGCCCAAGCAGTTCAGTCATTTCCGAGTCTTTGGTCACACAGGAGATCCACACCCAATGATCGATCAATTTAAGGTTGAACTGGCTCAAAAAATTGAACAGAAATCAGTGGCTGTGGCTATTCTGTTTGACTCACAAGGTCGAATTCTCTGGCATGCCGGCCGCAAGATCAGTGGAAAAACCCTGGAAAGCGGTCGGGGCTTCTCCAAAAGTCTGGTGGAAAAGGCCCTGAGAGATGGAGGGGTGCTTCGCAGCGATGAAGAAGTCATTACCCTGAGCAACGCTGCATTTCCCCAATCCGCGTCTCTCTTCTATGTCAAAAGCCTGTTCATCCTGCCCATCGAACCCGGATTTCTCTTGTATGTGGACAGTGGTAACGACTGTTTCTCAGAGGAAGACATCACCTTCTTTCATCATCACGCGGCCACATTGCAAAAAATTGTCGCTGACATTAAACACTGCCAGAGTGAAACCGGCGGTATAGCGGGCCAAAGTGTCATCATGGAGTCGATTCGCAATCAGGTGATTCGCTATGCAGTGGAAGCTGACCCCATCTTACTTATGGGAGAAACAGGTACGGGTAAGAGTCATATTGCCCAATTGATCCATCATTTTTCAGGTCGCCCCGGACAATTCATCATTTTCGATTCTCCAGCCGTACCCGAAACTATCTTTGAAAGCGAACTCTTCGGCCATAGCAAAGGGGCCTTTACTTCTGCCGACCGTGATCGCTGCGGATTGGTGGAATCGGCCAATCAGGGGACCCTTTTTTTTGACGAAATTTCAGAAGTACCCCTGCCTGTTCAGGCCAAACTGCTGCGATTTATCGAGACACAACGCTATCGCCCTTTGGGTGAAAATCGTGAACGATTCGCCGACGTCCGCATTATTGCTGCCAGCAACCGCCAACTGGACGAGGAGATCATTCAGAAACGGTTTCGCCAGGATCTATTTTACCGACTGAATGTCCTCCCCATAACCATTCCCCCATTGCGCCAACGACCTGAAGACATCCAGGCCCTGGTCCTTGAATACCGCCACTTTCTGCGAGGCATTGAGTTGAAGCCTTCATTTTGGCAAAGCATGCACTCTTACAACTGGCCCGGGAATGTCCGTGAATTACTGAATGTACTCAAACGCATCGGTATCCAGCATGACCAGCCTGAATTGGGTCATGAAGTCAGTCAATATTTTGCTCAAGCATCACCAAACGCCCCATCAAACGGGCTTAACGCCACGGCTCTCGTGACAAGTCTGCAGGACCAGATTAACTCAGGAGAAAGCTTCTGGGACACTGCCTGGCAAGCCTTTCTTGACCGACATCTCAACAGAGATCAGCTCAGGGCCTTTCTGACTCGATTTACCACTGACAAAATGAGCCTTAAGGATTTTTCGAAAATTCTGCATATCAAAGATCATGAATACGCCCGTTTTATCTCAGTCTTACACAAATATGACATCCATCCCTCTCCGCTTTTAAATAAGATGAACAAAGCCAGTTCAGCCGCCCGTGAATGATGCATTATTTCATGATCCGGGAAATGTCCTTACCCAGGATAAGGCTGGCCTGCTGTTTGGCAAATTCAATGATCTGAGGTTCGTCCGGAACAGATTTGGCCTTATCCTTCGAGATGGCCAGAGCCTCCACCAGGCGGATTCGGCCATCATAGCCCTCATGTGATTCAACCAAATCAAAAATTTTGGTCAGTATCAGCCCCATGGTTCACATCCTCATTGCCCGGTGATGGCGTCTTCAAAAGCCGCAATGGCTTTGGGGATGGCAATATTGAGTACAAGCCCCAGTTGCACCTTAGCACGATCAATCAACATGCCCCAGCGAAATTCACCCAAGGGGAGCACCACAACAAACTTCTCGCCCACCAGATCCACCATGAAATATTTACCCAGCTTTGGGAAACCACTCCCGTCAAGGGCTTTGGTTAAAAACTCCGCCATCTGATTAAATAAGGCCACCGCTTCTGGTCGGCTGTTGTAACCCACAATGGCGGTACCATCCGCAACCACCCAGATGTCAGTGGCAACCAGGCCATCACCAAGATTCTCTTTTAATACGTCCACTGATTTCTGCAACTTTTTGATGTTCATTTTTTCCTCCTGTTTTCGTCTTGTTGACCGCTTATGCGGTTGGTCACGTTCCGCTTTTCTTTTAATTATCGTTTCAATAGGAGAATTAATCGCTTTTTTATTGCGTTCACAGCTGTTGAAAATATTGATAACAGAATCATCCCAGTCCATGATTTCATATACGGCTTCCTCACCGTTCAATTCACCCGCTTCGGTATCGATCAGCTCCCCTTCGAGAAAAAACAAAGTACCAGAACGGTCTTTTGATTTAACCACTAAGGTACAGGTCTTCTTTTCCAGTCGGACCAACTCCATAAAAGAAGCCAATGTAAATACTTCCTGAATAAACTCCTGTGAGCTGACAGCCAGTCCGTCAAAAATACGCTCAGCCAGGAGCTCGATATCCAGTGGCTTTTCCAAATAGCCCAGAATTCCCCGGGCTACGAGGCGTTCTTCTATGTCGGCGGTTCCAAAGGCAGTGATAACGATGACTGGAATAGTGGGAAACAACCGTCTGACCTTTATCAACAACTCAAACCCATCCATTACCGGCATTTTCAGATCTGTCACCAGCAAATCGAATTTCCTCTCACTCAGTTTGGCCAGAGCCTCAACACCATTTTCGGCAGTAAACACGGTAAAATTCTTTTCAAACACTTTTAACCCTTCAGCAGCGCTGCTTAAAAACGCTTTTTCATCATCCACAATCAATACATTCTTCATAATCACCTCTGCCGGGGCATGGGTACCATGATGATCACCTGTGTGCCTTCTCCTTTCTTGCTGAGGATCTGGATGGTTCCGTTCATCTGAACCATCATCTTCTTGGCAATGACCAGCCCCAAGCCGGATCCACCGGATTTATTGGTAAAAAAAGGCTTGAAAAGGCGGTTCATCTGGTCCTCATCCATACCCAGACCATTGTCTGCTATAAGCAGCTTAACAAATTCTCCCTGGGGTGAAACAGTCAGAGCCAGACAAGGATGATCAACCCCTCTCAAGGCATCGAAAGCATTCCCGAAAATATTGAGCAGCACCTGCTGAAGAGCCCGGGGATCAATGATGAACTCTTCAGCACCCGGAAGGTTGGTATATTCAAGCTGAATCGAGCGGGTGTGACACTCATCTTTTATCAAGGCCAGAAATTTTGTAAAAAACAAATCACTTTTGAAACTGACCAACTCTGTACGGTCATAAATGGTGAAATTCTTCAGGGACTTCAGTAAAAATTCTATCTTGGCCAATTCGCCCAAGGATCTAAGGATATAGTTCTCAACCGATTGCCGGTCAAAGGTGTCCAGATTGTTTTTGAGTACCGACAAGGTCATCTTGATAGAGTTGAGGGGATTACCGATTTCATGGCGTATACCGGAAAAGATGCACCCGATTTGATTCATGTTAACCACTGCTTCAGCAATGGATTCCAAACGCAATTTTTCAGTCACATCCCGAACAATCATCAATACATGATGATCACGCAACGGGACAAAGCGGGCCTCGAAAAATGTTTCAATTCCATCAACAGCCTGGCGGAAATCAACACTTTTTAAATCCCCGGTCCGGCAGACTTCATGTAAAACTGAGTTGAGTTGTTGCGACAAAAAACCTGGAAAAAAAGATGCCACTTTCTGCCCACCTTCGGGTAAAAAAGCACCAAATCCTTTGCCCCCCTTGACATCAAGCACCGTACCGTCACAGTCTGCATAAATAAAAAGGTCAGGAAAAGATTCTAAAATGGCTTGTACTTCCAGTTCGGTAAGATCCAGTTTTTTATCGGGTAGTCTATCCCCATATGCTTCATCCCGACACACATTGCATTCCTTTTGACAAACAACAGACATTACGTTTTGCCCCCGGCAAATCCAGCCGACCCATCCAGTTTGTTTCCGATTTCAATAATATATAAAACAACGAAACTGTCAGCGAAATTCGTAACAACTACAAAAAAGAGTCGCATCAGGCTTGCCCTGACAGAGCCAATTCCGGTACAATGACCTATGACTATTTTCAAGAAATTCAAAATGGAAAAAGCAGAAAAGCCCCCAAACGGAATCGGAGACCATATCAGATTGGTGAGCGAAATCTTGCTGTTCCTTTTTTTTATCAACACCTTTTTAATGCAAAGTTTTGTCATTCCCAGCGGTTCCATGCAGAATAACCTGCTTATCGGCGATCACTTACTGGTAGAAAAAATCTCTTACTCTCAGTCCATTGGCCCCATCGATGCCCATATTTTTCCCCAGAATAACATTAAACGAGGCATGATCATCACCTTCAAATCACCGGTGGAGCCGGACAAGGAATACGTCAAGCGGGTCATTGGCCTGCCAGGTGAACGGATCCGCATCGAAGAAAACATCGTCTACATCAACGACTCCCCCCTCACTGAAGGGTATGTCCACTTCCTGGAAAGTTCCCCGGGACAATTTCATGGCGAGACCATGAGTGAATATGAAATACCGGCTCAAAGCTATTTCTGCATGGGGGATAACCGTTGGAATAGCTACGACTCCCGTTTTTGGGGCCCAGTGCACCGGGATTTGATCATTGGGCGGCCGTGGTTGATTTACTGGTCATACCAGTCAGACAGAAATGATTACCAATCCACCAACCTCTTTGACAAAATCAAATCCATCGGGGTCACCATCCTCAATTTCCACAGTAAAACCCGCTGGGACCGGACCATCAGGTTTTTGTACTGACGTGAGCTTCGCCCACCACCCCGATTCAGTGACTGGTAACTGGTGACTAGTGACTAGTAAAAAAACCGACATTGCCAATTGATCATTTTTTTCATAAAATGCTGTGATGAAAGACACTGATTTTCCAAACAGCCTGTCCGCAAGCGATCACCTTCCTGAGAATGATGTAAAAACCCTCGTCTACTGGCGCCCCTTAGGCCAGGCGCCTGCCTTCACCCCGAAAGAGATTGGCAAGTGTCTCGAACAATTCCGCACCACTACCCATATCATCCGGGGAGAGGACGGTCGCTTGGGCCTTGGCCTGGACGGCGAAATCGGTCTACCCGGAAAAAACCTGACCAAACCGTTCACTCACCTGGGCACACTTCCCCCTCTATACCCGGAGTGGCTGGGTGATCGCAGCTTTGGTGAAGCCCACCACGTAAGATTCCCATATATCGCCGGTTCCATGGCCAACGGAATCTCTTCGGTTCGCCTCGTCAGCGAAGCCGGGAAGGGTGGCTTCCTCGGTTTTTTCGGAGCGGCTGGCCTGCCCCTGGACCAGCTGGAGAAGGCCCTTGTGGAGCTGAAAAACACCCTTGGAGATCAAGGGATTCCTTGGGGAACCAATCTCATCCACAGCCCTTCGGAACCTGCTCTCGAGGAAGCACTTGTTGACCTCACCCTGTCGCACAGCGTGACCCGAATTGAAGCGTCAGCCTATATGGCCTTGACACCAGCCCTTGTTCGTTATGCCGCTAGCGGGCTGACGACCGATCCGTCAGGAGTGATCCGACGCAAGAACCACATTCTGGCCAAAATTTCCCGTGAAGAAGTGGCGACCCACTTTCTCAAACCACCTCCGGCAGAAATTCTGCACCTACTGGTCAGGCAGGGACGATTGTCCCAGCTCGAAGCTCAGCTCGCAGCCAGAATACCCCTGGCAGAGGACATCACGGTAGAGGCAGACTCAGGTGGACACACCGACAACCGGCCCCTGGGCTCACTCTTTCCAACCATCCTGAACTTGCGCGATCGAATTGCCTCCGAGTACGGCTACAAACAAGCCATACGCATTGGCGCTGGTGGCGGCTTGGGAACTCCTGCCGCAGTAGCGGCAGCGTTCGCTCTGGGGGCCGCCTATGTCGTCACCGGATCAGTGAACCAGGCAGCTGTCGAGAGTGGTCTGCATGCCAGCGGTAAAGCACTTTTGGCTGAGGCGGGAATCGCTGACGTCGCCATGGCGCCAGCGGCTGACATGTTCGAAATGGGTGTCAGCGTGCAAGTGCTGCTCCGGGGCACAATGTTCGCAGTCCGAGCCAGAAAGCTATACGACATCTACCGGAAGTATCCTTCACTTGAGAGCATCCCGACCACCGAAAGAGAGGAAATTGAGACAAGGATCCTCCGCGCCCGCTTTCCTGAGGCCTGGGCATCCACTCGATCCTTCTGGGCGGTTCGCAGCCCCCACGAGCTGGAGAAGGCAGAGGCCGATCCCCGGCATAAAATGGCGCTCGTCTTCCGTTCGTACCTTGGTTTGTCGAGCCGCTGGGCCGTCACAGGTGAACCCGAACGAGCTGCCGATTACCAGATCTGGTGCAGTCCGGCAATGGGCGCTTTCAATTCCTGGGTAAAGGGCAGTTTTCTCGCGACACCAGGCGAACGGAAAATCGTCCAGATCGGCCGTAACCTGATGGAGGGTGCCGCCGTGGTGACACGCGCCCAGCAAGTCCGCTCAGCAGGCCTTCCCGTCCCCCAGATTGCCTTCAACTTCCGACCAAGGCGGCTCGCATGATCCATTCCCCTTTTTTTGCAACACACCCCCCATATCGAGGCCCAAATGACCCACCCTTCATCTTCACACCAGCATCCCATCGCCGTAGTCGGTATCAGCGCGCTCTTTCCCGGCGCTTTGGACGCCACCAGTTACTGGAAAAACATCCTGGCCAAAACAGATCAGATCCGTGACGTCCCCCCAAGTCACTGGTTGATCGGGGATTACTTCGACCCCGACCCCACAGTACCCGACAAAACCTGCGCCAAACGGGGTGCATTCATTGATCCGGTTGAATTTGACGCCCTATCCTGGAGCGTTCCCCCAGCAGCCATTCCGGCCACCGACACCTCCCAGTTGCTCGCCCTCATCGTCGCTCAGAAAGTGCTTGAAGATGCCCTTCGCGAACAATTTGAAACCGCTGACCGTTCCCGTGTGTCAGTCATCCTCGGAGTGACCAGTTCGCAGGAACTTCTCTCAAGTATGGTGAGCCGACTTCAGCGTCCAGTCTGGGTTAAAGCGCTGCGTGAATCGGGCCTGCCCGAAGACGAAGTCATCCAGATATGCGACCGCATCGCCAGCCACTACGTCCCATGGCAGGAGGCCACATTTCCCGGATTGCTGGGCAACGTTGTGGCTGGACGGATCGCCAACCGACTCAATCTTGGCGGAACGAACTGTGTAACCGACGCCGCCTGCGCTTCTTCCTTCAGTGCCCTGACGATGGCTGTCGACGAACTGCAGTTGGGGCGCAGTGACCTGGTCATCTCTGGAGGGGTTGACACACTCAACGACATTTTCATGTTCGTCTGCTTTTCGAAAACTCAGGCGATCTCCACCACCAACGACTGCCGGCCGTTCAGTGACCGTGCCGATGGCACCATCTTAGGTGAAGGACTTGGCATGGTAGCCCTCAAACGGCTTGAGGATGCCGAACGTGATGGCAACAGGATTTACGCCGTTATCCGTGGTGTGGGATCCTCTTCGGATGGCAGATCCGGCAGCGTTTATGCGCCCGTGCCGGCCGGACAGGCGCGATCCATCGCCAGGGCCTATGAAGTCGCAGGCTACGGACCCGAAACTGTCGAGTTGATCGAAGCCCATGGGACAGGAACGAAGGCCGGCGATGTCGCCGAGTTCGACGGCCTGCGACTGGTTTTTGATACTGCTAACAAGGAAAATCGCCCCTGGTGTGCACTGGGTTCGGTGAAGAGCCAGATCGGCCACACCAAGGCCGCTGCAGGGGTAGCAGGACTCCTCAAAGTCATCATGGCCGTGCATCACGGAGTGCTTCCCCCGACCATTAAAATTGACGCACCCAACCCAAAACTTCGGCTTGAGGGAAGTCCATTTTATTTAAATACCATGGCACGCCCATGGGTTCGCGATTCGAAGCATCCGCGCAGGGCCTCAGTAAGCGCCTTCGGTTTCGGGGGTTCAAACTTCCATGTGACCCTCGAAGAGTACCAGGGAAACGCACCTCATGCAGAGCGTCTGCGCATCCTGCCGCGAGAGCTGATCATCATCTGCGGCCGGGAAGCCGCTGAAGTAGCCAGCCGTGCTCAGGCACTGGCGAACCAGGCACATAACGAAAAGGAGATCACCCGTCTGGCGCACGAGAGCCAGACGGATTATGCCCAGGCATGTGGGAAGGAGCAGGCCATGGTTCGTCTGGCCGTTCTGGCCGGAGACGCCACAACCCTGCGGACATGCCTCCTTGAAGCCAGCAAACGAATCGGGAAGTCTCCGGATGAAGCCTTCAGTTTACCAGACGGCACCGCCTATGGACTGGGTGAGTCCACGGGCAAACTGGCTTTTCTCTTTCCGGGTCAAGGCAGCCAGTACCTGGGCATGGGTGCGGACCTGGCCATGAATCACCCCGCAGCGCTGCGTGTCTGGGACCTGGCAGCCAATATAACCATGGAACCAGGAACATCACTCCAAGAAGTGGTTTTCCCCAGACCCGGTTTTGCAAAGGAGACGGAACGAAACCATCTGGCCCGACTCACCGCAACCCAATGGGCGCAACCGGCCATCGCCGGTGTTTCTCTTTCTCTGCTGGCCCTGCTTAAGGAAATCGGTATCGCTCCTGACATGGCCGCAGGACACAGCCTGGGCGAAGTGGTGGCCCTGCATGCAGCAGGAGCCCTCACTGCCGCTGACTTACTCAAAACAGTCCGCCAGCGGGGAGAACTGATGGCCCAGGCAGCCGCAATCCCCGGCGCCATGACAGCATTGTCTCTTCCCATCGATGAGGTCCGTGAGCTGCTTGAACGACTCGCTCCCGGGGTGGTTGTCGCCAACCACAACGGACCCGCTCAGGTCGTCGTTTCTGGGTCAAGTGCCGATATAGCCAGCCTTGAATCCAAACTGGCTGGTGAAGGCATCTCATGCAAACGGTTGCCCGTCGCCACGGCATTCCACTCAGGGCTTGTGGCCAGTGCCTGTGAACCCTTCATGGATTTTCTTAACACGGTGCCATTCGAGCCCGCCCGTCTACCTGTATTTTCCAATGCCCTCGCTACACCCCACAGCACCAAGCCAGCCGATCTCAGAACGGCGTTATCCCGTCAGATTTCCGATCCAGTCCGCTTTGTCGAAATGATCGAATCGATGTACGCCGCCGGAGCCAGAACCTTCCTCGAAATCGGACCGGGCTCGGTTTTGACCGGACTCGTGGGACAGATTCTCAAAGGACGCCCCCACCAGGCCATTAACACTGACCGCAAAGGCAAACATGGAATCGACTCATTACTGATGGCCCTTTCAAATCTTGCAGCCATTGGCGTGCCGATGTCTCCGGCAAAGCTCTTTACCCACTTCCGTCTGCCATCACCGGAGAAACACAGCTCCGGAGCCAAGCTGCTTGTTTCACTCAGCGGCAGCAACCCGGGCAAACCCTACCCCCCACCGGGAGGCAGCGCCTCACTACCGGCACCGAATCCGGCCAGACCCGCCCCCTTAACACCCTCCCCGGCCCCACTTTCCTCGGAGTGGGCACTGGCTTTCCAGGAAACCCAGAGACAGACAGCAGAAGCCCACGCTGCCTACCAGAAATCGATGGCCGAGAGTCACGCCGCATACCTCCGGGTAGCCGAAGCAGGAATGCTGGGACTCTCAACATTGCTAAGCGGCCAGACCATTGAAACTGACAGGGCAACACTGCCCAAATGGGAAGCCCCACCCCCCCAATGGCCCGAACCGCCCAGCCTGGTGTCCAGTCCGAATGCCTTCGTCCCCGAACTACCCAAGGAGGGGCCGCCCGCCCCAAGGTCGGACCTCCAGACCCTGCTTCTGGATGTCAT
>Ga0105099_10001848_pt1 | contig 12910 bp, 7 predicted proteins | sample PPLLak3cmMay2015_2_FD_79138 | JGI IMG/M metagenome (GOLD analysis project Ga0105099, IMG submission 79138) | Freshwater sediment microbial communities from Prairie Pothole Lake near Jamestown, North Dakota, USA - PPLs Lake P8 Core (1) Depth... | ecosystem: Environmental > Aquatic > Freshwater >...
ATATGGTGTGGACCCCGTTATTTAACGGAAAAGACCTTGCCAATTGGGATATCAAAATCTCGGGTCATACGCTGAATGAGAACTACATGAACATATTCAGTGTGAAAGATGGTATCCTGCGGGTATCCTATGACAGACTCGATTCGTTCAGGGGTGAGTTTGGGCATTTGTTCACCCGGCAGGAATTTTCACACTACAAACTGCGTGTCGAATACCGTTTTACCGGTGATCAATGTCCCGGAGGGCCCGTATGGGGTTTGCGCAACAGCGGCGCCATGCTGCATTCACAATCGGCTGAAAGCATGGAGTTCGATCAGGATTTCCCGGTGTCGGTGGAGGCACAATTCCTGGGCGGGCTTGGAGAAGGGGATCGGACTACGGCCAATGTATGCACGCCCGGTACGGATATTGACTTTAACGGACAACCGGTAGAAGGGCATTGCACCCGTTCCACATCAGGAACATACAACGGTGATCAATGGGTTATGGTTGAAATGATCGTACTAGGTGATTGTATAGCCCATCATATTGTGAATGGTGACACCGTGTTAACCTATACCCGAATGCGCATCGGGCCGGATATGAAGCCTGCAGGATTTTCAATTCCAGACGGTACACCCCTGAAGAAAGGTCATATTGCCCTGCAGGCTGAAAGCCATAATGTGGAATTCAGAAGAGTTGAGCTGCTGGATCTGTCCTGTCAATGATGCAGTTCTGATACTATCCATCAGCTGTTTAATTTACACCGGTTCAACAATAAATCGTATTTTTGAATGAAATTAAAATATATACAGGAATCAACTTTTGCATTATGAGACCATTATTAATTGCTGACTTACTATTCGGAATTTTTATTTCCTTATCACTGAACCTTAATGCACAAACACAACAAGACACACTTTATGCTTATGTATCGCAAACGCCGGTGGTGGTCGATGGCAATGCTGCTGATGCCTGCTGGGATGATGCCCAATGGCATCCGATCGATCAGGTTTGGATCCCCTATAATGCAGTGATGAATGAAGGTGATTTCCTGGGCCGGTTTAAACTGGCATGGGATAGCCTGTGCCTTTATTTACTGGCTGAAATTGTCGATGATTCGCTTTCCGACGATCATTCCGATCCGCTTCAAAGCTGGTGGGATGATGATTGCCTTGAGATATTCATCGATGAAGACCGGTCAAAAGGGAACCACGAAAAAAACAACAATGCCTTTGCCTACCATACCAGCATTTTTTACGATGCAATCGACATGAACGCATCAGGTGCCGGCGTTAATTATAAGAACAATATTGAAGTAGTAATGGACACCCTGGAAGGGGATACTTATCGTTGGGAGGTAGCTATTAAAAACTACACAGCAGCCTTCACGCTGAGCGAACCTGAAGCAAGCCGTGTTTTATTGCATCACCATAAACTGATGGGCTTTTCCCTTGCCTATTGCGATAACGATGAAACCTCGGCCCGTGAAAACTTTATAGGAAGCCAGACCATGACTCCTGCAACAGCCAACAGCAATTACATTACTGCCGATTATTTCGGTTCGTTGCTGCTGGTCGATCCTGATTATGAAGAACCAACATCAATACAGGTCATCAACCGGGATGAGCCGATGTTCATATTCCCCAATCCGGTAACTGACAATTTGAACCTGCAATGGAATAACGGTCAGGAACAAACGGGCAAAATTGAAATCAGTGATTTGTGTGGAAAGCTGATGTTGAATCATGCCTATGATCCCGGTAACATACTCATTAATGTAAGTGAATTTAAAGAAGGTGTGTACCTGTTGCATCTGATCACTGACGGGCAGGTTTATTCTCAACCATTCATCAAAAGGAATTGATCTGAATTGGAGTAGCGGGAAGGGATAAACATTATAATATAGCAACATATTGTATAAAATGCTAATTTTGTTGGTATAGTGAAATATTAAAGCGCGTTTTTTAATTTGGTGTGGACTAACGAATGTTTAACTTAACCTAATTACCATGAAAAACATTTTACTTATCGCATGGCTATTTGTTGCATCAAATTTGTTTGCACAGGATTACTATGCCCAGTTTATCTTAAATGGATGGCAATCGTTTATCGAGATTCCTGAATACACCGTTCCCGAAGGAGCAACCCACTTTACGGCTGTTGCCAAGTATGCTGTCGGCGAAAGTAACGGAGGATTTGTCCTGGGTCAGATCAATATTTTTCTGAAACTTGCGAATTCTGATTTTACGGTTGAGATTGGTGCCGCCGGCAGTTCTGCAACAAGCGATTTTCTGGAATATGCGGTGACTATAGATACGTCAGGTTTGGCCTCCCGGCTGCAGGTTGCCGGACAGGAAACTTCAAGTTGGGGAGCATTGACAGGCGATACGTTGTGGGTAGGTGCCATAACCGTATTTTCCGATATAGGGGAGGATGTCATTTTTGATCCGGCTACCCATGATGCCTCAACGCTTCCCGTTGGCGTGACCATTGTAGAAATTGGACCCCCAAGCGCTGTTGACTCCAGAACTATACAACAGATCAGCCTGTATCCTAACCCCGCCCGGTCAACTATTACGGTTGAAGGTATTCAGGACATCGCTGAAATAAACGTAATAAGCCTTGCCGGTTCAAGGGTGATGACGGTTAAAGAAACTAAGGTTGTCAATATTGAAAACTTAGCCGAAGGAATATACTTCATCAGGATACAAACCGGAAATGAAACATTGACAACAAAATTTGTGAAACAATAAAAAGCCTGATATTTATAATGAAAAGGGGAGATCTCCTGTAGGAAAGAAGGCTTCTTCTTTTTAATCAAAAGAATTCATCGGAAATCTGAGTCCGGCATTTTACCCTCCTTGACTATTAATTTTTGTTCATTGACTATCAATTTTTGTTCATTAATAGAAATGAACCAGTTCGTAAAATATCAATTGTCTGAAACAGGGAAGCTTAGGATGACAAGTTCCAAAACAAAAGCAAATAAATACTTTTGTTTAAATATTGTATTTAATTAAATTATCATTAATTTCAAAACCGATAATTTGCAAAATTACCGGAAACTTATTTATTTTAAGTCATGTTTTCATTGGCATAAACAGAAACTAACACCATATGAAGAAATCAATATTAAATTTCAAAAATGCAGCTTTGGCATTTGCTATGCTGTTGGTAGGGTTTGGATGTTCTGAGAAAATGGATCGGTATGAAGATCCGGAATGGCTTGGCGGGACCAATATTGAAACCCTCGAGAAAGCAGGAAAATATACGATCTTTTTGCAGCTGATGGAAAAAGCTGATTACAGAAATACGGTTGAAAAACAGACCTCTACATTGTTTGTTCCTGACGATGATGCATTTAGAACATATTTCGAGAAAAAGGGCATTTCATCCATAGACGATATGTCCGAAGATCAGGCATTTGAGCTTTTTACGCTTCACTTTCTTGCAAACTCTGTAAATGCCAATCATTTGGTATACGAAAAAATGTGGAACCGTTTGGAAAGTGCAACAGCGGAATACAGATCTTTGTTTTTCAGAAAGCAAACCATAAGTTATTCCATACCCTATATAGAAATACCCAGATATGATCCTACCTATCAGGGCCAAGAACTGTTTATTTACACCGATTTAAAATATATACCCTTATTCTCGAAGTTCTATTTTCAGGATTACAACGGCAATGGTGAGATAGATTATCCCATGATGTATCCCGACAGCAAATGGAGCGGATTGATGAACTGGCACAATGCTGTGATATTGCCACCGCCCGGCAAAGAGAATACTACCGAGATTGAGGATTTGGCTGTGCCTACCGGAAGCGGCTTTCTGTATTATCTCGACCGGGTAGTGGAACCCATGCCGAATATTGACCAGTATCTCGCTGCCAATCAGGATAAATATGGTTTGTTCTACGACCTGATGCAACGGTATGCTACCTATGCCCAATCTTCGGTAGCGGATAAGCAGGGCAGAAAACTTTATACCAAAGGCTATTCCGATATTTCCAATATTGCGGCTGAAAAGGGCCCGAATAATGCTTCTAATCAGGTACCTGCATGGGCGCTGGACATATACACTGTTTTCCTTCCCGACAATGATCTTTTGCAATCATATTTTGACAATACCGTGCTGAAAACCTATGCAAGCCTGGATGAAGTTCCGGATATTACCATGCGGTATATCCTGCAAAGCCAGATGACAAACCGCCTTGAATTAAAATCGAAATTTACCCAGAAGTTTTATAATATTTATGGTGATTTATCGGTAATAGACGCCGCTGACGTGGAACCCGGCTTTATGTGCAGCAATGGCGTAATTTATAAATCGAAGCGCATACTGGAACCTAATGTATTCTTATGTGTTCCGGGGAAATTGTTTTTTGATTCGAATTACTCGACCTTTTTAACCATGCTTACCAGGGCAGGCATGATTGCAACACTTTCGGGCGACAGGGAAGTAACACTGTTTGCCCCGACCAATGAAGAGTTGAATGATGCCAATATCCGCCTTGTCATAAACGACGAAGGCGGCGAGGAATTTCAGCAAAAAGCTGACGATGAACAATGGGTATTTTTGCCTGATATTGATTTGATTACCTATGCCCAGGACCATATTTGTTATGGAAAAATTTCCGATTTAAGCGGTGAAGGCTATATTGAAATGCTTTCTCATAATTACGTGCATTACTCCGACAATCAACTGCATGCGGGACTGAATGATTATAAAGGCAATACTGCTGCAACTGTTGATTATTCGGACAGCAAGAACGGAATTCTATACCATATAGACCAACCCATAGAAACGGAATACCGGATGGGACAATATATTTCAAACGACCCCGATCTGTCTGATTTTACCCAGCTGATGATTGAAACAGGATTGCTCGATCCGAATTTTGAAGAGGGTGATACCAAAAACAAATATCCTAACATTGCACTTACTGAAGCTGCAGATGCTTATTACTGGACTGCTTTCATACCAACCAATGCTGCCATAGCACAGGCAAAATTAGACGGAACGTTTCCCGATACCACCGGGGGCAATATCGATGCCCTCAAAAGCTTCGTCAATTATCATTTTATTCAGAAAACAATTGTTGACGATGGTACTATATCGGGCACATTCAATACCTTGCTTGGCGGGGCAGAACTCACCATTGACAATAGTCCGAACAACCTGAGAATCACGGATGCATCAGGCCAACAGGTTTCCCTTAATCATGCCAATGCAAACCATCTGGTAAGAAGAGGAGTAGTTCATAAAATAGGTTCCGTCCTGCATTACGAATGACCGTATTACATACATGAACCTTTATACATGTCCAACCAAACCAGGCACATAATTTATATAGTATAAAATCAACAAAACGGTTCGCCGGAGCGAACATCATGCTACAAAAAACCTTAAACATCATACTTCAAAAAACCTTAATATGATTAAGAAAATCATTCAACTGACCGGGCTGCTCATATGTTTTTTATCTTTTTTCAGCCATGCTGCTGCACAGAAATCAGCCATCATAAAGGGCAGGATTACTGATCAGACAACCAATGAATACCTGCCCTATGTAAATATTGTTGAAATGGATGCCAATGGCAGGTTTGTGTCCGGAACCACTTCGGATGACAATGGTAATTATATCTTACAGGTGAAAGATGTAAATGACTCCATTCAGGTATCGTTTATCGGGTATAAAAAAAGTGTTTTTACCATCGGTAACCGGACCACCATTAATGTGACACTTGAACAGGAAAGCAAAAATATTGAAGAAGTCAGGATATCCGCAAGCAAGATCAGCAACGACGGGTATACCAATGTCAGGGACAGGGCTACAGCCGTTTCCAGGCTTGAAACGATAGAAATGAAGTCGGTCATGTCTACTACGGTGGAAGATATGCTTCAGGGAAGAATGGGTAACGTCGATATTACTTTCGTTTCGGGTGATCCCGGTGCAGGTTTGAATATCCGTATCCGCGGCACAGCATCTCTTAATGCAAACAACAATCCTCTGATTGTGGTTAACGGCATTCCCTATGCATCGGATTTTGAAAATTTCGACTTTGCAGGCGCCGATGTCCAGAAATTCGGAAACCTGATCGATGTGTCGCCGGAAGATATAGAGTCGATTGAAGTGCTTAAGGACGGAGCGTCGACCGCTGTATGGGGATCGGCTGCTTCCAACGGTGTTATCATGATAAAAACCAAACGAGGTGTTAAATCGAAACCGATGTTTGAATATACTTTTAAAAACACCCTGGCAAAAGAACCGGAACCTATACCCATGCTGGATAACGGCGAATATGCAAGGCTGATAAGGGATGCCGTGTACAATTACAATATTAACTCAATGAATTCCAGTACAAATCCTGCAAATTTCAATCAAATTAACTTCGAACCCACTGATCAGTACAATTATTACGATTTCATACAAAACACCAATTGGGTAAAGGAAATAACCCGGGTTGCCAATACCATGCAGCACGACTTTTCAGTGAGGGGTGGGGGTGATAAATCAAGATACAATCTTTCCGTGGGCTATTTTGACGAAGAAGGAACCGTTATCGGGAACCGTTTGAAAAAGTTAAACCTGCGCAGTTCACTGGACTACGATTTGTCAACAAAACTGCAGTTCAGATCGGATATCATGTATACGCGTTACGATGAAGACGCTACCTATGACAGGGATGATTGGGCTGAATTTTTTCCCAACAATAAAAAAATCAGGGCCATTGCCTACAGAAAAATGCCCAACTTAACCATCTACGAAAGAGATACGAATAACATCCCTACCAACCAGTATTTCAACGGTGCCACCCTTCAGGGCAGTTCAACCGATGTATACAATCCGGTGGCTTTTGCCAACCTGGGTGTTAACAATAAAATTAAGGACAATGCCAGGGCGCTTTTCAGCATTAAGTATAATTTGCTTCCCGTGTTAATTATCAATGCCACCGTTACGCTGGATATTTTCGACAGCAAACAATCCAAGTTTCTTCCTGCTGAAGCCATCGGTTTGTATAATTCATATTTAACCAACAGGGCTGTAAATGCCTTTAACAAGAAAAGTTCGGTTTTTTCAAAGACTCAGATTATATATAATCCTAAACTGAATGACAATCACGATTTAGGCTTTATCGGACAGTTCGATACCGAAGAAACCCTGGAGAGAGGGTTAGAGGTTCAAACGAATTTCTCATCATCGCGCTATATGCAACAACCTGTTGGTGAAAAGAGTATTAATTCAATGAATGCAGACTTTTCCAAATATCGTGCCTTAGGCTTATTTCTGTCGGCAAACTATAAGTATAAAGACAAATATATTTTTATGGTCGGAGCCAAAGGTGAAGGAACATCCAAGTTCAGCGCAGAAAGCCGATGGGGTATTTTCCCCACTGCCTCGGTTGCATGGCGTATTTCCGGAGAGCCTTTTATGCAGGATGTAAAATTTGTCAACGATCTCAGGCTGCGCTCGAGCTGGGGACGTAGCGGAAACCAGCCTGATGGCAAATACCTGTATTTCAATAAGTACGAATCCGAAGCCTATATGTCATACATGGATATTATAGGTGTACGGCCATCCGGTATTGAACTTACAAGCCTGCGATGGGAAACCATTGAACAAACCAACCTTGGCTTTGACATGACATTGTATAACGGGCGAATCAACCTGATTTTTGATTATTATGTCAAGACAACGCATGATTTGTATTTGAAGGATACAAAAATTCCCACCACATCAGGATTCAGCACATTGAATATTAACGATGGCGAAATGCAAAACAGGGGGGCTGAATTATACCTTGATTATACCATAGTAAAAACCGGGAATTTTCAATTCGATATTAATGTAAATGCTGCAACGAACGAAAATGTGGTTCTCCGTTTGCCTGAAAATTACAGCATTGAAACGGGCAACGTGCTGAATAACGGAGAATACCTGATGAAAGTCCAGCCCGGCGATCCGCTGGGTGGGTTTTACGGTTATCAGTATCTGGGCGTATATTCCAGGACTTCCGATGCGGTGGCCACCGATGCCGTTGGCGATCCGATATTAGGCCTTGACGGTTTGCCTCTTACCATGCAAATGGGCAATGTCGGCGCGGAAAAATATACCTTTGTGGGAGGCGATGCCAGGTACATGGATGTAAACCATGATGGAAAGATAGACCGGCTTGATGTAGTATACCTTGGCGATCTGAATCCCAGATACACCGGGGGCGGCGGAGCCAGAATCAGTTATAGAAACCTGACATTAAACTCATTCTTCACGTTTAAATACGGATCAAAGATCATCAACCAGACAAGGATGTATGCTGAAAACATGTCTGGTTTCGACAACCAGACCAGGGCAGTCAACTCACGATGGAGGAAAGAAGGCGATGTTACCGATGTTCCCAGGGCTTTATGGTCGGGGCCGGGAACGACCAATTATGGCTATAACTGGCTTGGTTCAGACCGTTTTGTTGAAGACGGATCCTTTATCCGCTTTAAAACGCTCTCTTTGACGTACAATTTCGGTGAAAAATTCTGCGATAAGATAAGAGTCAATGATCTGAAGATATATGTCACGGGATATAATTTGTATACCTGGACCCGGTATTCAGGACAGGACCCCGATGTGGCCCCTCCTTCAAAACCCAATATATTGCCCGTAGACAATAATTTAACCCCGCCAAGTAAAAGAATTTTACTGGGTATTAACATTACTTTCTAACATTTTAAACCTGGAATCAATGAAAAAGCTTCTTGTGGATAGGAAAATAATAGCAATATTAATGCTGGCCTCATTCTTTTTTTCATCGTGCGAGAATTGGCTGGACATAGCCCCCGAAAAAGATCTGATCAAAGACAATTTCTGGAAAAAGGCCGACGATGCCAATAGTGCGCTTGCGGCAGTATATGGTTCGTTGCGCGATGTATCCCTGGAAAATTTTATCTGGGGCGAATGCAGGGCAGACATTGCCGTTAACATGCCCGGCAATTATACCCCGATTTCCGGAAGTGATATCGATCCGGAAAATGATGCCATAAACTGGTCAAAGTATTACAGGACCATCAACCTTGCCAATACCCTGTTATATTATAGCGGTGAAGTGCTGGAAAACGATATGTCATTCACGCAAAAAATGAAGGATGGTATTGATGCAGAAGCCTTATTTATACGCTCACTTAGTTATTTTTACCTGGTGCGCTTATGGAAAGAGGTGCCTTTAATACTCAACCCGTCTATTTCGGATACCAGCAATTTATATTATGCAAAATCAACCGAAGCGGTAATTATTAAACAAATTATTTCGGATTTGTTGATTGCCAAGGATAAAGCTTATACGACTGAATTTCTGAATGACCTTGAATACTTTAAAGGACGCGCAAACCAATATTCAATAATGACCTTGCTGGCCGATGTTTATTTATGGAACCAACAGTACGAAAAATGTATCGAATGCTGTGATTATGTTATCAGTTCAGGTCTGTATAGCTTACAGCCAAAAGATACCTGGTTCGAAATATATAATCCGTGCAATTCCGTTGAAGGCATTTTTGAATTACAGTGCAGGGACGATGGAACCACCAATCAGACCAATCCGATATATACCGGTATTCCCACATTGATTAATCTGACCAACGGCCAGGCTGCATTTGGAAAAGGTCCTAAATATGTCGCACTTTTTCCTGATAATTCTGATAAAAGATATTGCAATGGAAAAACCTCACTCTGGAAATATGTTGGTTTGAATTACGATGAAAATTTAAGACGTTCAGTAGTAAGTGAGCGTGATGCGAATGTCATTTATTACCGGTATGCCGATATTCTGTTAATGAAAGCCGAAGCGCTGAATGAACTGGGCAGGGTGGCTGAAGCTCAAAGCTTTGTGACTCAAACTGCCGAACGTGCAGGTATGCTGCCTGTTACCGGAATAACCGATCAGACAGAGATGAGAAATATTATTTTGGATGAAAGAGCCAAAGAATTTGCATTAGAAGGGAAAAGATGGTTCGATTTATTGCGCAAAGCCAAAATGAATGGTTTTCAAAATAAAAGGGAATTGGGAGATTTGCTGGTTAATCTGGCCGACGCTAAAAGCCAGGCCCTTCTCAAATCGAAGGTCAATGATACCATGATGTATTACCTGCCGATCCCTTATGATGAATTGAAACGCAATAAAAATCTGAAACAGAATCCGTTTTATGAGAGATAAACATCTGAAAAAAACTTCAAATATGAAAATAAAACATAGTCAGAATGTATTTTTGAGAAGTACCGGGGTGCTTCTTATTGCGTTTGCTTTCAATGGTTGTCAGGAAGATATACAGGAGTTATCAAGAACCAATGACCAACTGGTAATATCGGAATATATTGCCCTCAACAGCGATTTCTCAAAGTTTAATGAGCTTTTGATCAATACAAAGCTCAATAACCTGTTGAGTATACGCGGTCCCTATTCCCTGTTTCTTCCCAACAACAGTGCAATAGAATCTTATTGTGCAGAAAAGAATATTCAATCGGTAACCGATCTGGATAGTCTTGAAAAAAGAGATCTGGTTTACAACCATATTGTTCCAAAGGAGTTTTCGGTTTCCGATTATCAGCTGGGTTCGCTGGGATCAAAAAATGCATTGGGCGACAATATCGTTACCGAGTTCCGGGAAGCTGAAATTATTATCAATAAGATTGCAAGAATTGTTAAGAGAGATATTAGGGTATCGAATGGGACTATTCAAATCATTGATAAAGTCCTCGAGCCTGTTAAATTAAGTGTAATGGATGTATTGGCGGCCAATCCTTCGTATTCTATTTTCGTTGCCGGACTTGAGCATACAGGACTGAACGACACGCTGGATATAATCAGTTTTACCTATGGGCAATCAACCGCCCGTACAAGGTTTACCATGCTGGCTGTTGCCGACACAACCTACAACCGGTTCGGAATTAACAGTTATGATGATCTTGTTGCCCGGTATACCAGTGCACCCGACAGCATTACTTTCCGGGATAATGGTTTTTACCAGTACATGGATTATCATTGTCTGGACAAAGAAGCCTATTATTTGTCGGATTTCCCTAATGCGGCAACATTGTATTCCGTTCTTTCAAAGAACAATACTGTTCAGATAAAGTTTGAAAGCGGCGCTTATAAAATTAACACCGATGCTGTCGACAATTCCTATACCGGAATTTATATCGATCAATCCAACATCCCCGGAAAGAACGGCGTTATCCATACGATAAGTGATTTATTGGAAGTATCAACGCCTTCTCCTACGACCATCATATGGGAAGTCACCGATTACTTCGATTTCAAACAGGGTGAGTATTATCTCGTTCATTTTGAAAAGTTTTACGACCCGCTGAAATTTGAAGGGATCAGGTGGCAGGGCGAATATCTGCAATACTATATTAAAGCAGCCAAGGACGCACAAACGCAATTAAACGATGACTGTTTGAACATGATCGGTTTCTGGGAAATCGAGGTTACCACACCGAAATTAATGAAAGGTCGTTATACCGTTGCATCGCGTGTCTGGACCGGGGTCGAATTTGCTGTTTATATAGACGGGATTCAGACCAGAATTGTTTTAGGTTCCGATGTCGGAACCATTACAGGCGCTGTCACATCAGATTCGCAGGCAATTTTTAATTTCGGGGAAGTCAACTGGACAGAATCGACCCAGCATAAAATTAAACTGGTTGGATTAAGATCACAGACCCTGTTTTGGGACAGGATGGAATTCATACCGGTTAAATAAAAAAATGTCTAAAATAATCTAATTATACTTTGATATGATTAAACGATTTCAAACCCCGACATGCTTATTTATAATCCTGTTGGTTATTGCCGGCATGAGTATTCAAAAGGGAACTGCACAAACAACCGATGTCTTAATTTCCGGGCAGGTAGTTGAATCCGGATCAGGGCTGCCTTTACGACAAGTACTTATATCGGTTTCGTCAACCGGGGTGTCTACCGAAACGGACAGCAGCGGAGCATTTTCCATAAACGCTCCCGATAAAAATTCGGAGCTGATCATTGACCTTCCTGGCTACAATAAAAGAAGGATATTCATTCTTGGACGCGATTATATCAATGTATCGCTGGTTCCGTCAGAATTTAAATCGTTGGATAATGAATATTACAGCCCGATGGGTGTTCCTGCCCTGAAAGATGCAACTTATGCCGTGTCGGTTTTGAAAAACTCTGAGTTTTATATGAGCAAATCGACTTCATTCGATCAGATTATGCAGGGCCGCGTATCCGGTATGCGTGCCGTTGAACATTCAGGCATGCCGGGTGCAAGAACCTGGATGAATATACGGGGAATTTCATCACTGTACGGTAAAAACATGCCTCTCCTTTTTGTCGACGGGATGATGCACGATTATGAATATACGAATATGAGCCTGATGGAAGGGTTTGCTCTTAACCCTCTTGATGCAGTGGATATTGAAGAAATAACCGATATTACTGTTTTGAAAGAAGGCACATCGTACCTTGGAGGGGCAAGCTCGAATGGCGTGATATATATTAATACCGAACAAAAAAGCGAAACCAGTACCACTATTAATGTATCGGCATATACGGGATTATCGCTGGTACCTGCCGGACAGGATGTTCTAAATGCCGCTGAATACAGAAATTATCTGAACCAGCGTTTGGCTGAAGAAGGATTAAGCACAGGCCAGATTGATGAGAAATTTCCCTGGCTGAACGGGAACTCTTCCTCCCGTGACTATTATAAATACAACAACAGCACGGACTGGCAGAAGGAAACCTTTAAGACCGGTACCCTGAATAAAATCAGCTTGTTTATTAAAGGGGGCGACGATATTGCTACTTATAATATCTCTACCGGATATGTTAAACAGGAAGGGAACTTTGAGAAATCAAAATTCAGCCGTTTCAATCTGCGCATTAACGGTAAG
>Ga0105099_10001849_pt1 | contig 12909 bp, 10 predicted proteins | sample PPLLak3cmMay2015_2_FD_79138 | JGI IMG/M metagenome (GOLD analysis project Ga0105099, IMG submission 79138) | Freshwater sediment microbial communities from Prairie Pothole Lake near Jamestown, North Dakota, USA - PPLs Lake P8 Core (1) Depth... | ecosystem: Environmental > Aquatic > Freshwater >...
CGCAGGATCCCACTGATTCGACCGACTCGGATCGATTGGAACCCTTCGCTCTCCCCACAGAGCCTTCAGATCAAAGGCCATACGATTTTTTATGCAGTGAGAGGAGAGGGGAAACCTCTCATATTGATTCATGGTTATGGGGCCGGGATGTGGGTATGGGAAAAACAGATTGATGTCCTCTCGCAATTCTACCGGGTTTATGTTTTAGACTTGATCGGCCATGGCTTCTCAGACCGGCCGAAGATTCCTTACACCCCGGAGACCTACATTTATTTCCTGAGAGATTTTATGGATGGAGTGGGGATTGACAAAGCCACCCTGATCGGGAATTCAATGGGAGGAGGGATCGCATGGGCTGTGGCGATTCTTTTCCCTGAAAGAGTCAACAGACTTGTCCTCATCGATTGTGTCCCCCCTGATGTCTTAGGACAGGTTAAAAATGAATCATTCAGGATGCTCGTGGCCATCAAAGATATTCCATTTCTTCCTTATCTTATCTTTACAGGAGGGAGCAAAAGCTCTCTCAGGAGAATCCTTCGGGAGTGTGTATCCAATATCGATCTCATCACTCCAGAGCTTGTCAATCGGCAGTATCAACTTTCGAGGACCCAGGGGTCGAGTTGGGTTCTGTATTCCACTTTTAGAAATGCTGAGAAGGCCTTGGAGTTTAGGGGGAGGCTCTCCCCAATTCGGCATTCTACGTTATTGCTCTGGGGCGAAGAAGACCAAGTCTTTCCTCCCTCCGTGGGCAAAAGCCTTCATCAAGAGATCGAAGGGTCAATATTTCATGTCATTGTAAAAAGTGGCCATATTCCCATGTGGGAAACCCCAGGTGAAGTGAATCAAGCCATCCTCTCCTTTCTGCAAAATAGTTCGGAGTGATTAGTTCGGTGTTCGGAGTTAAAGTCGAGAAATAAGAATTTAGAAAAACTTCTCCGAACTCCTATCTCCGATCTTCGAACTGACGGTCATTTGAGGAGGGCAAGGCTTAACCAGGGGACATAGGTGATGATGGCCAATATAAATAGGAGGACAGCAATAAACGGAAGGGAAGCCAGTATGATTTTTGACATCGGTTTTTCAAACCGAAGGCTCGAGATAAAAAGACTCATCCCAATAGGGGGAGTCAGGGTGCCGATTTGGAGATTGGCAAGAAAGATGATGCCCAAGTGGACCGGGTCGATCCCGTAGGCATTGGCCACTGGAGTAATGAGAGGCACCACAACGATTAGAGCAGAGAAGATGTCCATCAAACAGCCCACTATCAGGAGAAAGAAGTTCAAAAGGATCAGAAATATGTATGGGCTGTCGGTATAGGCCTTGATTAGATTAAACAGCTTTATTGGAATCTCTGCGTCGATCAGATAATTCGTCAGACCGAGAGCAGCTCCTAAAATGATCAAAATCCCTCCCACCAGTACCATACTTTTTCGCATGATTTGAGGGAGTTCTCGCCATTGGATATCCCGGTAGATGACCACCTCAACCAGGAAAACATAGACGGCTGTAATGGCCGCCGCTTCACTGACTGCAAAGTACCCGCTATAAATGCCGCCCAGTACGACCAGAGGGAGAGGAAGCTCCCAGATGGCTTCTCTTAATGCTTTGGACAACCGAGATGCATTGAATCTGGTTCTCGGGACCTCCGCGGCAATGGCCTTCTGTACACTGAATGCAGAAAGCAGGAGGATCATCAGGATGCCGGGCAAGAGACCTGCAAGAAAAAGTTGATTAATTTGCACCTTGGACACAATCGCATAAATGATGATGGGCAAGCTCGGTGGAAAGAGAAGACCCAATGTGCCGGAATTGGTCACCAATCCGAGAGAAAACTTTTCCGGATATTTCCCCTGCAACAATGCAGGGAGGAGGATGCCTCCCAAGGCAATGATGGTGAGGCCAGTCGCCCCTGTCAAAGCAGTAAAGGCGGAGCAGGTGATGAGAGCGATGATGGATAACCCACCCGGCAACCAACCCAGCAGGGCGTCCGTCAGCCCGATCAGTCTTCTGGGCGCCTTACTTTCTGAAAGGAGATACCCGGCAAAGGTGAAGAAGGGAATGGCCACCAGGATAGGAGTGGTGGCAATCCGATACATTTCTATGATCATGGCTGAGGAATCGATATGGCCGAAGAATAAAAGAAAGAGGGTCAGGCCAGAGAAAACAGTGAAAAGGGGCGCTCCGAGAAACATGAGAAGGAATGCGATGAGGATCAAAAGTAGGGTCATGTTTCTTTCTCTCGATCACGGAGGGAATCCACCTTTTCCATTTCGGAAAGATTCTTAAAAGAACGAAGGCCAAATCGGAAGGTCATCAGACCAAAAGTCATGGGGAGGATCATTTCTGGGACCCAGGCAGGAAGGTTTAAAAAGGTCCTAGTCCCCATCTGAACTTCGTTCTTAATAAATTTCAATGCGGCATAGGTCAAACCACAACAGATTAAAAAGGAAAATAAATGGGTGATCAGTGTGACGACATTCTTCCCTAATGGAGGCAACCATCTCGAAACCACATCGATGTTGATATGTTTCCCCTCCCGGGTGGCAAGCGTGGCCCCGATAAAACCAATCCAGAGAACCAGATTCCTTAAGAGCGAGTCCCCCCAATCCAGGCCTGTGAAGAAAAAATTCCGAAGCACGATCTGTAAAAAGGCGATAGAGATCATGAAACTTAAAAACGTGACGATAAGGGTTTGCTCCACCCAGTCAATGGTGGCATCCACCCGTTCCCACCGATTCACCCCGTTAGAAATGCTGGCCCGCTGCCCTGTGGCTGGGTCGGATTCCAGAATAACTCTGGCGGGGTTTGATGCCCCGCTCGGTTTCGAGTCACAACGACTGGAATTTCTAACGGGGTTCATTATTTTCTTCCTCTTCGATCACTTTCCAGAAAAGAAGTGATTTCGCCTAAGACTTTTTTAGAAAAGGTTTGTCCACTGATACGGTCCATGGCTTTATTCGATAACCTCTTGTATTCATCGATTTGGTCCTTTGGCGGGGTGATGATCTTAACACCGTTTTTAATCATTACCTTAACGGCATCTCGATTTTCGTTTCGGGTGACGGCCTTCAATTGATCCAGATGTTGTTGAAAACTTTCCAAAATGAAATTCTGGGAGGTTTGAGGGATTTGTTTAAAAATATCTTTTTTTACGACAACCCCAGCGGCCAAATAAACCAAAGGGAAATCGGTAAGATATTTGACCTTCGTAAACCACTGGAGGGAGATTGCTCCTGTCGGAGGGGCATAGACTACGTCCACTAATCCGGTTTGAAGTCCAACCAGGACATCGGCGTCAGTGAGTGGAATGGCCTTTACCCCAGCCTCATCGAAAATGGCTTTGGACATCGGCGATTCCTCCCAGATCCACACCTTTGCCTTCCTAAGGTCGGCCACACCGGAGATGGGAAGGGTAGACATCAGGTAGACAAATCCCGCCTCTGACCAACCCAAGAGCATATATCCATTGTCCTCCAAACCTTTTCGGAAAAAAGAATCCATTTTTTTCAAAACAGTATCGACCTCTTCATAGGTTTGAAAAAGGAAGGGAACCTGGAGAACGTCCATCTCTTTAAAGAGTGCAGAGAGTCCAGCGGAAGTGAGGGCGACACCTTGAATTTGGCCAATCTTTAATTTTCGGAGCATGTCCATTTCATCGCCCAAAACCCCACCCGAATAAATCTTAAACTGAACCTTATTTTCTGTCTTTTTCATGACTTCTGTGTTCATGGTATTGAAGGTCTTCATCCAGGAGCTTCCCTCCGGGGCGAGGGTCCCCATTTTGATCAGGACACTTTTTTCCGCTCCTAAGGCAACCTGATTGAAGAAAAGGAAAAGAAAAACGAATAAAGTCACTTTAAAAACTTTGATGGGGTTCCCTCTACCCATATTTTTTCTCCTATTCAAAATATTCTTCCACATGGCTGAGTAATTCTTTTGCCTGTTTTTTGGCTACGGTATTGACAAGGACTAAATCCGGAGAAGTCTCAGCAGGGGTCTCTAAAACTTTTTGCAGAGTGGAGGTGAAGAGGTCTTTGTTCGTCATGTTCCGAGCGTAATAGTTTGCGTAATAGACATGGGCCATCAAAAATTTCCCTTGTCCAAGGTCCAGGGCCTTTAGAAAATGTTCCTGAGCTTTATTGAGATCTCCACCGGCGATTTTCGGCCGGGTGGCATACCATATTCCCATGAAGAGATGGGGGCCGCCATAGTAAAATCCTTCATCAAGCTCCAGCGCCCTTTCCATCATCCATTCTACCCTCGGAAGTTCAGATATGGCCTCCACCGAATCCAAGTTGAGGCGAATCCAATTTGCCCAGCAAGTCGCTGCCCAAAAGAGGTAAGGCACCTCTTTCTTCCCGAGACGCTTCAACCCCTCCTTAAAATCATCGAAAGGCCTCTGGAGGGGCTTTCTGAACCCCCTCATTTCGAGCGATCTCAGGGCATATCGTCTTCCCTTCTCATAGAGCAGACTTGCATATTCTTTGTCTTGGTCTTCCACAAAAAGGGAAGCAAAAGAAGAATAACTCTGTGCTGCAGCGATGAGCAACTGCTCATTGTCTGGAACTGCCTGGACCATCCCATCGATCAACATCAAATAAGCGGGCATTCCTTCCCGAAGGATTCTCAGGTCTGATTGTCTATAGGAAGCCCTTGCGATTTCCTCCAATAAGGTTGCCGTTGCGCCCACCGTCATTTTCTTGTTTGGGAAGCAGGCAGAGAGAAGGAGGAGAAGGCATAAAAAAAAGAGAAATCGAGTTTGATTCTGAAAACCTTTCATTTTCCCATTCCCCAGTACCGTTAAAGGTTTATTATGCTTTAATAAAAATTTATATTTCTAAATCAGAAGTATGTCAACCCTATTGTTAAAAAATAGGTAAATACCATTGAGAGGTGGCACTATAAAGTTTTTCCAGCCTCCCCGCCAGATCTCCAAAATCTCCTGAAACTGAAGGATGATGGTCAACATTGTTTTCGCCTTGACAAATAAGGGTGCAATCGATAAAAATAGCAAGACGACTTGAGAAGGAGGCGGCTGTGAGGAATTATCAGAAACGTGTGGTGATTACAGGCGTTGGTCCTGTTACTCCTGTGGGGGTGGGGAAAGAGGCTTATTGGGAGAGTTTGATTCAAGGGAAGTCGTCCTTCCGTCGGATTTCATTTCCCGATAAAGATATGAGTCAATACCGATGCCAGATTGGAGCTCCCATCGATGGGTTTGATCTTTCTCATTTTATGGAGAAATCAAAATTTTCCAAGCACCTTGGAAAAACATCCCAATTTGCCATTGTGGCCGCCTGGCTCGCGCTCAGGGATGCTGGAATTGAACTCGAAAAGGACGATTTGGAAAGAGAAGGGTTGCACAAACATACAGGAGTCTATCACCTCAAAGAGTTAGATGCCTTTCAGGTCGGTGTGGTCTTGGGAGTGGGAGTGGAGGCGATGGATTTGATGGAACATTTCCACGAGCGTTTTTTATCTCGAGGGCCCAAGGGTATCTCCCCCTTTGCTCTTCCGAATATCTATTTGAGTGCCATCACCTCACATGTGGCTCAATATTTTTCGATCCGGGGAACTTCTTATGCCGTCTCGACAGCTTGCGCTTCAGCCACCCATGCCATGATTAACAGTTTTCTCCAGATTCAAGGGGGCGGGGAAGATCTCATGGTCACAGGAGGAGCAGATGCCTGTATCACCCCTTACGTATTCGGAGGGTTTGATGTGTTAAGAGCCATGTCAACACGGAATGATGAACCCAGCAAGGCTTCCCGACCTTTTGATCGTGAGAGAGACGGCTTTGTGATGGGCGAGGGGGCTGGAGTGTTGGTGTTTGAGGAATTGGAACACGCCAAAAATAGGGGAGCTCACATCTATGGGGAGGTGATCGGGTTCGGGATGACAGCCGACGCCTACCATCTCACTGACCCCGATCCGAATGGAAGGGCGTTGGGTAAGGCCGTCAAGGATGCTCTGAACATGGCAGGCGTCCAAAAAGAAGAAATTGATTACATCAATCCCCATGGCACCTCTACTCTGTTGAATGATAGGGTGGAGACAAGAATGCTCAAAGATGTTTTTGGCAAGCAGGCTTACCGCATTCCCATCAGTTCAACCAAGTCCATTACTGGCCATCTCATGGGAGGCGCAGGAGGGGTAGAAGCTATTTCTATTCTCTTGGCTATTGGAAAGGGGATTATTCACCCCACCCTCAACTATGAATTTCAAGACCCGGAATGCGACCTGGACTATGTCCCCAACCAAGCGAGAAAAAAGGAAGTCAGGTTTTGCCTTTCTGTCTCTGCGGGTTTTGGAGGAGTCAATAGCGCCATCCTGATAAAAAAGTTTGAGAAATAACCCCCGTTTTAAAATCAAAGCTTGATGATAAATCTTCCCTTAACCCCCTTTACTAAAAAGGAGAATGATAAGTTGACACCTTCAGGGAAAAGTTTATAATATTTTTATACTTCACGGTTGTCTTTAAAATCCGAGGCATGTATGGATTGGTTTAAAATTGATCAAAAATTATTGAAGTCAGTGATGGTTGACCTAAGGACAAGAGGTTGCGACCTCTCCTTCGAAGAGGTGACCAGGGTGGTAAATCTGATCTCCGAAGAAGTGATCTACCGATATGTGGACCAACTGATCAGTCAGGTTGAAACCATCCTTGAAATCAATCCCCATCTCGCTGAGAGGGAAATCCTTGAGATCGTCGCAAAAAACGTGGTGGAGTATCTTGGGGCAGAGGCGGCGAGTATTCGAATCTACGATCCTGGGAGGGAAGAGATGCTTTCTTTCGGATCTTATCCTCCTCAGAAGGAAGATCGCGAAGAGGCGATCCCCTTTGAAGATACCATTGCGGGCGAAGTAGTTAAAACACATCGGAGCTACTTCGTCCCCAATATTTTCAAAGAGGAGAAGTATAAAAATAAGGAGAAGGTCGAAAGACAGGGAATCCACTCCATGCTCGCCATACCGATTTCTATTCCCCGTTTCTCTTTAAAAGATGTCGATACAGAGGGGTCCCTCCAGATCTACTATAAAGAAAGGGATAAGGCGTTTACTCCCTTGGAGGCCAAGATCGCAGAGATGCTTTCGAGAAGGGTGAGCTACGTCATTGCCCAAAAACGAATTATGGATCTTCAAAAATTGAATGTGACCAAAGATAAGATTGTGGAGCAGATCTTTCTGAAATTGGGGAAGCGGGAAGGCGTCAAGATGAGAGAAGTCTTCAACTTGGTCATTCCGGAGTTGCTGGACATCATGCGGATTCAGAGGTGCTCTCTCTTCTCGGTCAGTGAAGATCGGCAGTATGTCGTTTTGGAAGCAGGATATCCAGAGATCCAACATGGGATTGGAAAAACCTTTTCCGTGAAGGATGAACCCTATATTGATGCGGTGGTGAATCAAACGGGTCCCTTCGGTGAGTTTGAAAACGAAAAGATCTTTCCTCCCTATATCCTCATCCATAATCCACAGGGAAGCCATCTCCTTCCTTCAGACCTCAAACGATTTCTGGAAATCCAGCAAATCCATTCAGTTCTTTATATTCCTCTCAAGGTGGACGATGTCGTCAACTATTTCTTAGCCTTTGATGCCCAGGCCCATCACCGGAGGTTTTCAGAAGAAGAGCTCGAGATTTTTATCTTCTTCGGGAAGGAATTGATGAAAGGGTTGAGATTAGAGAAGATGGACGATATCCTTCACGATTTTAAAAATCCGGCCATCGCTGTGGCGGGGTTTGCGAAACGGATTCAAAAAATATTGGAAGGCGGAGAGTTTCTCTCCAAGAGAGAGAAAGTGGCTCAGGCCTTGGATGTTATTTTGAAAGAGACATCGCGCATTCAAGAATTGGCCTTAACCCTTCATGGAGAGGGGAGGGAAGAGATTGTGGATTTGACGGAGAAGCTGAAAAACCGCTTCCTCATTAATCAGGAGACCATGAAAGAGTTGAAACGGGAAAATATCCATCTGGTCGAAGGCGAATTGGAAACAGCGCTGATGATCCGATGCTACCCCCTTCATATTGAAAGGGTTTTAGATAATCTCTTCAACAACGCCACCAATGCCATACCCCAAGAGGGAGGGAAGCTTTCCATCCGGTCCTATCGAAGGGAAGGGTGGGCCGTGGCGGAGATCACCAACACCGGTCAAATTTCAGAAGAGGATAAGCAGCGGTACCTACACGGCGAGGGAAGGGGAAGAGGACTTCACATCACCTCACGATTGGTCAAGCTGATGGGTGGAAAGACGGAGGTGGAGCCCGAAGAAGGCCAAACGACCTTCCGAGTGATGTTTCATCTCGTTGTCAAAGAGAACGCATAGCGCATCGGGCTGAGCGCATAGCCCCCCGCCCTGTTCCTCCCCCTCGAGGAGGGAGGGGATGAATACTATGCTCTATGCGAGTATGATGAATATGGGAAAATTTTTTTGTCCAAATTGTAAACGTTTCTATTCCCTTCAACCGGCGAGATGGCGATGCGAATGCGGTTCCTTTCTTGACCTCGAATTCGAATCCGAGTTCCCCATCCAAAAAATTTTGAAAAGAAATCCCACTTTATGGCGATACCGTGAGGCGATACCGATTCAGAATCAGGCATCGATCCTCTCCATGAATGAAGGGTTTACGCCCCTGGAGGAGATCGAATTCAACGGAACCCCCGTTCTGGTAAAGATGGATTATCTTTTTCCGACAGGATCTTATAAAGACCGCGGGGCCACCGTACTGATTAGTAAAATGAAGGAATGGAAGGTTCAAAAGGTGGTTGAGGATTCTTCGGGTAACGCAGGCTCAGCCATTGCGGCTTACTGCACCAGGGCAGGGATTGAGTGTGAGATCTATGTTCCACACACCACCTCATCGGGAAAGTTAGTTCAAATTCAAGCCTATGGGGCGACCTTAAAAAAAGTAGAGGGTTCGAGGGAAAGAACCGCTGAGAAGGCGATGGAGGCGGCCTCTAAAATCCCTTATGCCAGTCATTGTTGGAACCCCTTCTTCCTTCACGGGACAAAGACCTTTGCCTTTGAAGTCTGGGAGCAGATAGGCTGGAAAGCTCCGGATACGCTCGTTTTACCCATTGGGCATGGAACGCTTTTTTTAGGTGCCTACATCGGGTTTAAGGAGTTAGAGACAGCAGGAAAGATTAAAAGAATTCCTAGGCTGGTGGGCGTTCAATCTCTTTCTTGTGCCCCTCTTTATCAGGCCTTTAAAAAAGGTTGGAGAGAGCCGGGGCCAATTGAAAAGAAGGAAACTATTGCCGAAGGGATAGCCATTGCAGCGCCCGTTAGAGGAAAACAGGTCTTAGATGCGATTCGAGAAACGAATGGGGAGATTCTGGCTGTCACGGAGAAGGAAATCAAAGTGGCCATGAAAGAGATGGGTCGAAGAGGTCATTTTATCGAGCCCACCTCTGCGGCCACGATTGCTGGATTGAAAAAATATTTGAAGAAAAAGAGGCGAAAAGAAACTGTCATTTCTATTTTTACTGGCATGGGTTTGAAATCCGCAGGGAAAATGTTATAAATACTTTTGAACATTTACCCTTGACAAGCCTCTGAAGAAGGGTTAAATTTCCGGCAAAAATTCCTACCGGGTTTGTCAGCATACCAAGCCTGAAGAATTGAAACATATAAACAAGAGACATTTTGAGGAGGGAGACATATGTGGCGAGTGAATCATGGCCGGATATCTTTATCTTTTGTGTTAGTTTTTCTGATCGGTTGTCTCATTTTACCATCCTACCTCCTTGCCCAGGAGGAGAGGAAAGATCTTAGGCCGGAGCGTGGGATTGCTGTCTATCCGGAATTCTCGGGAGTGATTGTCTCAAGAGGAGAGGCCGTGAGGATGGATGTGGTGTTGGATAATAAGGGGCGAACGGATGAGACGATCGATGTGAAGATTGCGACCATCCCGAAGGGATGGAAGGCGCAATTGAAAGGGGCCAGTTATCTCATCACCGGGATGTATGTCACGAATGGGAAGACAAAAAATCTGGCCCTCAACTTGGAGCCGGATAAAACAGTAGGGGTGGGAACGTATGTTTTTCAATTTGATGCGCAGACCGCAGATGGGAAATTCACCTCGACTCACAAGCTGACGGTGAATGTTCAGGAGCGAGTCACTGGAGCCGATGATATCCAGATCACCACCTCTTATCCTGTGTTAAGAGGCCAAACGGATGCGAAGTTCGAATTTTCTATTGAAGTGATGAATAAAAGTGAAAGCGATCGTACGCTGAACCTCGCCGCCATGGGACCAGAGAAATGGGAGATCAACTTCAAGCCCGCTTATGAAGCAAAACAGATCTCAAGTCTCCGCATCAAGGGAGCACAGAACCAGACCGTAGCCGTGGAAGTCACCCCCCCCAAAGATGCCATGTCTGGAGAATATCCCATTGTGGTCAGGATTAGCTCAGGCGATAAGAAGGCTGAAGTAAAATTAATGGTAATCCTGACAGGCATATATAAACTTGATGCGGGAACACCTACGGGGATCCTTTCCTTGGAGGCCACGCCAGGAAAACCTGCTAATCTTTCTCTTTTCGTGAAGAATACAGGTTCTGCGGTCAACCGGAACATCAACTTCTCTTCCTTTAAACCCGAAAATTGGGAAGTCACCTTTAAGCCCGAAAAAATTGATGCCTTGGAGCCTAATGCCTTGAAACAGGTAGAGGTGGCGATCAAACCTGCCCAGCAAGCTCTCGTCGGAGATTATTCCGTAGGGGTCATGGTGAATGGAGAGAAATCGGATAAGACCATTGAATTTCGAGTGACGGTGAAAGCCTCGACCGCTTGGGGGTGGATTGGAATTGGTATTATCATTTTTGTGATTGCTGGATTGAGCGCTTTATTCATCTGGTTGGGGAGACGTTAAAGTGGAAAACCAGGCCATCATTGAAGCAGAAGAGTTGACCAAAAAATATGGTCATCAAATAGCGGTGAACCACCTTAATCTCCAGATCCGTGAGGGAGAGGTATTTGGATTCCTTGGCCCGAACGGGGCGGGAAAGACGACCACCCTGCTCATGTTCCTGGGACTGACCGAACCCACTTCAGGGAAAGTCAGAGTCATCGGATTCGATCCAACACGGGACCCTTTTCATGTCAAGGAGAAGGTGGGATATCTCCCTGAGAATGTGGGTTTCTATGATGATATGGATGCCAGGCAAAATCTTCAATATATTGCCAGGCTGAATCGAATCCCGGATAAGATTTCTGCTGGGAGGATAGACGAATCGCTTAAAGTCGTCGATCTTTTAGAAGAGGTGGGAAAAAAGGTTGGGACTTATTCGAAGGGGATGAGACAGCGCCTTGGGATTGCTGAGGTGTTGATCAAAGAGCCCAAACTCATCTTCCTGGATGAGCCGACCATCGGTCTGGATCCGGATGGGACGAATCGGATGCTTGACCTCATCCACTCTCTCAGCCGGGAAAAAAATATTACCATTTTTCTCTCTTCCCACCTTCTCGATCAGGTTCAGAGGATTTGCGATCGGGTAGGAATCATGATTAAAGGGGGTTTGGTCGCCATGGGCCCCATTGAAGAATTGGCTAAAAAGAAATTAGGCATTGATAAGGAGCATTATACGCTTGAAGAAATCTACATGAAGTACTTTAAGGAGGCATAAATTGCACGGGATATTCACCATATTTAAAAAAGAGATGGAGGACCACTTCAGCAGCATACGGTTTCTCCTGATTTCAGCGCTGATCGTGATGGTGGGCGTCATCATTGCCTCGATGGTGGGCATGGGCATTCAGGAAGAATCGAAGGGAATGGCAAAGCCCACTTTCCTCTTTTTGTGGCTTTTTACTTCTACGGGGAAACTTTTCTCCTTTGTTCAGTTTATCGGCTTTTTTGGTCCTCTGATCGGTATCTTCTTGGGGTTCGATGCCATCAATCGGGAACGGGTTTCAAGGACATTAAGCAAACTGCTCTCTCAACCCATTTATCGAGACTCCGTGATCAATGCAAAATTTTTGGCGGGGGTGGCCATCATCACCGTTGTGTTGGTCGCCATTGTCCTCATCATCTCAGGTCTCGGTATTCGATTAATCGGGGTGGTCCCGGGTTCGGAAGAAGTCTTTCGGCTCGTGATCTACCTCATCGCGAGCATTCTTTATATCGCCTTCTGGCTGGGGATATCGATTTTATTTTCCGTCGTTTTTCGAAGCACCGCCACGTCTGCTCTGGCCTCTTTAGCCATTTGGATATTTTTCTCCTTTTTTGTCAGCCTGGGGGCAGGTTTTATGGCGGATGCGGTGGCTCCCATCAGTCAAAGTAGCACGGGTGTGGATCCCAATATGATGATCAAACATGAACAGGTTCAGAGGACGATCTCCCTGTTTTCCCCCATGACCCTCTATAATGAGGCCACCACAACGATTCTTGATCCCTTGAGAAAGACCACAAGCTCTTTAATCCTGATGGGACCCTTGGAGAGGCTTTCTCTGAGTCGATTTGAAAGTCCGCTTCCGCTTTTGCAGAGTCTTTTCATCGTTATTCCACATCTGGTTTCTCTGGTTGCCATCACTTTTCTCTGTTTTGGGGTCTGCTATCTCGCCTTTATGCGGCAGGAAATCAGGACAGTCTGAAATCGCATAGAGCAAAGAGCATGGCGCATAGAGTGCCAACGAAAAGAAATCTTTGGTCATAGGTTAAGGTTAAGATGCCAGTTTCGTCGAAGGGTTATGTTATTCGTCCCTAAATTTCTTACGCCTAACCTTTTAACCTTGAACCAAACCGGCCTCCTTACCCTTACCAGAGAGTATTCTCATCATTAATATGCTTGTTCAAAGACGTGAAATTTTTGGCTGGGCGATGTATGATTTCGCCAACTCTGCGTTTGCCACCACCATTCTCGCCGTCATCTTCAATCAATATTTTGCCATGGTCATAGCAGGAGGAGAGAG
>Ga0105099_10001853_pt1 | contig 12890 bp, 10 predicted proteins | sample PPLLak3cmMay2015_2_FD_79138 | JGI IMG/M metagenome (GOLD analysis project Ga0105099, IMG submission 79138) | Freshwater sediment microbial communities from Prairie Pothole Lake near Jamestown, North Dakota, USA - PPLs Lake P8 Core (1) Depth... | ecosystem: Environmental > Aquatic > Freshwater >...
GAGCGCTTGGGCGGCGGGCTGGACAAGCTCCGGCCTCATTATACGAATATCGCCCATCCGGCGATCGCTCCCGACGGGAGCTACATCGTGTTCGATGTCGAAGGCGGGCCGCATCTCTTTGTCTGCTTCCGCAATCCCGACGGAACCTGGAGCGAGGCGATCGACCTCAGCGGACACGGCCTCGACCGCCGGGCCGGCATTGCCAAAGTCTCCCCCGACGGCAAGTATCTCTTTTTCGGATTGAACGGCGACATCTATTGGGTCAGCACGGCGCTCATCGAGGACCTGCGGCCTCGCGCGAAGTAATCAAAATGAAAAGGAATTCTCAAATGAAAAAGCGAATCCAAATCTCATTTGTCCTTGCGGCCCTGGCCGCCTTTGCGCTGCCCGGCCCGGCCGCCGCATCCCTCTCCGCCGAACAAACCCTCAGATCCGGCGAAGCGACGATCTGGTATCTCGGCCACTGCGGCTTCGCCGTAAGAACCGAAACCAAGCTCCTCGTCTTCGACTATGTCAAGAAAGCCATGCGGCGAGGCGAGCCCGACCCCCAGCCGCCGGCTCAGCCCGCCTTGGCCAACGGTTGGATCAATCCCGAGGAAATCAGAGATCTCGATGTGGTCGTTTTCGTCTCGCACGGTCACGGCGACCATTATGACGAAGTCATCCGGACTTGGGAGAAAACGGTCAAGAAGATCCAGTATGTGTTCGGCTGGGATGCCGGGATCGGCCCTAATGTCCATTCATTGGCCGCGCCCCGAGCCTCGGCGAAATTCGACGGCCTGGAAATCGAGACTGTGAATTCCCATCATTCGGGCGTTCCGGAGTCCGCCTTCCTGGTGAAGGTCGATGGGCTGACGATTCACCATAACGGCGACTATGTCGGGAGAATGGGGGATTTTGACACGACGCCCTCCCATGTCCCGGCCGATATGGACTATCTGAGGACGAAGTTTAAAACCGTCGATTTTCTTTTCTTGGACGCGTTCGTGGCCGATTACCAGATCCAAATCCTTCAAAGCTTGAAACCCAACGTCCTGTTTCCGATGCATCGCGGGGGCCAGGAGGAGAAATTGAAGCCCTTCGCCGCGGATCTCAAAAAAGCGGGAATCGATATCCCGGTTTATTGTCCCGCAAAGCCGGGCGACCGGTTCGAATACCGCAACGGGACGATCAGCCGATAACGCCCGGGATTTAGCCCTCCGTCGTTTGAGGAACGGTCTTCCAGAGCCGTTCCTGGTGGGCGCGGACGGCGTCGAGGGCGCTTTTCCCTTCCGGCGTCACCCGGTAGTACGTCTTGCTTTTCCCCCCGCGTTGGGCCGTGCTATCGCCCATCCGCTTGCCCAGGTATTCCTTGCGGACGAGCTGGTCCAGGGCGAAGTAGAGCGCTCCGAGAGTGTAGCTTTTCCCGAACATCCGGCTGACTTCAAGGTTGACGGCGACGCCGTACGCGTCGTCAGCCAGGCGGAGAACGGCGATCAGGATGGCTTCTTCGAGTCGGGTGAGAAGTTCCATGGGTTACTCGTAGCGAAGAGATTTGACCGGATTTGCGGTCGAGGTCTTGACCGTCCTCAAGCCGACGGTCAGGACCGCCAGGAGGAGCGCGGCCGCACCGGCGCCGGCGAACAGGAGCGGATTGAATTCGGCCCGGTAGGCGAAGCTCCGGGTCCAGCTTTTCATCGCCACGTAGGCAACCGGCCAGGCGATCAGATTGGCCAGGAGAACAAAACGGACGAAATCGCGGGTCAGCAGGCCGATGATGTCGGAGATGGATGCCCCCAGGACTTTGCGGATGCCGATCTCCTTGGTCCTTCGCTCCGCGGTGAAGGCGGCCAAGCCGAATAGTCCCAGCCCGGCGACGAACAAGGCCAGGAGGGTGAAGAAGATGAACACCTGCCCGAGGCGTTGGTCGGTCCGGTAGAGGCGGTCGAAATTCTCGGAGAGGAAGACGTACGTAAACGGCCGGTTGGGTTCCAGGCTCTTCCAAACGCGCCCGAGCCGGGTCATGGTCTCCTGGATCGCATTCGCCCGAAGCTTGACCAGGAGGGTGCTGAAATCTTTGTCCTGATTGAGGATGACCTGTCCTCGAAGCGGCGTGTGGAGGGATTCGAAGTTAAAATCCTTGACGACGCCGATAACGGTCAGCGGCGTTTCGGTGAATCCCATTTTATCGTCGGTGTCGGTCATATGGATTGTTTTGCCCAGCGGCTCGGTCCAGCCCAGCTTGCGAACCAGCGTTTCATTGAGGAGGACCGCCGTCCGGTCGGCCGGACGCGTCTTGTCGAAGTCCCGGCCGGCAGCGAGCGTAAGGCCCAGAGTCGAAAGATAATCCCCGTCCGTTTTGACCCGAGGCAAAACCTGGCGGTCCCCGGCCGCAACGCCTTCAAATCGAAAGATCGTTTCGTTGTTGTCCCGGGCCGGAACGGAGTCGCAGAGAACGGCCCGTTCCACCCCGGGGATTTTCAGGACTTCGCTCTTGAGGACCTCCGGCCTCTCTGCGTTCGGGCCGACGACCAGGGGGATCGCGGCCAGCTGGTCCTTGTCGTAGCCGAGGTCGTAATTCCTGAGGAACCGCAATTGTTCGTGCACGATCAAGGTGCAGCAGATCAAGGCGATGGAGACGACGTATTGAAAGGTGACCAATCCGCCGCGCAGGATGCCACGCTTCCGTCCCGCGCCGGTTTGAGATTTTAGAGTGCTTTGCGGACTGAAGCCGGAAAGCACGAGAGCGGGGTAGATCCCGGCCAGCAGGCCGACCGCCAGGGCCAGGCCGAGGAGTCCGAGAAGGACGAAGATGCCCTGAAATGGCTGGAAGCTGAGGTTTTGGGCGATCAGCCGGTTAAAGACCGGGAGAAGAAGATAGATGAGGCCGATCGCGGCGGTCAGGCTGATGAGACTGAGCATGACGGATTCGCCCAGGAATTGGGCGATCAGCCGCCGCCGTTCCGCGCCCAGGACTTTGCGGATTCCGATTTCTTTGGCCCGGCGGCCGGCCCTGGCCGTGGACAGGGTGACGAAATTTATGCCGGCCAGGAGAAGGATGAAAAAGGAGATCAAAGTCAGGATCCGGATATAAGCCGGATTCCCAGGGGGGATAAATTCATTTTCCGACTGGGAATACAGATGGATCCGAGGGAGGGGTGTGAGTCCCAACTCGGTTTTGACGTTCAGGGCCTTAATTGCGGCGGGGAGGTTGTCTTCGAGGACCTTCTGGAACTTCGGGATGAGATCGGCGATGGATGCGCCCGGACGGAGCTCGAGATATGTCGGGAAATTGAAGCCCATCCAGATGTCGACATCGCCGTTCGCTTTTTGCCGGGTGGCGAGGGAGACCAGGGCGTCGAATTGAAGATGGGAATTCGGCGGGAATTTCTTAATGACCCCGGTGACCGTATAAGGATCCTTCTGGTTGACCATGACAATCTTCCCTACGGGATCCTCAGAGCCGAAAAGGCGTTTTGCGGATTCATCCGTGAGGACCAGGCTGTAGGGCGGTTCCAGCATCTTTTCCCGGTCTCCCTGAAGCACCCGGGCCGTGAAGATTTTGAAGAAGTCGGGTTCGGCGTAGATAGTTTGCCGAAGCTCGATTTTTTCCTCGCCCTGGGCCACAGACAAATCTCCCCGGGACCTGAGCCGGGTGGCGTTCGCGACCTCGGGAAAAGTCTCTTTTAGAAGGGGACCCAGCGGGCCGGGGAGGCCGAGAAGGTTCATCTGCCGTCCTTCGACGGCAACGGCGTTGGAAAACCGGAAGATACGGTCACGTTTTTCGTGAAACCGGTCAAAGCTCGTTTCCTGGAAGACAAACAAGAGCATGAGGAAGCCGACGGCCATGCCTAGGGCCAGGCCGGCCACGTTGAGAATGGAGTAGCCTTTGGACTTCAACAGATTCCGAATCGCCAATTTGAGGTCGGTCATCAACATGTAAAATCTCCCTGAAATCAAGCCGGCGGCGAGCAGGGGAAAGGATTTGAAAACCTGGGCGTTGTACCAGGCCCGGGCGGCCAGCGGGCCCTTCCGCCGGGCCAGTTCATCGAACATTTCCTCGTAATCGCCCGTGATCGAAGCCCGGTTCTCGTCCGGCGTGAGAAACCGCAAAACGGAGGAAGCAAACCGGGGAATCCGGCTTTTTTCTTTATCCGTATTCGCTTTTTTCATGACGATCGCTTTCTTCGTCGACGGTCCCGGTCTCCTATATTTATTGGATTCCAATAGGTATACGCAAGCGAGTTCAAAAATGTTCCCGATTTTAGAGTTTCCGTGAAAATGATCTTTTTCAGGCTGAGAGGCGATTGACATCTGTCTTCCGGGGGATTAGGATTCGCTTATCGGCAAGGGGGAAAAAATGAGAACTGCAAAAAGCCATGGCGGCCTGACAGTGCAGGCGATCGCCGGGACCTACGTCGTCGTTCTTTCTTTCGACCTGGCGGAAGCGGATTGCGCCGGATTGATGGGGTTCTCCATCCACCGGCAGGATCATGTCGAGAACGAATCTTATTACATGAAGGGAAACAAAGCTTTCGCCGCGACGGATCCGGGGTTCCCTGCGGGATCGCAATACTCGACGAAGGATCATCCCTGGCAGAGCTTTCAGTGGGCTGATTATTCGGCCAAGCCGGATTACCGCTACACCTACACGATCACAGCCCTGAAAGGCGATCCGGAGCATCTGGTCCCGTTGGCCGAGGTTCAGCTTGACGTCACGACGGAGGCGGTGACGGGACAGAAACACAACGTGTATTTCAACCGCGGAACCGCGGCTTCGCAGGAATACGTCCGGCGGTTCGGCGACCGCTCGCCCGACGAAGTTCCGAATAAGCAGGCCTTTGTCTGGCTGTCGCGGGGGATTTACGAGGCCCTGGAGGACTATCTGAAGACCTGCGAGCCGGGCAAGCATGCGCTGAGAATCGCCGCCTACGAATTCCACTATGCTCCGTTTCTCGACCTGATCAAAAAAACCATCGATCGGGGCGTGGACATCCGGATCATTTATGACGCCCGGCAGGCCACGGGGCCGAAGAATACAAATCGAGAGGCGGTGGACGCCGCGGGCCTGAAGGCCTATTGCCGGGAACGGACAGAAGGGGCTTCGTATATATCGCACAACAAATTCATCGTGAAGCTTGAGAATGGGTGTCCGGCGTCTGTTTGGACCGGCGGGATGAATTTCTCCGAAAACGGCATTTTCGGGCACTCCAACGTCGCCCATGTCATCGCCGATGCTACGGTGGCCCAATCGTTCATGAGCTATTGGGACCTGCTCTTCCAAAACTTAAAAAATGCTCCCATGAAAAAAGCGGTGGAAAAGCTCGCGCCCCTGCCCGCGCTCCCGCTTGCAAACGGCGAATGCTGCGTTTTCAGCCCCAGAAAATCCCTGGCCGCCCTGGATCTCTATCATGAGCTGGCCATGAAAGCGGCGGAGGGATTCTTCATGACCTTTGCCTTCGGCCTGAACGACACCTTTAAGGATGTTTATCGCAACAGCGGCTGCGGCGTGCGCTACGCGCTATTGGAGAAGAAAACGCGGGCGATGGCCAAGGACGATCCCCAGCGCGCGATCGAGGAGCAGGCCATTCAGGACTTGCGCAACATGCCGGAAAACATTTTCGCCGTGGGGGACTTCATCAAGACGAACGCCTTTGACGGCTGGGTGAAGGAGCGGCTGTCCGGCCTAAGCAAAAACGTGAAGTATATCCACAATAAGTTCATGCTGGTCGATCCCCTGGGAAACGATCCCATGGTCATCACCGGTTCGGCCAACTTCAGCGATGCCTCCACGGATAAGAATGACGAGAACATGGTCTTGATCAAGGGAAACACACGCGTCGCCGATATCTATTTCGGTGAGTTCATGCGTCTGTTTTCCCACCATTCCTTCCGCGAATCGCTCGCCTGGCGCAAGCCGAACGATCCTCCTAAACCGCTGAAGACCGGCGATTGGTGGAAGGATTACTTCGGAAATACCCAGAGAGCGAAATCCAGGCTGATATTCAAATAAAGGCGGTCCGCGTCGTTACTTGATAATCAGCTTGAGCCAGCCGCGGGTCGAGGCTGCGTCCGTGCCTTCGGGATACACGACCGGCTTCGACCAGTCCGGGGGCATAGGTGTTTCGAGCCGGACGAGCCACGATTCCGAGGCGAACTTGGATTCGCGGATCTGAAGCTCGAAGCCGTCGTATTTGTACAGGGCGGCGACTTGGGCGTCGCCCTGGCTTTTCCCTTCCTTCGTTAAGGCCCGGACCTTCCCCTCGTTCCAGCGGATCTCGTTGGCATACCACCCGGTCGTGTCGCCCCAAGTGAATTCGGGGTCGTCTTCGACGCCGGGCGTATCGTTGAGGAGCCGTTCGCCGAGCTGGGCGGAGACGTGGAGATGCCGGATCGCTTTTCCGTCGGGAGAGATAAAGAGATCGATGACGGCGAGGGGAAAAGGGGTATATTTAACGCCGATAAAGACGAATCCGGCGGATTGTTTTAGATAAAGCTGAACATTCGGGCGAACTTCGATCTTCAGCGCGTCATCCCATTCGCCGGGAGAAAAGATACCGTCGGTCAGGACGGGTTTGCCGTTCCCTTCCAGGATGCGGATCGTGGGTCGATCTTGACCGAAAAGCGCGATTCCCGAGGAAAAAAGAATAAGGGCGAGAACAACGGCCGTCCAAGGCATCTTTCCGGTCATTTGGGTCTCCTTCCGGGTTTGGTTCACAAGCCAAATGCCTGCAATTTTCGAGCCACGAGGCTGCGGTCGAGGCGATCCCTGTTGAACCCTTGAAAGGGCGTCCGGGGCCGGCGAATTCGCGTAAAGAGTGTTTACGGTAACGAATCAGGCGACGGATGCTTTCTTTTTCCCGAACCGCAGCTTCATCGTCAGGATCTTGTCGGTCGAGAAGATCCGGGCGGCGTAAATCACCAGGATGACGAAGACGATCAACATGTAACCCAGCCCGGCGGCGATCATCCCGTAATTCCCGAGATAGAGGTTCTGCGCAACGAGGAACGGATGGGAGAACGGGATGGCCAGGACGAGGATCTTGACCGGGAGCGAGAGCGTGTTGATGTCGGCAAACAGCGAGATGAAGTAGGGGATCATGACCATGAACATCAGGGGCATGATCATGTTCTGGGCGCTCCGGAAGTCCTCGGCCAGGACGCCGAGGATCATGGCCGTGGCCAGGGCGACCAGGATGGCCAGGAAGAGGGAGATGCCGAGGATGATGTAACCGGTCGTGTCGAATGTCAGGCCGAGCTTCGCCATCAAGGCGGCCCCGCCGGCCTTGGCCCCGGCCGAGGAGACCTCGTCGCCGATGCCGCCGATGAAACCCTTGAAGGCGAACATGTAAACCCCGGCCGAGATCAGCCCGACGAAACCGGCGGCCAGCATCTTGGCCGTGATAATCGAGGTCCGCTTGATGGGCACTGTCAGGAGCGTCTCGAGAGTTTTGTTCTGTTTTTCCATGGCCACGGCCGAGATGACCATCTGGGACGAGTAGATGACGATCATCATCAGAACGATGGGGATGAGCATCGACTGCTGAGACAGCATCCCGGCGATCGTGTTGGCCGATCCCTCGGCGATCCGATCCTTGACGACGACGAAGTCGCGGCTTTTAATCGGGCGCTTGAGGCCGGCCGGATCGGTCCCCGGGAGCTTCTCGGCCAGGAAATTATTGGATAGGGCTTCGTTGAGGGCCGAGATGACGCTTTGGACGACGACCTGGCCCCGGGCACCGATCAGAGAAAAGCTCCGCATGAACGAGTACGTCTCGATCTCGCTGGGCTTGAGCTCGGCCAGGGAATCGCCGAAGCCGGCCGGGATGACCAGGAGCAGCTTGGAATCCCCGGCCTTGGCCGCGGCGAGCGCTTCGTCCTTGTTCTTTCCCGACTGGTCGATGATTTTGAACCGGGCCGATTCCAGGCTCTTGAGGAGGGCTTGGGAGCCGGCCGAGCCGTCCTGGTCGAGGGCTGAGATCGTCTGGACGCCGATGGCTTTTTGGACTTCCTTCTTGCTGATCTGTCCGATGGAATTGAACAGAATGACGGTGAAGGCCAGCGAGATGATGAGCTGTTTTGTCACCAGCTCCTTGACTTCTTTCTGCAGCAGGTTCTTGAAGCGTTTCATCGGATGGAGCTCCTGAAGACTTCTTCCAGGTTCTTGGCGTTATGCTTGGCCTTGAGCTCTTCCGGCGTCCCGGAGTCGAGGATCCGGCCCTTGTCGATGAGCCCGACCCGGTCGGACAGAAACTCGATCTCAAGCATGTTGTGGGAGGAGAGAAGGACCGACGTGCCCTCCTTGACGTAGCGGCGGACGATTTCCCGGACGTCCAGGGCGTTGAGGACGTCCAGACCCGAGGTCGGCTCGTCGAGAATGGCCAGCACCGGCCGGGTCATCAAAGCCCGGGCCAGGAGGAGCTTGCGGGTCATGCCCTTGCTGTAGGTCCCGACCTTGGTCTTCAGCCGTTCGCCGAGCTCGGTGATGGCCGCGGCCCGGTCGACGAATTCTTTTTCCTCGTCGGCGTTCCGGGCGTAGAAGCCGGCCATGAAACGGAGGTAATCCATCCCCTTCATGTCCTTGTAAGCCCCGGCCTCTTCGGGCAGGTAGCTGATCTTTTCCCGAACGAAATCGGGTTCCTTGCGGTGGTCGTGGTCGAGAAACGTGATCTCCCCGGCGGTCGAGGTGAGGAGGGTGGCGACGATCCGGAGCGTGGTGGTCTTGCCGGCCCCGTTCGGGCCGATCAGGGCAAAGACTTCTCCGGCCCGGACGTCGAAATCGATGCCGGCCACGGCCGTTTGGCTTCCGTAGGATTTTTTCAATCCCCGGACGGTCAGGACTTTTGACATGGGCGACTCCCTCGCATTTGCAAAAAATTCACGCGCCTATTCTAATGGATACGGGAGGCAAAGCAAAAGGTTTTAACTTTGCCCGGGCTTCGAAAAATTCGGCGTGAAGGGCTCGGACGGCCGGCAGGGCGTCCTCTTTCCGGACCAGGAAATATGTCGCCACGCCCGACGCTCCCGAGGAAATGATCTCGACATTGATCCCGGCCGCGGCGACCGCGGTGAACACCCGCGCGGCCAAGCCTTTGCGCTTGGTCAATCCTTCCCCGACCGCGGCGACGAGCGACAGGCCGGTTTCCAGGTCCACCCGGGTGACGACGCCGCGGCGGATCGCCCGCAGGATTTTCAAGGCCCGCCCGGCGTCGCTTTCGGCGACCAGGACGTTGATGATCGTCTGGGCGGTGATGACCGAGATGATGTTGACCCCGTGGTCGGCCAGGCTCCGGCCGATGATTCCGATGATGCCCGGCTTGCAACCGACGCCCGCCCCGAAGACCCGGAGAACGGCCAGGCGGTTGTTGTGGGTCACGCTTTTCAGGATGTTTTCGGTCGTCCGGCCCTTGGCCGAAATTTCCGTTCCGGCCCGGTCGGGTCGGAGGAGATGCCGGATCCGGATGGTGCCGTTCAGGCCGGCGATCGGTTCCAACGTTCTCGGATGGAGGACCTTCGCTCCGAAATAGGACAGCTCGGCCGCCTCGGAGAACGACAACCGGGAAATCGGCTTGGCCTCCGGGACGCGCTTCGGGTCGGCCGTCATGAATCCATCGACGTCCTTCCAGATCTCCAGGAGCGGGGCATGGAGGGCGACGGCGACGACGGCCGCACTATAATCGGTGCCGTTGCGGCCGAAGGAGGCGATCCTTCTCCGGGAGGCCACGCCGTAAAATCCGGTGATGACTGGAACGAATCGCCCGGCCTCCAGGCCGAGGGCGTTCCTCTTGATCGCCCGCCGGAAGGCCGGGATGTCCGCGGACGCGTCTTCGGGAGACTCGTCGGCCGCCAGGCCGATCTGCTCGCTTTCCAGGGCCCGGGCGTCGAGGCCCTTCTCCCGGAGAACGCCGGCCAGGAGAATGGCCGCCCAGCGCTCGCCGTAGCTTAAAACGTGGGCCCGGGTGAAGGGCGAGGCTTCGCCTATCAGGGCCGCTCCGCGGAGCAGCCGTTCCAGGCGGATCAGCCGGTGATCGATCTGCAGGATGGCGTCCTCGCGTATTTGCGGAGTGGGAAGAAGAACATCGGCTAACTGGCGGTGCTGGGTCCGGAAGGCCCGGATCGTCCGTGCGACGCCGGCTTCGTTCTTCACCGCCCTCTTCAATCCGCTTTCCAGCGCATCCGTCACGCCGGCGACCGCGGAAGCGACGACCGCCGGGGGGACCGCTTCTTTCCGGATAATGTCGGCGGCCCGTTTGAAGCCGTCGGCGTCGCGGAGGCATCCGCCTCCGAATTTCATGACTTTTTGGAATTTCATCTTCTCTGCCTTCTTCACAAAAATTTTAAAATATTTAATTGAAGTTTTGATTCGAAAAGTGAGTTTTTACCCTTCGGGCGACGCTTTGCTCACCCTGTGAGCCGAAGCAAGTCCCACCCGAGCCTTGCGGGTCGGGGCGGGCCGATATGGCCGCATCTGCTTTGTTGCGAAGGGTTCGCAGTGCGACTAGCACGGGCTTTGCTGTCCTCAGGCTCGTGCTTAACGAGGTGAGGGCAGCTTCGCCCTCCGCGCCTCGCATCTGCGCCATCTCGACTCGTGAATAAAGCAGGGCAATTCTCACTTTTCCGGTTTTCCGTCCAACAAACCCTCTCGCAAGGCCAGCTCGGACGCGAGCAGACACATCCCGGCCGCGCCGCGGACCGTGTTATGGACCAGGCCGAAAAGGTCGAGCGCCCGGCCGCGAGCCCGCACCCGTCCGACCGTCACGGCCATTCCCCGGGCCCGGTCCGGAGTGCCGGCCCAGGCGTCGAGGATGGGCTGGGGGCGATTTTCTTCCGTCCGAACGATGATCGGATGTTCGGGGGCCGAGGGGAGATTTTCGCGTTGCGGCCGGCCGCGGAATCCGGCCAGGGCCCGGATGGCCGTCGGCTCGTCGAGGGGCTCTTCGAATTCCGCCGAGACGGCCAGAAGATGCCCTTCGCGCACGGGAACGCGGCAGCAGCTGGCCCGGACGGGGACGGGCCAATCGACGATTCCGTCCGGCCCGACCGTCCCGAGGATGCGGTTGGATTCGCGGGCAAGCTTCTCTTCCTCGTTCCGGATGAACGGGATGCAGTTTCCGGCGATATCCATCGCGGCTAATCCCCGCCGTCCCGCCCCGGAGATGGCCTGGAACGTCGTCACCGCGATGGACCGGAGGCCGAAGGGATTGAGCGGGGCGAGGATCATGGCCAGACCGGCGGTCACGCAGTTGCTGTCGGCGGCAAGGAAGCCGCCGTGGATGTTTTTTTGGCGAATGACGAGGGCCAGATGCTCCGGATTGACTTCCGGAATGAGAATGGGGACGTCGGGATCGGCTCGGTGGGCCGAGGCGTTGGTGAAAACATAAAAGCCCTTCTCCCGGAGCGCGGTTTCCAGCGGCCCGGCGGTTGACGGGGGCAGGGCGCTGAAAACAATGCGGGCGCCGGAAGCCGCGATGGCTTCGAGGGAAGCCGGTTCGACGATTGCCTTGGCCGCTTCGGCCGGTATCTCGCCGCCGGCCGCCCAGTCCACGGCCGCCTCATAAGGCCGGCCGACCGAGCGCTCCGATCCGGCCAGGTGAACGATTTTAAAATCGGGATGATCGGCGAGCATCCGGACGAAATGTTGGCCGACGAGCCCGGTGCTTCCGCAAACGGCGACTTTTTTTCTGGTCATGATGATGGATCCTTTTTCCTTGATTTATCGGCTCGCGAGGGCCGGATCGACGGCGACCCGGACGAGGGGCGGCAGGTCGCCCCAGACGGCGAGGGTTTTTCCGATGACGGCGAGGAGGGCCTGGAGGCCTTCGATTTTTCCGATGGCGGAAAGACTGTCTCGAAGGCGCTCGTCGTTTTCGTCTTTCACGGCATTGCCCAAAGCGGTGGCGGCCGCATCGGCCAGGCAGACGTCGTCGGAGACGACGGTCGCCGCGTCGGCCAGGCCGAAGCTCAGCGAATGACCGACTGTCCCGGAGGAGGTGCAGATCCCGAAGATTCCCGGCCGCGGCTCGAGTCGGAAGCCGATATCGCGGATGGAGGACGGCCCGGTGAAGATTCCCACGATAACCGGACGGTCGAGGAGAAGGGCGATATCGCCGCCGTTATCCACCAGGGCGTGGGTCGCCCCGGCTTCGACGATTGCCTGAAGCGCGGCTTCGGCCACCGCCCCGGCGACCGCAGCCATCGGTCCGACTCCGGCTTTGGCCGCCGCCTCGGCCATCCGGCGGATGATCCGGGGAGCGTCAGGAGGGACGGGATGCGGCTCGAGGGCCGTCCGGAAGTCCGGGTCTTTTTCGATAAAGGCGTCCAGATGCCGGCGCTGTTCCCGAATGGCGGCTTCCGCTGCGGGAAAATACCGTTTCTCGGCGACGACCGTCGCGATGGTGTCTTTGCAGCGAACGATGGTCCGGTCCATGGGTCACGCTCCGGAAAGGGACAATGCCCCGAGCGGACAGGCCGCGACACAGGTGCCGCAAGAGGAGCAAAGGCTGTGTTCTGCGGATATCGTCCAATCCTCGGCCCTTGAAAACACGCCTTGCGGACAGAGGGTGAGACAGTGGCCGCAATGGATGCAGCGGTTTTCGTCGCGGCCGAGGCCCGGCCGGCTGGAAAGAGCGGAAGCGGTCCGCGGTGAAACCGTGGAGGTTGTTGCGGTCGGGCGCAGGGCCAGGGGCCGGACGACGGCCCGGCGCGGAAGGCGATCGACCGGAGAAGTCAGAGTGAAATCCCCCGCTTCGATCCGCCGTTTGAGTTCGTCGGCCACCCGCCGGGCGAGCGCGAAACTCGAAAGGGGCGAGGTCGGGACCGAGCGGCCGTCGATCGTCACCCTACCGGATTTGAGCTCGGCGTAATCCGTTTCCAGCAGGGCCGGCCGGTTGTTGGATGCGACGCCGTAATCA
>Ga0105099_10001855_pt1 | contig 12880 bp, 7 predicted proteins | sample PPLLak3cmMay2015_2_FD_79138 | JGI IMG/M metagenome (GOLD analysis project Ga0105099, IMG submission 79138) | Freshwater sediment microbial communities from Prairie Pothole Lake near Jamestown, North Dakota, USA - PPLs Lake P8 Core (1) Depth... | ecosystem: Environmental > Aquatic > Freshwater >...
TACTGGATGAATGGTCCTGTGTTGCCATTAAAATCAATTGACTCAGAAGGATTAAATGTCATGTTTTTGCGAGGGTCCACCTTAAGAATGAAGTATTTAAGCGCGCCCAGCCCTATCTTCCTGAATATTTCCTCCCTTTCTTCTGAAGTGAAGTCACCAAGCTTTCCAAGCTCAATCGACACTTCCCTTGCAGTCTCCTTCATTTCGGAGATAAGGTCATCTGCATCCACTATCGTTCCCTCGCGCGACTTCATGCGGCCTTCAGGCAGCTCAACCATACCGTATGAAAAATGGATCAGTCCGTCGGACCACGGGTATCCCATCCTTTTAAGGACGGCTTTCAGAACCTGGAAATGGTAGTTCTGTTCATTGCCGACAACATAGATACACTTGTCAAAGCTGTAATCAGCCTGCCGGAGCACAGCCGTTCCGATATCCTGAGTGATATAAACGGCTGTACCGTCTGACCTCAGAAGCAGTTTCTGGTCAAGTCCTTCAGCCGTGAGATCGATCCATATTGAGCTGTCGTCTTTTCTGTAGAGTATTCCCTTCTCCAGTGATTTAAAGACAATATCCTTCCCGGGCTGGTATGTTTCCGATTCATAATAGATCTTATCAAAATCAACTCCGAGGGTGTGGTATGTCTCATCAAATCCCTGGTAAACCCATGAATTCATCATCGACCACATATCCATAACCCCCTTTTCGCCAGCTTCCCATTTAATGAGCATTTCCCGTGCCTCTTTCATTATGGGTGCCGAGTTTCTTGCGTCCTCTTCATTCATTCCGCTCCTGATAAGCGCCTCTGCTTCCAGTTTCCATTCTTTCTCGAACATCACATAATACTTGCCGACCAGGTGGTCGCCTTTAAGCCCTGAGGAGTGAGGAGTCTCTCCATTTCCGTGCTTCTGCCAGGCAAGCATTGATTTGCAGATATGGATACCCCTGTCGTTTACAATATTTGTTTTAATTACCCTGTGCCCGCATGCCGTCTGGATCCTGTATAGAGAGAAGCCTAAAAGATTATTGCGTATATGCCCGAGATGAAGCGGTTTATTTGTATTCGGCGATGAATATTCAATAAGTATTGTTTCGGGTTTGCTGACCCTGCATCTCCCGAACAGGTCGTTTTCCGCAGCCATTGCACTGAAATTGCCGATCCACCAGACATCTGATACTTCTATGTTCAGGAATCCCTTGATTACATTATATCCCTTAACTGCCGGGAAAGTCGCTGCAAGGTGGCTGCCGATTATCTCACCTGTCTTTTCAGGAGTATTTTTTGAAAAACGGAGAAGAGGAAAAACAACAAGCGTAAAATCACCCATAAAATCCTTTCTTGTCTCCTGAACCTGAATGAGATCGTCGCATGCATTAGCATTGAAAAGTACCTTTACAGCCTCTCTTATTTTCTCCTTAAGAATATTCTCCATCCGTTCCTGAAATTTCAGGCTGCTAAGATAATATTTTAATGTATTGACTTAAAATAAAAGAGTTTTATAACCGGTCACTCTTTTACTGAGAAAAGTCATACGTTTATGCAAACAGCTTAAATTATTTGACAACCGGACATATATTTTTGATGAAGATTTGATGAAGAATCATTTAATTGTGAAAAAGATGTGTTAATTTTAACAGTAAATTCATAACTATTTAAGCGTTAACTTATTTTATCGTGGCTGAACTGAAAAATATTTACATTGAGGCATCAAGCAAAACGCCCCAGATCGATCTCAATCATTTTACAGGAGAGCTCATATTATCAGGAAGGTCCATTCCTGAAAATGCTGCTGACCTTTATGATCAGGTCCTGAAGTGGGTAGCACACTATGCAAAAGATCCCAGGCATACAACAAACCTCAGGTTAAACCTTGAGTATTTTAACACTGCTTCCTCCATCTGGCTGGCAAAAATAGTCAAGGTGCTCTGCGCCATAAAGGAACCTGAAGCCACTCTGATAATTCATCTATATTTCAATATTGAGGAATTTGACAGTATGGAAGTCGAGGACTTAAAGGATGCTTTGAGTCCTGTTATTGATATGATTGGATCACCGACTGTAAGCCTTGGCATCAAGATATACGGTACGGATGAGAACGGCGAGATCCTCAAGGAATCGATGGTTCTCATTTAGTCCTGCGGTTAAACTCATCCACTTACCTTTTTTTCTCATTTTTTTGGCATAACTTTATTACGCCATTTTACATCATTGTCATGCGCAGGTTACTCTTAATAGTCATCTCAATCACCAGTGTTATGGATATTTATTCCCAGAATAAATCAACTGACAGACAGCCGGTTGCAGCAGGCAGGTTCTATGAGGCCGACAAGGCAGCATTAACACAGGATGTTGCAGATCTCTTTGCCGGCTGCAAAAAATCGCCCGGAGACTTTAAAGTAAGGGCTGTCATAAGTCCACATGCAGGATATATTTTCTCCGGTAAAGTGGCAGCTTCAGCCCTGTCAGCCACTTCTGAAGACGCTGACTATGATAACATTTTTATTATCGGATCAAGCCATATAATGTCATTCGATGGTGCTTCGGTTTACAATGCCGGGGATTACATAACACCTCTCGGGAAAGCAGTTGTAAACAGGGAAATTGCCGGAAAGCTCAAAAGCGAAAACAAGGTTTTCGACTTCCCCGTTACCTCACATGTCCAGGAACACAGCCTTGAAGTTCAGATACCGCTGATTCAATACTATTATAAAAAGACTCCAAAGATAGTCCCTGTAATAATCGGAACAAACAACAACAATATCATTAAGCTGATTGCCGAAGCGCTCAAACCATACTTCACTCCTGAGAACCTGTTCCTTATCAGCAGCGATTTTTCGCATTACCCTTCGTACAAAGATGCAGTATTTGTAGATAACCTGACTGCCCAGAGCATCATATCAGGCGATCCGCAGGTGTTCCTGACAACGCTCAGGAACAATTCAGTCAGGAATATAGCCGGACTTGCAACAAGCATGTGCGGGTGGGCTTCAGGACTTATGCTTCTCCATCTTGCCGAAGGAGATAAAAGTCTTGAATTCAGGCACATCGATTACGCTAATTCGGGAGACACACCCTACGGCGACAGGGAGGGGGTGGTAGGGTATCATGCAATTGCACTCATTGAAAAAAAACAGGTACAGAAAAATGAAGATAAATCGTCAATGGATGACCTTTCATTCACCAGGCAGGAAAAGGAGATGCTTTTCTCAATTGCCCGCAATAGCATCAGGACAATGCTTTATGAAGATAAAAACTATGCAATTGACAAAAAGAAAATACCTGAAGCCCTTAAAAATCAATATGGAGCATTTGTTACTCTTAAGATCGATGGTAAGCTGAGAGGCTGTATCGGAAGATTCCTTTCATCAGATCCCCTGTATGAAGTTGTACAGGCCTCTGCATTATCATCAGCCTTCGAGGACCACAGGTTCTACCATCTCACAAAGGAGGAATTCGATAAAGTCGAAGTCGAAATTACAGTCCTGGGCCCGATGAAAAAAATAACCAGTATCAATGAGATTATTCTCGGGAAACACGGAATTTATATAAAGAAAGACTTAAGGGCAGGCACCATGCTGCCTCAGGTGGCGACAGAAAACGGATGGACAGTTGAACAATTCCTCGGCTACACTTCAAGGGACAAGGCAGGTCTGGGCTGGGAAGGCTGGAAAAGCGCCGAGCTGTTCATTTACGAGGGCATAGTGCTCGAAGAAAACAAAAAATGACCATGTATCATGTAACCGGGACAGCTGTGACTGTCTCAATTCTGTATTTTATCAGTTACATATTCTACAAGGCAGGTCTCTATTCGCTTTCATCCCACAGGAGACTCTGGAATTCGATACTTGCAGCCGCTTTCATTGTAACTGCCATGGCCGGTCTCTTTCTGGCTTTACAGATCAATTACAAGTGGGAGATCCCCGGGATAGAGTCAGTGCTTAAATGGCATGTGGAGACCGGGACAGGTATGGCAATTACCGGTGTCTTCCATTTATTATGGCATTTTTCATACTTCAGACAGATATTCTCAAAAACCGAAACACCGCCAGTACAAAAGGAATTCAGAGGAACCGGCCGCTCTGACGTCAGGATCAATCTGTTCATAATAGGATTTGTCAGTATGTCTGTCCAGATCCTGCTAATGAGGGAGATAATGAATATCTCCGGAGGGTATGAGCTTGCAACCGGCATATACCTCGGTTCATGGCTGATCGCTTCCGGAATCGGAGCCTTTGCCGCCGGGAAGTCAGAAATGAACGATATACGCAGGATCAACCTTATATTTGCAGCAAGCCCTTTTGTATCACTTGCTATGCTCATATTGATCTCCAGGTTTTTTCTGGAAACCGGAGAGACTCCATCATTTCTGGCAACCATGGTATTAACATTCCTGGTCCTGGTTCCTTTCTGTGTGATTTCGGGATTCATCTTTATAAAACTTATTGCAGCTGCGAGAACATTGAATGGATCCATACCCGGCAGATCATTCTCAACAGAGACCGCAGGAGGGGTTGTCGCAGGCGTTATACTGTCAGTCCTTACAGCCGGTCTGCTGGGCACCTATCAGCTTCTGCTGACAATAATTCTGATGTCGCTGGGTTATGTCATCCTCTCTTACTATACAGTCCGGAAGCAAACCAGAATCCTGGTAAAGGTCATAATTGCTGTTGCGGCCACAGCTGTCATATTATCAGGTCCGGACTTGTTCTTCCGACAGCTTCTTCTTCCGGGAATTAATGTTACAGATACCCGGGATACTCCATACGGAAATATTACCTATGGCGAATACTCGGGTGAGAGAAGCTTGTACTATAATCACCGGCTGCTGGCATACGCTGACGACGCAGCAGAGAGGGAAGAAAATGTGCACTATGGATTGTTACAGCGGGCAAATCCTGAAAAAATACTTGTGATCTCAGGCTCACTGAACTCGCACCTTCCTGAGATACTCAAGTATCCGGTTAAAACAATTTTTTATATCGAGAGGGATCCGTGGCTTGCAAGTGCTGTATCTGCAAAGGCTGTCCCTGAAGATGTGAACCTTGTGACCGGGAAAAAAGATGCATTCAGGTACCTTAAAACCAGCGAAGAGAAGTTTGATGTTATTTTGCTTCTGCTGCCTCCCCCTTCCACCCTCTCATTGAACAGGTACTATACAATTGAATTCTTCAACAGCGTCAGGAAAAACCTTTCAGCAGACGGCGTTTTTGTTTGCTCACCCGGGATTTGGGATAATTATCCGAACAGGGAGTCTCTGAGGTTCTTCTCATCAATCTACAACAGCCTGATTGAGGTTTTTGAAAGCGTGAAGCCTGTCGCCGGGAATAAGCTCTATTTCATTGCTTCAGGATCTGAAGTTGCGGTTTCAGTCTGCAGCCTGACTGAAGAGAGGAAAATAACCAACGTGTATGTCGGCTCAGATTTCCTTGCAGATGATCTCATTGCGGCCAGATCTTCAGAGATCGTTTCACTTCTTGATCCGGAAACAAAGAAGAACTCCTCACTGTTCCCTGTTGCAGCGTTTCATTTCCAGACCTACAGTTTCAGCAGGGATATCAACGAAAAGGTTCCTTCTCTTATCTTTTTATTTGTTGTGTTTGCCCTGCCGGCTGTCACAATACGCAGGAAAAATCTTCTGATGTATTGCAGTGCTTCCGCGCTCGCCGGATTCGAGATAATGATCCTGCTCATCCTGCAGCTGACGGCAGGAAACATGTATCAGTTCACCGGTATCATCCTGGCCGTGCTCATGGCAGGTCTTGCTGCCGGAGCAGGCACAGAGATCAGGTTCCTTAATTCCATCAGCCTGAAGGTTAAAGCACTTTCAATGGCACTATATCTTGCAGCTATTGCACTGATTTCCAGTTTTATACTGTCACTAAACAGCATCCCTGCGATAATACTTATTCTCATATCTGCACTGCTGCCATCGTTTATAACGGGTCATATTTTCCGTGAACTGACGATAGCAGACGATAACGGGTCAGAATCGTCTGCCACATACAGTGCTGATCTTGCAGGTTCTGCATTCGGATTTATGCTCATATCAGGAGTAGCAATACCCTTGATAGGATTAAAAACCTCAATTTTTTTATTGTCGGGTCTGATTTTTGCGGGTATTCTTCTTGGAACAGACAGGAACAAATATTAGCTTTATTTTTTCATGAACAGATGAGGAAGAAAGAGGAATCATTTGATAGCAGCAAGCGGGATTTCGTTAAGAAATGCCTTGCGTTTTCAGCAGGTATAGCCACATTTCCCTGTGCATCCGCTATTGATGGCATCATTCCTTCGGGGCAGGAGATCTACCGCAAGCTTGCGATGTTCCAGGAAGAGACACCAAGGGGAATTATGTGCAGGATATGCCCCAACGAATGTGTGCTCAGGGAAGGCGAAGTGAGTGATTGCAGGAACAGGATCGTGCGTGATTCGAAATTATATACGATGGCATATGGGAATCCCTGTTCTGCCAACGTCGATCCGGTAGAAAAAAAGCCTCTTTATCACTTCTATCCCGGATCAAGGGCATATTCCATTGCAACGGCAGGATGCAATATGGCCTGTCTCAATTGCCAGAACTGGACCATTTCCCAGGCAAGTCCTGACAAAACCCGGAACTATGACCTCCCTCCCGCAAAAGTTGTGGAGGAGAGTATCAGAAACAAATGCCGGTCAATAGCATACACTTATTCGGAGCCCAATACCTTTTATGAATATGCCCTGGATACTGCCGTGTTAGCAAAAAAATCAGGAGTAAAGAACATTTTTAAATCAAACGGATATATAAATCCTGAGCCCCTCAGGAAAATGTGCTCAGTGCTGGATGCCGCCAATATTGACCTTAAATCGTTCAGCGACAGCACATATGTCAAGCTGACGGGAGCCAAGCTTCAGCCGGTTCTTGACTCACTCAGGATTTACAGGGAAATGGGTATCTGGCTTGAGATCACTCACCTTATCGTGCCCACATGGACAGATAACCCTGACGAGACAGGAAGGATGTGCAAATGGCTCAGCGAGAACGGATTCAGAGATACTCCTATCCATTTCAGCAGGTTCTACCCTACTCATAAGCTGGAACAGCTCCCTCCCACTCCTGTTGAAGTGCTCAGGAACGCAGCAAGTATCGCTTCTGCCGAAGGCCTGAAATATGTTTATATCGGAAATGTACCGGGTAACGAAATGTCCGATACAAAATGCCCTTCCTGCGGAACTACGGTAGTATCAAGACAGGGTTACAGGATTACTGCATACAAGATATCTGGCGGAAAATGCATCAACTGCGGAGGCGAAATTGCCGGGGTTTGGGAATAAAGTAACTCTGCTGATAACAAATGAAAGAAACCGAAGCCAGGGACCGTATTGAAAAACTGCGAAGGGAGATCGAAGAACATAATCACAAGTATTATGTACTCAATGAACCTCTGATTTCCGATTTTGAATACGATCTCCTCCTTAATGAACTTGATACCCTGGAGAAGAATTTTCCCTCTTTAATCACCACTGATTCCCCGACGCAGAGAGTCGGAAGCGACATAAGGAACGAATTCAGGCAGTATGACCACCATTACCCGATGATGTCACTTGGCAATACCTATAATGAAGAGGAGCTGAGGGATTTTACAGGAAAGGCTGAGATTGCAGCCGGAGGCCCGGTTGAATTTGTTTGCGAGCTTAAATTTGACGGAGCATCTGTCAGCATCACATACAGGAACAGTGTGCTGTTCAGGGCTCTTACCCGGGGAGACGGGACCAGGGGCGATGATGTCACTCCAAACATCAGGACAATCAGGAGCATACCCTTGCGGGTCAGCGGAAAAGATATCCCGGATGAATTTATTGTACGGGGTGAAGTGCTTATGCCCAGAGCTGTGTTTGACAGGCTGAATGATGAGAGAACCAAAGCTGACCTTCCGCAATTTGCAAATCCCCGTAATGCAGCAGCAGGAACACTAAAGCTTCTTGATCCCAAAGCAGTAGCAGCAAGGGAGCTTGACTGCATACTCTATTTTCTCCTTTCCGACGATCCGGTTCATGACACACATTATGCAAACCTCGCGGAAGCAAAAAAATGGGGATTCAGGGTATCTGAAGGCATGAAGCTCTGCAAAGGAACGGATCAGGTTATCGACTATATCAATTACTGGGAATCAGAGCGAAAGAAGCTTCCCTATGACATTGACGGAGTGGTTGTTAAAGTCAATTCCCTTGCACTTCAGGAAGAGCTTGGATATACTGCGAAATCCCCCAGATGGGCAATAGCATACAAATACAAGGCTGAACAGGTAAAAACAAAACTTATATCCATATCTTACCAGGTGGGCAGAACAGGTACAGTGACCCCGGTGGCAAACCTGGAGCCTGTTTTCCTTGCCGGATCTACAGTGAAGAGAGCAACATTGCATAATGCCGACCAGATAGCATTGCTGGGACTTCACTTAAACGATATGGTTTATGTTGAAAAAGGCGGAGAAATAATTCCCAAGATCGTTGGTGTCGACCATTCGGAACGCGGCGGGGAGAGCAGGGAGATAGTTTTCATCAGTCAATGTCCTGAATGCGGTACAGCACTGGTCAGAAATGATGGTGAGGCAAACCATTTCTGCCCTAATTATCTTCATTGCCCTCCTCAGCTCAAAGGCAGGATCGAGCATTTCATCGGAAGAAAGGCCATGGACATAGACGGGCTGGGAGAAGAGACGATCGACCTGCTATTCAGGAATAACCTGATCAGGAACTATGCCGACCTCTATGAACTAAAAGCTGAACAGCTCATTCCCCTGGAAAGGATGGGGGAAAAGTCGGCCCTCAATATAATAAACAGTATCAGGGCATCTGTATCAACGCCGTATAACAGGGTTCTTTTTGCACTCGGGATAAGGCATGTGGGTGAAACCGTCGCTAAAACCATTGCTGAAAGGTTCCGGTCAATTGATGACCTGATAAAGGCTGACTTTGAAGAACTGACTAGCGTCAGAGAGATAGGTCCAAGGATCGCATCGAGCATCATTTCCTTTTTTAGTGATGAATATAATATACTAATAATTAACCGGTTAAAAGGTTACGGACTCAGGTTCCATGAGAACAAAAAAGAGATAGCAACCAGTGAGAAGCTTTTGGGTAGATCAATTGTGATCTCGGGTGTCTTCACCAGGCATTCTAGAGATGAATACAAGGAGATCATTGAGAATAACGGAGGGAAAAATTCATCGTCAATCTCAGGGAAAACATCTTTCATCCTTGCCGGTGAAGATGTGGGCCCATCGAAGAAAGAAAAGGCCTGGGAATTAGGCATTCCTCTCATGAGTGAGGAGGAGTTTCTTAAACTTATCGGGGAAGAATAGTATCTTTCACTGCTTACATTTACAAAAAACTGTTAGGTTTGCACTATGGAATTATTCAGGGAGTTCAGGCTGAAAATGGGAAACTCGATCCTCGCCAAAAAACTTGAAAAGGCAAGGAGAAAAGTTTCCTATACCGACATAAACCGCATAAAATCAATTGGGGTCGTCTGGGATGCATCCAATACCGGCGAATTTGCCATCCTTTCAGGATTCCATCAGAAGATGAATGAACGGGGGATAAGCCTCACCATACTGGGATACTACCCGCAGAAGGAACTGCCAGACCAGTACACCGCTTTAAGGTTTTTAACGTGTCTGCGCAAAAAGGAGATGAGTTATTTCTATCTGCCCGTGTCGTCGGAGGCTGATAAATTCATAAATACAAAATTTGATATACTTATCGATATTAATTTTGAAAAAGTATTTCCTCTGCTTTATGTCTCTTCATTATCGGCAGCAACCTTTAAAGTGGGGCTTTTCGACAAGGAATCCGGCAATTCTGCTTTTGATCTGATGATGGAGCTGAAGAAGCCGGTAAATGTTGATGAGTACCTGACCAATGTTATTCATTACCTTGAAATGATCAAATCGGGAAAAAACGAACAAGTCGAGAAAAATCAATATGAGAAAGTTTAAAGGCACTGGTGTGGCTATTGTCACACCATTTAAAGATGATTCAGCAGTTGACTATAATGCCCTTGGCCGTGTGGTTGATTATGTTATCAGCGGAGGGGTGAATTACATAGTTGTCATGGGGACAACCGGTGAAGCCTCCACCCTCTCAAGGGAAGAGAAAAAGTCTGTTCTTTTATATGTCAAAGGGAAGGCTGCCGGAAAGGTACCACTCGTTGTGGGAATCGGTGGAAACAATACTGCTGAAGTGATCAGCTCAATAAGGGATATGGACCTTTCATCCGTTGATGGAATTCTCTCGGTTGCTCCATACTATAACAAGCCCAGCCAAAACGGAATATTCCAGCACTTCAAGGCTATTTCCGAAAGCTCTCCTCTTCCTGTAATAATTTACAATGTCCCGGGAAGGACCAGCTGCAACATCACTTCCGACACATGCCTGAGGTTGGCTCATGAATGCAAGAACATAGTTGCGGTCAAGGAAGCTTCGGGCGACATAGCCCACATTATGCGTATCATAAAAGGCAAACCTGAGGATTTTCTTGTAATCTCGGGTGACGATATGCTGACTCTGCCTGTGATGGCTGCCGGAGGAGCCGGAGTAATATCGGTTCTGGCAAATGCTTATCCGGCAGAATGCAGCACGCTGGTAAACCACCTGATGAAAAATGATTACGAAGCAGCCCGTAAGATCCAGCTGCAGCTCATTGAAAAGACAGAGTTATGCTTCGCAGACGGCAATCCCTCAGGAGTCAAGGCTTTCCTTAGCCTCATGAACATCTGCGGAAATAATCTCAGACTGCCGCTTGTGCCTGTTAACCAGGCAGTTTATTCCAGGATACAAAAAGCTGTTGAAGAAAAATAACAGGCTTGCACTATGGCGCTGCCGGGGCTGCGGCTGAATGCTGGGCGCCGTGGCAATTTTTGTATTTCTTACCGCTGCCGCAGGGGCATGGGTCATTTCTGCCAACCTTTTTATCGACCCTTACAGGCTCTGTCTTCTGGTTCCTGTCCTTAGGGCTTCCACCACCGGATCCATATTGGGAGAAATCGCTCTTCGATGTTCTCAGGTTTTCAACCTGACGCCTCCTCTGGGCCTCCTTTACCTGATCAGGATCCTGACTGGGAATAAAGCCCTTCATCAGGGTGCTTACAACATCCTTATTGACTTTGTTGAGCATTGTCTTGAATAACTCGAATGACTCAAACTTATATATAAGAAGAGGATCTTTCTGTTCATAGGTTGCGTTCTGAACCGATTGCTTGAGTTCGTCCATCTCACGAAGGTGCTCTTTCCATGCTTCATCGATAGTTGCCAGGACAACTGTTTTCTCATAGGCCCTTGCCAGCTCCCTGCCTTCAGATTCAGCTGTAACCTTCAGATTTGTCACTACCTGGAACACCCTGACGCCGTCAGAAATCGGGACAACAACATTCTCGTACACGTGCGACATACGCTCATAAACATCTTTCAGAACCGGGTAAGCCTGCTGTGATATCGTCTCAACCTTTCTTTTATAGGTCTCCAGCACTTTAGCATAGACCCTGTCAGTAACTTCATTCATGGTCGATTTCACGAATTCCTGCTGAGGCACAGGCGAGTCCATTGAAAATGAACGTATAAGGTCAAAATCAAAACCGTCAAAGTCACCATCTTTATGATAGGTATCCACCAGTGTTTCCGTTACATCGAACATTGAATTGGCGACGTCGACACTCAGCCTCTCCCCGAGAAGGGCGTGCCGCCTCTTCTTATAAATAACCTCTCTCTGCGAATTCATGACATCGTCATACTCAAGGAGCCTCTTGCGGATGCCGAAGTTATTTTCTTCCACTTTTTTCTGTGCCCGTTCAATCGATTTCGTGATCATTGAGTGCTGGATCATCTCACCATCCTTCAGTCCGAGACGGTCCATGATACCTGCTATCCTTTCAGAGCCGAACAGCCTCATCAGCTCATCCTCCAGTGAAACGAAAAACTGCGAAGATCCGGGGTCACCCTGTCTTCCTGCGCGTCCCCTCAGCTGCCTGTCGACCCTGCGTGACTCATGCCTTTCCGTTCCTATAATTGCCAGTCCGCCTGCCTTCTTCACCTCATCGGTCAGCTTGATGTCGGTACCACGGCCGGCCATGTTTGTAGCTATTGTGACAGTTCCGGTTTTTCCTGCTTCTGCCACGATCTCTGCCTCCCTCTGGTGCAACTTTGCATTGAGGACATTATGTTTCAAACCCTTCATCTTGAGCATCCTGCTCAGAAGCTCCGATATTTCCACCGAGGTTGTACCAACCAGCACAGGCCTCCCCTGCCGGTTCATAGATACAATTTCATCGATTACAGCATTGTATTTCTCCCTCTTTGTCTTGTATATGATGTCTTCCCTGTCATTCCTGATTATGGAAACGTTTGTCGGGATGACGACCACATCAAGCTTATAAATGTTCCAGAATTCGCCGGCTTCCGTTTCTGCAGTACCCGTCATACCGGCAAGCTTATGATACATCCTGAAATAATTCTGAAGGGTTATCGTGGCATATGTCTGGGTAGCTGCTTCAACCTTTACATTCTCCTTGGCTTCAATGGCCTGGTGAAGCCCGTCTGAATACCTTCTGCCCTCAAGTATTCTTCCTGTCTGCTCATCGACGATCTTTACCTTATTGTCCATCACCACATACTCCACATCCTTGTCAAAAAGGGTCCATGCTTTAAGAAGCTGGGACATCGTATGGACTCTCTCCGATTTTACGGAATAGTCCTGGAGCAGTTCATCCTTCAGCTTCAGCTTTTCGCGATCGCTCTTTCCTGATTTCTCAAGCTCGGCTATTTTTGATCCGACATCGGGAAGTATAAAGAAACTTGCATCTTCGACTGAGGTTGAGATAAGATCCAGTCCCTTTTCGGTGA
>Ga0105099_10001857_pt1 | contig 12861 bp, 7 predicted proteins | sample PPLLak3cmMay2015_2_FD_79138 | JGI IMG/M metagenome (GOLD analysis project Ga0105099, IMG submission 79138) | Freshwater sediment microbial communities from Prairie Pothole Lake near Jamestown, North Dakota, USA - PPLs Lake P8 Core (1) Depth... | ecosystem: Environmental > Aquatic > Freshwater >...
ACTTGATCGCCTTATGAAATTATACTATGGGACTAGCGCTTGTCTAGTGCCACTTGTCAACCTGTTGTGCTCGGACTAAATAAGTCCACAAGATATAGATGTCAAAGAACCTGAATAGTTACCATATAAAGAAGCTATTTTTGAATCAATATTATTTTTTAGTTTTAAGGCAGGCTTCATGATGATTGGTATTGATGCTGTGAGGTGGGGCTATTATATTTCAGTATCACATAATTAACAGGAGCCACCCATGGCAGACAATAAAAAATCCGAAAACTCCCTGGTTTTTTCTTATCTGAGTCTCAGAAAAACCATAGGAATTCTGGCTCGAAGCTGTCGCTATTGTGGCTTTTGGAGTTTCATGGCTGACAAAAGGAGAAGCCATCTTAAAGGACGATGTTTAAATCGCCCTATTTCCCCACCACAAACTTTCTGGACACTGTTCTGCCGTTATACTCAAGCCGTAAAATATAGCTTCCACTCACAGCTTTTGGGTCTGTATTCCATAGCTCGGCTCTGCTTTGCACAACATCTATCCCTTTGTGTACAACCTGCTTTCCCTGCAAGGTATAAACAGACGCGTTCATTCTGCCGGTAAACATATTTGTAAAAGCGATCCTTACCTTTCCCCCATTACAAATTACTGAGAAATTATTAAGAACTTCTTTGCCGGTTTTATCCGTAAAATTATTAATTCCCATACCCTCATCAATGGTAATAGTTACCTGATTGTTCGAAGATACCGGATGGGTTTTCACATACGCTATACCGCTTTTTATCGTATTCCACCACCATCCCCCGGAACAGGCTTCCAGATCCGCAGAGTCGGCTTTCTCTGGGACCCATACGCCGTCTATCTTCACTCCTATGGGTTTAATGTTCGGCCAAATTGTTCCGGTATGTACGGTAACCATATAGTTTTTTACCGCAGGTTTGCCGTTATATTCGCCATTTGCATGGCCGATAGTAACAACGTACCGTTTGTTGTTTGCCTGCGTGCCATCGCATGTAATCAGAGTTCGGGCGAACTTGTTTGTCTTGTATTCCCGTGTAAGTCCGTCATCTTCATACATCGAAAAACTGGTAACTTTTGTGCGATGAGGATACACATCTATAGTCCATGAACCTTTTATATCTGTTGCTGCACTCTTCAGGGTGTTTCCTCCGCTATTTGGTCGGATTAATATACTGTCTGAAGAATAATATTGAGCCGGCCACATGGGAATAATAGCCCCTTCTCTTACCCATACGGGAATCGCCGGAGATCTGCTGCTGTCATAAATATCTGGTGTAAGGCCGACTTCGCACTGAACGTTCCTACCTCCTGCAGCGACCTGGCCTGTATAATAGTGTATCCAGTTTTCACTGGATGTGCCGGGCAACCACATGGTAATCTGCGTCGATGTTGACAATTTTTCATATACCGGTCTGATTAAAAACCAGGGTCCAAGCATATATTCCTGCTTGCATTTTGTATCAGACTCTGTTCCTTCGTCCCAGGTTGTGCGGTCGTCAGGGAATTCAAGCATGGGCGGGCGTTGTGCAGGAACTCCTGTTTGATGAGCGTCGGCACACAGGGTATAAATATACGGGGTAAGACGTGTTCGTAACTTCATACCTGGACTGAGGATCGGAGCTATGTATGAAGGACAACGGTTCCAGGGCATTCTGTGTTTAGGTCCAGACCATCCATCCATGATATACAGATACGGCATCCACATCTGCCATTGCCAGCAGCGGACATACACCGTAGAGCCTTTTGCTTCCGCTTCATTTCCATCAAAAATAGATGCAAGATTGGCGGTGGTTCCATTCATTGCAGACATGCAGGCGCCGGTGATAGTCGGGATATGCCACCTCATCCACTCCATCGAACTGGATTGATCGCCGGTCCATGCAATAGATAATCGCTGAGTGCCTGCCCAGCCTGCTGTCGCCCATATAAAGATTCGTGCTGAATCCGGTGAAAGCGCTTCCAGGCCCTGAGGTCCCAGCGCATTGAGAGGATCAAAACAGTTTTTACCTCCACTGCCAATCCAGGAACAATCCAACTTAAATCCGCGGATACCCCAATCTCTGATAAATTTTATTCTATTGGTATCATTTCCGCCCCATGCAGCTCCGGTCCATAGGTTAAGCGCTTTGAGAGCAGGAACAGCCTTTTGAAGACCATCAGGATCACCAGGATAGCCGTCATTCGGAAACCACCAGCCGACAGGTATGTCATAACTTGCAAACTTCTTGGCATTATCAACAGCAAGGCCAAACGCTGAAGATGATTGTGTATATGGGCCCGAAACTCCCAGTTCCAGTCCCCATATAGGGGGCATAAACGGTCGCCCGGTGATATCCGTATATCCTCGCAGCACCTTTTTCAAAGAGGGACCATAAAAATAAAAACAGTCGAAACGGTCTTCACCATGTGTAGTGGTCACTGTCGATTTAAAAGAATAACTTCCTGTGTTATTCCAGGTATTACGAAAAGCTCCATATCCCAGCCGTGACACATAAAACGGCGCAGGGTTCGGAGACCCATTGATGCTATAGTTCTGCACATATCTGGCCGGCGCGGTTGAATCGGTCAAACAGTAATGCCCGTTCCATGCTCCGCATCCGTAAAAGTGCTCGTCGGTCTTGCGTTGTAATGTTTGAAATGTTGAAGCTCCTATATCAAGGGGCGAAGCCTCCTCAAATACGGGTTTGGCATTGTGAACATCAAACAACCCGAATTTGCAGGGAGTTTTATAGACCCTTAAAGCACAATCGGCTGTTTGAAGCAAATAATATGAAGCATTGGTGACGGAATCGATTGCCGGTATAATCGGTTCCTCCTTATGAATGACAAGATCAGCGCTTGATATGTCGCTGAAAATACCGGTCGACGATGACGACCATATTCTGAAAATATCGTCTTTGTAAAAAATAATCCTGACGTGTATTGTTCCGCACGAAACATCAATTCTTTTATCGGCAGCATTCCAGGCAAAGCTCTGAATGTTGCCAAGCGGCACGGCAAAGGATTTTTCTCCGGTAAAAAGCACAATCGAAAAAAACAGGACGAGACAACGCAACCAACCAGTTCCTTTGATCCCTATACAGCTCTTCATACTCCCCTCCTTATTTTCAGGTTGAAAAGCCTTTACAACCAATAGGCCGTTTGGATAATTATCCTTGCTTGAATTGAAGTGCGGCCAACCGCCTTGTCGTTAACAAAATATAGGACACTTTATGCCATTTAACACAAATAAAACGCGACTTCGATTAAAAAGTGCTTAACAAATTAAGCACCGGCAATCGCATAACTCATTAAAAACAATACCGGTTAAAGGGAGGCTCCCGCTTCGTATTGTTCTCTGGAAAATCAACACATATCCATTCTTTGATTCGCTCTATCCACACGGCATATACGGCTATTTTGTTGACAAATAAATTATTAACCTATGGATTCGCCCGTCCTGTTGAAGCAATCAAATTTTGCAGGGAACAACTCGGGCTGAAACAACACGATTGAACGGAATACTCGGGCAGAAAAAGCTGGGTTTCGGAGCTTTCGCACGGGAAAAGAGAGTTACCGGGTGCTATGATTCGAAATCTGCATCATCCCTCTTGAATCATTATCAGCTGAAGCAACCTGAGCCGCATAACACCATAAAAACAGCAACACGAAGGCTATGGCTTATAAATTATAAGACCATCTAAACCGGCAAAGCCGCAGCGTCCCCTTTATGGGGGTGGGGATTAAGGAATTGGATTTGTATGCTTTGTCTGTACGCTGACTTATCTACGCTTTGAATTTATCTACTCTTGTTGCGTAGATAATCCAGCTACAGACACTAAACCTGCATTACCGGGCAATGCAGGTCTTCTGCAGAACCATCACTCCTTTTCCACTCAGCTTCAGCATATAAACGCCGTTTTTCAGGCTTTGTGCAAACAGCACGGCTGAATTTCCTGCATTAATATGTTGGTTCTTCAGTCGGTGTACGACCGATCCGTCCATCGCCAACACCAGGATATCCGCCACAAAACTCGTACTGCTCGAAATCCGGAATCCGTTGCGGTTTAGTGCATTGATAGTAACATTGTGCGGGTGTACGCTCTTGATATTTATTATGGAGACCGGAATAGTATAGGTGATACTCAGCTTGGGCCGCAGGCTTGTTGTTGCATCAACCGGGCTGGAAAACTTCGAAAGGCAGCCGCCGTTTGAGGAGTTGACATGTCCGTTGCTGAAGAGCATCAGCCCGAAGTTGGTCGATGAATCTTTTACAAAGTCTTTCACCGCGTTTTGCACATTGAACGAGAACCAGCCGAGCTTGCCGGGCGTATAACTTGCCGAACCAGCCAGGGTGGCGTTGAAGGATGTGGCAAGGGCGCCCCAGTTGCCAAACAGGGTAGCAGAATCGGTTTTCCCCGGATCTTTCCATGTTTTGGTTATTGTATGGAGCTCGAATGTTGTGGCCTCATCTCAGGTGCCGTTGTTTCCGAAAGGATTGCCGGTACGGTTAAGCTCCAATGTCGCTGCGGTAATGGCAGCGTTTGACGGAATGGAAGAGAGGTTGAATTTCAGGGCCGACCTGCCCTCATGCCGTTCGGTCCTCCCTCAACACTCGTACAGGGATGCGAGTAATTGCGAATCGGTGAAATAGGATAAGTATTTTTTGTTCCCTTCGCCTTGAGTACTATTTGAGAGCATCTTCGTCCATGAACATCCGTTATACCCGCCAACCCCCTGCTGCAACACAACAGTCACACGGGTCTGGCCAAAAACTGCACCGGCTATTACAATAATACAGATAAATGCTACGCTCTTGAAATTGTTCATACAGCCTCCGAATTAAAAGACAACCTAAAAAACTGTTTGCAGATATTTGATATATCTGCATTATACCAGATAATATAAGTATTTTTTGGAAAAAAAGTGTTTTATTCGACAGTATTACGAAATCCATCAATATCACTACTATTATTTGAAAGGTACCAAATAGCGCTTGTTTCGCGGCATGCTGCTTCTCATATCAATCCAGTAATTGTACCTTCCGTGTCAATTTCACTCCTTTGTTCTGTACTGATACGATAATGAAACCGACACTCACCTGTGGGGCAGTAACCAGCGCTTTGTTTGATATTCCATCCGGAAAGTTTTTTGATACCGAAGTAAGTCTCTTTCCATCGGGAGTATACAGGTGCGCTTTGAATGTTCCGGCAGTCAGGCCGCTGATTTGAATAATCCGGCCTGGCAACGAGTTTATCTTAATTGACGATACGGCAGTATTCTGATCCGAAAGCACGGTAACATTTGGATCCAGAGGTTTTGGATTACGCATCCATTGAATAAGATTATTGGTAGTAACAACGCGCACATCCGGATACTGAAGTGCATAGTCAAGAAAATCCTTCAAAACCTGCGCCCAGCCTGATTCGGCATAGTACTTTGAATGGCAGCCGAAAGTCATGGGAGCACGATTGCCTTTATAATTCATATCAAGATTGTATTTGAGTATGCCGAGAAATTCTTTTTGGGTAACTTTGGCTTCTTCCATGAGATTGTAGTCAAGGCCGGTCAGCTTCCCATTTGTGGGATCGAAGTAGTTGATATAGTTATAGGTTCGTTGTCGCAAGCCTTTGGAGATTCCGTACTTTTCGCAGATAGAATCATGAGGAAAAACCACATTATAGCAGGGGATCTCCCATAAGCCGGGATACTTGTTTAACAGCTCATGGGGCTGGCCCAAATCGACCATTGCCTTGTTGCCCGGGCTCCCGTTGTCCAGCGTGTAGGGCCAGAAGTAGCGGCCTGTGGCTTGATCGTTTTCCCAGCCCTCTTCAACCGAACAGTCATACATAAAACCCATGGATACCATTGCTTTAAAGGCCGCATTATTATACTCCAGAAACGGGGTTCTGAAGCCGGTTATGACCTCTTTCGGAATGCCAGCAGAAACAAGATCTGTGTTGCATCTCTGCATCTCCGTTTTCCAGGTTGATTCGGTAGTGTTGAACCCTGTTTCATGAGAATGTGTGTGGTTTCCAATCTCAAAACCGTCGGTATATGCCTGTTTATGGAGATTTTTCAACGCAGCATCATCAAGATACATCGTGTTGGTATAAAATGAGCAGCGCGCCGGGCTTCCGTCAAAGGTCTCTTTCCGGCCAAGGCCCGGCGGGTTTTTTCTCTGCTTGAATATGTCAACGACCGCCTGCATGCCCGCACGGGTCTCCTGATCGTCGTAGCCGAAAATCAGAAATTGCGGGACATTGCTCACGGCAAGATTGTTCGGCGGTTTTTGAGAAGGCGCCACACTATCGGCAGCAGAGACGGTGTTGAGTGTATAGATCATACTGATTGCCAGAAGTATAGGACTGGTTTTCATTAGTATATCCTGATAGTCTCAGAATATTCTTTTCCCAAAAACCCGACTACGCCCAGGTAAACTCCCTTACTTATCGAGCTTCCAAGCGAAACCGCCGTCCTATACGTGCCGCCCTCCTTGTGGGTTATAACGGTTGAGTATATTGTTTTTCCATTCACTGTATAGACGCTTAGTTGCACGTTTCCTGTATGCGGTATTGTATAGTTGAGCGAAAGGGTATTATTCAAAGCATGCGAAGCTGTTGAGAAATGCATTTTTTCTGTTTTATTGCTGTTTGTCGTAATCCCGGTCTGCTCCGGCCGCCACCAGTTCCCAGACATAAGGAGCATGCAGAGCAGGTTTATGCTGTCCTCATAATACGCTTCCTTTTCACTCTTGATGATGTTCCAGCCTTTGTTCAGATAGTCCTGCGATGTGGCGCTTTTATCAGCCATGCACGCGCACAGGAACGGGGAGGTAAAAGCCGTTGAGTTATAGGTGCCCACTGCGGTGCCGTTTAATTGATACTCTGCCATGATTGCATTCGGGTCACCGCCTGTTTTGGTAATGAGCCAGCCGGTTATTTTATTCAGCGCCGATTTGGCGGAGGCGTTGCTGTTGTGCACGAAATCCGTGGCTATGCGCCAGGGGAATCTGCACGCGTCAAAAGAGTAGTGTGTTTTTCCGGCAAATGAAAATGGCTGGGGCGGATTATTATTGATGAAATCGGGCACCAGGCCGGTGGTTGATGAGTAACTTGCAGAGACTTGGTTATATAAAGTATAGATGGTGCTTGCGACACTAGTCCAGAATACGTCGCCGGTAACCTCATAAAAGGTACGGAAGTGACCTGCCATCCAGTCTGACGTCCGCGACTCCATGTTGTCCGGGTGGGAGGACCAGTCGGTATAATCCAATATCATGACACGCTTATTATCAGGGTTGATTTCATATTTTTTAATCGCAGCTATCATCTTTTTCGCCTCTGCCAGATAGTTGATGGCGCCTGCCGAGCCCCATTGATAATGGGCAAGAATGAGCGCATAGGCTATATCAAGATCACCGTCGGTTGCGGTGCACTCTTTTACAAACGTCTCGCCTCCGGCATTGTTGGTCTGCACCTCCCAAGACATGAGGTCGTTGGTATAGCGGGACGGGTGGGCTCTGAAAAACGCATACATGCCGTCAAAGTATTTCTTTGCATCAGGATCAGCATAGGTGCCGGTGCCTGCCATAAGCGCAAACACGATCATCCCATACCCCTGCGCTTCCGAAACAGTGACGGTGCTGGGGCCGCTTGTGCCCTGCGTATATACGTAATAGCCCCCGGCAGTGCTTCCCGCCGGTTTGAGATACGCGGTTTTCCAGGCCTTGTAGAATTCGGAGATGTAGTAGGCCATGTTTGTTGCATTAACCGCAGGTTTACTGTAGTGGGCGCCGCTCATATTTTGGGGAAACGGCCAGTTTTGCGCGTTAGATGCGATGTGCAGTGAAAAGAGGAAAAGTGTTGAAATTATTAAACGTATAAAAAAATGCATACTTCCCCGCCCCTATAATTGCCAACAGTTAATCAAAATAAAAAATGTATACTGTATGATTTACAATTTAAAATCTAAAATTATTCTACTCTCTGTATAGCTTCGACGCCAGCGCAAGCATGAAAATACCGTCCGCTATGCCGTTAATCGTGGTCTCCATGCACATGTAATCCTTGCTATGATCGTAAAAAACGCCTTTATCGGTATTGAACCGGTGTGTCGGCTGGGCCTTCGGATCATAGGCGAACAGATTTTTATTCTCATTCCAGGAAGATCTGTCACCGGGACCTTCCGAAATCGCACCGACAGGAAACTTATCACTCTGCAGGGTGTATATCTGTGAAAACGGGTTCCGTATGGTGTAGTCGATCTCCTGCGCCGCGACAAAGCAGATGCCCCAGTTGTTACAACCCAGGGTATAGTCCAGCATGTTGAGCGCGAGGGATTCGTATTTCCTTTCCTGGGTACGGACATGATACTCCAGCGCTGCAGAGGCGACGCCGATATAGCAGTAAAGACCGCCCCACACATATTTCTGCGGCACGCCCCAGAGATTACCCGGCTTTTTGGAATTGGCCAGAAAACCGTCAAGATCGACAAGCAAATCATTTTTAACGACCGAGTAGTGCTCCATAAGGCTCAGATGGGCAGGCATGTTAACACTTTCCCATGCGCGCCAGCCTGCTGATCGGGCCTTGTCGGAATACTTTTTCGCAGCCGCAAAGTATTTCTGATTGTTGGTGCAACGAAAGAGTTCTGCCGCTGCAAGCTCCATATTGTCATTCTCCGAATCATCGTCATAGAAGCTCTCCGGGCCGGTGCTGAACCATGCGGGGGTGCCGGCGTCCTTTGAATCGGCCCGCGCAAAAATGCGCTCTGCGGTTTCACGATACCGTTTCGCCTCCTCTTTTTTGCCGAGCCGGTCAAAAAGTATGCTGCCCACGGCCAGTGCTGCCGCGGCGTAGCCCATCTGGGGGCGCGACAGAGCGCACAGCGCCGGCCGCTTCCCGTCCAGCTCGTCGTTCTCCGGAAGCCGCAGTCCCACGTTATGATCCGCATAGTCGCCGATCTGGATGATGAAGTTGGCGGTGTCGGGCATACAACGTGCAAGGAACTCGAGGCCCCAGCGAGCTTCATCAAGGATATCGACCAGGTCGGTTGTGCTCATTTTTTTCGTAAATATTTCCGGATTCACTTCATACGCGCGGAGCATGAAATAGGCTGCATACCCGATGGTAAGCGTGAATTTCAGGTAATCACCGGCGTCATGCCAGCCTCCGGAACCGTTGACCATTTTCTGAACTTTCGCGGGGACCCATTTGTTATTCTGAATACCGTCGCGGTAATACACCTGACACGCAGTGTCTCCACGATGGCACAATCCGTGATCCACACAATGTGCGGAACCGCAGCGCGCCGCTCTCATCCACCGGATTGGTTTTTCCAGAATCCAGGTGTAGGGATCTTTTTTTATGATAAGCTTCGCCTTTTCCGCGTTTTTTGTCTCGAAGGTATAGGCGCCCTCTTCCCTGACCGAAGAGAAATCGACCGTATAGTTGAACGGCAGGGGCGTGTGATCGCCTTTGCCGTACACGCTTGCACCCAGCGTGCCGGAGGCTACCTTGCTGCTTGAGCCTTTTCCTGCGCTTTTTGAAATGGTCCACTCCTGGCCTTTGATATCTTTCTGCGCCATGACAATCATTCGTTTCTGCCGTTGCGGGTTGTACCCGACACGGTTATACCGCAGAAAAACGGTCGAAGCGTTATCAGCCGGTTTTTTTATAGTCGATGCGACCGGTTTTGGCTGGGGGGCCTGAATCGCCGGGTCGCCATACAGCGCAGTTGCCAGGCTGAACAGGAATATCCCCTCGGCAACCCCGAAAGTGTTTGCCGCCACACACATATAATCATCGCTGTGGTCGAAGAATACGGCCTTCGGTGTGTTGAACGCGTTGGACGGCTGCGCTTTCCGGTCGAAGTAGCACCACTTGCTCTCGTCGTCGTGTGTTTTCGTGTCGACCGGCCCTACGGCGATACCGCCCTCGGGGAACAGGTCTGTTTGCAGCATGTAAATCTGCGAGTAATAGTTTTTCACGCAGTTTTTGATATAGGGCAGCGACACAAAGCTTAATCCCCAGTTGTTGGCGCCCAATACATAGTCCAGCATATACAGCGCGCTCTTCTCGTACTTTTTATCCGCTGCAGTCGTCTGATACAGCAGCATGCCTGTGGCAACCTCGATAGTCGCATAGGTATGAAACAGCGAATACTCCTGCGGTGCATGCCATAGATTGCCGGCGGCAGTCGCTTTCCCGAAAAAACCGTTCAGGTCCTCCAGAAAAAACTTTTTTGACTCATCAATTTTTTCCATGCTGCGGTGATGCGCAAGCATATGTGCAGAGCTGTATGCTGCCCACCACGAATTCTTGGCCTTTTTGGCGAATGTCTGCGCATGGGTTAGGTATTTCTGCTCGTTTGTCAGTCGATACAGTTCCGCTGCCGCGAGCAGGAGATTATCATACTGTGTCTCGTCTTCACATAACGCCCACTCCTTTTCCAGCCAGGCAGGCGCAGTCGCCTCTCTGGAAACAGCTTTGTCAAAAATCCTGACCGCCAGAGCCTTGTATTTTTCTGCATCACTCTTTTTCCCCAGCTTTGCAAACACCGCGCTTCCCAGAGCAAGGGCCGCCGCGGTAGTACCCATCTGGTTGGGCGAAAAGATGGAATAGGCAGGCCGTTTCCCGTCAAGCGGGTCCTCCTCCGGAAGCAGGGCGCCCCGTTCGTTATCGGCAAAATCACCGACCTCGATGATAAACTCCCTGTCGTCGGGCATGGTTTTTAGCAGATAGTCAAGACCCCATTTCGCCTCATCAAGAATATCAACCAGCTCCGTTGTGCTGTGTTTTTTTGCAAACAGCGCCGGAGTGGTCTCGTAGGAGCGCAGCAGCGCATAGGTAGTGAGCGCCGCAGTCAGGGTAAATTTCAGATATTCATACCCGTCATACCAGCCGCCGAGCATATTGACTCTCTTGCCCTTTGCGTCCTCATCCCATGTATCGGTGTTCTCCGCCCCTTTTCTCCGGTAGACATAGCAGGCGGAATCGCCGAAGTGGCCGGGTTTCCGGTCAAGCACCTCTTTTGATCCGGCGCGCGACGCACGCAGCCACCGCAGGTTGCTCTGTACTACCGGGGCAAAGGGATTAGCCGAAACGGTGACCGGGCACGGTTTTATCCCCGGCATTTCAAAGATAAAAACTCCCTCGGTTGAGAGCGCAGAAGCGTCTATTTCATAGTTAAATGCAAAAGGCATGTGATCGTTTTTCCCGCATACGCTTGCGCCGGTTTTCCCAAAGAGGACGACTGCGCCGCTCTTGTCCTTGATAACCCAGTCCACTCCTTTGCATTCATCTACGGACATGACAATGATCCGTTTTTGTGCTTTGGGGAAGAATCCCACCTGGTTATAGCGGACGTATCTGCCAGCAAAGGCGCCTATACCTGTTGTCATGATAATCAGTACGCAAAAAACAGCTTTTTTCATGGAATCTCCTGTCTCAAAGACATATAGTAATCAGCCACACCGGCGAAGAGCATATACGTTTCAACTATTTTCCTATATACTATCTTCCTATTCAATATAAAAAACTAACATCTGCTATCCAGAACTTAAAATTACTTTATTACGTTTATTTTCCTTGTTGTTGAAAAGCTCCCCAGTTTGAAGGCAATAAAATAGACGCCGCTGGTGAGTTCTCTCTGATTAAAATCGGCATGTATGAGTTTCGGGCCTTTCTCCTGCTTTGCATGCACCAATTCCGAGATAATCTGGCCTTTTACATCATATACGGCAATATACACATCACAGTTTTTATCCAGATCATACCTGATTGAGAGGTTATTTGTATGCTGTTCAGGGATGATTTTGATATTGGCATTCACCTTGTTTTGCGGTATATTGATGATTGCCACATTGGAATCATAATCAAAACCGAACGTGGCCTTGTAATCCAGCCCGATCAGATAGATATTATCAACCCAGAGATCGACACTGTCTTTGGTATTGATATCCTCGTCGGGAATAGCCTGTATCGAGAAACCCTTTGTTGCAGCTTTTCCATGGTCCCATGTCCAGAGACTGTCTGCTGCTGGTGAATATTTTTCCGGATCAAGCAGGGCTGACGGAATTTTCACCTCTTTCCAGTCGGAAAAAGTGCTGTCCATCGTAATATCAAAACCATAATATCCCCACCCAACTCTGGCGCCAGTCGCATCAGTCATTTCATAGATATCCTTTGTTTCAAATAAAACACGGATTTTACCGCGGCCCTTCAGTTTCAGTGAAACCTCCGTCAAATTTGAAAAATCAAAATATGACAGGGTATCTTTCATAAGATCGCAGTATATTCCTGCAAACGGCCAATCTTTTATAAAATCTGCTGTACTCATATGCGTTTTATAGTATAGATGCATCGCCCCATTCTCAACCATGGTCGCCATATTACTTTCTGTGAGCGCTTCCTGTTTTCCATTGGTTACTTTGGTGCCCAATTCGTCGGCAAAGGGGGACCACCAGCCATTACCAGTATCAACATCACCCCATGTTTTCGTAATAGAGTATCCATACGCTTCACCCAGATGAGATTGACTGGGAGCTGAAGTAAATAAATCATTAAAATGGTCAAGAATCACGTCCGCGACGCTGATGCTGAAAGCAGAGCAGAGAATTACTGCAAAAAAGACGCTTTTACGCTGATTCATACTGTTCACTCCTGTTTAAGTTATTGATTTATTATTAGTTAAAAATTTCTTACACCTGTTTTTAATTCCGTAACCGTTCACGCCCCCTAAATCCCCCGAAGGGGGACTTGTAAGGTGCTGATATTTATTATCCCTCCGGCAAGCTGCGGGATAATACTCCCTCATAGGGATAACTCAAAGTGGATATAAATATCCTACTTTTCGTTCATGCG
>Ga0105099_10001858_pt1 | contig 12859 bp, 12 predicted proteins | sample PPLLak3cmMay2015_2_FD_79138 | JGI IMG/M metagenome (GOLD analysis project Ga0105099, IMG submission 79138) | Freshwater sediment microbial communities from Prairie Pothole Lake near Jamestown, North Dakota, USA - PPLs Lake P8 Core (1) Depth... | ecosystem: Environmental > Aquatic > Freshwater >...
AACTTCGGGAAGGGTTTCTCCACGTACATACACGAATGCCGTGCCCCGCAGAGACGCAGTCAGGAGATCCCGCAGCGACTCGTGCTGGCATTCGAAAATAACCTTCCCGCACCGCTCCGCCACCAGCGGAAGATAGCGCATGAACTGGAAGGTATCCCCGAACCCCTGTTCCGCATGGACAAGCAGCGTCCTTCCCGAAAATGAGCAACCATCCCAGAGTGGCAGGTCAGCATGACGAACCGGGACCGGTTCATTTTTGCTGAAACGGGCCTCAAATTTCTGGAAGCCTTCCGCAAAGTTACCGGTCATGAGATATAAAACAGCGAGATTCCAGCGGGCGGTAGTGTAACCGGGATCAATCTTCAATGCCGTGCGGAATGAGTCTTCCGCTTCGGACAGCCTGCCCAGCGCCTGAAGTACGACGCCGAGATTCTGGTGGGCCCGCACATCGACAGGACACAACTGCAGGGCCTTTCGATATGCCTGTTCAGCCTCGTCCAGGCGGTCTTCTCCAAAAAATGCATTGCCGAGATTAATGTGGCAGTCCGCATACTCCGGGTCACATGCCAGAGCGCTGTAAAAAAACCCGCGCGCCTCACGATGCCTGCCCTTTTCCCTGCATACAACGCCGAGAGCGTTAAAAGCCTCGGGGATATGCCGATTCAGCAATAGTGCGCGAACCAGGGGTTTTTCCGCCTCATCCACCCTCCCCGTCTGGAGAAGGGAAAGCCCATCGGAATAGGCCGCTTCCAAAGCAGGTGAACGCAGATCTCTTTCAGCGAGGAACTTGGTGACTCGTGCAATCAGGGCCGCTCTTAGGGAAACCATCACACCCTGCCAATCACCGGCCTGCTCCTGTCGAAAAAGCCGCATGTCCGGATACCAGGGAGAATCATCCCGGTCCAGCATCCAACGCCAGTCGGCTGCATAGGGAAGCAGCACCCAGGTTTCCTTGCCAAGTGCACCTGCCAGGTGTGCGACACCGGTGTCGATGGAAAGAACCAGATCAAGATTGGCTATCAGTGCGGCAGTATCGCTGAAATCGCGGATCTCCGCCGTGTGGTCAACAAGTCCGAACCCGTGCCGCGCTTCACCACTGGCGGACATCTCGTTATCCAACTGCAGCGAATAGAAAGTTACGCCTGGCATGTCAGAAAGAAGCGCAAAGTTTTCGAAGGGACAGGTTCTATTGGGATCGGGCTTTTTCCTTCCTGCCCAGACCAGGCCAACTCGAACCGTATCGGTAGCAGTGAACTTCACATTCCAGGATGACAGAGCATCCAAGGAAGGGAAAATATAAGGAAAATTCAGGGGAATCGTTTCAAGCCTGGTTTGAAAAACCGCTGGCAGACTCATAACCGGCAGCTGGCAATCAAAGTCCGGAAGCGGTTCGCCCGCAGCCACACACGAATAAACTCCCGGAACTCCGGCAAGCACTGTCTTCTGGGGCTCTGGACACTCAACTATCACCGTGCCTCCCTGCGCTGCCAGCAGCGGAAGATAGCGCGCAAACTGAAAGGTGTCCCCGAAACCCTGTTCGGCGTAAATAAGGATGGTCCGATTCTCCAGAGGTCCGCCGTCCCACAACGGCTGTAGAAACGTTCGGGGTTTGGTTGTGAATCCACGCTTTTTCCAGCGCCACTCAAACTCCTGCCACCCTTGGGCGAATTCGCCGACCTGCAGCAGAGCCAGAGCGAGATTCCAATGCGCCTCGGCACAATCCGGATCGAGCGTCAGGGCCCGGTGGCAGCTTGCCATTGCTTCGTACGGCTTTCGCAACGACTGGAGGGCGGTGGCAATGGTAACATAGCCTTCGGCAAAGGTGGGCATACGACAGAGAGCCTCACGATAGCTTGCAATTGCCTCTTCCCATCGCCCCAACTCCAGCAGGGCATTCCCGCGATTGTGATATAAGGCACCCGTGCTGAGCCTTTGCGCAAGCGCCTGATTGTAAATGGAAACAGCATCGGCATATCTTTCCATTTCATGAAAAGCATGCCCCAGACGCAGATAGGCATCGATAGAATCGGGATTCCGGGAAACATCCCGGATGTATGTTTCCAGTGAACTATTCATGGAGTTGTCCAACCAGGGCACGGCAGCAAACGCGCCTATGCATGGCAAATGTTTTGACTCACTGATTTCTGAAGACACTCGGGCTTCAGTCGCAGCACCCTGTAATGACTTAAGCAACAAACATGCCGCACAGCCAGGCAGCTAACCGTCTGTTTTAACGCCAGATATCGAAGCACAAGGCAACTGCGTCAATATTTTGAACGGGATTCCCACCCTGATTTTCGACAGCGACAGCAGCCAATCACGGATCAGTTTGCAGCAGGCCCGATATCATTTCATGGAAAGGTTTTTGTTTGTCTATGTGGTATATTCCATGATATTGTTCACAACTATTCCGGCCGTTCCGAAGCGAGGCCGCAGCGCCTTCCCCACCGCACCGGAAGTTGAAAGCCTGATGTAGAGAAGGCCAGAAGGACCCGAGACGATGTCAAAAAGGAAAATAAACTACGAACACTATTTTACTGTGGGTCAACAGGTCAAAGTCGGCGTCCGGCTTTCCGCTGGCCTTCTTCGGGAAAGCAACGGAGAGATCACAGTTTTTTCGGGAAACCTCGCCAAGATCGAAATCCTTGGCGGCGACACACCGAAAGCCCTCACATCCCTGAAGCCCGGTTCCCGCGTTACCTTATCCGGCTGGTCAGGCTGGGGTTTCTATTGCGCTAATGCCGCTCTCGTTGAAATGGTCTTGCCAAAGGAGTTCACTCTCCGCCTCGAAGGTGAGGTTGAGGAAATTCAGCGACGCGAGTATTTTCGCCTTGACGTTTCCTTGCCGGTAAGATTGACAGTCCCTCCCCAGCAGACAATCGCCTCTCTCAGCGAACAGTGGGAAAAGAAAATTGCCCAACAGCAGAACTCATTACCGCTCAAGATGTTTTCAACGGCCAGCGGCTACCGGGCAGTTATATCCGGCAAAGAGGAGATTTTTTCCGAGGACGTTAACTTGAGCGCAGGTGGCATACGACTGAGGACTCAGTCAGCCCTGTCGATTGGAACCCGTATCCACGTTGACCTGTTCCTGCCCATGAACCCGCCAAGAATACTCTCAGCGGTAGCGGAAGCACTGCGGTGCAATGAGGTCACTCTCCGGATTGGCAAGGCGCCGGTTTTCATTGTCGCCATGAAATTCATCCTCCTGGAGGAAAAAGACCGGGAAGCGATAATCGCCTATCTCTTTTCTGAGCAAAGGCTCCAGCTCCAATCGGAAGCAGAGCGGGACCTGCCGTCTCCCTCACGCTGACAGCCTTTTTCCCCCTGAACATCTCACAGCAAACCGCTTCTACCTGGCAGCAGCAATGCCCCCCGGATACAACAAAAAAAAAGCACCAGTCCACGCTGGAGCCAGTCAGACTCCAAGGGACACGGCGCTGTAATAAGCTCCACTTCCTTCAAACACACCATGTAATTAGTTTCTATCCGGAAAGTCTCGGCAGAGGCTGGGCTGGAACTTCCTCGAAGCCTCTCGTAATCGGTCGCCACCCTAGACACAGAACGGGCTACCTGCTGGATTCAAACGCTTTCCTTGCTTTCGCAGTCTTGCCATAAAGCCGTACGAGAGACTCCGAGAAAGCCCCAGCCCGTCGGAGGATAGCTCTGTGTTGGTGTTTCCGGATGAAAACAAATTAGATATTCCGCGGTTCACCCCGTTCACCGTCGCTGGACAGCACGACGATATCAACCCGTCGGTTTTTAGCCCGACCATCAGGAGAACTGTTGGCAGCAACAGAGCGAAACTCAGCATATCCTGTTGCCGAAAGCTTCTCCGGCTCAAACTTGTAGTAGTAGACAAGGTGACGAACAATGTTCGTCGCCCGGGCGGTGGAAAGCTCCCAGTTGGAGGGGAATGCCGGGGTACTGATGGGAATATTGTCAGTATGCCCCTCGATTCGGATATCATTATTATAGTCGCTCAGTGACTCGGCTATTTTGGCCAGAAGAGGATAGGAACTCACGCGAATCTCGGCACTTCCCGAGTCGAAAAAACCCGCCTCTTTGAGGCTGATAACGAGCCCCCGCCGATTAATATCCAGGCTTATCTTGTCCTGCATGCCGTTTTTCAGCAGGTAGGCCTCCAGGGATGACCTGGCCTTTTTGAAATCTTTTTCCTCGGCATGGTACTGCTGTTTGGTGGTCTTCGAAAAGGGCATCTGCGGCTGCATATCACCCCTCGCGGTTGGTGAAGAAATAGCGGGGATCTGGCTCAGCTCCGTAGAATCAAGCACATTGACCTTACTCATAGGACTGGACTTTGCGTAGCCGAAAGACTCGCGGAGAGAGGCAATGACTTCCTCTACTTTGCGTTTGTCGGTCTGCGACATGGCAAACAGTGTGACGAACACGGCAAAAAGAAGGGTAATGAAATCGGCGTAGGAAACAAGCCACCGTTCATGGTTTGCATGCGGCTCAGGCTTTTTCTTCCTTCGTGCCATTTATTTGCCCTTTTTCTCATCGCCGGTCTGGACCAGGAATGACCGAAGCTTCTGTTCGATGTAATGGGGGTTTTCGCCGTTCTGAATAGCAGTCAGCCCCTCAATGATCATCCTCTTTTGCAGGAGTTCCTCTTTGATTCGATGCTTCAGCTTGGTAGCAAAGGGAAGACAAATGATATTGGCAATCATGAGTCCGTAGATCGTTGCAACGAATGCAACGGCGATACCACCACCCAGTTTCGAGGTATCGGAAAGGTTGTTCATGACGTGAATCAGGCCGAGAACAGCTCCGATAATACCGATAGTCGGCGCATATCCTCCTGCCGCCTCAAAAAACTCGACACTCCCCTTTGCATGATCTTCGTAAGTATCCAGCTCCGTTTCCATGGTATCCTGCAGCTTCTGCGGGTCGATCCCGTCAACCACAAGCGAAATCCCCTTGCGGGTAAAACGATCCTTTGCTGTCTGGGCTTCCTGCTCCAGAGAGATGAGACCGTTTCTCCTGGCCTTGGCGGCGTAATTGATCATTTCTTTAATAATAGCTTCATTGTCCGATGAACTGATAAACAGCACCCGCTTCGAATCCTTGATCGCCTGCTTGATGGTTGCCATGGGAAAACTAATGAAAGCGGCACCAAAAGTCCCCCCACAGACGATAAGGGCAGCTGTCGGCTGAATAATGGCGCTGACATGTCCTCCCTCGAGGATCTGTCCGCCGATTACGGCTCCGAAACCGAGTATCAATCCGATAATTGTGGCGATATCCATACAATAGGTATCCTGTTTCGAAATTTTCCCCAGTCGCAAGAACTCGGCCGGGAAATCGTACGCCTGCGCTGCAAGACCATACTACTTTGCCGGACACATTTCACGGCAAGCCATCGGGGAATCCGGCAAACCGGACGGGTCTCCCAAATGGTTTGTCCGGCTACAACCTGGAGAAGGGATGGAAAGAATCCTCCCAGCGCCTGCGAAAATATTTCTTGCCCGGACTGCGGACCGAGCGGGCGAATATTTTCGCCTTGAAGGAAATGATCCGCTCGATCAGCACGGCAGCATCTTCCAGAATCACGTAGCGGTTGCCGTTACTCAAGGTAATGTGAGTATCGGGGGTTTCTTCAACCACTTCGATCAGATCCTCGTTCACATACATTTCGCTGCCGTCAAGCCGCGTCAGTTTTATCATTACGTCACCACCCCATAGTTTTCATTTCGGAATGCAGATGGGTTTACTTGAGCATTATTTGTGCCATTCGTGTCAAAAAACCGACCAAGGTGTTTCTTCCCCAAAAAACAGGAAAATTTCTCAACGCAAAAAAGGCCAAAGGGCTCACGAGCGCCCGGATGGCCTTTTAGATAAATATCTCGACAATGCCCTGTCCCCACGGGAAGGGAATTTTTGCTGATCGTGCCAGGAACCTGACTCCTAGAGATAGTCCAGTAAAGACAACTGCGTGATCTTCGCCGTGGCCGCCAGGGCCGCTTCGAACGCCGACTGCTGTTTATTCAGCTGCGTTGCCGCCTCGATATAGTCGACACCCATGGTATCGGAAACGATGCCTTTCAAGGTGGCCTGATTGCGGGTTATCATTGTTTCTGCGCTCTTGAAGCGAATCATTCTTCCGGCAACATCGCTTCTGGCATTATTTATCTGGCTTGATGACGAATCGAGTTTTGCCGCATTCGACTGGATATCAGCAGGATTATTGCTATTAATTGCCGCTATGATTGCATCGAGTGTTTCGAAAATATCCACGGAGCCATAGCTACCGGTCCCCTTTAACAAGGTATCTCCAGCAATGGTGATAGCAGCAGGCGAATTTTGATCGATTTCAATGGAAACCTCGTCTGAGGTTCCCGAGTAGGTGTTGTCAGCCGTTGAGAACGGCGGTGTGCTGTTCTTGAATCCGGCAAAGAGGTACTGATCCCCAAGCTGGGTATTGCCAAGATCCACCAGTTGTTTCTTCAGTTCTTCCAATTGTGAAGCGGCATTTTCACGGACTGTCTGGTCGCTGCTTCCACTGGTGATGGTACCCACTGTTTCTTTTGCCTGGGCAATGATATCAGCCATACCTTGGAGTGCGGTATCAGTCATGGACAAAGAGAGGTTTCCCTTCGTTATGTTGCTGAGATACTGATCACCCTTATCCAGCTGGCTATCCATGTCCAGCAGCTGACGGGTAGTAATGGGATCATCGCTGGGACGATTTATTACCGAACCAGACGAAATCTGCTCCTGAAGACGGTTGAGAAGCGTTCTGCCCTTTTGCAGATTATACAAGGCATTATCGGAGGTCATTCCCGGAGTTATTCGCATAGTAGGTCTCCTGTTCTCACCATGTTACCGTATCAGGTTCATAACCGTATCCAGCATTTCGGAAGCAGTATTGATTACTTTTGCTGATGCTTCAAAAGCGCGCTGGTACTTGATGAGATTCGCCATTTCCTCGTCCAGGGAAACGCCGGAGTTTGACTCTCGCAGGGCATTGAGCTGCCGCAGGAAACTGTCATTTTGTGCTGTGGAGTTGGCAGCGTTTTCAGTATCGATACCAACACTGCTGACAAAGCCGTTATAAAAACTTGATAAGGTTGCACTCGTCGTCTTTCCGTCCACCGTAAAACTGAACGATCCAGACTTCAATTGAGCAAGGGCAAAAGCACTTGTATTGTCTCCAGGACCGCTTACGGTGGTAGGATCCTGGCCCGCTGCCGCAATTTTATTGGTGGTAAGAGTGGAATCCAGTGCGATATCAGCGCTCGTTATTTTGGCCGGATCAAAGAAATTGTTCTGCGTCCCGTCCAGCCCGTACCCGGAGCTGTGCTGACTGTTAACATTGGTAACCAGCTGCCGCGCCATTTCGTCGAGTTTCGCCAGGTAACCCGGCACAATCTCGTCACGCACCTGGAGGGTGCCGCCGATCTCGCCCAGACTGTTGTCCGGACCACCAATGGTTGCTGTTATATCAGAAGAAGCCCCTCCCCCCACCGGAGTCAGCATGATCTTGTTGAGACCCGTGCCCGCATCAACCTCGGTTGACAGTGTGGCAAATGAGTTGCCCTGCACAAGTGCCTCACCACCCGGAAGCGTCACTGTCTGAGTCCCGTCACTTTGTTCGGAATAGCTGACACCAACCTTTTTCGCCAGTTCTTGAGTGAGATAGTCCCGCTGATCCCGCAGTTCGTTAGCATTTCCGCCCAGCCGTTCCGTCTGGAGAATCTGCTCATTGAGAGATGCAATACTCTTGGCCTTATCGGTTATATCGGCGGTTAGCCCTTCCAGGGATCGGTCCGCACTGGAAAGGGAGTCGTTCAGATTCGTGTTCATCTGGTGAAAGGTATCTACCAGCACCTGAGACCGCGACAACACGGCCTGTCTCTCCGCGGACCCTTGGGGAGTTACCGACAAATCCTGCCAGGAATTGAAAAAATCCTCCATGGCCTGGCCAAGACCGTCGTTAGTAACCTCGTTGAAAAACGGCTCGATCTGCGACAGAGCTGTCTGCTTCGTCTCACTCTCTCCATACTGGCTGTTTCCCTTCACCAGCTGGAGCTGCAGGAGGTCGTCATGGCTTCTCTGTACCGAGGCGAGTTGCACGCCGGTTCCGAGAGGGAACCCATTTGCGGTCGTGACAGGGGCCGTCTCAAAAACGGTCTTTTGACGTGAATAGCCGGGAGTATTGACATTGGCGATATTCTCGCTCGTCACCTCCATGGCAACTCTGGCCATGGTGACACCCGACGTTGCGATATTGAGAAGATTATTGATTCCCATCAGATTTCACCACAGACAAGTCTGCTGCCGGCCACTCCGGTAACAACGCTCCCGGCGTTACTGTAGGTGCTCACGCCGCGCCCCAAACCTCTATTGATGAATTCCAGCGAGCGGTTGACGGTGCTGAGCGATCCGTAGAGGAGGTCGCGGTTGAAACGGTTGCTCCGATTCAGTAGATCGCTAAGCTCAAAGAGTCGCCGCTGTGACTTGAGCAGTGCTTCGCGCCGGGCAGCCGGGACTGCGCCGAGGACTGCTGACAGGTTAGCTGCCGAGTCAACCTTCAACTGGCGTGCAGCATCTTCCAAAGCATTCTTGCAGGTGCCCTTGCACTGTTCGAGCTGTTCAATGAGCTGCAGCTTGCTTTCTCGCTTCACCTCCAACCCCTCAGTGTCAAGGTCAACGATATTGTCGCGCTCTTCATCAAGGAGCAACACAAGCTTTTCCAGCAGGGTCTCTTTTTCCCTCAGACTCACTATGAGGCAATCAATACGATCACTCATTGTCATCTCCGCCCGCCTTCAACACGCCGATGGATTGCAGCATTTTTTCGGCTACCGCCTGACCACTGACATTGTACGTCCCATCAGCAATGCGGCTTTTGATCGACTCGATTTTTTCCGCATTCGAGCTTCCCATCGCGGCCAGAACACCTGTCAGGTGATCAATCTTCGCACGATTGACTGACAGATCCACCCGATCCGAGCTATTGGCAGCGGTTTTTTTGGCTGAAGCATTCGTGGCGCCCTTTTTTTCGAGCGTTTCACTTCGGAGAGTCGCTATTCCATTGTTAACGGTGCTATTGGTAATTTTCATGGCTACACCCAAGCTTCCTGAGCTGGTATCCTGAACATCATGGTTTCGATCGAGAGTCATTGGCTTCACTTTGTCCTATGTGCCGTACGAGTTGCTCCTCAAGTGTCCTGCCAAGCCCCAAGGTCCCAGACCTTGCAGCCTCCTGGGCATATTCCTGATCAAGCATCGACCGGTAGACCTCTTCCCCATGCCCGCCGCCGGTCAAGGAATCCTTGCCAACGGTCGATCGCATGGATTTGAGCATCATGCCGATAAATAGCGACTCAAAATCCTGTGACGTTTTTTTCAATGCAGCGTCCTGAATGCCGGCCGAGCCGTTTTCCACGCCTCCATCAAGCTTGTGAAGCGGATTCGGCGTCAACACTTCAGATAATATCGCAGGTTTTGTAATCGTCGTCATATAGGTCCCTTATCGAACGATATTTCAAAAACTTTAGAGGTTTTTTCAATTTATTTTCAACTTCTGAACAGGCTGTTCAAGTTTCAGACATGTCACGTTTTTTCAGTACCTTACCAATACTTAGCAACACTTTACACAGCGTACTAGATTATCTCCAGTTCACCCTGCAGAGCCCCGGCTGCCTTGATCGCCTGCATAATGCCGATCAGATCCCGCGGTGTTACGCCAATCGCATTCAAAGCCTTCACCACGGAACCGATGCTGGCGCCCTCTTTCAGTATCGATAGTCCGCCACCTTTGTCTTCTTTCACGTTAACTGACGTACGCGGCACAACCACTGTCTCTCCCCCACGACTGAACGGCTCAGGCTGTGACACCTGCGGTGTTTCTTTGATCGTCAGGGTCAGGTTGCCGTGGGCAACGGCAACGGTGGAAAGACGAACATCGTTACCGATCACGATCGTCCCGGTCCGCTCATTGAGAACCACCTTCGCGACCATGTCCGGTTGGACCTGCAGGCCTTCCAGGGCAGCGGCAAATTCAACGGTATTTCCCTGATATTTTTCCGGGAGAGTCAAGGCAACGGAACCGGGATCATTACATACGGCGATGGTACCCTGGAACTTGCTGTTGATAACGGAAGCAACACGTGATGCGGTAGTAAAATCAGGTTGATGAAGATTAAGCCGCAACTGACTCCTGTTGGTCAAGGCATAGGGAAGCTCCCGTTCAACCAATGCTCCATCGGGAACCCTGCCCGCGGTGGGATGGTTTTTCTGGGAAGACCCCGCCTGACCGCCATAGGAAAAGGAACTGGTGGAAACGGCACCTTGGGCAACGGCATAGACCTGCCCATCCCCGCCCTTGAGAGTGGTCATGATAAGAGTTCCACCGGCCAGGCTTTTGGCATCGCCTAGGGAAGAAACCAATACGTCCAGCCGGGTTCCCTGCTTCGACATGGGCGGCAGATTGGCCGTAACCATGACCGCGGCGACATTTTTCACGGTAATGTCAGTTCTAGTGATAGTGACCCCCGAACGCTCCAACAAGTTGGTGAGGCTCTGGACCGGGAACTTGGTCTGGTCGCTGTCGCCACTGCCGTTCAAACCGATTACCAGCCCGTAACCGATCAGCTGATTGTCCCGAACCCCGTCAAAGGAGGCAATATCCTTGATACGGGTAGCATGAACGATGTGAGGCAAAAAAATGATAACTACCGCAATGGTGAGAATTCTTTTCATGGTCGCTCCCATCAGAAAGGCCATATCTTGTCAACGAGATTTAACAGCCAACCCGGCTGTTGACGATCGTTGATAACACCATTCCCGGAATAGGTAATGCGCGCATCGGCAATTTGCGAAGAACTGATCATATTATCCTGGTTGATATCCCGTGGACGCACCGTGCCCTGCAGGATGATGATCTGCTCCTCGTTGTTTACCTTGACACTGCGGCTGCCTTCGATTCTCAGGTCACCGTTGCCAAGAACGTCCATAACTCGGGCAGAGATGGTGGCATTCAACACGTCTTTGCGCGTCGTACTGCCGCTTCCGCCAAAATCCGAACTGGTACTGGCCTTGACGAGGCTGTTCAGGTCAAGCTTATCCTTAAGAAAAGTTGTCTCAAGACCCATAAAATTGGGAATGGATGCCGACATGCCGGATTCGCGTTTCGTCCCGGTCGAGGCCTGCTTGCTGGCACTGGCCTCTTCGACAATGACTACGGTAACAATATCACCCCGTTTCCGCGCCTTGAAATCATCCACCGGCGAAGCCGAACTCGCCTGCCAGATCGAGCCGTTCGAGTAACTGATCTTTGGCGGCGGAATGTATTCTTCATCCGCGGTTTTCGGCAACTGCACCTGCGGATAGACACATCCCGCGCTGATGAGAAGAGTGACTGCCAACACTGTTTTTTTCATAGTGAATCCTTGTGTCTTTGTAGGGGCACCCCCCTGTGGGTGCCCTTTTGTAGGCCCCCCGTGTGGGTGCCCTTGAATCGGGCAGGCAACGGGGGCCTGCCCCTACATAATCCAACCTTCCAACTGAAGGCGAGGAAAGGTTTCGTCATACTGCACATTGAAGCCTAGAAATTCACCGCCACCGTGCCCGAATCAATCACTCGGGCCTGGACACTCTTTTTCGAGTTCATGTTCTGGACCATTATCAAGTCACCTTCCGCTCCGGTTCCACGGGCCATACCGGTTGCGGTCACCCGTAAATCGCCGTTTTCAGCAATGATGGTGACAACCTGACCGTTTTTCACCAACGGCACCTTTTCCAGGTAGTCACTGCGAACAGGCGTATTGGCCCGGATCTGGACCCGAACCCTTTTCCCGAGGACATCAGCCAGATTGAAACTGACCTTGCCGGAGACATCCGCAAGATCTCTTTTCTGCAGTGAAACATCGCTGGCCTCTATGACCACACCACGCGGCAGGGGATAGAGCGCCACAACCATGTCGGTAAGGGCCTCCACATCCACCGGGATGCTCATGTTTCTGACCAGTTGATCATCAACCCGGATGACAAGGCCGAGCACGGTCCTGCCCCAACCTTCCCATTGGCGGGGAGCGATAAACTCGTAGCGTAGCTTGCCGGCGGGAACGGTAATATCTTCGTCAAGGCTGATCCGCTTGATGCGGATTTCCATGCCGCTGTCCCGGGTTCTGTCCAGGATGTACTCTTGTACCGCCGCGCGAACCTTCTTCGCGCTGAGGGTCGTGCCGCCGGCATTGGCTGTGGCGGCAACACCGAGACACCAAGCCAGGACAATACAAGCGAGATATGCGCTGATTTTTTTCATACCCTTCCCCTGCCTTCTACCGTTAGCGCTTCATGTTGTTGGCCTGCTGGAGCATCTCATCGGCAGCCTGAACTGTCTTGGAGTTGATCTCATAAGCCCGCTGGCTGACAATCATGTTAACCATCTCTTCCATGACGTTCACGTTACTCATCTCCAGGTAGCCCTGGCTGATGGTGCCGATGCCGTTCTGCCCGGCAGTACCGGTGGTAGCATCACCCGAAGCATCGGTAACCTGATAAAGATTACTGCCGTGGCTGGAAAGCCCCGCCGGATTCTGAAAGGTTGCCAACTGGATGGTGCCAACGGTGGTTGTGCCGGCCTGGCCCGACTGCGTCACGGAAACGGTACCATCGCTGCCAATGGAAATTTTGGACGCATTGCTCGGGATAACCATTTCCGGCATGAGAGGATACCCGTCAACGGTCACAACCCTTCCCTGACCATCCCTCTTAAAGGTTCCTGACCTCGAATACTCGGTGGTTCCGTCCGGCATCTGGATCTGGAAGAAGCCATCCCCTTCGACGGCCAGATCCAACTCGCTGCCGGTCTGGGTGATATTGCCGGCGG
>Ga0105099_10001860_pt1 | contig 12842 bp, 9 predicted proteins | sample PPLLak3cmMay2015_2_FD_79138 | JGI IMG/M metagenome (GOLD analysis project Ga0105099, IMG submission 79138) | Freshwater sediment microbial communities from Prairie Pothole Lake near Jamestown, North Dakota, USA - PPLs Lake P8 Core (1) Depth... | ecosystem: Environmental > Aquatic > Freshwater >...
TGCGCCCCGTAGGGCCTGATATCGTGTCTCAGATATCATCTCCGGGTTATTGCTCTCACAACCCGTATCCGTCGTAGGCTAGTCAGGTCTTTACCCTGACTACAACCTGATAGTCCGCAGACTCATCCTAAGGCACCGAAGTTTTAAGCCTAAGTGCATTCCAGCATCCTAGACCTATGGAGTATTATTCTCAGTTTCCCGAGGTTATCCTCCACCTTAGGGCAGATTATCCACGTGTTACTGAGCCGTCAGCCGAGGGCCGAACCCTCTCGACTCGCATGGCTTAGTCGAATCCCAATAGCAGTGACCTCCGGCAGGATCAACCGGAATCAAGCACACTATATATTTATCATTAAAATTGGCGGGTGAATCAAAATTCACCAACACACGTCATTCGTCAGATTCAAGAGAGCGCAAGCATACCCTAAAGGTTTGTCTGCTTTTCTTGAACCTCCACATCCATTTTCCTTTAACCACAGACCAGGAAATGACCCATTCACGGATAGTGCGATACCATAATCTCATGGGTCGACCGGAAAGGTCCGGGTCAATTCGGATTTAAAACGTATAGAAAACCAATATATAAAGGTTACAGTTTATATTTTTTCTGACTAATTTCTATATATATTAATATCAATTTTCTTTATTATTAATATAGATATAGGAATTAAATCATTAATATATATGTTAGTATTTAAAGTATTTTTATCATTGTATTTTATAGAAAATTTAATATACTATCTTTACATATTAATTTTAATCTTATAAAATCGACAAGATATGTAAAGATAAAGCAAAGTTTTATATATTATAAAAAACAATATATAAAATAACGATAAAAATAAAAAAAGTATGAAGTGTGATATATATGAAAAAAATAGCAGCTGTTATGATAGTAGCAATGTTTTTAGGAGTTAGTGCCGTATCTATTGCAGAAGAAATAGATGGGGAGATAAAAGTAATTGTAAAAGACTATATTGGTGTAGTATACCCACAGATATGTCTTGATAACACTAGTGTAACATTTAAAGTTAATATAACAACAGTTGAAAACGAAACATCATATGTTGTTGAAGATATATTATCAATACCACTTAATGTTACAACAGAAACAGAAAGAAATAATTTCTTGTTTCCAAGATCAATATTCTACAGTGTTATAATGAAAAGACCTGCAGCGGATATAAAATTACTTCCAATCGCCGGCTTAATAAAAAGAATATTCCCGGTATTTGTACCGTTTGCCACAGCAAATGTTATTGGAGGAAGTCTTGGTGAAAAAGACGAATATTTGAACATAACACTTAACTACCCAATTTCAAATGTAACATATCTCAAAGGCAGTGAAAATCTTACTATGCACATATTCGTAATGGGTTTCTTACCAGGTGAAGTAAACGGCGTAGCAAATTCATTACCAATCATTGATCATAAAACAATAACTCTTGCAGTAACATATGAAGAACTAGTTTAATAAAAACTAGCACATCTTTCTTTTTTATTATTTTTTAATTTTTGTTTTTTTGAATCCGTCTTTTCTTCTGTCAAATTAAGTTTTTAAAAAAAATTTTTTGTCGCAGTTACAGAGTTATTTCGTTAAAACAGCAGTGAAACAACTCTGCAACGTAGATTGCGACGTTGTTTGACACCATGGTTATCCTCTTCTTCATCCCATATGACTCTTACGTCTATCGGTCAAAGAGGGACCCTAATTGTGTGGCATCAATTTTTTGTATCCTTGACTTTGCATCTCCAATCACTGATCATGGAGACCTTCGAATCAAGGACAATAATTATTTATAATAAAGGTTGTTTTTATTTGTTTTGGTAGTAAAAAAAATGTTTTTTTATCTATATTTGTTTATTTCATCTCTTAATTTAATTGCTGATTCTCTTGGATTATTTGAATATATTATTCCTCTTGAAGAGTTAATAATTGCATTATTGCCTTTTTTATTAGTACCATTTTTAATCGTTTTTTCTACATCTGCGCCTTGAGCACCAATCCCTGGAATAAGCAATGGGATATCTTCTCCAAGAAGACATCTTATCATTTTTAATTCTTCAGAATACGTTGCTCCAACTACTGCACCACAGTTTTTATTTTCATTCCATTCTTTTATTTTTGCTGCGACTACTTCAAATAAAGCTCCAGCCGGTGTTTGAAGATCTTGAAAATCTTTTGCAGATGGATTTGATGTTCTGCATAGTACAAAACTACATTTATCTTTGTATTCTAAGAAGGGTTTTACCGAATCAAAACCCAGATATGGGTTAATTGTTACAGCATCCGCATTTAATGTTTCAAAAAGACTTTGCGCATATTTTTTTGCAGTGTTTCCAATGTCGTTTCTTTTACCATCAAGTATTATGATTATTTCTTTTGGAATGCATTTGATTGTTTTTCCCAATAATTCATATCCTTTCGCACCAAATACTTCATAAAATGCCATATTTAACTTATATGCGCATACCAAGTCTTTTGTAGCATCTATTATTTTTTTGTTAAATTTTAGATAAGGATTTTTAGATTCTTTAAAAAGAAAACTTGGCATTTTTTCTTTATCTATGTCAAGACCTACACAAAGAAGACTATTGTTTCTATCAACTATTTTTGATAGCTTTTCATTGAAATTCATAATCTATCTCACTTGGGAAATATTCCTTCTCATTTAAATATATGTTATTTTCCAGTTATCTATTTAACATATTATTTAATTCAGCGTTTGTAGTTATGAAGATAATATATGCAGTTTGTTCATGGGGTCTTGGTCATGCAACCCGCTCTTTACCAGTAATAAGAAAACTAGCAAAAGAGAAAAACGAGCTTACTATTATTTCTCATGATAGATCTCTTAAATTATTAAAAGACGAACTAGGTGAAAATCATAGATATATCGAAATCGAAGATTACCCTATGCTTCTTTCTGAAAACGCAAGACAGTTCATGGCAAAAAGCATGATATATTGGCCTACTTTTATAAGTAAAATGATAAAAGGACAAAGAAAAATCCAAAAGATACTTGAAAAAGAAAAATACGATCGCATAATCTCTGATGGAAGATACGATATTTATAGTAGAAGAATACCTAGTTTTTTTATTTCCCATCAAATAAGAATTATGAACCCGTTAAGGATTAAAATGTTTGAGAATGGTAGTGAAATTTTTAATTTGTTTTTTTTCAAGCGTTTCTGCGGTGTGATAGTACCAGATTACTGTAAAGATAATTTATCTGGAGATCTTTCTCATAATTTGCATCGTATCGATGAAAAAAAAATTCATTATGCTGGAGTTTTGTCTGATTTTAAGAAGATAAATAAAACTAAGAATATTGATTATTTAATTTCAATTTCTGGGCCTGAACCACAGCGTACTATGCTTGAAGAAAAACTTTTAACACAAATCGGTGATTTAAAAGGAAAAGTTGTCGTAACACTTGGTAAAACAGAAAAAATGGATAACTTCAAACAAGGCGGCGTTGAAACATATTCTTTTCTACCAAGTGATAAACGTGAAGAGTTTCTAAATAGAGCAAAAATGGTAGTATCTCGCAGCGGTTATTCAACTATACTTGATCTTGCAGTTATTGGCTGCAAGGCTTTTATGATACCAACACCGGGGCAAGTAGAACAAGAATATCTAGCCGCGTATCACAATAAAAAAGGCAGTTTTTATTGTGTAAATCAAAATAAAATCAATCTAGCTAATGATGTTGAAATTGCAAAAAAAACAACTGGTATAACACGTGAATGCAATGTTGATAAAACTGTTGAAAATATAATTGAAATAGTAAACAACACAAATAAAAGTCCTTTTAGTTGATTATTTTTTGATAGAATAGCTTTTATATTTTTGTTTTGTTGTACTCCAAAGAAATGAAAGATGCTAGTGATAAAAAGAAAAAGAGTTTACTACATAATTGGATGTTCTGGTTAGTCTTTATTACAGGTATTGCTATTATTATACGCTCTATCCCAGCATGGTTTAACGCAGCATGGGGCGTTGATTTTGGTATATATTTTGGCATTACAAAATCTGTTGCAACAAATGGAGAAATTTTCCCAAATTATTTCGGGTGGGGTAGCTCTTATAATTATTTCCCTGTTTTATATGCAATTAATGTTTTTGCTAATTGGATAACAGGCATCGATGTTATTGTAATAATGCCTAAAATCATGCCAATTTTTGGTGGACTATCTGTATTTGTATTTTATTTTATTATATATGAACTATTTAAGAATAGAAAATTTAGTCTTATTAGTACTATGACTCTTGCTGTTTTACCTTTTCATGTTTATCAAACAAGTCATGCATCACCATTAACTATCGGACATTTTTTTATGATGCTTTCATTATATTTTTTTATTAAATTCCGTCAAAAAAATCATTATGCTATTCCGTTGGTATTATCTACAGTTCTTCTTATAATGTCCCATCATCTAACAACTTATTTTTATGTTATTGTACTAATTTTTATTGTATTTTTTGAAAATGCAACTAGAGATAAATGGACTGAGACAATAAAAAAAGATGTTGTCTATATATTATTTACAAGTATTTTTGTATTTTCTTATTGGATACTTATAGCAACACCAGTTTTTGATTCATTTATGAACGTTGGCATATCGTTTGGAGGAGAAAAAATTGGTCCGGTTATAATTATTTTAATCTTTTATACATTATTTTTCTTGTCTTTTGGTGTTGCAAAATTAGTAAGAAGATTTTCCATACGTTTAATTGATCATAGATCTAATAATAATGACAACAAACGATCAATTGTTAATATTTTATTAAAATTAAATCCTTTTATAGACAAACCGGTGCCTTCATTTAGATCACGCAGAAAAATTTTTCTGGTTGCATTGATATTTTTTATATGCGCCTTAATTTATTTTGCTTATATACCTTTGCCATGGACTGGTTTTCGACTTAATATCTATGCAATAATTTTTACTTTACCTCTTCTAACTATTCTTGCTTTTGGGATTGCAGGTTTTAGATATACTTGTCAAATAAAAAATGGTTTTTTTATAAGAGGATGGCTTTTTGCAATTCTAATATCTTTGGTTTGTGCTCTTACTATAAAAAATACTAATCTATACCCAGATAGACATTTTGAATATTTAATGTACCCTCTCTCTGTATTATCAGCATTTGGAATTGGTGCATTTTTTTCAGATCCTTTTTTCAAAACATTATTCTCAAAAACTAAAAATAAAAAAGATTTTTTTGTTAGCTATCGTGAAAAAAATATTACTATAACTAAAAAATACAGAGTTATACCAGCTATATTTATATCGGTTTTACTTATTTCTCTTGCAGTATCTGTTTATCCTTCTTTTAGAGCTCTTAATCAAGCATGGGAGAATATTTCACAAGAGGATCTAAACACTGTTGAATGGTTAGGAGTAAATCTTGATAAAAACAATACTATAATCGCATCAGATCATAGGCTTGAAAGAATGGCCGAATCAGAGGGTTTTAATACAACAAAAGATGAAGCAATATATCTATGGTATTCAGAAAATTTAAGTGATTATATCGATGAACTATCTGGCGTTGGTAAAAACTATAGTAGAATCACACATGTATTTATCGACGATATTATGAAAAATGATGGAGTACAGTTGGGTGTATTCGAAACTGTTTATATGACAAATGAGACTTGGACAGCAGCCTATGATAAGTTTTCAAATCAACCCTTTGAACTAATATATAGAAATGAAACCATTGAAAAAAATCAGATAACAGAAGAATCAATACATTGGGCAGAAGTATATAGAGTAAACTGGACATATCTAGAATCAATAATTTAAAAAAACATTGAATTAGAAATACACAAAGTCATATGAGCGTTTCTTGATAGGAAAAAAACATTATGATAATAAATATTTTTACTGAAGCAGAACTAGCAAATATTAAAACAACTGGAATAGTAACTAGCTATAAAACTCTCAAAGAAGGCTTAGAAAAACAAGGAATCAAAGTATATGTAAACAAAAAAAAAGGATATGATATATTACACATACATTCTTTTGGACCATTATCTCTTTTAAAAGCCCTGAGAGAAAAAAAACCAGTTGTAATGACAACCCATACAGTTCCAGAAGAAATCAGTCTTTTATACTGCGGAGGATGGCTCATACAGAAAATTTTTGACAAATATCTTATTTATGTTTACAATCAATCTGATATTTTAATATCTCCATCAGATTTTGCAAAAAAAAGACTTCAAGAACTTGGAGTAAAAAGCAAAATAGTAGTTGAAAGCAATGGAATAAAAAAAGATAATTTTATAAAATTAAAAGAAAAACGAAAAATATTTCGTGAAAAATACAACATTAAAGAAAATGAAAAAGTCATAGGATGTGTGGGTCTACCATCCAAAAGAAAAGGTCTAGATATATTTCAAGAATTAGCAAAAAAACATACGGATAAAAAATTCATCTGGATTGGAGAAAACATCTATAATAAATTTTTAAAAGATTACAAATATTTAAAGGAATTGCAAGAAAATTCTAATGAAAATTTTATATTAACTGGATTTGTCGAGGATATTCAAGCAGCATATTCCGCAATGGATATCTTTATGTTACCTACAATGATTGAAACAGAAGGATTGGTTGTTTTGGAGGCAATGAGTTCAGATCTACCTGTAATCACCAGTCGAGTCGAAGGACTAGAATGGGTAGAAGAAAAAAAACATTGTTTAAAGGCATCAAATATTCAAGAATATTCAGAGGCGATTAACAAAATATTAGAAAATACTAAAGAGACAGAAAAAATGATTAAAAATTCTAAAGAACTATTAATAAAAAAAGATATAAATAAAGTAGTACCAAAAATAATAATTATATACAATACACTAAAAATTGAGGGAAACTGAATTAAGATTACAAAATCCTATAACCGATAATCATTCGATATCAAAAAATCTCCAAAATAAGAGGTAAAACTTTATCAGAATATCATAGATTCCTAATCCCTATTGAGTTTTATGTTAGTCCAAGAAAACGATGAAATGTTTTCAATCACGGAAAATAAATATACTGTAAAAGACCTCAAATCAGATTATATTTTAAAAAAAATCAAAATACCAAAACAAAATTTGCATTATGCTTTTCTTGGCGGTATGTGGTACACAAAAAACAGCTTTTCTTTAAAACAAGATATTTCTTTACCATATCCTTTTTCGACATATTACACAATTAAAATTCCTGATAAAGTAATTGATAATGTTTGTTATAGATCATTACTTTATATCAAAACACCTCTAATGGTTTTACAATTTGAGGATTCATGTGTTTCACTAGAGTTTGATCCTTTCATACAAATAAATAATCAGGAGTTATTTCCCTTTGTAGGATTAGAAGAAAACGACGAATTTTACATTATTTCTTTTTATTTATTCTCTTCATTTGAAATAAAAAAAAAGGATTCAGCATGGCTTGGCTTTCCTAAAAAGGAAATAATAAATATTGACCTTAAAAAAGGTGATAAATTTAATTTTTCTGCTAAAATATTTGAATATAAAAATTGGAAAGAAGCTGTAGAACACACATTTAAAAAACATATCCCAGAAAATATATATATTGAAAAACCAGGAGAAATATTTAAATCTGCAAAAAATGCATTGTTTCGGTCATATGATGATTTAACAGGATCTTTCATTCAACTACCTTGGAAAAATACACCGGGTTTTACTTTTAGCAATGCAAGCTATTCATTACTTTCCTACGAAGCAGTTAGACTTAATTATTTTAGTAAATGGGCAGATGAAACAAACAATGAACAATTTAAAAAATGGAGTGAAAAACTAAAACATCATTTTTCAAACCCTGCACTTTACGAAAAACCAATTAAAGCAGGCCAAGGAATAATCTGGTATAATATGACAAATCTTACAAAAAAAGGACTCACAGGATACTTCTACATGGATTGTGGATACTCAGGTTACCCTGGTGGCCAAGCAACAACAGCATACAATATTTTACAATTTTTAGAAAAGCACACAGATGAAAAGTTAAAAGATTTAACAAAGCAGACACTAAACTATATAGTATCAACACAAAAAACAAACGGTTCCTGGCCGATGGCACTCAAACAAAAAGGAATAATAAAGTTTAGACCTGAGAAACTATCAGAATACGAAACACATGGCGGCACAGCAGAATGCGCCTCCGCGCTTCTTTTAGGATATAAAATGTTTAAAGACGAAGAAATGAAAAAAGCAGCATTTAATGCTTTGTCATATTTAGAAAATCCTTACCCTATTTGTTACAATGGCCTACGTGATATTGGACTTAATGAACCTGAAGCATTTTCTGCAGTAAATATCATTAACGCATTTATTGATGCATATGAAATAACAGGTGATAAAAAATATTTATTAGACGCAGAAACCTATGCATATTATATTTTACCATGGTTTTATCTTTTTGATACAAAAGGATGGTCGATGAAATTTGATTTTCATCCTATTTCTTATTCTATTACCCCTCGTCTTTCACCATATGAAACCGCTTGGGTTGTATCAACTTTTTTGAGACTTGCAAAATATGATGATGAATTTTTCTGGGAAAAAATAGGAAAAGAAGCATTTGAATCTACAAGAAAATGGATTTCTATAAATGGTGGTTTATCAGAAGGAGTGTTTCCAAAGGATTTTACAAAAATGCAGTCGTTGCCAATGGAACAAACTTTTGCAACTGTTGAACTAATGAACGCAGCATATCAATTTATAGAAGATAAAAAAAGCCTTCAAGATATAAAGTTTGAAAAGACAAGTAAAAATAAAAAAATTCATCTTTTTAAAACAGAAGATTTTTTAGAAATTAAAAATGAAAAAGAGACTATTGCTAGATTTGATTTGAAAAAATGTAATATTACTTATATTAAAGGGCAAAAATTAAATAAATATGGCATTTCGTTTTCTTTTTATGGGCCGTATCTGCTGAAAAGTAGGATAAAAAGAAGATTAAAACAATTTTTACGCGGTGACATCGGAAAGTATATTCTTTCAGTTTCAGATGTTAAATATTTCATTTATGGCGTACGTGGACCAAAATCACTTAATGAACCAAAAATTGACATGTTTGAAAATCATATAAAAAATTATAAAATTATCTCTTTAGAAAAATATTCTGCTGTTATAGAGTTTTTATCTGATTTTCATAAAATTACAATTAAAATATCGGTTTCTGAAGATAACGATAAATTAAGAATAAGTATAGATCCTTTTGAAATAAAACTGTTAAAACATGACCTAGATTGTTACAAGGTTTTATTTCCGTTGGTTGGTGCAGAGTTAAAAGATAATAAATCTGATAGCTTATTTTTTGAAAATATAGTTTTAAAAACCAATATTAAATCTATCGTAAAAACAGAAGAGTTTATTGGCGTTGATCAAACCCTTGCAACTAATTGGACACACGGCGGAATATATAAAGGAAATTTTGAAATCATAATAAACCTATAAATTTTATTAAACCATAAACATGATAAACAGTCCCTAAATTCTAATGCTGTGGGAAGTAGAAAAAAAGGAAATAAAACTATTAAATTTTCAATCATTACAAGTATCCTTCTTAGTGTTATAACTATTTTAATTGTATTATATCTAACAGTTAATCCTAGTGATATTGAACTTTTGAAAAAAACAAATATTCATTATGAATATTTTGCAATTGCTGTTCTTCTAAATTTTTTTAGTTGGTGTATATGGGGATTACGATTAAAGATCTTAAGCAACGCTGCTGATAAAAACATGAATATTAGCTGGTGGAAATCAACAAAAATTATAATGGCTAATCATTTCCTTGCAGCCATTACACCAAGTATGGCTGGCGGTGAGCCAGTTCGTATATATTTACTTAGCAAAGAAGGCATGAGCACAGGATGTGCAACTGCAAGTGTTTTAGGGGAGCGTTTGGTTGATGCAATTTTTCTGTTACTTTGTGTTCCGATAGCAATTTTTATCCTTAGAAACAATTTAGCAGAAATTGGTATGGGTGTAGTAGGTATTGGCCTTACAATTGGAGTTATTTTTTTTCTGATTGCAATTTTTTTGTTTTTTTATGCTGTTTTTAAACCAGAGAAAACAAAATTTTTTTTGATATGGTTAAATAAAAAATTTAGTCGTTTTTCAAAGAATAAAGAAAAAGGAATAAAAGTTGTCGAGAAAATCAGTCAAGAGGTTGACAATTTCCATTGTAGTATGATGATTTTTTTAAAAGAGAAAAAAGGTGTTTTTGCATTATCTGGTGTTTTAACAATTTTTATGTGGTTAAGTTCTTGGCTTATTGCATCATGCATTCTTATGGGTTTAGGATTAGAGCCGTTTGTTGTTGAATCTATTGCTGTGCAAATATTTTTGATGATTATTGTTATGATTCCTATTACACCGGGGGCTGCAGGTGTCTCCGAGGGTGGTGCATCTGGTTTATACTATTTTATAATTGGTGAAGCCAATTTATATCTTCTTGGGGTTTTTGTACTTATATTTAGAGCTATAACATATTATATGAATCTTATAGTTGGGGTCATTTTCCAGTATCGTATTTTTAAGTCTGTTGCATCTTTTAGTATGGACTTTATAAAAAAAGAAGATAAAGATGAAAAATGTTAATCTTTAAAAATACTGTTTTTTTCAGATAAAATATGAGTTAACATTTAAATATGGGTTTAGTATTCAGCCAATTCCATGGATAAAGCAGAAAGATGTATATCTTGCGGCAAAGGTCTACTTGAGCGCGGTTCAACAACATTTAAATGTCCAAGCTGTGAAGAAATAATCGGGCGATGCAGAAACTGCAGAGAGCAAAGTGTAAAATATACTTGTGTAAAGTGTGGACTTATAGGGCCATAATAAAAGGGGGAAAAAGACTATGGGTGACGTTGTGGGTCTTATTCAGATTATGCCAACTGAAGTTTTAGAAGATGATCAATTAGTTAAGATAATGGAAAAGATAAAAACAATTGTAAAACCACCAGCAAAAGTTGGTAATATTGAAATTAAAAATATTGCATTTGGTTTAAGAGGAATTAATTTAACAGTTGTAATTCCTGATAGTTCTGGTGTAGGTGGACTTGATCCAATTGCAGAAAAAATTTCAAAATTAAAAAATGTTGAATCTGCAGAAGTGACAGATGTAGGTTTACTTTAAAACTAAATATTTTTAAAGCAGATTTTATGCTGCTCGTCCTGGTTTTTTAAGATAATCTGAAAAGTTTTTTGATACTTCCAGGCCAAGATCTGTCGGATAGTAAACAGGGTACGCAGAGTTGCTGGTATCACCGTCTACTAGTTCAGCTAGGTACATTTTTTTAATATGCCATTTAACTGTGTGATGATTGAGAGCTAGTGCATGTGCTATTTCAAGTAGGTGTTTGCCAGGGTGATCTACAAGATATTGCATGATTTCTTTTGCGTTTTGGTTTCTAAGTATTGCTTCAGCTATCGCCTCTTTTCTTGCATCTGCTCCACCTTCTACCAGATAATATACTTTTTTGCCACCGATATCTCGGCTTCTTACAAGGTTTGTTTGCTCTAGTTTTCTTAGATGCCATGCTGCGTTACTTGGTTTTAAATCTAGTTCTCTTGCTATTTCTCTGAGGTGTGATCCAGGACGTTCTTCTATATATTCGTATAGGTTTTTTCTGACATCTGTGTTTAGAACGTTTTCTGGTGTTACATATTTTATTCCACCAAACATGAAAAATGAAATTATTAGTGCTATTGCTGCAACAACTATTGCAATAGATACTCCGATGTTATCTAATCGTGGTACAAAATCTTCTGCTGTTGCAGTTTCTGTTGATAGTGTTATAAATATCAAAAACAGTGTTATACTTATAATTATTTTTTTAATATGACGCATGTGTCATCCCATCCTTTTTATATTTTTTAGTGCAATTTGTTAATATTTTGTTTATTTAAAAAGTTTTACCTCTTGTTTTACAGAAAGATATTTATATGTTATATTTTAATATATTTTATAAAATAAATATATGAGTATTGCATATGAAAAAACAAAATAAAACCAAAGTTAAAACTATATCATACATCCTTTTAACAGGAATATTCACAATAATTATGATAAACCCTATAACAAATGCAAGTAAAATATTATATGTAGACGACAATGGATTTTTTGATTATCAAACAATACAAAATGCAATAGACAACTCAACAGACGGCGACACAGTCTATGTATATAGCGGAACATACCATGAAAACCTTGTAATTGATAAAACAATAAACCTAGTAGGAAATAGACAAGATACAACAATTATAGACGGCCAAGGAAAAGACGATGTCATAGAACTTACTTTTTCATCAAATAACGTAAACATTACAGGTTTTACAATTCAAAACGCAGGATATGAAAACTACAGATCAGGAATTAATGTTAACTCAGATAAAAACCATATTTTTGGAAACATAATTAAAAACTGCAGATGCGGCACATCCTTGGAACTCTGGGCGCACAACTGCATAGTGAACAATAACACATTTACGCAAAACACATATGGTGTATTCGTCTACTCAGTTACACCAAATAACAATTTGATATATCACAACAATTTCATAGACAACTATCTAGGTGCTTATGACGACTCAAAAAGTAGCTGGAGTTTAAACTTAGAGGGAAACTACTGGGATGATTATAATGGAGCAGACACAAATGACGATGGAATAGGCGACACATCATACAATATACCAGGCGGTTCTGCACAAGACCCATATCCACTAATGGAACAGGTTGAAACACCTGGATTTGAAATACTGTTACTGCTTATTTCAATAATAATTATTATTATATTAGAAAAGAAGAAAAAA
>Ga0105099_10001861_pt1 | contig 12840 bp, 10 predicted proteins | sample PPLLak3cmMay2015_2_FD_79138 | JGI IMG/M metagenome (GOLD analysis project Ga0105099, IMG submission 79138) | Freshwater sediment microbial communities from Prairie Pothole Lake near Jamestown, North Dakota, USA - PPLs Lake P8 Core (1) Depth... | ecosystem: Environmental > Aquatic > Freshwater >...
ATAAATAATCCAACCATAGATAATTACAGTGAATTAGTCGCAGAAGACATAAATCTGGTCTTTGATCCGCAGAGGACCACCATCTGGGGCAAGATGATGGTCGATAGGAACAAGCACCTTTCAAAAGACAAAGAGTCGGATACAGAACTCAATAATCTCGGTGAGCGGGACCGGTTCTTTGAGAACGGCATCGAGATGCTGACAAGGCTTGCAGAGAAGAAGCAGGGAGAGATGGAACCTCTTGAAAAACAGGCAGAAGATCTGACAGTGTCGATAATACAGCTGGAAGCGAAGTGGAAGGAATTGCCTGCAAGAGCGAGAGAATCAGTGAAAAGTTATGCGGGCCAGATCAAGGCGCTGAATCCGGCAAGCCCGAATGAGAAGATCAACCTTTTCGATACTGTTGAAGACAGGACGCTTGTGCAGGCCATCGAGGCAGATGCAGAGATAGTCATAGAACATTCATCTGTTGTGGAAGAGGTGCGTGTTCCAGGGACAGAACTGTCCATCCAGATGATGGATGTCAGGAAGTATCTCGGTGCGCTAAAGTATCTGCTTGAGATGATTGATCCCGGAGATATCCGTACGATAGGTGATTACATGAGGCACATGGAATCTCTTTTTGAGAGAGTCCACCCGAAGCGGGAGAAGGAATCCGGAAAGTACGACCCTGACCTGTTGGACAGGATATACAAGACAGCGAATTATCCTGATGATCTTTTCAGGCAGTACACAGAGAGGGTCTTTGCAGAACCGTTAGATTGGCAGAACCTGGTGATAGAGCCGGACCATTTCAAGGAGCTGAAAATAGTCTACGAGACAATGCTCACCAAGTTCAGCACAGATGATGATTTCAGGATGTCTGAAGTCCTTAAACGACGCCCGACAAGGATGACAGAAGAGATGCAGGTCAAGATAATGAATGATAAGCCCAAGAATTACAGGAATGATCTCTTGGATGTCATAGGCAGGTCGATAAAAAGGATGGAGTCAGAGGAATACCTAAACAAGCAATCACTTCTGGTCGAATTGTCCAGGAGATACTTAAGACGCTTCGTGCCAGAGAACATGAGGAATATTGAAGATCACGGACAAAAGCAGCTGATCGCAGAATCACATCCTATTGCCGAAGCGCACCCTATAGCGAACATATATGGATCAAGTAGGGCATCAAAAGACGCACCAGTGCCTGCTCCGCAGATACCTAAGCTTGAACTCATCGCCGGCGGCCGTTCTAAGTGAGCTGCTTTTACCAGTCATACTGTTCTTCCTGATTTAGAAATCTTAAAAAAGTTTATAAATAATCCATACATCCACCTATATTATAATAGTCAATTAAGAGTGCGTGGGGTGTCAATATGAAAAAGATAGCAGTCATTGCAATTCTGTTGTTGTTGGTATTCATTATTGGATGCGGCAAAAGTGATACTTCTTTAGTGAAGAGCGCTGCGTCTGACAGTTCAGACACTGCTGCAAAGACAGCATATAAAGAAACAGGAACCAGCGGTTCAGATTCAGGGACCACTTCTTCAGGTTCCAGACAGACTACATCTGAAGGCAGGGAGCTGACGGGTGAGACCAGGACAACACAGGAATCGTCAACAGGCGAGACAGTCACATTCAGGAAACTGGAAGATAACACAAGGCAGAAAGAGACGGCTGAGAAATGCGACATGGCAGACCCGCTTGAATGCGTCGAATACATGGCAAGCAACGGCATAATCTATCTTTCGATAAAGAACAAGGCGTATGACTCAAAATTAGACAAGGTTACCTTGAGCCTCAATGATGATGAATGCGATCCTAAGAACACGTTCATAGAGACTGGCCAGATAAAAGAGTTCGAGTGCTTTGATGACAGAAGCCTCGTCACAGGCACCCTTGTCATGAAGTATTATAAGCCTATGGCAGGCGAGGGAGAGAATCAGATGAGGACAGGTTCGCTTGTCGTCAAGATGGAATAATGATTTAGTTTTTTCTTTATTATATGCTGACCCAAACCTTTATATAACTCCGCCTTTTCCATTTAAATTACTCTTGTGAACCATGAGAGCCTGTAAAACGGCTTGAGCGAGGAGTATACGATACTTCTCATATTGAAAAGAACAAGAACATGCAAGCACTAACAGTGCGAGGTGAGTCAAATGTCAGAGAAAGAGCTTATTGAAAAGGCATATCAGGCGATAGAGAGTGCCAAGAATTCCGGAAAGATAAGGAAAGGCATCAACGAAGTGACCAAGTGCGTCGAAAAAGGAGATGCAAAACTTGTTGCATTCGCAAGCGACATAAATCCTCCGGAAATAGCTATGCACATCCCTTTGCTATGCAAAGAGAAAGGCATACCGTGTGTAAAAGTAGGCAATAAAGAGGAGCTCGGAGCTTCTGCAGGTCTGACAGTTCCGACATCCGCTGTAGCGATTCTTTCTGAAGGCAACGCAAAAGTCATCATAAAAGAAGTTGCTGACATGCTCGGCAAGTGAAGCCTTGATACGAGGTTTTGAAAATGGCCGACGATAAGAAACCGATGCAAAAAGGGACAAGGAAGCCTGAAAGCTCTGAAGAGCAGGTCAAGGGCTCAGTGTATTTCACTGACGCTGTCCCCGCTAGAGTGGAAGAGGTAATCGACAGGACTGGATCCAGGGGAGAAGCCATACAGGTAAGATGCAAGATTCTCGCCGGAAGGGACCAGAGCAAGATCCTAAGAAGGAATGTCAAGGGACCTATAAGGGTCGGTGACATACTGATGCTTCGAGAGACAGAGATTGAAGCAAGACCTCTTAACAAAGGACGAAGAAGATAAACCAAGAGGTGGTTGAACAATGGTCAATTGCAGTTTTTGCGGTCACACGCTCGAGAAGGGTACAGGAAAGATGCTTGTCAAGAATGATAGCAGGATACTATACTTCTGCTCGACAAAGTGTGAGAAGAATATGCTCCAGCTCAACAGGAAAGCGAGAGAGCACAAATGGACTGCTGAGTCCAGGAACGAACGAGGGAAGAAGGACTAGATAGAGGCCTGCTAAAATGATAGAAAGGACATTCGTAGCCATAAAGCCTGACGGCGTACAACGGGGACTTGTCGGCGAAGTGATAAAACGCTTCGAGAATGCAGGTCTTAAGATCATCGGGATGAAGATGGTGTGGATAGACAAGGAATTCGCGAAGAAGCACTACACAGAAGACATATCGAAGAGACGAGGGGAGAAGGTGCGCGAATTGCTCCTGGATTACATCATTGAAGGACCGATAATCGCGATGGTGATTGAAGGGATACATGCCATCGAGGTTGTCAGGAAGATCGTCGGGCCCACAGAGCCTAAGACTGCTCTGCCAGGCACTATCAGGGGAGACTTCACCCATATGAGTTTCTCGCATGCTGATGCAAAACAGATATCCGTCAAGAACGTGATACATGCATCAGGCAATGCTGATGATGCGAAGTATGAGGTCTCTCTTTGGTTCACGGCAAAGGAGCTGCACTCGTATAAGACAGTGCATGATCTCCACATACTGTGAATCGATAGTCTAACACATAATAATCAAGGAGGGAATTTAGATGGCAGAAAAGGAAAGCCAATTAGACAAGATCAAAAGGATTTGCAAGAACAGGGAACAGATAAGGAATATCTGCACAAGCGCTCACATCCACCACGGCAAGACAGCTCTTACTGATAATCTTCTTGCCGCATCAGGCTACATGTCAGAGAAGATGGCAGGTAACCTGGACCAGGGTATGTTGACCTGGCAGCACAAGGACGAGCAGGAGAGGCTCATGACAGTGGACGCAGCAAACGTAAGCATGGTCCACAAGTTCAACGATTCAGAATATCTCATCAACCTCATAGATACACCAGGCCACGTGGATTTCTCAGGAAACGTGACAAGGGCGATGAGAGCTATCGATGGGACCATAGTTCTAGTCTGCGCTGTCGAAGGAATAATGCCGCAGACAGAGACAGTCGTGAAACAGGCTTTGAGGGAAAGGGTAAAGCCAGTATTGTTCATCAACAAGATGGACCGTCTCTTAAAGGAATTGAAGCTCACTCCTGAACAGATACAGCAGAGGCTCATCAAGATATACATGGATTTCAACACCATGCTTGAGAAGATAGCAGAATCAGAATTCAAGGATAAGTGGAAAGTCGATATCAACACAGGCAGCGTCGCATTCGGAAGTGCAAGGGACAACTGGGCCATCTCAGTGCCTTTCATGAAGAAGAAGAACATAAAGTTCAGCGATATAGCGAAGATATACGAGATGACAGAGCAGGAGAGGAAGGATTGGACATGGAAGAATGCTCCGCTTTTCGAAGTCCTTCTCGACATGGTCGTAAAGAACCTGCCGAGCCCGACTGAAGCTCAGAAGTACAGGATCCCTAAGATATGGAGAGGGGATATAGATTCAGAGTTTGGGAAGAATCTCATGAACTGCAACAGCGAAGGAAAACCCGCGTTCGTGATAACCAGGATCACCATAGATCCTAGAGCAGGTAAAGAGATATCTGCAGGGAGGCTTTTCTCAGGCACATTGAAGGTGGGCCAGGAGATCTATCTGAACCTGGCGAAGAAGACGCAGAGGATCCAGCAGTTGCTCATCTATAACGGCATAATACCTGAACAGGTAGAAGAGCTGCCATGTGGAAACGTCTTTGCGATAGCTGGCGTCAATGGCGAAGCAGGAGAGACTGTGACGATTGAACCAGAGACTCCATTTGAGGAGCTTAAGCACATATTTGACCCGGTAATCACTAAATCTATCAGGGTAGATAAGCCTGCAGACCTGCCAAAACTTGTAGAAGTCTTGAGGAAGGTAGGCAAAGAGGACCCAAGCGTGAAGATCGAGATCAATGAAGAGACCGGCGAGAACCTGATCTCTGGCATGGGCGAGCTCCATCTTGAGATAATAGAGAACAGGATAAAGGATGAAAAGCACGTTGACGTGAAGACATCTTCACCGATAGTGGTCTACAGGGAAGCGGTCACGAAGCCATCTACAGCAGAAGCAGAAGGTAAGTCTCCGAACAAGCACAACAAGCTTTACTTCAGGGTAGAGCCTTTAGAGGATAATGTCAAGGAAGCGATGAAGAAGGGCGAGTTGCCTGAAGGGCGTCTCAGGAAGAAAGACATCCCGATATTCGACAAGTTCGTCGAGCTCGGCTATGATTCAAAGCTTGCGAGGAACGTCAAAGATATCTACAAAGGCAACATACTCGTCGATGAGACAAGAGGTATAGTCTATATCGGAGAGATCATGGAACTGTTGCTTGACATGTTTGAGGATGTAATGGGTGCAGGACCCCTTGCAAGAGAGCCTTGCAGCGGTGTCAAGGTCAGGCTTATGGATTGTAAGCTCCACGAGGATGCCATCCACAGAGGGCCTGCACAGATGTACCCGGCAGTCAGGGAAGGTATCAGGGGAGCGATGAATCTCGCAGGACCTATAATCCTTGAACCTATCCAGACGATGAGGTTCGAAGCTCCGAATGAATACATGGGCGAGATGTCGAAGCTCATAAGTAACAAGAGAGGACAACTGCTCGATATGCAGCAGGAAGCCGACTATGTTTTGCTTATAGGAAAGCTGCCTGTAGCAGAGATGATAGGTTTCTCTAGCGAGCTCAGGAGCGCGACAGGAGGAAGAGGACAGTCTTCGCTCGTCGACCAGTCTTTCGAGAAGCTGCCTACTGAACTGCAGGCGAAGATAGTCAGGCAGATCAGGGAGCGCAAGAACATAAAGGTCGAAGAGGAAGCTACCGAATAAATCATTTCAATTTTTTTATATTCTTTTTCTATATTTCTTGCAATACAAGCAGCTCAATTGGTGCCACCTAGCGAGCTACAGAATAAAAATAAGATGCCCTCGCAGTTGGGCGAAAAGAATCGAGCATAATCATCTATGCGAGCGTGGCACCAATTAACGCACTCCTCCTTTGCCAAAGAACCGCGCATCGTATGTCTTATTCGTCATTTATTCCAGGTTTCATTGTTTCGCACATAACTCGGAAGGCTCGCAGGGTGGCGATGGCAAAGGAGAAAATGTATCTGATTCTTCCAATATTTTTTTAAATACACCCCCCGTTACTGCACATATGGCAAACAGGATGGTCGAAAAAGTACTGAAGATCGCAAGTGTCCCTAGTAATATCAGGAATATCTGCACTTCTGCCCACATACATCATGGCAAGACTGCTTTTTCTGACAACTTGATCGCCGCAGCAGGTCTCATGTCTCAGGACCTGGCAGGAGATGCTCTTCTTTTGAACTTCAGGCAGGATGAGATAGAGCGGTGCATGACTATAGATTCTGCAAACATATCTATGGTCCATACTCAGCAGGGAAAAGAGTTCCTGATCAACCTGATAGACACTCCAGGCCACGTTGATTTTGGTGGTGACGTGACAAGGGCGATGAGGGCCGTCGACGGGACAATCCTTTTGGTCTGCGCTTCAGAAGGAGTGATGCCGCAGACAGAGACCGTGCTTAAGCAGGCATTGAAAGAGCGCGTCAAGCCGACATTGTTCATCAACAAAGTGGATCGGCTGATAACAGAACTGAAGCTTTCTCCTGAACAGATACAGGAACGGTTCATCAAGATAATCAATGATGTGAACAGGCTGATAAAGAATATCGCAGAGAAAGAGTATGGAGAGAGATGGCAGCTTAACGTCAAGGATGGTTCAGTTGCATTCGGCAGCGCACGTCAGAACTGGGCGCTGAGCATCCCATTCATGCAGAAGAAGAACGTCAGCTTCAAGGATATCGTAGACATATACAATCATACTGAGCCCGGAAGGGAGAGGGATGATGCGCTTTTCAAGAAAGCTCCGCTCTTTGAAGTCATACTTGACATGGTCGTGAAGCATCTTCCTAATCCTATTGAAGCCCAGAAGTACAGGATCCCAAAAATATGGCATGGAGACATCGGGACAGAGATTGGCAAGTCACTCATGCATTGCGATCCTGCTGGAAAACTCGCATTTGTTATCAACAAGATTGTCGTCGATCCGCAGGCAGGTGAGATATCCTACGGCAGATTATTCTCAGGGACGATAAGTAAAGGCATGGATGTATATCTGAATAAAGCGAAACAGAACCAGAAAGTTCAACACATATTCATCGCTTACGGCGCTAAAAGAGAGCTTGTAGATAAAGTGCCCTGCGGAAACATACTTGGTCTTGTAGGGATAAAAGCGTATGTCGGAGAGACGATAACTCTTGAGCCTGACGAGTCTTTTGAAGATATAACCCACATGTTTGAACCAGTAATCACTAAAGCCATAGAGTCTAAGAATCCTGCAGACATCCCTAAACTCGTAGAAGTCATGAGGATTGTCGGAAAAGAGGATCCGACAATAAAGATACAGCTTAATGAAGAGACAGGAGAACATCTGATCTCAGGTATGGGTGAACTGCATCTTGAAGTTATAGAAAACAGGATAAAGAGAGAGAAAGGTGTGGATATAATGACTTCTCCACCGATTGTCGTCTATAGAGAGACAGTCACAAAAGATTCAATGACAGATGTTGAAGGCAAATCTCCAAATAATCTCAACAAGTTATACTTCAGGGTAGGACCTATCGAGCCAGAGGTGCAGATAGCGATGAAGAAAGGAGAGATACCGCAGATACGGCTTAGGAAGAAAGACACCAGGATATTTGATAAGTTCGTCGAGCTAGGCTATGATTCTAAAGTTGCAAGAGGGATCAAAGATATTTACAATGGAAACATGCTGATTGATGAGACGAGCGGCATAGTGTACCTAGAAGAGATAATGGAACTAGTCATTGGCCTGTTTGAAGATATGATGTGTTCAGGCCCTCTTACTAGAGAACCCTGCTTCAATGTGAAAGTGAGGCTCATGGATTGCAGCCTGCATGAGGACGCTATCCACCGAGGGGAGGCACAGATGTACCCCGCAGTGAGGGATGGTATAAGGGGAGCGATGATGATATCTAACCCTGTGATATTCGAGCCAGTCCAGACATTACGGTTTGAGGCTCCGATAGAATACGTCGGAGAGATATCAAAGCTGATAAATAACAAGAGAGGACAGATGCTCGACCTTAAGCAGGAGAATGTAGAAGCGATAATCATGGGCAAGATGCCTGTCGGAGAGATGTTCGGCCTTTCAAACACGCTTAGGTCTGCGACGAATGGCAGAGGGACATTTTCGCTTGTCGACCAGTCTTTTGAGCGCATGCCCACAGAACTGCAGAACAAGCTCATCAGGCAGATAAGGGAAAGGAAAGGACTGAAAGTAGAAGAGACCCAGTCGCAACAGGGGATATGATAATAATTTTTAGTGGATAATGAACTGATTTTGCCAAAGCAACAAAAAAATTTTTTATTTAATGTCATTATCCCGTTTTTAAATGCTGTTTATGGGGATTTAATGGGGTTTTTGTGTTTTTTTCGTTTCACAGAAAACCTTTTAAATACGTGCCCTATCCAAACAATAGAGCGGATAGGCTCTAAATCGACCCTGAAAAGGGGAATAAAGATTAATCAAGCTTTAAAATAAGAAAAAAGTAAGGAGGTCTATTTATGGCTAAAACCAAGACACATATCAACGTAGTATTCATAGGACACGTTGATCACGGTAAATCTACTACAGTAGGACGATTATTGTTCGACTCAGTCACAATCGATGAGCAAACAATGAGAAAACTCAAAGAGAAGGCACAAGAGTTAGGAAAAGGTGGATTCGAATTCGCCTTCGTCATGGACAACTTGAAAGAAGAGCGAGAGCGAGGAGTCACAATCGACCTCTCACACAAGAGATTCGAGACTGAAAAGTATTATTTCACTATAATCGACGCACCAGGACACAAGGATTTCATCAAGAACATGATTACAGGAGCTGCTCAGGCAGACGCTGGCGTCCTCGTCGTATCAGCGAACCCAGGCGATGGTGTCCAGGCACAGACCAAGGAACACGTATTCCTCTCAAGGACACTCGGTGTCAACCAGCTGATAATCGGCGTCAACAAGATGGACATGGCCAAGTATGACCAGAAGAGATTCGAAGAGGTCAAGGCCCAGGTTTCGACTCTGTTGAAGAGCGTAGGTTACAAACCTGAAGAGATAACATTCGTCCCTATGGCTTCATTGCTCGGCGAGAACATCGCAAAGAAGAGCGATAAGTTCCCATGGTACAGCGGACCATGCCTGCTCGAAGCGATGAATGCGCTTAAGGAGCCAGAAAAACCCACTAATCTGCCATTGAGGCTTCCATTGCAGGACGTCTACAACATCACAGGTATCGGCGTAGTTCCAGTAGGAAGGGTCGAGACCGGTATAATGAAGGTTGGAGACAAGATAATAGTGGTTCCTGGAAGAGATGGCAAAGGAGTAAAGGGCGAAGTCAAGTCTATTGAGATGCACCACGAACAGCTCACATCAGCTGAACCTGGCGACAACATCGGTTTCTCAGTAAGAGGGATCGGTAAGAAGGATGTCGCAAGAGGCGATGTCTTGGGCCACGAGTCAAACGTGCCTACAGTCGCAGAGGAGTTCACTGCACAGATGGTCGTGTTGAATCACCCAAGCGTCATAACCATAGGTTACACGCCGGTATTCCACGTGCACACTGCTCAGATTGCATGCCAGGTTGTCGCTATCGAGAAGAAGCTCAACCCTGCGACAGGTGAAGTTTTGGCTGAGAACCCTGATTTCATAAAGAATGGCGACGCAGCCATAGTCAGGATCAAGCCTACGCACCCAATGTGCATAGAAAGGCAAAAAGAGATACCTCAGATGTCCAGGTTCGCAATCAGGGATTCTGGTGCGACAGTCGCTGCAGGTATGTGCATAGACATAACGAAGAAGGCCTTGTAAAAAAGGCTCCCAAATTTTTTTATTTTCAAAAGTTATATATACTATAGCAAAAGCGAATTTTGTTATAAGGTCAAAAAATGCAAAAAGCGAGAATAAAACTGACGAGCAACGATATCGACAAGATAAATCAAGTATGTTCTCACATTACGGATATCGCTGAAAAGACAGGTGTCACAATCCGTGGCCCTATACCTTTACCTACAAAAAGGCTTAAGATAACGACCAGGAAGAGCCCTTGTGGTAACGGAAAAGCTACATGGGAGAGATATGAGATGCGGGTCCACAAGAGACTGGTTGACCTAGGCCTCGATGAGCGCGCCTTGCGACTTGTCATGAGAGTCCCTATCCCAGAAGGCTTGAAGATAGAGATCGAGATGCTGGATTAAAATCTTATAATCCTTTTACTTCTTTTCAATTGATTAATGATCTAGCAGTAGCGCCGTGAACCTGCGCAGGTGCAACGAGTTTGATAACTTTTCTGACAGGGGGATGCCTCCGACCGAAGGGAGCGAGGTGCCACAAATCGGTACGATTTGGGTGCATCCCTTACGGGGATGTCACCTAGGAGAGTACAATATCAAAATGCGAAGTATGGCGCGGGCGCTGCTTTTAACAAAAGTTTTTTAAAACAATCAAGATTCTGATATTTTATACGCCGCCGTGGCACAACCTGGTACATGTCGAGCCTTGCAAAGGTGAGACTCGTAAGCCAAATGCGCAAGCCTGGAAAGCTTGTTTCCGAAAGGATACCCCCGTTCAAATCGGGGCGGCGGCGTTTTTTCTTACTTCTACTTGTTTTCTCTAAGTACTGAGATCGTATTTGCAATTCCTGAAAACCGGCCAAAGCCGAGTTGCGGATTGAACTATGAGTTAAGGTCAGGCATGTGGTTTTGAACTGAAATATCTATTCATCGAAGGACTTGGTTCCTGGTTCATACGTGTGCTTACAGGAGTGGACTTCTTATTAGAGTATGATTCTGGAAGATTGTCAAGAGTGTCTTTTATAGATTCTTCAAGCGATTTGAATTTGATTGGTCCAATGTCTTCTTCCAAATCAGATATGTCATAAAGATGTGGCAGGGTTGTCAATCGCCAATCCTCCCGCGCCCAAATGTGTTCGCCAGGCATATTTGAAATGGTTAATCTGGAATCTATTGCTTTGGCTATTTCTAGGTAATAGTCTCTTGCTATGATTTCTTGCGGGTTAACAACATTGTACGCTTTCCTGAATGTCTTCGGATTACCAGCAATTTTCAAGACAACCTTTCCAATATCATCAGCATGTATTATATTAAGTGGAACTCTTCCCCCGTCACAAAGTCTTATTTTACCTGAACGAATCCTTTCCACTAGGCAGGGATCTCGGTTATGCGGAGGCAAACAGCCTAATAATGATCCTGGTCCGAGTATATGATACGGACGTATCAGCGTCCAGTTTGCACCCTGTTTAGATTGCCAAAATCTTTCTAACTCTATTTTCTTATCGACATAACCTCCTTGCGTTCCTAGTTCTGAAAGGTCATGGTTTGACTTAATGGGTTTGAATGAATATCCTGTTCTGTCATAGGTTAATGTTGTACTCATGATAATGATGTGCGCTCGTTCTCTGAACATCTCATAAGTCTGTTGAGTCTGACCTTTCTCAAAATTATATATTTCAAACACTACATCCCATTCTTTTGATAGTTTGTGTTGCTGACTTGCGTGTACAAAGTCAACTTCTTCAGGAAGTGCTGGATTGTCTTCAATTCCTGTGACTGTAACATCATATCTTTTTTTTACTGCTTCTCTTGCAGTTGCCTGACCCACTATTCCTGTCCCTCCAAGGATCAGCAAACTTCTTGTAGTTTTATTGAAGAATCTATCTTCTTCAATATATTGCTTAACCAGCTTATAGCACTCGAGAAAATCATGTGTTTTTATTGATTGGAAAGCAAGGTTCAATTCATTCAGGGTATTCCTAAACCATTCTTTGTATCCGGAGCTGTTGCAGCAATATTCGGAATTTCGGTGACTTTTACCGTACAAGTCCAAAGCAGCACCCAACATGACTCTGATTCTTGCATCTTCGCTACAGTTTGTTTCTGTCATTTTAGATAAAGATTTTGCATCATTTTGCAAGGATGCGCATCTTCTCCCAATACCACATCAGCTGTTCCATCACTGGCAAGTTGTCAGCATCGTTTTTGAGAACTTCATTGACGGTTCCATCAAGCAGTTTATTCGGTATATGGGGATCCACAATCATTGGACGTCCCAGCCCTATCATGTCTGCAATCCCTTTATCTAATATGTTTTCAATACTTTTAAGATTCTTGATTCCTCCTGTCAGCATGATTGGACAGGCCACACCTTCTGATTTTAGATATTCTGCAAACTGCCTAAAATATTCTCCTGGTCTGTTACTTCCAATCATAAGGGTATTGTCATAGTCACCACCAGAAAGCTCAATTAAATCAACCTTTTCCCTTTCAAGCATCTTGCAAACAGTTACACTTTCATTCTCAGAGAAACCTTCTTTGGTTCCATCGTTTGTATTGATCTTGACTGCAATAGGGTAATCAGCACCCACTTTTCCCCTAATATCATTGACGATCTCAACGAGTAGTCTCGCCCTATTCGATAAACGTCCCCCATACCTATCGTTTCTTTTGTTTGTAAGAGGTGACAGGAACTGATTAAGCAAAAACCCATGCGCAGCATGAATCTCAATTCCTGCAAATCCTGCTTCTTGTGCCATTCCTGCAACTAAAACATATCTTCGTTTTACATCTTGAATATCGTCAAGAGTCATAGCGCGAGACTGTTTGAAACTTCTGGCTTTTCCTTGATAAGGAATGCCTGAAGGAGATACGGGTCTTTTTGAATTTGAAAGAGCACCTGCATGACCTATCTGTAACCAGAGATATTTCCCACCTGATCGAGCCCAACTTTTCAAATATGATAACTGCCCATATGAATCGATCACCACATTACCTTCTCCCTCAACACAATCTCGATCA
>Ga0105099_10001862_pt1 | contig 12840 bp, 15 predicted proteins | sample PPLLak3cmMay2015_2_FD_79138 | JGI IMG/M metagenome (GOLD analysis project Ga0105099, IMG submission 79138) | Freshwater sediment microbial communities from Prairie Pothole Lake near Jamestown, North Dakota, USA - PPLs Lake P8 Core (1) Depth... | ecosystem: Environmental > Aquatic > Freshwater >...
ACAACGGCGCCCCGAGCCCGTTCTCCAGCCTGGCGGAGAGCGTGAACTTCAGCATGGGGCGTACCCGCTTTTCGGTGCCAGCCTTCACCTACTATCTCACCATTGCGAACAATCACACAGCCAACAGCAGGGTTTGGCGATGTCCGGCCAATCCCGCGGCGGGCGAGGGCAAGTGCCCGTTTCATCATTTTGTTTTGGAAATCAATCATGTACGTTGTCTGCCGGCAAAAGAAAGGGCTTACCCCTTGGCAACTTTGAGAAGATCTTGAAGTTCCGACATGAATTCGTTGATGTCCTTGAAAGATCGATATACCGAAGCAAAGCGAACATAGGCAACCTCGTCAATCTCGTGAAGTTCAGCCATTACCCACTCCCCGATGGTGGTGGTGGATACTTCGCGATCACTGCCCTCCTGAAGGCGGGTTTCGAGGCGATCAACCATCTTTTCGATATCTTCCACCGAAACAGGACGCTTTTCGCAGGCCTTCTTGATACCTGCAATCAGCTTCAACCGGTCGAATGACTCACGCCTGCCGTCCTTTTTTATAACCATGGGCAAAATTTCTTCCACCCGTTCATGGGAGGTAAAACGTTTGCCGCACACCTCACATTCCCTTCGGCGCCTGATTGCCGCGCCGCCCTTTTCCGGGCGTGAGTCGACAACCCTGCTTGCCGGATGAAAACAAAAGGGACACTTCATTCCCCGACCCTCTCTCTCGATTCACTCTCGCCAAATTTAACCATTTCAATCCCGGCATCATCAATCATCTGTTCCGAAAGCGTATCAGGATATCCCTCTTGGTAAACAATGCGCCGAATTCCGGCGTTGATGAGCATCTTTGAGCAAATGATGCAAGGCATGGTCGTACAATAGAGAGTAGCCCCATTGATGTTGGTTCCATGTTTCGCCGCCTGGATTATGGCATTCTGCTCTGCATGCAGACCACGGCAAAGTTCATGACGTTCTCCGGGAAGCACCGACAACCTCTCTCGCAGACAGCCGACTTCGAGACAGTGGGCAACACCTGACGGAGCACCGTTATAGCCGGTGGTGAGAATATTCTTGTCCTTTACCAGTACAGCTCCCACATGCCGGCGGAGACAGGTGGAACGTCGTGCAACAAGCTGGGTAATTTCCATAAAATATTCATCCCAGGCAGGTCTTTTCATTGTGTCATCGCGCATGTATTTGTTTGCATCCTTCGTTTCGATCTTACAGAATCGTGATAATTCTATCATCCGTCGACCACATGTAGATACACCTGCAAAACAGCCAAAGAAATCAGGCCGAATCAAACAATGAAGCAAGAATAGAACATATCCCTAGGTAAGGTCAAGAAAAGAGGGTTATTTACTAACGTCCGGCTGGAAGGATTCAGTATCCAGGAACAGACAAGCGATCGGCAATGCGGTAGTAGCAGAGGAAAACCCTGATTCACGATTCATGGTCAGGCACGGTACGTCTTTTCTTTTTCTCAGCCACCCCTTTCTTGCCAAGCAGCCTTTTTTCGCGTTCTCGTCTGGGAACCTTCGTAGATGTTCTTTTCTTGACCGTCATCTCCCGACGGGCAAGTGCCTTCCGAAGCCTCTCCATGGCAAGTCCTCTGTTCTGGCTCTGCGACCTTCGCTCACTTGCCTGCACAACGATCCCTGTGGGAAGGTGGCGAATCCGTACGGCTGAGTCAGTAACATTCCGGTGCTGCCCTCCGGGTCCGGATCCTCGATAAAACTCCACCTGTATGTCTGATTCTTTAATTTCCATGAAAAAATCGACCTGATTTCCGCTCTCGAAAAGAAAACAAGGGAATGTGCGATTGACACATGCGGTCAGCCGGTATAATAATACGCGAAGTGCCTAAAAAAGGAAATCTTAGTGAACGTAATTTCTATCTTGCAGAGGAATTTCGGCAAGAACCGGGATGCATTCGAAATAGTTCTCGAACACAGTAAAATGGTGGCGGCTAAAGCCGTAACCATAGCCCGGTCCCTGTCAGACCCCACTATAAACATTAACTTTATCGAGGAAGCAGCTCTTCTCCATGACATCGGCATCTCACTAATTCATGCTCCCCGAATCTCCTGTACCGGGGATGCGCCGTATATTTGCCACGGGATTCTCGGCCGACAGATTCTGGATAGTGAAGGACTGTCATCCCACGCACTGGTATGCGAACGCCATATCGGCGTCGGCATCAGCGTCAAGGATGTTGTCCAGCAACAGCTGCCGCTTCCCAGGCGGGACATGGTCCCGATAACGGTGGAAGAAAAAATCATCTGTTACGCGGATCTCTTCTATTCCAAGAAACCGGGACGGCTGCATTCGGAAAAATCGATTGAGGAAATAAAGAAAGCACTGCAAAAACACGGTGAACACAAGGTTGTCATTTTCGAAAACTGGGTAAAGGAGTTTTCCCGTTAACAGCAACTTCGGAACAGTCTGCCAAAAGCAGTAAGTTTCTTCACTTCCGTCCAAGTGCCACATTTCAAAAAAAATCGAAAGGAGAAATATGCCGTGATGAATTTTGCACCCTATATCCTCCCTGTCGCACTTACTGTTGTTCTTCTCATTCTGATGCGACTACAGGCAAACTCCGCGAGAAAAATGATCCGTACGGCGGAAGAACAACTGCATGCGCTCGAACAGAAGCTGGCAAGCGCCGAAAGTGCTCTCAAGGAAGAAATCCGCAGGAACAGTGAAGAGAAGGACCTGAAGATCACGCAGCTCCATGAAGACCTGCGGGCAACGCTGAATTCATTCATGGAGACAACCGATAAGAAGCTGGCAGAAAGCGAAACTGTGGCAAAAGCCCAGAATGAGCAAGTGATTGAAAAGGTTACCAGCTTGCTTCGCCAGACAGTTCGAAAACCCGAGCAGCAGAAAGAAGAACCTCCCCCTCAGCAGCCAGGCGTATCTCCAATGCACGAAAAAGCAAAACGACTGGCCCGGCTCATCGTTTCGGACATTGTCCTGTATAACCAGGCCGCAGTTGAGGATGGCATCCGGAATGACACCTTCTTCGAAGTCATGTCCCACGACATTCAGGAGGCGCGCAACCTCTACGCTTCCCGGGTACCCGAAGAGATCCGCAATGAAACGACCTATCTGGACGACGCGTTCAAAGATCTCATCGAGCGAAAAAAACGGGAACTCCCCGCCACGTGACATGGTCAACCCCGCCCGACCTCCGGCACCAGCAGCTCCCCACTCACCAGACAAGACCCGCAACCTGAAATCATTCGTTCTGCGGGTCTTGTTTCTTTCCACAACAGAACCTTGAAAGTACCTGCAGCAGTTCCATCCAGCAAAAGATCCTTCTGAAAAAATGAGTGCTGCAGTATACTTACTATACGAGCAAGAAGAGGCTGCCCCCATTTCCCCAATGCCAAACATTACGCTCGAGGGAAAAGCCATGAACGTTCCCCCATCAATAATAAAAATTTCCGACTTCCTGTGGGAAATTCCCGTTTCCTACAAAACAGGCATGCTGGTTCCGGCTCGTATCTATGCCACGGAACAACTCCTGCGGCAAATGGACCAGGGAGTTTTCGAACAGCTTACCAATGTCGCCTGCCTGCCGGGAATTATCGATTACGCGTTCTGCATGCCGGACGGACACTGGGGATATGGGTTCCCCATCGGCGGAATGGCAGCAATGGACCCCCACTCCGGAGTAATATCCCCTGGAGGAATTGGTTTCGACATCAACTGCGGAATGCGGCTTGTCCTCACCAACCTGACTCTTGAGGAGGTCAAACCGGTGATTCATCGGCTCGTGGACACCCTTTTCACCCGGGTCCCCTCGGGTGTTGGCAGCAGCGGGTTCGTCAAAATCTCCCGGGACGAGTTTCGCCGAGTGGCTGAGATGGGATCCCTCTGGTGCCTGCGTAACGGCTATGCCTGGCCTGAGGACCTGGAGATGACCGAAGAAGGCGGCTGCTTCTCCGGCGCTGACGCTTCCACGGTAAGTGAAAAAGCCATAGAAAGAGGCTTCGACCAGATCGGCACACTCGGTTCCGGCAATCACTACCTTGAAATCCAGGTAGCGAAGCCGGAAAACGTCCGTGACGAAGAAACCGCCCGGGCCTTCGGTTTTACCCGCCCAAACCAGGTGGCGGTCATGTTCCACTGTGGCAGCAGAGGCTTCGGTCACCAGGTGGCAACAGACTATCTCAAACTCTTCCTCAGCGTATCAGGGAAAAAGTACGGCATCAAGGTCAATGACCGGGAGCTTTCCTGCGCCCCGTTTCGCTCCCGTGAAGGCCAGGACTATTTTGCAGCAATGAAATGCGCGGTGAATATGGCTTTTGCCAATCGCCAGGTAATCCTCCACCGCATCCGCGAAGTCTTCTCTTCCATCTTCCATCGTTCCCCCGAAGACCTGGGAATGAGCATGGTCTACGATGTTGCCCACAATACCGCCAAGCTTGAAAAACACTTGGTGCATGGCAAAAAAAAGGAGATTCTTATCCACCGCAAGGGCGCCACACGATCCTTCGGCCCAGGCATGGAAGGCTTACCGGATCGCTACCGCGAAACCGGTCAACCGGTAATCATCGGCGGCAGCATGGAAACCGGCTCCTACCTCCTGGCCGGTCTGCCCGGAGCACGGGAAACCTTCTGCACCACCGCCCACGGCAGCGGTCGGGCCATGAGCCGCCATCAGGCAAAAAAACTCTTCCACGGCCAGAAACTGCAACGGGAAATGGCAGAGCGCGGCATCTATGTGAGGACCGCATCCTGGAGCGGCCTTGCGGAAGAAGCCGGCCCAGCCTACAAGAATATCGACGACGTGGCGGAGACAACGGAACTGGCCGGACTCAGCAAGCGTATCATTCGTCTGGTACCAATTGGCAACATAAAGGGTTAGGAGGCTCCATGTCGTACCGCTACCTTGAAGATGTTGCAACCGCAGATGCAGCCTTCGAAGCTTGTGGTAAAACGGTGGAGGAAACCTTTCTTTCAGCCGCGGAAGCCACCATCCGGGTGATGATAGCAAATCCGGAAAGCATCAGGGCGAGAGAACGCATCTCGATCCATCTGGAAAGCGAAGAACTGGACATGCTCCTGTTCGATTTCCTGCAAGAGATCATCTACTTCAAGGATAGCCGTCGTCTTCTGCTACGCATGAAATCTCTTCATATCGACCTTGCCAGCTCGCCCCTGACGCTGACTGCAGAAGCAGCAGGCGAAACTATGATCCAGGGACACCATCCCTTGCTCACCGACGTAAAGGCCGTAACTCTCCATCTTTTCAGCATCAAACAGGATGAACATGGCTGGAAAGCAACCGTTATCCTGGACATCTGAAACCTCACGTACCACCTTCAAGGCAGACTCACTCCCCTCCTGATGGTGCCGTACCCTTTCCCCTTGTTTCCTCCGCAAATTCAATACGTTCAAAAAGTCGACCACCGGGAAAAACCTTTCGCAACTCCCTCCGGAACGATTATCCATTTGCTTATATAGCGCGAGTTTGTTACAAGAATAGCAGATGCTTCTTGTTCCTCCTCTGTCACTGTGTTCGCTGTAGGTACCTCATGTCTGAGCGAAAATATGCGCTGATCATTATCGATATGCAAAACGACATTGTCATCCCCGGTGCTCCGGCATGTGTCAAGGGGGCTTTCGCTACAATCTCCCGCATCCAGAAGCTGCTCGATTATTTTCGGAAAAAGGGTCTCCCGGTATTTCACATCATTCGCGAGTATCGTCCAGACGGAAGCGATGTAGAAATAACCCGACTTGAAAGCTTCATGAAGCATCAATCCTATGTGGTTCCCGGAACCAAGGGCTGTGAAATAGTGGCTGAACTGACGCCACTCCCCGGAGAATACCGGATCGTCAAGCAGCGGTTCAGCGCTTTTATGAATACTGAACTGGACTTGATACTTCGGCGACTCGGAACAACACACCTTGCAGTCTGTGGCACACAATACCCAAACTGCATACGAACCACTATTTACGATGCGGTAGCGTATGGATATTACGTCATCAACATCATTGACGCAACTTCGGCTCAAACACCGGAAATCGCTGCCGCCAACATCCGAGACATCGGCAATATCGGCGTGGAATGCGTTTCCCTGGATGAGTTTGTCTTGTCCCTCGAACACCAATAATCTCAACCGGGAGTCAGGGCTACCATCACCCTGAACTTTGGAGACACACGGATGAAAAAACTCCTCCTGCTGACTTTTCTTGCAACAGTTGCGCTCTTTTGCAGTCAGATATCATCTGCCGCAGACCCGGGCACAACCGGCACGGTGTTCAACAAGAGACTGCTGCCCAGCATCAAGCCTCAGCTGACCTATGAACAAATTGCCGCGTTGGCAGGGACGCCCGGAGCCAAAATTAACGAATCCCGAAAAACGTCACCACCCACAGTCCAGTATCGCTGGAAAGGTGGCAAAGATTCTGTTCTGACCGCACGCTTTGCCAAAAACAGGTTGATCGATGCTACCGTACGAGTTCCTAATGGCAAAACCTTTGCAATCAAAAGTACTGGCGAAATAGCCGACATGGGTAAGCAAGAGTAACGTCTTTCCCCGTCAACGTGAAGATCGCACCAAAAGTCTAGGAGACTGTCGGACTTAGGAAATCGAAGCGAAAATTTGGCTGGGCGAGGAAAGATTTTGTCGATTTTGCAGGGTAATAGTTATTCTATTACCCATAATAGCGGCGAAATATGGGCCGTCCAGACGGATTTGCAGCAGATTTACCCTAAGTCCGACAGGCTCCTAAAGACCTAGTCGCTAGTGGAAGGAGCATTGGGACACACATATGCGCAGATCAAGAAAACTGATAGAGGTAGCAGGAACGGTCTCTCTAAAAAAAACCGATATGGCTTTTCTAGGAAGCGATAGAATTGCTCTTCTGGAAAAAATCAATGAATTCGGATCGATCAGCAAGGCGGCAAAGGCTGTTGGTGTCAGTTACAAGACGGCATGGGACACGATCAATGCCATCAACGACCTTTCAGAAAAGCCGCTCTTTATCCGTGTAACCGGGGGTAAATCCGGAGGAGGAACCCGCCTTACCGAAGAGGGTAAGGACCTGATACGAACATATCGGATCATTCAGGAAGAACACGAAAAATTCCTCACAAACCTGGAAGATAAAATGGGTGACGTGGATGAACACAGTCTTGAGAAATTCATCAAAAAGATTTCAAAACAGGCCAGCGCCCGAAACATTTTCGCCGGCACAATCGAAAAGATCATAACCGGTGAAGTCCGATCCGAGGTAACCCTTGCCTTGAAGGGAGGGGAACAGATTGTTGCCATTATAACTAATGAAAGCGTACTCTCACTAGGCTTGGCAAAGGGAATTGATGCGTATGCCATTGTGAAGGCAGGCTCAGTAATCCTTGGAGTCGGGCGGCAGAAAATGAAGGTTAGCATCCGCAACAAGTTGCGCGGCAAAATAGTCAGCCTCGCTCCGGGTGCCGTAAACACTGAAGTTAAAGTGGAAATCGAGGGTGAAAACACCATTAGCGCTATTATCACGAACGAATGTGCCAAAGTCCTTTCCCTGAAAACAGGCGACGCCGTTTGGGCCATGTTCAAGGCTTCCAGCGTAATTATGGGAATCGGCTAACAGGCGGAAACGACTGGCAGGTCCTCTTCACGGCAGCACATCCCCTCGCACCCGTTTACAGGGCCGCGAACTACATTCCCAGAGATATGCCAAGTCTCCTTGACAAAAGTTTTAGCTGGAATATAATGATAATGAAAATCAGTATCTTCGCATATCTGATTCACAACACAGCTTAGATGTGGGGATAAATACAAACCCTCAGAGCTGACCACACGGTTAAAAGGAGAGTTAATTATGGCACGCATAGCATTTGAGGGCTTCTACCTTAAACAAGACGACAAAGAATATATCATTCACGGCAATGCGAATGAGTTACACGACCCGGCAGTTCACAAAGCTTTCGGAACAAAAACGGAAGCGGATCTTCAGGCTGCCCTGACGCGCCTCGACTACCGAAACTGGTTCGGTGCCAGTAATTGCGATAGCGAATACCGTACCGTTGAAGAAGCAAAGAAGGCGGCCAGGAGCTACTTTGGAGAGGATGCTCATGGACTTGGTATAAGGTTCAAGGTAGTTGAATAAAGATCGACTCCACACGTGATGGGATGGGGCTTTTTGAACCAGAGTGATTCCAGAAAGTAAAAGACGTCCAGTTTGCTGCATGAGTACCTGTCCGTGCTCATGCAGCTACAACCTCCCCGAGCGGAGGATACCGATTAAAAGCCACACCCCCATCAGGCCTGCAATCGTGTAGCCGAGAAATGCAAAAACAGGCACTCCCACTACATGAGGACCTTTATCTGTTTGCATGATCAGAGATGAACCAACAAGGAGAGCGGCGATAATGAGGCTGGAAGAGAGACGGTTACCGGATTTATCAAGCTCTTTGATAAAGTGCTCAAGTCCCCGGTGCTCGAGATCAATCTTGAATTTGTTCCGGTTAATACGGTTCAGGAGTTCCTTTACGTCATCGGGTAATGTTCTGGCCAGGTTATAGTAGGACTGAAATGAACCGCGAACCTCTTGAGCAACCTGCCCCATTGAAAGCCGGTCAGCCGCAGCTTTTCCGATAAATGGTCGGACCCGTTCCAGCATATCGAATTCCGGGTCGAGCATCCTGCCCATTCCCTCAACCGTTACCAATGCCTTGGCCAGCATCATGAAGTCAGGCCGGAAATGAATCCGGTAGGCGGCAATAAGCGCTATCAGGTCGCCGAGGATCTTTCCCACCGACATTTCGACAAAGGGCAGCTCGTAAAAATCGTCGATAAAGTCCGACAGATCTCTTCTCAGTGCTCGGCTGTCAAGTGTGTCGGTTATATCTCCGGAGTAGAGCAAGAGAGAGATGATTCGGTCCGGTTTCTTGCTAATAACCGAAAAAAGGAAATCAGCAAAAAACTTCCTGGAAGACGCATCGAGCCGGCCTATCATGCCGTAGTCCAAGAGACAAATTACATTTCCAGGCAGGATGAAAACGTTTCCAGGGTGGGGGTCGCCATGAAAAAACCCCTGCTCCAGCACCTGGCGAATAAAGAATTCTGAGCCCCGTCGCGCAATGAGCTTCCTGTCGAGCCCTGCATCATCCAGGGCAGGGATATCCGAAACCTTTATGCCATGTATGCACTCAAGGGTAAGAACACCGGAAGAGGTACGTTCCCAGTATACCCGTGGGAAACGGAGCGTTGGGTCACCGGCAAAACACCCTGAAATCCGTTCGATAGTGCGACCCTCTCGTGTCAGCTCCATCTCACGACGGATACTCCTGGCAAATTCCTTGACAAGCTCCACCGGGTCGAAAGAACTATTTTCGGGAAAATGGCGCGCTGCGAGAAGAGCAAGCCCCATGAGCACCTCGATGTCGGTTTCTACCTTATCGACAATGCCGGGACGCCGTATTTTCACCACGACTTCCTCACCGCTATGCAAGATCGCACCATGAACCTGTGCGATGGAAGCTGCCGCAATCGGTTCTTCGGTGAATGAAGCGAAAAGCTCCTCAATTTCCCCACCAAGTTCCTCACGTATCAGGGTTCGCACCTGGGAAAAAGAGAAGCCGGGAACCTGATCCTGCAGCTTTGCGAACTCCTCAAGATAGTTTTGGGGAATGATGTCCGGTCGGGTAGAAAGAAGCTGTCCCAGCTTGATAAACGTGGGGCCAAGCTCCTCCAAAGCAAGCCGCATTCTCTCCGCAGGCGAAAGGCGGGCAATCTCTCCCCCACTACGGCGAAAAAGTCGTGATCCGTAGGTCATAAATTGTGTAAAGTGAAGATGCTCAATCAGGCGCTCAAAACCATACCCGATCAACACCCGGATAACCTGCCGGACACGCCTGAGGCTGCGTGCGTTCACCTTGATTCCCAGGATAGTAGACATAATGCGACCTTCAGCCTTTTCGCTGCTTCTCTTCCAGTTCCTCTACTCTTTTCAGCAAACTATCGAACTCCTCCCTCGGAACCAGGCCAAACTTGTCAACGACCTTTTTCACCTCGGTTTCAGCCATTTCCGTAAGACGTTCTCGCCCTTCCCTTGCCATTTCCTGGGTCCGATCCAGGAACGCCTTTCCTTCCTCCTCGCTTACCCGGAAAGCCTCTTTCAATTCGGCGAGGAACTCCTCAGTCTTCTTCCGGGAAAGAGAGACGGCTCCGAGTCCGGCAAAAAATACTTTTTCGAGATGATCTAACATGACTGCCTCCTTCAATGTTGGGTTGCTCAGTAACGGTATCAGGAAAGTACAGGATTTCAATCCCTTGCCCCAAAATGCCCCAATCCTTTTGACCTGTCACTGCGGATATTTCTCATGTTTTTTGCATACAAATTAAATGAATCATGATAACGTGGAAAAACTTTTGAAGTTTGGCGAAACTCATGGGCTTTAGGGGTTCATGGGTTTTTTATTTTTTTGGGTGTCGGCATTCCGGCATGTCACTAAATATGAGACATTTTCACCGAGAGGAGAACCGATATTGGATGTAATTGTTCGCGGTAATGATATCGAGAAAGCGCTTCGCGATCTGAAGCGTTCCCTGCAAAAAGATGGATTCTTCAGAGAGATGAGGACGAGAAAGTATTATGAAAAACCTTCCGTGAAGAAGAAGCGCAAACAGGTAGAAGCTGAACGGCGCCGACGGAAGGCTTTGAGAAATCGCCGTCCGGAACGGGACTGATGGTCTACAAAGAAAACGAAGCGACAGACCAGCACTACAAATTTTGTGGTCACATGAATCCGGTTTACTTTTTCGGAGACAACTTTATTATTTGAAAAGCCTCGGGAAAACCGGGGCTTTTTTATTCAGACAACCCGTGGAAAACTTCGCGGGAAGTCACTTCTCATCGTAGCAGAAAAACTACCAACGACAGGACAGTTCCCTCGTTTCCAGCCGCTGCATCACTCTTCAAATCCGTACACCCTCCGAATCACATACCGGGGCCGCCGACGAACCTCCTGGTAGATCCTTCCCACGTACTCACCCACAAGGCCGATACCTAAAATTACAATACCCAGGAAGAAAAAGAGAATAGCGAACAGGGTAAACACCCCTTCCACTTCAGCGCCAACGAGGAACCGTCGCAGCAGGAGGAAGAGGGCAAAGGCCAGGGATAGGAGCGCTGTTACCACCCCGAAAAGGGCGAAGAGTTGGAGGGGCACCACGGAGAAACCGGTCATCAGATCAAAATTGAGCCTGACAAGGCGATACAGGGAATATTTGCTGTCCCCTACAGCCCTTTCGGCATGGGCAACTCTGATTTCCGAAGGGTTAGCCGAGAAGGTCTGGGCAAGTGCCGGGATGAAAGTAGTCGATTCCTTGCAACGGTTTATGTTGTCAATGACATTTCGATGATAAGCCCTCAGCATGCAGCCGTAGTCACTCATCTGCATACCGGTCATCCGGTTCGTCGTAATGTTCACAATTCGCGATGCAATCCGCCGGAAAAAACTGTCTTGACGTTTTTCCCGTATGGTTCCCACCACATCATGTCCCGCTTCCACTTCCCGGATCAGCTTCGGAATTTCCTCCGGCGGGTTTTGAAGGTCAGCATCGAGAGTAATGACAATCTCGCCCCGGCACAGATCAAATGCGGCAAGGATTGCCATGTGCTGGCCGAAATTACCGTTGAATTCGATAATTCTGATGCCCGGCAATTCCCGGGATTTTTCCCGCAGCATCTGCAAGGACGAGTCCTTGCTGCCGTCATCGGTAAAGATTATCTCGAAAGACCGACCCGTTGCCGTCATGACCGGATACAGACGGTCAAGCAGAGGATTGATATTCTTTTCTTCATTATAAACAGGGATTATGATCGACAGATAGGGTTGATCTTCCATGGGATTCTCCCTTAGAGCTTGTTCGTAACTAGACATTCCTGCGAGATCTTCGTGACGTTATGTACGGATAAGCTCTTATTTTCTGGTTCGGGCAAGTACGTTTTTCACAGCCTCGACAACATCCGCGGCATCCTCCATCACCATCTTCGGGAAAAGGGGCAACGAGAGAATCCGCTCAGAAGAGTAATCGGCATGGGGAAGCACACCGGGAGCGACCGGCAGGTTTTCCCGATAATAGGGATGGTGATGAACAGCCTTGAAATGAAGACCTGTTCCGATATTCTCTTTCTTCAATTCGGCCATGAACGTATCACGGTCAATTGTCAGCTTTTCGATTCTGACCAGCGGCGTATAGAGGTGCCAGGCATGACGATACGCGTAAGGCGCAGCGGAAGGGGTGATTATTTCCTCCACTTCCGCAAATGCTGAATTGTAAAACTCGGCAATCTTTGTGCGCTGCTCGATGAAATTGTCAAGCTTGCGCAACTGGTGGATGCCCAGCGCAGCCTGAATATCCATCATGTTGTACTTGAAGCCGGGAAGCACGATATCGTAATTCGGTGTCCCTTGGGCAGAATAGCGTTTCCAGGCTTCTCGGCTCATGCCGTGAAACTTGAGCAGCGAGACCTCTTCCGCCAGCTTCTCGTCGCGCGTACAGACCATGCCGCCCTCGCCGGTGGTAATATTCTTGATGGGGTGGAAGGAAAAAACCGAGACAGTATCGAAGGAGCCGATCTTCTTCCCTTTATACTCGGTGCCGATCGCATGGGCGGCATCTTCCAGAATCTGAAGGTTGAACTCTTCAGCCAAGGCAAAGATGGCATCCATATCACAAGGGAGGCCGGCAAAGTGCACCGGGACGATTGCTTTCGTGCGTTCGGTTATCTTGTCGCGAATGGCCTGGACATCAATATTGAGGGTTCCCGGTTCGATATCAGCAAACACCGGAGTGGCGCCCACATGGAGCATGACATTAACC
>Ga0105099_10001864_pt1 | contig 12836 bp, 11 predicted proteins | sample PPLLak3cmMay2015_2_FD_79138 | JGI IMG/M metagenome (GOLD analysis project Ga0105099, IMG submission 79138) | Freshwater sediment microbial communities from Prairie Pothole Lake near Jamestown, North Dakota, USA - PPLs Lake P8 Core (1) Depth... | ecosystem: Environmental > Aquatic > Freshwater >...
ATGGCATTTCTGCCCTGAATCATTGTCATTACTTTTGATATTCATTATTTAAATCCTGTTCATCCTTTCAATCCTGAAAATCCGGGTAAAAATCCGTAACCGCACTTCTTTACATCACCATCATCACCGCAATAGTATTTCTGCCCTGAATCATTTTCATTACTTTTGACATTCATTTTTTAATCCTGTTCATCCTTTAATCCTGAAAATCCCGGCAAAAATCCGTAACCTCATTTCTTTACATCACCATCATCACCGCAATAGTATTTCTGCCCTGAATCGTTTTCATTACTTTTGACATTCATTTTTTAATCCTGTTCATCCTTTAATCCTGAAAATCCTGATCAGAATTCAGCTTTATACCCCAGTGCCGGGGTAAAAATATTGCTTACCGTTGTCTTATCGTCATAAAAATCATTCCACACTTCCAGTTCAGGGCTCTTATACAGGAAATAATTTGAATTAATGATGTCCAGATACACCGAGAACATCCATTTATCAAATACAAATTTCTTGTCAACCCGCAGATCAAGCTGAAAAAACGGATTCACACGGGATGAGTTTTCGGGCCCGTAAATCGCCTCAAAATAATTGCCATTCTCATCCTCTTCGGCGCCGATAACCGGCGTCGCGGGTTTGCCGGTGACGTATCTGGCCCGGAATCCCATATCCCAGTCGCGCCGAAGGTGCCAGCTTCCAATCAGCTGGATATTGTGTGTTTCGTCCTGCCGGTATAACCGCCATTCTTTAGTGGTCGGGTTGTACCGCTCCGTTCTGGAAAGGGAGTAGGCGAGCCACCCGAAGAACCGTTCGCTCTTGTCATGGCGCAGCATGATCTCCATGCCGTACATCCTGCCTTTGCCGTCGCCGATCCACAGCTTCTGTTCTTTATTCGAAAGATCCAGATCCTCTTCCTGCGCGATACGGGGTATGTCCCACTGCCTGTTGATATATACCTGAATATCGCTGCTGATAAGGTCGGTTATCCGCCATTCATACCCCAGCACATAATGAGCGGCTTTTGTGGCAGGCAGATTGGGGTTTCCCCAGGTTTCGTGGATAACCTGCCCGACCGGTTTGGGCGTTTGGGAATAATTTCCGATTGAAAACTTTGCCGTATGTTTTTTCACGAACTCATATCTGGTGGTCAGGCGCAAAGACGGTTCGCCGGAAATTCCCTTTCCGTTATCAAATCCCTCATAATCCCAGAATTCAGGCAGCACGGAGCCTTTATAGCGCAGCTCCGGGTAATAATCATACCTGAACCCCGGAATAATCAGAAGCCTTTCTATCGGCCGCCATTCAAAATTGATGTATGCGCCGATGTCGCCGAATTTCCAGTTTTCCACCGTATCCCGTTGAATAATGCCGTTTGCCCTTGGCACAATAAGAATATAATCATAATTTAAATAGTCAAAATCGAGGCCGAGGTTAATCCTGCTCCTGTCGCTGATCAGGAAGGAAAACTGGTTTCTGAGATTGTTTCGTATGAATTCCTCTTCGAAGAAAAAGAAGCCGAACGCGGAGTTCCGTCCTTTATCATACGTAACGGCATTACGCAGGGTGTTCTCGAACCTATCCTTGTATTTCCAGTCCCAGCCGATGATTCCCATGTGAAACGTCTCTTTCAGGCCAAGCTGGTTTGTGGCTGCGCTGATCTCGGTACTGCCTCCCTGTATAGACGGGAAAATGAAGGTCAGACTGTCGCGGCCGCCGAAAAGCGTCAGATACAGGTTGTTGTTTTTTGAAATATCGTAATCGGTGCGCAGCAGGTAATCCCAGTAAAACGGCGTGACGGTGTAGGGAAAATCGAATTCGGAATTTTTGACAAACCAGCTCAGTATATCCCCGACGAAACTTCTGCGCGCCGAACCCATGACGGATAGTTTGTCCGTCACCGGCCCCTCGAGCAGAAAAGAGCCGTCCATAGTGCTGAGATCCACGTTCCCGTGAACGCGGTCGGTTTTTGCGGAGCGCCCCGTAAGCTCAATAACCCCGGCAATTCCGTTGCCATACCGCGTGCCGAAGCCGCCGGGATAAAAATCGACCGCCTCAAGCGCGTCGGAATTGTACACCGACTTGATACCGCCGAAATGATACAGTTGCGGAAGCAGGGTGCCGTCCAGATAGAACTGCGAGTCCCAGGTAGGCGCGCCGCGCACGACAATAGCTCCGCTTCCGAATATGGGCCGCGCCACCCCCGGCATGGCCTGAACAATCTTCACCGCATCGCCGCCGAGGCCGGGGATTTTTTTTACCTCGGTCAAGGTAATCTGGCGGCGGCTCACCTCTTTTTCTTCGACCTTGCCGTAAACTACAATCTCATAATCCGAATAGGAAACGCGCCGTATGTAGTAATTAACCGTAGTCTCCTCGCCGGGCGTTATATATTCCCGCTCTTTCAAATGCTCGTACCCCGGCAGGGGCGACGATATCTCGATGGTACAGGCCGGGAGCGAGAAAAACCTGAAGCTGCCGGTGGAGTCGGTTATGGTGACCAGGCGGTCCTCTTCAAGGTACTGGCCTTCCATTTTTCCGAGCCGCTGAAGGTAGACGCCGAACGGCACCGGCAGGGTCGTGTCGGAAAGCGTGTCAACGAAGTTAAGAACAACCATTGCATCGTGAATCGGTCTCTTGGTGCCGCGCTCGATAAGCGTTCCCCTGAAATTCACATACGCTTCGATCCTTTTCACCACCTCTTTCAGCTCAAACCGGTACTCATATTGAATAAGCACCGGCACGGTCACACCGCCGGCAACCGCAGGGACAAAAACAAAGCGGCGCGCCGCCCGCACCGCACTGCTGTCAAGTTCCGGGTGCAACCCTTTTATAACGGAAACGCTGTCGACAATCCCGCTGTCGCTTACCAGCAGTTCCATTAAAACGACGCCTTCCAGCCCCTGCTTATAAATTTTTTCGGGGTATTCCGCCTCGACAAACTTTGTAAGAACCGGCATTTTTTCTATCGGAGGAACGCTGTCCTGCAATGCGGTATCCGCCAAAGCCTCTTCGTCGTCGACCATGATAATATCGTCATCAGAGAGTGCGCCGGACTCCCGAACCGGTTGCGGTGAAACCGACGCTCCGGTATCGGGCATTTTTCCGCCCGCGACCGCGTCCTGTTCGCCGGGCCAGGCAGGCTCTTCAACCGTACTCCCGGCCTGACAGAGCATGATATCCGCCCGGTCATAATCGTAAAGAGGATTTGAAATCTCTTCGGAAAACAGACAACCGGCGCACAGGATAACTGACAGAATACCTTGTTTAACCATGACGACCCTCTATCTTCATAAAAAGTTTCTACCCAAGCAACACGAACCTGATGGGAATGATGATCCATACGGCAACCGGGTCGCTGCCCCGCATTGCCGGGTTAAAAAGCATATCGAAGCATGACCTGACCGCGACGTCCTTTGACCCGTATCCGAGGTCATCCAGCGGAATCGCCTTCTTTACCTTTCCATCGATATCGACCAGCACCTTTACCTTGACAACCCCTTCGATCCTGTTTTCGAGCATCTCAGCCGTATATTCGGGTTTAACCCGTTTTTTGAAACTTGGTGCGGTAGTCACCGTTGTCGTCGAGACAAGCTGCCCCTTGATCTCCTCTTTGGTGGCGGTAACCGTGTCCACCTCCTTGTTCAGCGTGTTCCCAAGCTTGCCGACAACAGCTTCGGAAAGGCTTCCGCCCGCGCCAATGCCCTTGGAATATACCCGGCGTAAACCATACACCCTCTTTACCGTGTTTTTAACTGTAACGGGTTGGCTCTCCTGGATATCGTCAACCTTCTCCTTAAGGACAGGGTTTTTCGTCAGGTCTATCGGTTCTTCGATTACCGTTTTCTTTTCTATCGGTTTCGGCCTTGGTTTCTCTTTTACTGCCGCCTCTTTCTTCTCTTCGATCAGAAATCTGGTCTTGATCTGCTCGATTCTCTCGGAAATGCCTGGCGGGACAATCTTGATGGTTTTAAGGTAAAGCCCGAACCCGGCAAACCCCGACAGGATCAGCACGAAAATAATCTGAAACAGCCTCTCGGCAAACGGCGTTGAAGCATGAGAATACACCTCATACCCCTTAAGATATCTGTCCCGATCAGACAACGCCATTGCTATTCCTCTTTCAGAACCAGAACCGAAAAATCAACAAATCCGGCTCTGCTGCACGTGTACATGACTCGTTTTAATATGTTGAATGCCACTTCGCGATCCGATTGAATAAGCACCTCCTGCGCCCGTTTGCTATCGTCATACGCTGCTTTCTGAACAATCATATAGTCGTATAATGCCGGTATCAACAGCGAATCACTTGTTTTGAATGCATCAGTATAGGCGATTATCGTTCCTCCGGAAAGAACGTATGATTGAGATATTTCTATTGCGAGTTTGGGTTTTGCCGGCTCTATGGCGGTTGAAACGGGCAGGGTCAGATCCGGGGCCGGAGTCACCAGCGTGCCTTCCACGGAAAAACTCTGGATCAGAAAAACCAGCAGAATCGTCATGACATCGACAAGGGAAGTCAACTGCGGGCGAAACACCGCATCCGGCTCGCCATTTTCATGTAAAGCGCTGAATTGTTTCCGTTGTTTCATTGTTTATAATCTCTCGGCTTCCTCGGGCGCGCTTGAAAGACCGACTTTTTCAAACCCGGCATCCCGGCACCTGTCCATAACGTTGATGACCTGTTGAAACGGGATCGCATCCGCAACCGCAACAACCAGCTCATCCCTGATATCGGCGGTTTCGCGCCGCGCCAGAAGCTTTTTGTATAGCTCCTCATACTCGTTGCCGTTAACCGGAATGGAGTCAAGCAGGTTTTCGCCGTGACTGATGGCGAGGTACTTTTTTGCAACAACTATGGTAAGCTTCAATTTCGGTTTGCCTGCCGCCTCGTCCAATCCCACACCGACATTGGGCGGCAGGGAAAATTCGATTATCGAAAGATGCGTAAAAACCGCCATGGAAATGAGAAACGGAATAAGTATAATAAACACATTCATCACCGGCGTCACATCGATATCAATGACCTCTGCGGCTGCTTCGGAAGGGGAACGGCTCTTTTTAAAAAATAATGATTCCATACGCGTATAACCGGCCTTACAAAACGTTACGAACGCTTCTTTTTCATATAATTAACAAGTTTTACCATCACCTCATCCAGATCCTTGGTAAGCGCTTTCTGCTTGTTTGACAATATAGTAAAAACGATCATGCACGGTATGGCGACAATCAAACCGAAAGCGGTCGTATTCATCGCGACGGAGATTCCCTGGGCAAGCATCGTTGCTTTTTTTGCAGCCTCAATGGAAGCAACCGACGTAAAGGATATCTGGAGGCCTTGAATCGTCCCAAGCAAGCCGAGGAGGGTGGCGACATTCGCAAATAACGAAAGATAATTTAATCGGGAAGAAAGTCTGGGGAGCTCTTTTATTGCGGCTTCTTCAACGCCATCCTGGATATCTTCTTGCCCCATACCAGCCTTATACCTTTCAAGCGCCGTTTTTATCAACGCATATACGGGTATCCGTTTTTTAGCCGCTATCTTTTCAGCCTCGTCGATCTTGTCGGCGTTCAGCGCCTTCGCAATATCGGCAATCAATTTTCCGCCATTCACTCGACAGATTACATAGTAATAAATGACTCTTTCTATTGCAATCGCACAGGCGCAGGCCAGAACGAAAAGAATGGGCCACATGAAAAGACCACCCTCATTAAACTGCTTTGCAAGCGATTCGATCAGCTTCGTGTCAAACATCATAGAACTCCTCGTTATGTGATAAAACCATTAACAACTGCATAGCGGACAGACACTTACCCCAAAGCCCTACAATATCTTACAAAAGTTTCCCCCCATAAAGGGGACGCTGCGGCTTTGCCGGGTTAGATTAAAATACGTTTTTTCAGCACCATATATTTAATTATGGGGATATCGGATGTTTTTCGCGCTGGCTGCGACCAGTCATACCGATGCATGGTGCCGTGATACTGGCACCATACAGTGCGTGAACGGTAGTATTTCCATGCGCTTCTTTGCAGCGATATCTCGCTGCGAACCGCAGTATGCCATATACTGATTCTGGTGCAAATTAAATGCCAATATCCAGATTAACCCCATGATGCAGTTTGGCTGATCCAGGTGCAATACACGGTGAAAGGTGACAGATTAACTGGAAACGTATCCTGGCCCTGGCTTATAAAATATCATTTAAATATATCAAAAGGATATGACGGCAAATGGTGCAACGATATAATCGATACACTGGATCATGAACTCTTATTCGTCATAGCACCGAATTTCAAAATCGCCGCTGGACGTGGTGCAGGTAATAACATTTTTTGAGGTGCTGCTAAGGATAAAAAGATTTGAAACCTCTTTATCGCCGCTGGTTGTGCTGTAGGTATAATTTGCGGTAAAAGCCTTTGGTACGGTGATTGTCACATCGCCGCTGGTTGATTTAACCGTTATTGCGCACACGGTTTTCGAAAGCAACGTCGTATCTTCCGGAAGGAATATATCAATAGCACCGCTGACTGTCTTAATATAAACGGCAGCCGTATCCACAAGAGAATCGCTTCCGAGGGTCACCTCCACGTCTCCGCTGGTCGTTTTGATGGAACATCCTTTTTCAGTCACGGCATTGCACGCGCCGCTGACACTGGTAAGCGTCAGAAAGCCTTCCATTTTCGATACGGTAATAGCACCCGACACCGACGCAATAGCAAGATTGACCGATTGATCAATACTCATCGTGAGGTCATCGATTTCGATACACTGCCAGTTGTCACCACTGTACGCAATGCTGATTTCGCCATCCTGGCTCATATTCAGACGCAGTTTATCCAGCTCATCATCGCTGAGGCCGGTGCTCAGCATCCTGACGACTGCATCGATTGTGAAGGTCGAAGTGTCGATGCCGTATATATCGATGGAATTATCTTCGCACAGGTTCTCGCCAAGGGAAACTTCCGTCAATCCTGCGGTTGAGCCTTGCAGCGTAATGCTTTTCGATTCCTCACGCACATTGAACGTGCATCCCAATACCGCACAGAGAACAATGAGAACGACACTGATATCTTTTTTCATACTGGCACCCCGGATTAAAGCCGGTTTGTTCCTTTTTATTTCGTAGGTACTTTTGATTACATAAGGATCAGAAGTGAAAAGCATAGGCCAGGCCGAAGTCAAGCCACACGGCGCCCTGCGGCAGCACGCGGGGTCTGTCGAACGGATATACCCGGGCAAACAGGCTGCCGGTCGCAAGATAATTGACTTTCAGAACCGGACCGATCGAAAACCGCTTTGAAACCCAGTTTTCGTTAAAAAGCTTTATAAATGGCGCGAGCGCGACCTTGGAGCCCCGTTCGGCGCCAACCTGCCCCTGCACAGCCAGGCCTCCGCCAAAACCCAGTTCAAACCGGTGTGCAACAAAATAAGAATAAGAAGCTCCAACAGATACGCATATTCCAGTGCGTTTTCCGTATATTGTCTCCTGAAAACGCAGCGTTATGTCTTCTAATCCTACGTTAAAGGCATCAGTGAAAAAATATGAGGCAGTAAGGCCGCTTAAAAACAGAATATGCGCCACGTCATCATCAAAGGGCGGAACCGCTGCAATGCGGATCTGATGTCCGAGTTTGAATGGATGTCTTGCGGAAAAAGGCGCCATATTCTGCTGTTCCTGCAGATATTCCGCAGCTTCTTCCAGCTCTCTGGCTTTTGCATCAAGCTCCTCTGCCTTATCATCAAGTTTATCCGAAATATCCGTTTTCGAATCCGCGTCCTCCCTCATTTTTCTTATTTTAAGCGCAATGTTTTTTGTTTTTATTAACAGCTCATCCGCGCTGTTGCGCATCTTGAGCATCAGTATTTTCTGGTCATGTATTCTATCGTCCGGAATAACAGAGTCGCCCGGCACTTCGATGCTGTCTGACAGTAAACTTTTCTGCGCGTCTTTGGTGATGGCAATACAGCTCTGTATATATCCCGCCTGTTTCAAAAGCTCTTCCGCCTGATCCTCGAGATCGTCCGCTTTATCCTCCAGCTCCTCGATGGCCTTGTCCAGATCCTCCGATTCATCCTCAAGACTCTCCGATTTCTTATATAATTTTTCGGACAACTCACGCAGCTGTTTCGCATCTGCTTTCAACAGGTCGATGTCGTTAAAATTTCCTTTGCAATACGAAACAGTATCCGTTTTTTTGTCATCTCCCGCGGATACCGGATCTATCATCCCGGCGTTTTCGTGTTCTTGTGCGGCATCGGTTGCAGGATTTGCCTTGTCCATTGAATCAGCGTGTTCCCTGTTTTGAGCAGGACTTTCAGAAACAGCCTTGCTCTCTTCAATGATACCCGCGCTGTCATTCTGACCGTACGAAGTGCTTGCAAAGAGGAAAAGTAACGCTCCAGCGAAATATGATGTATACATACCTGTATCCCTGAAACTGCGTATGAAACCGTCGCTCATTATCAGACCATCCCGGAAATGAATCACGACGATAATTCTGACACGTACTGACAATCAGTCAGAATTTAAATCTAATGAAAAAAAACATGCAAATCAATGCACTTTCTGTAACATGCACGATGGCTCTGTATAAGACACAATATACAGAAAAAGCACCGCTCTTCTAAAGCGTGTATAAGAAAGAGTTATAAATATAAGGACAATACCGCCCCGAAAGGACAATACCGTACCCCTCCCTCACGGTCGGGGCACGGCTTTTTGACTCTTTCAAGGCACTTTTTAAACAAGCTCTCCGGGATACTGTTTCAACGAGAAAAAAAGTGCGTTATGCCTGCGGCTCAAGATAGTTGATAAGCTCTTTATACCGGGTCCTGCTTACGGGTAAAACCGTGCCCTCGTTTAATGCGCATTCATATTTTCCGCCTCCGTATATCTTCATATTCGTTATGCGGGTAAGATCGGCTATATATGATTTATGTATCCGGACAAAGGTTGAAGGGAGAATTCTCGAGAGCGCCTCGAGCGATTTGTTATGCAGCAGAACACCGCCCTCCTGCAGATGTATCTCGACATAATCGCCCGCACCCTGCAAAAATTTTACCTGCTCTATCGGTACCATCTGCAATTTTCCCTGATTCCGCACAATAAGCATTTTTGCCGTATGATCGACCACCGTATCAACCCGCTCGAGCCGTTCAAAGGCTTTGATGAGCCTGCCCCTGTCAAACGGTTTCGGCACGAAATCCAGAACACCGTATTCGAAGGCCTCCAGAGCACGGTCGGTATTCGCAGACACGACGATTGTCTGAAAAGACTCTGCGACGGCTGTTTTCAGAAGCTCAAAGCCGTCTTTTCCGCCCAGGTTCAGATCCAGCAGCAACACATCAACCGGATTTCGTGCAATAAACAACTCGGTATCATGGAGCGACTCGATACACCGTATCGACACCAGCTTGTCTCCGAGAATCTCGCGCACCATTCTTTCAAGACGGCGTGCGGCAACCCGTTCGTCTTCGACGATAAGAACATTCATCAGGACACTCCTTCATATTCTATGGAAACCTCCCAGCCCCCCTCAACCGGCCCGTAATCCACCCTCCACGACGAAGGAAACGCTTCTTCGAGGCGGGTTTTAACATACCGGAACCCTGTACCCTCGCGGAACGTGTTCCGGGGTTCCTCGCAGGCGCCGTCATTAAAGAGCGTGAGGCGTATTCCCTTTTTTATACAAATGCAGGTTAAGGTGAAAAATCCGGTCTCTTTGTTCGCATACCCGTGACTGAGGCCGTTCTCGACAAGCGTATGAATAATAAGCGGCGGGAGCTGCTCGTTTCCCTCGATGCCCGTAACGGACATGGTGAACTTTTTATCCTGCCGCAGGCTCATGACATTCAGATGCGCCCGGCACAACCGTACCTCCTCGGAGATCGGAATCAGTTTTTTCCCCGAAAAAGAGAGCAGCATGCGCAATTCGTCCGCCAGAGCATTGACTAATTGAGACGCCACGGGAGGGTTCTCCTCGAGCCACGCGACAATCGAATTAAGGGAGTTTAACAGAAAATGAGGGTGAATATGCTTTTTCAACAGCTCCAGTTCCAGACGCGCCCCCCGCAGATCAGCTTCATGCAGAAGCCGGTTGCGGTATGCCATCTGGTTCGAAAGTGAAACAGTGAGAAAAATATTCATAACGGCAAAACCCACGGCCCAGCCATTCTCGACTTTTGCACTGCTGCTGAGAATTACGCCCGCAAGAAAAGCCATAAGCCCCAGTGCTGCGCTGAGGCTTCCTATCTTCCGATGAAAACCGGCCCATAATGCGACAGCTATAGAAACAACAAGGGTAAAATAAACATTGATCCGGTTGGCGCTCTCAAAAGTAGAGAGCCATGAAACCGGCACAAGCCCGAAGGTGGCCAGTCTTGGGAATATAACCACCACCAGCCCTGACAGCAGTATGATGGTGGTAAGCCGCTTTTTATAGGGGCTGTTGAATTCAAACAGGAAAAAAACAGGCAGCAGAACCAGCATCAGAAACCACGGTATGTCATTTATCGCCGCAAGGATATAATAGCGGGAAAGATCTATCTGAAAAAATCGCAGCAGCCCTCTGATCGAGATGTGCACCGCGCACGACAGGCAGAATGCGCTGAAAAGCGCGTAGGGCCATTTATTGCCATGCCCCAGCAGAATCGCGAAATGGAACAATGCTATAACAAAAAATATACCTGCAAGGAAAATGGATAATGCCTGTGAGCGTAAAAGATATCCGTGAATTTTCGAGAAATAGCCCATCTGCAGCGGCGCTTCAATGACCCCCGAAAGCGTGTGAAAATTGGATATGCGGACAGCGATGAGATGTTTTCCCGGCATTGTAACGGCATCAGGAACGGGAAAAATCCGGCCTGAAACGCCGCTCCTTTCGCTTTTCATCTCCGGAGACGGCACTCCATTGCGCGCGATGAGCCTTCCATCCCAATATATTTCATTCGCACTCACCGCAGCGACCTGATATAAGGCAAGCGTTGCAAGAGAATCAAGCGGTTCGGGGAAAAAAATCGTCTTTCTATACCAGCGAATCCCCGTGCCTGGCTTACCTTCATTGACCCATAAACCGAACCCGGGATTTAATTCCCAGCTCGAATCACTGTATTCCGGACTGCTCCAGACGCCGCTGTCGCCATAAGCCACTTTCCACCCAACAAGGTTTATTACCGGGTTTTCGTCCGGAAATATATATTCAACAGTCTCATCAATCTGCTGGGATAGTATCAGTGAATGAAGGAACAGGACTATAAATATGACTATTTTCATTTCGGTTTCCTACGCCGGCAAAGCCGCGAAGTCCCCTTTATGGGGGGAAATGTATGACAAAAAGATAGTTTTTTTGAATAATATAATCAACGTAAAAATTCTATATTATTTTATAAGCATCATAGAAAATACTAACAGCCGTTGCTCTCTGACCGGATACTCTTTTTTTTCAGGCTGTATGAACGATACAAAGGTTTTATAATGCGTATAACCGGGCACGACATCTCTACCTGTTTATCCTTTCTGCGCATGCCTTTTCTCATTATATGCATCGTGCTTTTTCGAAGCTTTGACCTGTATGGACAGGTCTTCAGGGGCTATTATTCCGACGGCTCGATTGAATTCAAGATAAAAAAAGATAAAACCAAACAGATTATCAAAGGGTATTATCCAAGCGGAGCGCTTGAATTCATCGCCAGCTATAAAAAAGGCGAGCTTGACGGCGAAGTACGGGAGTATTATGAAAACGGCATGCTCAAAGCGGAAATACCCTATAAAGAGAACCGGCGCCACGGGCTTGCAAAGTTTTATTATGAAAACGGCATGCTGATGGGAAAAATACTGTATAAACGGGGCGTTGAAACGGGCGAAGCAAAATTATATGATGAAAACGGGCTCCTCACCAGCAGCACACCGCGTTTAAAACGGCGGCTGCGCCGGGTTAAACGGTACGAAAACCGTAATGAAATTACCCCTGACAGCATTCTCCCCGAAAACGAGCCCTGATCACGGAATGCTTTCCGCCGGATATCCTTTGCCACACCCTTCCGGCATAGAATCAATACAACGGTTGCTCCGCCTCCCCGACTCAGACAAAGTAAAATAGCACATGCACCTGATCGTTTTTTAAGGGCGTGTGTCCGGCACTACCGTACAATATACCGGTTCCAGACTCTTTTTTTACACCATGCAATTTTCTTCTTGCCATTTTCAATCAGGGATGCTATTTTAATCAATGAATAGGGCGCGATATACGCGGCCGAGGTTATACCAGTAACCCTGTTTTAATCATCAAAATTTTATCAGGAGGTTTGAATGAATAAGGCTGAACTTGTCTCGATCGTCGCCAAGGAAACCGATTCGTCAAAAGCGCTTGCTGAAAAGTGTGTAAACTCCGTTCTTGACAACATCAAGAAAAACGCCAAGAAGGGCGTACAGCTGATCGGCTTTGGAAGCTTTACCGTTGGAAAACGGAAGGCACGCACCGGCCGCAACCCGCAGACCGGCGCAAAAATTCAAATCAAAGCATCAAAAACCGTTAAATTCAAGGCCGGCACCGAGTTCAAGAAATCACTGTAACGGACAGCGCGACGGTCCAAGCAATCATGTTCAGAGCCCGCCTTTCAACCGGCGGGCTTTTTTGTTGCCGGGCGTTGCCTGCCGCAGGACGGTTGTGACGCCCTCCTGCTCCCGCGTCCCGGGCGGAGTTACAAGCGCCGGGAATATAAATCGGGTGCAACCTTAATTTTAGGCAAAAATTTCCTTCGTGCTGCTCAGGGAAATCGTAAAAGGAATCGATTTTTTTAAACACAACAGGTAAAAAAATATCGATTACGAGTACGA
>Ga0105099_10001871_pt1 | contig 12803 bp, 11 predicted proteins | sample PPLLak3cmMay2015_2_FD_79138 | JGI IMG/M metagenome (GOLD analysis project Ga0105099, IMG submission 79138) | Freshwater sediment microbial communities from Prairie Pothole Lake near Jamestown, North Dakota, USA - PPLs Lake P8 Core (1) Depth... | ecosystem: Environmental > Aquatic > Freshwater >...
ATGAACACCTCCTTAATGGTTATTGGTGTTCATCAGAATGACATGGGGCTATTCGATTTTCAAAGAACAAAGTCTACGATGTTATGGCACATTTTTTTGTCCACGATGTCGTGGCACTCATCAGTTACAACTTAGGCTTTTTAGGCTGTAGGCTGTTAGCTAAAAACCATCGACCTAAACGGCTACAGCCTATCCACCTTTATTTAACAACCTTCTTAAATATATCTGCCGGTATTTGACCCAGATATAATTTACCGTTAATCATGTAAGCTGGAGTACCTGAAATTCCGGCTTTTAAACCATCCTTGATATCTATCCACAGAACATGCCTGATACTGTTATCATATAAGGATAAACCAAGCTTTCCGGCATCAAGCCCGGCTTTTATAGCCAGCGCATTTATATCAATCTTATCACCTCTTATATCAACACCAAAAAGAATGTCATTCATCTCCCAGAATTTTCCCTCTTTCGCCGCATAGATAGAAAGAAGGGACATTTCACCTGAACCTACATGAAAAGGCTCCTTTACAATCGGATTATACCTTTGATCCATAGGATAATGGCGGTGAACAAGTCTTATTTTCCCCGGATTTTTTTCAACAAGACGGCGAAGCATAAAATGCATTTTTTTGCACTGAAAACAGAGGTAATCAGTAAACTCGGTTACAACAAGCTCCGGATTTTCCGAACCTCCGATCCATGGATGCCCGTCTTCTGTTATTCCCTTCGGAACATTTGAAGAAAGAGGCGGGGGTGAAAGATTCCAGTAAGCAGGGAAATAAATAAAGATGGATATTACAAGAACTGCGTACGGAGCAAATAAGGATAATATTAATCTTCTTTTATTGAAAATGAATTTAATATCCTGCCTGAACCCCTTAATAATCCCTTCTTTTTCTCCGAACCGGCGCGTTATCAGCCACGAGTAAAAGAGAAGAAGAAAATTTATCCCATAGTTTAGAATACACATTATGCAGTAGCTTCGGATATAAAGTGTCGATATCACAGCAAAAATAATGCTGATAAAACTGAATACGAGCGATATCGCAAAAAAAAGCGGCCAAATCCGTTTTTTACCAGCGGAAGCGCTGAAAGCAAAGAGCAACAGCATAAGGCAGAATAAATAACCGACTACACCCCAAACAGCTACCGGAACACCAAGGAAAATGGAATAAGGGCTCTGGGAAACCGTATCACAGTTAATTGTCTTTGATATAGCACAGAAGCTTTCATACCCGATATCCGTGTAAACAAGATAATGATGCACCGAAAGATAAATCGAATCGAAAAGGCCGGCAAGCAATAAAAAAGCTACCGTCCAGAAGTAAACAGGAAAGGGAAAAGGTTTTATATCGCGTCTTTTTGATATTATTGAGTTTATCAATTTCGCAGTTTTATAAAAGATTTGATAATCAAATTTCAGGTGCTTTATTCGCAGTTAAGCCGCTGTAAAAATAAAGCTGTCATCCGGATATCAAAAACGGCATAAGGAGCAGTAATGAAAAAATCAAAAAAATTAATTGTTATTTCGTAACGGCTCCTAACGGCGAATGCGCGATATAGATACTATATTATCAGCATAATTACAAAATAAAAAAAGAGGAAGGAGAAGTTTGTATCTCCTTCCTCTCTGTTGCAATGAAAGGCAATTGCGATTACATATTTTTTGTGAAAACACCGGCAGCCCACTCGGGGTTTGAAGCCTGATAACTTGCAGGACATCTACCACTTCCATCCGTAACTGCAATGGTTATAGCATCAACTGTCCCACCTAAAACGGCTGTATTAACAGGTGTTCCTGACAAAACAACATTGGGAAGATCAGCCATTGTGATCATTGCTGTATGTGTAGGAATTGCATAGTAGTCTGCAATAGCTGCAGCTATACCATTTGCATCACCTTCAGCTTGGCTGCAATATGCCTTATCTCTGTAAGCGATAAAGTTAGGGATAGCGATTGCCGCAAGGATACCGATGATAGCGATAACGATCATGAGTTCAATAAGTGTAAAGCCTTTCTCTCCTCTAAATCTCTGAATCATTTTGTAACCTCCTTTGTTTAATTATGTTTGTATTAAAAAGCCGCAAGCCTCATATTAACGGCCATGTAAAGAATCTGGATTTTCCTTTTTAGTTATTCCCGCGGAAATCCGCCAAGTCGGATCTTTCTAACCAGTTTCCGCCTCGGCGGATTTTCACGGGAGTTCCTGTCTTTCCGACTTTTTACTAAGGCGTCAATATTGAACTTGGAAATGTAAGAGAGCAAGGAATATGCCATCTGTTACAGGCTTTCAAATAAAGTTTTAACATCTTGTATTTTTAATGAATATATAATATTGTTTCATTAATATCAAGATTTTTTTAAAAAACAAACAGTCATAAATTTAAATAATTTTAAAAACATATTAAATAATTTTAAATTTCAATAAATTACTTTTCAGATTTTGTTTCAATTCCCAGCTTGTTAAGCCGATGCCACATTGTATGATAACGTATGCCAAGCAGTTCAGCTGCCTTGTTTTTATTTCCCCCGCTGAATTCCAATGCCTTCATTATATATGCTCTTTCCAAATCTTCAAGGATGGTATCAAGTGAAACACCTTTTTGGACATCGTTCAAGTCGAATCGTCTGTCTTTTACCCCTTCAACAAATCTTCTTCGCTTATGCAGTGAAATGGCGAGGCTGTCCGGAAGAAGGATGTTTGTATCGGTTATAGCAACGCTCCGCTCCATAAGATTCTCAAGTTCCCGGATATTTCCGGGGAATTGATAGTTGTTAAGAAGGTTAATGGCGTAGGATGATATTTTTGTAACTTTTTTTCCCATTTCAAGTGAATATTTTTCAAGAAAATGCTGCGCAAGTACACGAAGGTCACTCTTTCTTTCTCTTAAAGGAGGCATTTTGATCTCAATAACATTAAGTCTATAAAAAAGATCCTCTCTAAAACGCCCTTCAATGACTTCTTTTGTAAGGTCTTTGTTTGTTGCAGATATTATACGGATATCTACCGATATATCCTCATTACCGCCAACCGGCTTGAAAGCTCTTTCTTGTAAAACCCTCAAAAGTTTTACCTGGAGATGAATACTCAAATCACCAATTTCATCAAGGAAAACAGTTCCTTTATCTGCAGCTTCAAAAAGTCCTTTTTTATCCTGCGTAGATCCTGTAAAAGACCCTTTCTTGTGTCCGAAGAGCTCGCTTTCCATCAAAGTTTCAGGGATACCTCCGCAGTTAATAACAACAAATGGTTTATCGTGGCGGTCACTTTCATCATGAATCGCCCTTGCTATCAACTCCTTGCCTGTACCGCTTTCACCTGTTACAAGTATGCTTGTTTTTGTTTTAGCAACCTGCCTGATCAGGTTATAAACATGCAGCATGGCAGGGCTGTTTCCTATTATCTTTCCGAAATGAAGCTGTTTTTTTAATTCGTCATCTATAATCTTCTTTTCCTGCTCAATTGTTTTTAATTGCAACGCGTTTGCAATAGTCTCCTTCAATTCATTGTTGTCAAAGGGTTTTGGAACATAGTCATATGCTCCGCCGTTCATGGCTTCTATTGCTGTTTCGGTTGAAGCATATGCTGAAATCATTATCACGACTGTTTTCAAATTTTTTTTCTTCGCCGCCCTCAGGACATCAATACCCGAAATATCTCCCAGCCTGATATCACATAGCAGAAGATCAAAATCTTTTTTTTCGAGACAAGAGATTGCTTTGCTTCCACTTTCAGCACAATTGATCTCATACCCTTCCCTGGAGAGCATGACATCGAGCAGTTCCCGCATGCTTCTTTCATCATCAACAACAAGTATGCTGTTCTTTTTATCCGTCATAATATTCCGGGTGCTAATTCACCATATTATCAAAAACGACTTTTCCAGCAACCATTGTGAGAACCGCTTTCCCCTTCATTTCCCATCCTTCAAAAGGCGTATTCCGGCCGAGCGAGCAGAATGAAGATGAATCAACGGTGTAAACAACTCCGGGATCAATAATTGTAATGTCAGCAACATTTCCTGTTTTTATACTCCTGTCAAGGCACAGAATACGTGCCGGATTACAGGACATTTTTTCTATCAGACCAGACAGTGAAATAATACCCTCTTCAACAAGCCTCAGACCGAGCGAAACAGATGTTTCAAGCCCGACAATCCCGTTTGCTGCAAGATCAAATTCAACATCCTTTTCAAGGCTTGAATGAGGCGCATGGTCGGTTGCAATTACATCTATCGTTCCGTCCGCAAGCCCTTCGCGAACCGCATCTCTGTCAAAGGCTGAACGGAGTGGGGGATGCATCTTGGCCTTGGTATTATAGCCGCAAACAGCATCTTCGGTTAAAGTAAAATAATGCGGCGCAGTTTCGGCAGTGACAGGAATGCCTTTTCTTTTAGCCTCCCTTATGGCATTGACAGACTGGGATGTGCTGACATGGGCTATGTGAAGATGAGCACCCGTCAGCCCGCACAGTGCGATATCTCTTTCAACCATAATGCTTTCAGCTTCATTTGGTATTCCTGCAAGACCCATTTTTGTTGCAACTGTCCCTTCGTTCATTGCACCGCCGGCAGAAAGCTCGCTCACTTCGCAATGGGATATAACAGGAAGCCTGAATCCTTTAGCATATTCCATTGCCCTTCTCATCAGCAGGCTGTTTGTCACAGGTTTACCGTCATCGGACAGGGCAACGGCTCCGGCCTCCTTTAAGTCGCCATATTCACAAAGACTTTCCCCCTTAAGGCCCATACTGATTGCAGCAACAGGATAGACATTGACTTTCCCAACCTCTTTTGCCCTGTTTAAAATGTATTCAGTAACCTGCCTGTTGTCATTAACCGGAATCGTATTTGGCATTGCGCATACACTGGTAAACCCACCTGCCGCGGCAGATAGGGTTCCGGTTTCGATTGTTTCTTTATATTCCTGCCCGGGCTCCCTCAGATGGACATGCATGTCGATTAATCCGGGAACAACTATTTTGCCCGAAGCATTAATTATATTATCAGGTTTAAACTTTTTTAATGACTCAGCACTTTTTTTTCCGGATTTTCCTGAAGGCAAACCTTTAGTAATTATCTCAATAATTATGCCGTCTTTTATAATTATATCCGCAATGCCGTCTATTTTCCCGGGATCTAAAATCCTTCCACCCTTAATCAACGTCAACATTTCGAACACCTCCGGCAACTATGAACAAAAGAGCCATCCTGACTGAAACACCATTTGTCACCTGATCAAGAATAATTGAATAAGGACCATCCGCTACTTCGGATGAGATTTCCACACCGCGGTTTATCGGCCCCGGATGCATAATCAGCACTTTTTTATCTGCTTTTTTAAGTCTTTCAGGGTTGAGTCCGAAAACCTTCGAATATTCGCGGTCTGATGGATATAAAAAGCTCTTCTGTCGTTCTTTCTGTATCCTGAGCATAATTATAACATCTGCACCCTTCACAGCCTCATCCGCATTACCGGCAACAGTTACCCCAAGGCTTTCAATCCCTTTTGGAATCATTGTGGGAGGCCCTGCGATAACGACATCAGCCCCCATTTTTATAAATCCAATGCTGTCCGATCTTGCAACTCTGCTGTGGGATATATCCCCCATTATGGCTATCCGGAGTCCCTTTATTGATCCTTTTTTTTCTCTTACCGTCATAAGATCAAGAAGGGCCTGAGTTGGGTGGGCATGCATTCCGTCTCCCGCATTTATTATGGATGTTTTCAGCAGCCGCGCAAGCATATGCGGTGCTCCCGCGGAATAATGTCTGATTACAATAACATCCGGATTCATTGCCTCAAGATTCCGGGCGGTGTCAAGAAGCGTTTCTCCCTTTACCATGCTGCTTGAAGACGAAGAAATCGAAATACTGTCTGCACTAAGTCTTTTTGACGCGATTTCAAAAGAAGATCTTGTGCGGGTACTCGGTTCATAAAAAAAAAGAACCACTGTTTTGCCTCTTAAAGTCGGTACTTTTTTTACAGGTCTTCTTGAAATCTCCTTTAACTGGTCGGCAGTGTCAAGAATAAAGGTTATTTCTTCTGCTGAAAGGGATTCCATGTCGAGAATGTCTTTCCTTTCAAACTGCATATTTCACCCGCCTTATTTTAACATTTTTCCGATCCTGTCCCACCTGACTCCAAAATTATCCTTATCCCAGGACCAGTATATCATGAATGCCTTTCCCTGTACTGCTTTAAGGTTGACAAAACCCCACCACCGGCTGTCGTAACTGTGATCCCTGTTATCCCCCATAACAAAGAGAGAATCCGGGGGCACCGTAACTGGCCCGAAATTATCCCTCGGCTGAAAACTTCCCGGAAATACATGCGGGTCTGTGTACATGCCGAATGCATCATCCACCGGCTCATTGTTCACATAAACCTTTTTGTCACGATGTTCAACAACATCACCGGCAACTCCGATAACTCTTTTTATAAAATCCTTTCCCGGATCTTCAGGAAACTTGAAAACAACAATATCATTTCTCTTCGGGTTTTTAACTTCGACTATGGTAGTTCTCAGAAAAGGAATTTTAACCCCATATATGAATTTATTTACAAGAATATGATCTCCTATCTGAAGAGTTTCCTTCATGGAACCCGAAGGTATCTTAAAAGCCTGAACGATAAACGTCCTTATAAACAAGGCCAGTATTATGGCAACAATAATTGCCTCGATATTTTCCCTCAGGGCGCTTTTTTTCTTTACCTTTATATCGGTTGACTTATGTTCATTAACACCATCTGTTTCCAATTTATCTCAATTACCTTTCTTTTTTGTAAGTACTTAGGTTGTTTAGACTGAAGGCTGTTATCAAAAACCCACAGCCTGCCCACCTGCGCAGTTACTGTTTTTAAGGCTGAAGCCTGATCTCTTCATCCTATTACATGAAATATTGCTCTCAACAGGCAGTTTCCTATTATCCCGGCCGCAATATCATCCATTACAATTCCGGCTCCGCCTGAAAGTTTGTTTTCAATTGTGCGAATTGGAAAAGGTTTTACGACATCCAAAAACCTGAAGACAAAAAAACCCGAAATTACAGAAACAACATTAAACGGAAGTCCAAAAAGCGTTACCATAATTCCTGCAATTTCGTCAATTATGATACATCCAGGATCCTTTTTTTTCAGTATTTTTTCGGCTTCATCCGCTACCCATATCGCAATAATAACAAAAAAAATCTGAAAAAGAACCATGTAAAAGAGATCCGCTCCCGATAAAAAAAAGCAAAATAAAAGCCCCACGATAGTGCCGATAGTACCGGGAGCTATTGGAATATTCCCGGCAAAAAAACCCGTTGCAAGGAATATTACCGATTTTTCTCTAAAATTCATGGCCTTTTCTATATTCAGGCACAATTTTTGTCAAGGGTTTGAGGGATAAATCCATCTCCTTATGTCAGCAATTTTTACCGGACAAACCGGTTTCCCTTAAAATGTTTTCGTAAACATTTTTCAGGGGGAGCTTTTTTTCAATGGCAATTTTTTTACAAACCTCATATTCCGGGACTATCCTTATTGTACCGTCTGAATTTGTTATGCGTTTTACACAGACCGTTCCATAACTTGTTATAATTTCATCCAAACACCTCGGCAATATTTTCCTTTTGACTTCATAATACCTGACACCTGTAGTAGTCGTCTCGGATAAAATACGTTTTATCAGGATCTCTTTCCTGTCAGGATAGCAAATTGCATGCACCTTGGTTCCGGGCCTGTTTTTCTTCATTGAAACAGGGACCCACCAGACATCAAGGGCTCCGTCTTCAAAAAGCCGTTCCATGAGAAAACCGAATATTTCAGGGTTCATGTCGTCAATACAGGTTTCAATCTGAACTATAAGTTCATCCTGACATTCTCCACCCGGAGACCTTCCCAGTATAACCCTTAAAAGATTAGGGGTATATCCGTGATCATATTTCCCGGCACCATACCCTGTTTTTTCAATCGTCATGTCCGGAAAATTTCCGAAAGATATGGAAAGAGCCTTAACGATTGCCGCACCTGTCGGAGTCACAAGCTCATGATTAATATCTACCCCGTAAACAGGAACACCTTTTAATATCGACACGGTAGCCGGAGCAGGAAGAGGAATGATCCCGTGCCGGCAATTCACAAAACCGTAACCCATCGGAATTCTTGAAGCATATATTCTCGTTATCCTGAGATATTCGATGCAAAGAACCGTACCGACAATATCTACGATTGAATCAACGCCACCCAGCTCATGGAAATGTACTTTTTCCTTGGAACATCCGTGAATTTGTGCTTCAGCCTCGGCAATTTCCTCAAATACTGCAATGCATCTTTCTCTGATATTTGCCGAAAGCGGACTGTTAGATATAAGCGAGATAATCTGCGAATAATCCCTTGATATCGAAGAATCGGCAGCTTTTACTTCAACACGCTTTGCTCCGATCCCGTTTTTCGAAACACCCGAAACAGAGAGGTCGAAATCTTTCAAAGGTATGCTACAAATGCTCTCTTTGAGCCAATCAACAGGCACACCAAGATCTATTAAAGCGCCCAAGGTCATATCGCCGCTTATCCCGGAAAAACAGTCAAAATATGCAAGCATTTATCAATTTCCTTTCAAACAGCAGGAATAGAATTTTGAGTATGGAGCTTTATTATTTCAAGCAGAAGATCTCCTGCCCTTACCATATCGTCAACTTTAACTGATTCCCGTACCGTGTGCATGTCGCGCATACCTGTTCCTATAACGCCTGCAATAATGCCCTTTGCAAAAAAAACATTGGCATCGGCCCCTCCTCCTGTGGTTTTTGTTATCATTTTCCTTCCGAGATTGGAGGCTGCTTTTTGAGCCAAAGAAACCACTGGGTGATTTTCATGTATATTCGTTCTGGAAAAATCATCTTCGATAATTATATCAACCTTCGGTAGACAGTCTGATGAATTCTTTCCATAATTTCTCACAACATCCTCAAAAGCAGCGACCATCGCGCCTGTAACTTTCTTCAGTTTTTCATCATCGTGGCTTCTTACCTCTCCCTTTACACAAACAAGGTTAGGAACGATATTAGTCGCTATCCCGCCGTTTATGATCCCTATATTACACGTCGTTTCACTGTCAATCCGCCCAAGTTCAAGGCCTGCAATCGCCCTGCTTGCAAGCCAGATTGCATTTATTCCCTTTTCAGGAGCCGCACCAGCATGAGCATCTCTCCCGTAAACTTTAAACTCAATTTTGTTCGCACTCGGAGCACGTGTAATTATCCCTTCGGTATCCGTAGAATCAAGCGCGTAACCGTACTTAGCGGTAATAAGACTCATGTCAAGATGTTTTGCACCCAAGAGGCCTATCTCCTCACATATTGTGAACACCATTTCGATCGGCCCGAAGGACATATTCTTCTCTTTTAGAACCGTCATTACCTCGATAAGAACCGCGATTGCACTTTTGTCATCCGCACCCAATATTGTTGTGCCGTCACTAGTAAACACGCCGTCCTTTAGAACAGGAACAATACCTCTTCCGGGTTCAACAGTATCCATGTGAGCGTTTAAAAGGAGCGGAGGGACTTTTTTGTTACCCTTAAATTTTGCAACAAGGTTCCCGGTGTTGCTTCCAGTCATTTTTCCGGCACCGTCTAAAACCGTTTCCGCACCCATTGATTCAAAAATCTTTTTCAACTCTATTGCAATATCGCCTTCCTGTTTTGAAACACTGTCAATCCTTACAAGAAAACAAAACGTATCCATCAACCTTTCTCTGTTAATCATAATAAACTCCCATATATTTTAATTGACAAATAAATGAATGTTACTATTATATGCCCACTTTTAATCTGGAAGTGCACAGCTCACTGGTGGGGCTCCCGGACTTCAAATCCGGTGTGGGGCGCTGATACCGTCCCGGGTGGGTTCGATTCCCATGCACTTCCGCCATCTGTCATACCTAACCTTTCCGAAAGATATATTTAAAGATGGGAACTTTTGCAAGCTGTTTATGGCAGGTAGATTAACCGGACGGAAAAGCATATTTTGATTTTAGAGACAAGCTTGTGAAAACTCCATCTGCAGGGACCGTATCAACTCTTTTACGGAAATTATCTCATTTATCCTGTAGGCATTTGATCCTGCAAAAGCAAATCCGTTTTTGAATTTGCCCTTTTTGGCCCCCGCAAGGGCAAGCGCTATGCAGTACGGGCTTTTAGCGGTATCGCAAGTTTTAACGCATTGGTATGGGCATTTGAAGGGTTTTTTATTGCCGTTTTCAACCTCATCCAGAAACAGGTTTCGGACCGCACGGCCTGGAAGCCCAACCGGACTTTTTATAATGACAAGATCCTCTTTTTTTGCATCAAGATAAGTCTGTTTGAACCCGGAATCTGCATCGCATTCATTGGTCGCCACAAACCGTGTTCCCATCTGAACACCAGCCGCACCTATATTCAGCATTTCACAAATATCCGAACCGGTAAAAATACCGCCCGCGGCAATGACAGGAATTGTTGTGTTACGCTCTGATGCAATCGGTTTTACTGTTTCAATAACTTCTTTAACAATTTTCTCAAGAGCATAATCAGGGTCGTCTATCTGCTCCTTTTTCAAACCGAGATGTCCGCCCGCTTTAGGCCCTTCAACCACAAAAGCATCTGGAAGGTAATCATACTTTGCCAGCCATTTCATACAAATCAGTCTGGCAGCCCGGCCTGAAGAGACAATCGGAACAAGCTTTGTCTTTGCTCCTTGTACAAGGTATCCTGGCAGGTCCATCGGAAGTCCTGCACCTGAAATGATAATATCAACTGCTTCTTCTATTGATGCCTTTACAAGGTCGGAATAGTGGGTCATGGCAACCATGATATTCACACCGATAATACCGCCGGTCAACTCCCTTGCCTTCCGTATCTCCCTTTTAAGAGCTCTGACATTGGCCCCGGTGGGATTAACAGTTACATCGGGTTCATCAATACCGATCATGGCAGCGGCGATGACTCCGATACCGCCTTCATTGGCTACAGCAGAGGCCAGCCCGGCCAATGAAATTCCAACCCCCATTCCTCCCTGTATTATTGGTATGCGGCTTACCAGATCACCTATTTTAAGCTCAGGAAAATCCATATAAAATCCTTCGTGGTAAAAATAAGATTTTTGCGATAGGATCAATTAATAATATTTATGTTATGAAAAATAAAGAAATACCTTCTGAATTGCAAAATATATCAGTGGTTTTACAATTGTTTTACAATTGTCGTTTTTTTTGGAGCCTTGCCACGGATTCTATATGCCAAGTATGGGGAAACATATCGACAGGCTGAACTTCTTCAACTTTATAGGATTCCTTCATCAGGAAAAGATCACGCGCAAGAGTCGCCGGATTGCAGGAAACATAAACTATCCTTTCAGGAGCCATATCCATCACCAGCTTTACAACATCCTTGTGCATTCCAACTCTCGGGGGATCTATGATAATTACCTCGGGTTTTTTACTAATTTCTGAAAGGCTCTCCCTGATATCTCCGAGAATAAATGTGCAGTTTGAAACACCGTTTGACCGGCAGTTTTTTTCCGCATCAAGGACCGCACTTTCAACAATCTCGATACCGGTTATCTGTCCCGCATCAGCTGAAAGGAATACCGGTATCGTACCTGTCCCGCTGTAAAGATCAAGAACCGTTTCACTGCCGGAAAGGCCGGAAAATTCTTTTACCTTTTTATACAGAATTTCCGCACTGATAGTGTTGGTCTGAAAAAAAGAGTTTGCTGATATCTCAAATTCAAAATTTCCTATCTTATCTTTTATAAAAGGAGAACCGGACAGAACAGTTTCATACTCTCCGGTTGCAACAGCCGCCTTGCTCGAAGTTATGTTGTTTATGACCGAAACCACATCGGGATATTTTTCGGAGAGCAAAGCTGCAAGAGGCTCAAGTGTTTTACGGTTTTCAGTGGAGGTTATAATGTTGACCATCCAGTGTCCGTATGCAGCTGAATTTCTAAGCATCAAAAAACGCCAGAACCCTTCATGTGATTTAATGCCATATGGAGGAATTCCCGATTTTTTCATGAAAGCCTTAGCATCCTCAAAAATCATGTTTCCTTCTTCAGGCTGGAGAAGACATGCCCTGATATCAAGCACTTTATCGAAAGTTCCCGGAACATGAAGACCCAGGGCAAAACCTGAGCTAGTTTCTCCCGATGTGAAATCGGAAGGAATCAGCCATTTTCTGTCGGAACAAGAAAACTCCATCTTGTTTCTGTAGCCGAATATCTTTTCCGACGGGATAGTCGGGTGCACCGGAACATCTCTTATAAGGCCGATATGCTCCAGAGATTCTTCAACATGCTGCCTTTTATACTGAAGCTGACGGTCATACTCAAGAAACTGCCACCTGCAGCCCCCGCAAAACCCGCTGTATTCACAGGGAGGATTTGTTCGGTAAGGAGAAGGCTCAATAAGTTCGACTGCTACCGCTTCAGCAAATTTCTTCTTCTTTTTCAATATGCGTGCTTTAATCCTGTCAAGAGGAACGGCTTTTTCAACAAAAACCGCAAGACCGTCAACTTTGGCCAATCCTTTCCCGCCAAAGGCCATTCCGGTTACCTCAAGTTCAATAAACCCGCCTTTTTTTAATCCCATGTAATATTTACCCTTTGCCAAGAATGTGATATTTACTTCAGAGACACCTTATACCCAGACCAACTATAGCTAACGTCTTAAATAACATTACAGAGTGATAGTATTTTATTCGGTCGCCATTTGCGTGAACGATTAAAGACGGCAAAATCCATATGTTCAAATGTTTCATAATAGGTATTTGTG
>Ga0105099_10001873_pt1 | contig 12784 bp, 14 predicted proteins | sample PPLLak3cmMay2015_2_FD_79138 | JGI IMG/M metagenome (GOLD analysis project Ga0105099, IMG submission 79138) | Freshwater sediment microbial communities from Prairie Pothole Lake near Jamestown, North Dakota, USA - PPLs Lake P8 Core (1) Depth... | ecosystem: Environmental > Aquatic > Freshwater >...
ACTGCCTGATACATATAAAACCCCGATTGATGTTTCACTAAATTTTTTAGAATCGCTTCATACAAGGTGGGCAATACTTCTTCGTTCACTAACGGATGCACAATTTGAGAAAACTTTTCAGCATCCTGAATGGGGAAATATTACCTTAAGCAAAACACTTGCGCTATATGCCTGGCACAGCAAACATCATCTTGCACACATTACAGAACTTAAAAAGAAAATGGGCTGGTAAAATTTATGAATCCCTGGAAAGGATTAAAAGGTCTTCCACACGATATGTGGGCACTGTTCTTTACATCACTCATCAACCGATCAGGAACAATGGTTATTCCTTTTCTTGCACTTTATCTTACAAAAAAAATTGGTGTTAGCCCCGCAGAAGCAGGAATGGCATTGCTTGTTTACGGAGCTGCCGCATTTATAGCTGCCCCTTTAACGGGAAAACTTTCCGATAAACTGGGCGCACTTAAAGTTATGAAGTTTGCTCTATTTGGTTCTGGAATAATTTTCTTTCTCTACTCTTTTATAACCGATTATTATTGGATACTTGTTGCATCATTTGTTCTTGCGGCAGTTAACGAAGCATTTCGTCCTGCAAACCTTTCATTAATTACAGAAATCGTTGCGCCGCCACAACGCCGAATGGCTTTTGCATTAAACCGTCTTGCAATAAATGCAGGAATGAGCATAGGCCCTGTTATCGGTGGATTTTTAACATTGATTGATTACCATTATTTGTTTTATGCAAACGCAGTTGCTTCGGTTATTGCCGGAGTTTATTTCACTTCAATAAATTGGTCTTCACTTGCAGGTGCACAAAAAGAACAAACTGAAGAAAAAAATATTTCTAAAATAAGATTTGCAATTCTATCTGATAAAACATTTTTATTTTTTCTATTTGCCGTGGTGCCTGCAAACCTTGTTTTCTTTCAGCACCTTGGCGCACTTCCGTTGTATATAGTTGATGATCTTGGTTACACAACCGCAGCGTTTGGTTTGTTTAGTGCGATAAATACAGTGTTGATTATAATTGTAGAGGTTCCGCTTAACAACTGGATGAATGATACCCCTTATAGAAAATCACTAATTATCGGAGCTTTGCTTGCAGGTATTGGCTTTGGCGGGTTTGCAATTTCAACAACAGTTATTCCGCTTGTGATTTCAATTATAGTTTTTACTTTTGGTGAAATGATTTTCTTTCCAATAACTGCCGCTTACACTTCTGAGATTGCACCGGCAGATAGGCGCGGTGAATATATGGGATACTATCAAATGACATTCAGTTTTGCGTTCTCTGCGGGTCCGTGGTTAGGAACTGTTGTTTATCAAAACTATGGCTCTGTAATTTTGTGGAGCGGTGCTTTAGTTTTTGGTTTGATTACTGCGGCGTTAATGTTTTTTATTAAGGAGAAACCTAATTTAGTTACGAATTAAAATTTAATTTTATTTGCAGGGGTTTTTATGCGTTCAATAAAGTTTTTAATTGCTCTTTTAATGATGTTGATTCTTTCAACAGCTTGTGGACCAAGTGAGTACTTGCCAAAATTTGAAAAAATTGAATTGGTTAAAATGGATTCTTTAGTTGTTCAGGAACAAAAACAAAAAATAATATATACTCAAGCGCCAGACCTTATTATAATTAAAGCTTATAATGTTAATATTAAAAGTCTTGAAACTTTAGACAAAGAAATTGTGACTATTGAGGCAAAACCAATTGGCGGGATGCAAGCGATTGAGCAACTTATACCTTTCCCAGATTTAGCGAGGCGTGCTCGAATAGAGGGGGACGTTGTTGCAGATTTTAATATAGATAAATTTGGAAACACCTCGGAAATAAAAATAATGAAAAGTCTTGGTGGTGGAATAGAGGAAGTAGTTATTGATGCACTTAATAAGACTAAATTCGCTCCGGCAAAAAGAAACAAGGAAAATGTTAGTTGCAAAATAAGAATTAGAATTCATTTTTGGCCGCCTGAAGGAGAAGAAGATTTACTTGATAGAAAAGAACTTGTTAAATTCAAATCTAGAAAACTTTAAAAAGGATTTTCCAGCCAACATCAGCACAATTGGATTTATTGAGAACAATCCGATTTCAGAAATTATTGAGATAAATAATTCATATCTCATAAAAGGCACAAGCGATGTTGAATGGGCTTACATTGTTTGCAATAATGAATCTGATTTAAAAGAATTGTTAGAAAAATCCAGCAATAATAATTACTTTGCATCTGTAGAAGATTGGATGATTCCAATTATCACAGAAAAAAGAAAAGCTGAATGGATATTAAGCACAATGCGTTATTATCTATCTGAAGAGGGTGAAGTTCCAGAAAATAGATTAAAAGTAATTCCATTAACAACAGATCATATCGGGTTTATAATTTCACAATCAAACTATAAACAATTTTTAACACCTGCATATGTTGAAGAAAGAATAACAAAATCAATAAGTGCAGCAATAATTAAAAAAGATAAACTTGTTGCGTGGGGCTTAACTCACGATGACGGCGCGCTTGGCTCACTTCACGTTCTTGATGAATACAGAAAGAAAGGCTACGGAAAAGAAATTATGACTTCACTTATTCATCAAAACAGAAAACTTGGTAAAATGCCCTTTGCACAGATTGAAGAAAAAAACCTAAAAGCAATTAATCTTGCAGAACAATTGGGATTTGTTAAAGACAGAAGGGTTAGCTGGATAAAATTATTTTAGTAAATATTAACAGAACCTTTCTTAATTTTGAATAACAAATAAATTATTGGTTTACAAAATGGATTTAAAAGAACTACTCAGAACTCAAGGCGGAGAAATTTTAGAAAACGCACTTCAATCATTAAATTGCGCACATCTTAAATCATATTCAAAATCTACACAGAGTGAAAACAAAAAAAGATTGTTAAATCTTTTAACACTTACAGAAAAATGTGTTGTGGAAAAAAGACTTCTTCCAATGAAGGAGTATGCCGCACAGATTGCTAAAGAAAGATTTGATGCTGGTTTTGATTTGCACGAAGTCCACACTGCGTTTAATGCGCTGGAAGAAGAAATCTGGAATAGGGTAACAAAAAATATTTCAGCAGAAAAGCTTGGCGAAGCATTAGGATTGATTAGCACTGTTCTTGGAGCAGGAAAAGAAGAGCTTGCTTTAACTTATGTTACTCTTGCAAGCAAAACAAGAACACAAACGCTAAATCTTTCAGAGCTTTTTGGCAGAAATTAGAAAAAGCTAAACTGTTTGTCATTCCCATCCCGATTTTCATCGGGATAAACTCCAGTGGGAATCTATTTTGTGTGTTTTAGATTCCCGTTTTCACAGGAATGACAGCATAAACAAACTAAAAATTATCTCAACACCAAAGTGTCCGGTCCTGATACCTTATAAACGTGGCAGTTGCATTCATCGGTTTTAAATAAAAACTCGCCATTTGTGATTCTGTTTCCATCCGTTGCGGAAAAATAAATTTTCTCTGGTAGAGTGCATGAACAAAACATTTGCGTAAACGAATCATTCATAACAGTATAATTGCCGGCTCCCCAAGGATACGGGTCTTGTATTACGCTTAACTCATCACCATTTTCGTCTCTAACAGTAACATCCAGAGAATCAACTGGAATTCCAAGTGTATCAACAATCGTTACTAAATATGATCTGTATTCCTCCGTGCACATACAACCCTGGTCAATTTCTGAACAGGAAAAAGTAATTAAAGAAAATAGAATAATCACAAAAATTTTTTTCATCACTTGATCAAGTTTTATGAATAATAATTATAATGTAACTTATTACTAAACTTAAACTTATTTTTGTGATAAATCCATAAACAAATTTGTGATATTAAATGGCAAAAACCTGTCTGCTCTTAATAAATCTCGGAACTCCTGATAGTCCGTCTGTAAAAGATGTAAGAAAATATTTATTTGAGTTTCTTAACGATCCGCGTGTAATAGATATAAACCCAATCGGAAGATTTTTTTTAGTGAACTTTATTATCGTACCATTTCGTGCCCCTAAATCGGCAAAAATTTATAAGGAACTCTGGACAAAAGATGGCTCTCCTATTATGATTTATGGTGAATCTGTAAAGGAAAAATTACAGAAAGAACTTGGTAATGATTTTGAAGTTGAGCTTGCAATGCGTTACAAAAATCCAAATCTTCATGAAGTTTGTGCAAGAATGGAGAAACGCGGTTATGAAAAAATAATTATCCTTCCGTTATTTCCGCAATATGCTTCTGCAAGCACAGGATCAGCAATAGAAAAAGTGATGAAGCTGATAAGTAAATGGTGGGTTATCCCTGAAATAAAAATCATTTCGCAGTTTTATGATAATGAAAATTATTTGAATTGTGTTATTGAACAATCAAAAAAGTATAACCTAAACGATTATGATCATATTCTTTTCAGCTATCATGGATTGCCGGAAAGACAGGTTGATAAGGTTTATTCAGATGGCAAACCTTGCAAAGATCATAAATGTGAAGATGAAATAAACGAAGACAACAAATACTGTTACAAAGCTACATGTTTTGCAACAACAAGATCGCTTGCAGAAAAATTAAATTTACCCAAAGAAAGATATACTGTTTGTTTTCAATCCCGTTTAGATAAAGATTGGCTTGAGCCTTTTTCTGATAAAGTTGTTGAAGAATGGGCAAAAAAAGGCGCAAAGAAACTTCTTGTGTTTAGTCCTGCTTTTGTTGCTGATTGTCTTGAAACAACAGTCGAAATCGGAATTGAATATCAAAAAATATTTAAAGATAATGGCGGAGAAAAAGTGCAGCTTGTAGAGAGCTTAAATGATCATCCAATGTGGATTGAAACATTAAAGAAAATGGTTTTGAAAAATCTTTGAGGCAAATATGCTTGACGATACCGGTAAAAAAATAAAACATCACACAAAAAAACAATTAAGAAAAGTAGCGCGGCTTATTAAGAATAAGCCCAAAAAAATTGGACTTGATCCAGGCTCGCTTATTTATGTAGGTGATAAAGAAAAACAGGCTATAACTATTTCATTGTTCGACTACAAAGCCGATCATTTTATCGAGAAGAATGTTTTAAGCATAGAAGATTTGCTTGCCTACAAACAATCTGAAACAACAAGCTGGATTAATATTGACGGCGTACACGAAGTTGAAATCCTTGAAAAAATAGGTAAGCATTTTGATATTCATCCGTTAACGCTTGAAGATATTCTAAACACAAATCAAAGACCAAAGTTAGATGAGTATCCAAATTATCTTTACATTGTTTTAAGAATTTTTTTTTTGGATGAAAAAGACAAATCATTAAAGAACGAACAAGTAAGTTTAATCCTTACCAAGAACTTTGTGATAACTTTTCTTGAAGATATTGGTGATGTGTTTGATCCTGTTAGGGAAAGAATAAGAAAATCCGCAACCAGGTTAAGAGAACTAGGAACCGACTACCTTGCCTATACTTTAATTGATTCAATTGTCGACAGCTATTTTCATATATTGGAAAAAATAGGAGAAGAGGTAGAAGGGCTTGAGGATAATCTGGTTCTTCAGCCAAATAAAAATGATCTTCAGGCAATTCATTTGCTTAGAAGAGAAATGATTCTTCTTCGTCGGGCAATATGGCCGTTAAGAGAAGTTGTTTCTGCTATGCAAAGGAACGAAAATCAGTTTATTGAGGAGAAAACAAGAATTTATCTGCGTGATGTTTATGACCATACAATACAGGTAATTGATACAATTGAATCGTATCGCGAAATGGTTGTTGGTATGCTTGATACATATCTTTCCAGCACCAGTAATAAACTTAACGAAGTAATGAAGGTGCTAACAGTAATTTCAACTTTATTTATTCCTCTTACATTTTTAGCCGGAGTTTATGGAATGAACTTCCGTCATTTTCCAGAACTTGGCTATGATTGGATGTATCCTTGGGGATTTTGGACTATTACACTTTTTGTTGTGTTGGGAATGGCTGTTTTCTTTAAAAGAAAAAATTGGTTTTAATTAAACCGGTGTATTTATAAAGTAAAAACAATGGTTCCCGTTATTTTGCTTGCTATTCTTCTAAAAAAGTTTATTTTATAATCAGCATATAAATTATCTCTTTCGGTTGTTGAATTTTTGGGCAAAATAAAAAATAATTGAAACCGGAAAACGGTTTTAGCTTAAATAAATTCTAATTCTTATTTCTCCATACGTTTCTTTTGAGTTAACAAGTCTGTTCATTATTCCGGTTTACAAATCAAATTGCATAAGTGTGAACAAATGTTTGAAAGGATCTGATGATGGAAAAATATCAAATTGTAATTGCCGGGAATGGAGAGCCGGCACTTGTTTGTACGCTTTCTGCAAGACACACTTACACTGATAAAAGTATTGCTATAATAAAAACTGATAAACAGAACTCTATCGTTGAGGAAATACTTTCTTCTATCTCGGGTCGTTTTAATAACATGTTAAATGTTTTTTATGATGATATCTCTAGCCGTAATCACAATGTGCTTCAGCTGGCCGGTGGAGGAAAAATTGAATATGAAAAACTTGTTCTTGCAACAGGTTCCCGCGCAATTGAACCGCCGATTGATGGTATTCAAAAAGACGGTGTAATGCTTATTAATAAAGATCCCGAACAGATCCGCAAAATAAAATCCGAAGCTCTTGAAGCAGAAAGTGTTGTTATTTATGGCGGTGGTTATATAGGTGTTGAGTTGTGCGATGAACTTTTAAGAGCAGGTAAAAAGATTACTATAATTGAAAAATCAAAGCGCTTAATGCCATCGTCTTTTGATGCTGATACAAGCAATAAAGTAAAAGAAGTAATTGAAAATCTTGGTGGTCGAGTAATTCTGGATGAAAAAATAAAAAGCGTTCTCGGGATTGATGCCGTAACAGGTGTAAAGCTAAGCTCCGATGAAGTGGTTGATTGTGATTTTCTAATGATCTGTTGCGGCTCAAGACCGAATGTTGATATGGCTGAAAAGCTTGGAATAATTTACGATCGCGACAGGGGAATTTTGGTTGATGAATATTTCAGAACATCAGATAAAAATATTTATGCTGTTGGTGATTGTGCTGCAAAACATGATTTTTTTGCAAGTGATCTTTCTAATGTTTTAACTTATAATTCCAAAATGGAAGAGGCAAAATTGCTTGGTGCAAATCTTTATTCTGTAATTTTTAATCGCGGTAAAATGATCAGCTATCTTTCTGAAAAAAGAAGTTTGAAGAATAGAATAAAAACCGAACTTAAAAAACTGGAGATACCAAATGCAACAAAAGAGTATTTACATTTGCCAGGATTGTAATTCTGAATGGGATATGAATTCCAACGAATTTACAAAAGTCTGTAAGTTTTGTGGAAGCAGTAAAGTATATAGAAGTCATCATCACCAGCGTGCTGCAAAGAAAAGCCGCGGCAAGCAAAGATGGTCTTACAAAGTAAAATAGATCAACAAATTTTTTATTTTGATTCTCTACCTGTCTATATTTGTCTCGCACAACAATAAATTTTCATATTAATTTCTAAACTTATTTTGGATATAACTAAATGGCTGAAAATAAAAGACCTAGCTGGGATGAATATTTTTTGAAGCTTGCAATGCTTGCTTCAGAGCGGGCAACTTGTCCGCGCATGCACTGCGGTTGCGTGCTCGTTAAAGACAGATTTGTACTTGCAACCGGGTACAATGGCTCACTCCCCGGTCAGCCTCATTGTGAAGACGACGGATGTTTAATTGTTGATAATCATTGCGTGCGAACCAATCATGCCGAAATTAACGCTCTTGTTCAGGCAACAAAACATGGTGTTAACATTGTTGGATCAACTGCATATATTACAAATATGTCATGCACAACATGTGCTAAAGCACTTATTGCAGCAGGAATTAACCGCGTTGTTGTTTTTTCTGATTTTCACGATACACTTGCAACGCAATTTTATGCTCAGGCAGGAGTTGAAGTCGTAAAGATGGATATGCCGAGTAAAGAAATTCAATATGATTTAATGAGCTACTCTTCTGCTAAGAAGACTGAAAAATCAAATTAAGTTATAATTGCTTCTCATTGTTAAGAAGTCATTGCGAAGGAGTCTTCGACTGAGAACTCTGTTTAATAAATTCATTCAGATTTCTCCCTTTGGTCGAAATGATCGGACTGATCTCTTCTACTGCAAAAGGAACAAATTGTAAAGTTTTTTATATCAAAACAAAATCTTACATATTCTGGTTGCCACTGATTGCAATAACATTTTGGGGTGCTTCTTTTATAGCAACAAAGTATTTACTTGATGAACTCACACCTGAAACTATAATCTCAATGAGATTGATTCTTGCTATTACATTACTTCTTGTAATTGCGTTAATTCAAAAGCGGGATTTTAAGATTACCTTTAATAACCACAAGTATGTTTTATTGCTTGCTGTAATCGCTGTCTTTCACTTATGGATACAAGTTACAGGAATGAAGTTTACGACTGCATCAAATACTGGATGGATAATTGGAACAGCGCCGATTTTTATGGCTATGCTTGGTTTGATATTCTTTAAAGAGAAATTAAATACTATAAAAGTAATCGGAATAATAATCGCAACGTTTGGGTTGCTTTTACTTGTCGGTAAAGGAAATCCAACAAACATTGATCTTATAAAAAACAAAGGTGATCTTCTCGTTCTTTCAAGTTCTTTCACTTGGGGAATTTATTCAATGGTTAATAAAAAAATTTCACTTAACTATTCACCGGTGATGACAATATTTTATCTTTTTGTAATGATGGCGATTATTATAATTCCATTTACAGTAAGTGAGTCATCAATTAACTCTATTAAAAATCTTTCCGGGGTTGGCTGGATTGCAATTTTATTTTTAGGTTTATTTTGCAGCGGCGTAGCTTATGTAATCTGGGCTTATGCTCTGCGCGAAATGGAATCTGCAAAAGTTGGGGCTTATCTTTACTTTGAGCCCTTTGTTACTGTATTTACGGCCTGGATTTTACTTAAAGAAGATATTACTATGTTTATGATTTTAAGCGGATTGATTATAACCGCAGGAGTATTTTTAGTTAATAAAGAGTAATTACTGTGCATTCCTGCATATGCAAGACGCCAATAAAAATATTAAAAATTTATATGCGAGATTCCCGCCTTCGCGGGAATGACAAAAAAATGATTTTAGATTCAAACAGCAAAAAACCAAACATAGAATATCCTTGTGATTGGCATTACAAAGTAATCGGAATCGATGTTGATGAAATTATTAAAGCTATAGAATTGATTGCAGAAGGAATGGAATATAAAATATCTTCTTCAAACGTAAGTTCTAAAGGAAAATATTTTAGCTTAAATTTAACTGTCTTAGTAAGCTCAGAAATTATTCGCGATATAATCTTTGCGAAGCTAAAGGCCAATGAGTTTGTAAAAATGGTGTTGTAATAATACCAAGTCCCCCAGACTCGGCATTAATAAACCAAATTTGAATCGACATATGGTTTTGGCTTAAAGTACACTTCCTGATCAAAAGAAATTTTTAGATCGTACTCGCCAATTGGAAAACAAAATTCCAACGTCTTTGCTCTTTCTTTAACAGGAAAAAATACTTTACCGCTGATGCTTTCATCTTTTCTTAAATTTGTTTTTCTTAATGTAAGAATTTCCCACATATATGTTGAGTTATCAAGTGATTCACTTACTCTTTGATTCTGGATATCATCAATTAACTCACTTTCCCTCATTCTGTGCGAGCGCTCATCAACTTCTTCACTTAGTTCTGCATCATTTGTAACTAATGCTTTTGTTTGTGCTGCAAATTGCAAAAAATATCCAAGTGAATATATCATTGTTTGGGTCTGTACCTGGCTTTGATGCAAAGCATATGCTTTTTGTAAATCAAGAATAACTTTTTCCGGATCCTTTGCTACAGTTGGGGAAAGCAATTCGTTTTGTTCTATTGTTCCGCTAATCATTTTATAATAAAATTTTTCAGGTTCAACAAGAAGTGTTTTTTCTGAGTAGTTAATTATGTCCACATCAAACAAGTAATCATCGTTTAAACTTCTATCATAAGAAATTATTATCGAAACAGAATCATTTGTAACTGTTGCAATTTCTTTCCCTTTATACCATTCTATGTCTTCTGTTTTTGGTCTTAGCTTTAACACTGCATTTGGTGGTACAAAACAATTTGTGAGAAGAAATGAAGATATGATTATCAGGAAATGTAAAATAGTTTTATAGGATTTCACAATCTCATCTGCTTTTTTTCCAACTCTTGCAAATAAAATGCCGGAGTGATAACCTGTAATTATAAAATTATTTGAATAAAAATTTTTCATGCTGTAGTTTTTTATACACTTCAGATGAATAGTTAAACGGACTATTTGTTTGCTGATTACCAATTGATCATTTCTCCTTTTTAAATTAAGTTTCAACTGTAACGATAATTAAATTCTGCCTGACTATGCATTATCAATTCGATATGTCTTAATAACAAACAATGTTTAATTAGTTAGTTAATATTCTTTCATTTTTTTGGAGGAGCTTTATGGAAAACGATCCCGCCCTTATCCAGTTTCCTATCTTTACAATAGTGTTAATAATATTTCTAATAGCTGCTATTGTAATAATTTTAAAATCTCTTAAGAGCATCGGACCAACAGAAATAGGACTTGTAAACAAACGCTTCTCTATTTCTAAACTTTCCGATGACAACCCGATTGCTTTTAATGGAGAAGCCGGGTATCAGGAAGTGCTTCTTATGCCAGGACTAAGATTTAAACTCTGGCCGATTTTTCATATCATAAAATATCCATGGGTACAAGTACCTGCCGGCGAAATTGGTGTTGTGATAGCGCAGGTTGGCAAACCGCTTCCGATCGGTGCAAAATCTGCTGTATATAAAAGTGAATTTGCAAATTTTTCTCACGTTAAAGATTTCATTATAAAAGGCGGACAAAAAGGTGTGCAACGACCTGTACTTTCACCGGGATCATTGGTCCCAATTCATCCTGTGGGATTTCTTGTAATCACAAAGAAACAGGTTTACGGTTTACCGGTAGCTCCGGAGATTAGGGATTTAGCAGCTAAACGCAATGGGGTTTTAACACCAGAAGCTTTTGGTTTAAAGCCGACTCAGCTTGATGTTGTTTACATTGAACCGCAGCATGATCAAAACGGAAAAGTAAAAGATGTTGTAGGCATTGTTACTGTTAACGATGGTGATCCACTTTCTTCAGGAGATATTGCAAGCAGGCTTGGAGCATTTGATGATATATCTAAACTTGAAAGTTCAGATACAGTTTCAGATATGTCGTTGATGGAAACTATTCTTGGGAATAAAAATTCACTGCACAATAATTACCAGGATTTTCAGGCGTTCATCGATAACGGCGGAAGAATCGGTTTGCAGCACGATCCTTTGCTTTATGGAATGTATAACCTTAATCCGTTTCTTGTTAATGTTGAAATTGCACCGATGCTTGTTATAGAACAAGGTGAAGTTGCAGTTATTAAATCTTATGTAGGCTTACCTTCGCAGGATACTTCCGGTACTGAATTTAAATTTGGTTCAATAGTAAGACCGGGACATAGGGGAATCTGGAGAGAAGCTTTACGTACAGGCAAGTATCCGCTTAACTCACATTGCTATAATGCAGAGATTGTTCCGACTGCAATATTAAATCTTAACTGGGCTGATGCATCATCGCAGGCACACAACCTTGATCAGAACTTAAAACAGATTGTAGCAAAATCCCGCGAAGGATTTGTGTTCAAGATTGATTTGCAGGTGCAGATTCACATTCCGGATACACAAGCCGCAAAAGTTATTTCTATGGTTGGATCTGTTCGTAATCTTATTAACGAAGTACTGCAGGCTGCCGTTGGAAATCACTTCCGCGATAAACTTCAATCAATGCCGGCTATTTCATTTATCGAAAGAAGAAACGAAATACAGACAGCCGCAACAGAATATATTGAAGCAAAACTGAAAGACTACGTTGTTGAAACACGCGGTGTTTACATTCAGGATGTTGTTCTTCCCGAAGAACTTGTGATGGTTCTTACGCAAAGAGAAATTGCTAACCAGGAAATTCAAACCTACAAGAAAAAAGAAGAAGCACAGCAGCAGCGCATTACAACAGAAAAAGCTAAAGGTACTGCTGATATGCAAGCTGAGTTAGCAAAGTCTGCTGTTAACGTTGATATTAAAAAGAACGAAGCCGCACAGGTTAAAATACAGGCAGAAGCTTACCAGTATAAAAAAGAAGCCGAAGGAAGAGGAGATTCCTACTACGTTAGCGAAACAGGAAAAGCAAAGGGTGCGGAGATTGAAGCCGTTGGTCTTGCCCGTGCTAAAGCCGCAGAAGAATTAAGAAAAGCTGTAGGTGAACAAGGTACTACACTTGTTAACGTGATTGATGCGGTAATGAAAGGTGATAAGAAGATAATGCCCGATATTCTTGTTGCTGGCGGCGGCGGTAATTCCGGTTCTTTAGATGGACTTGCTGCAACACTGATGAAATTTATTTCTGCAAAAGGAACAACGGAAGAAAACAAATAAAATTATTATTTGGGGCTGTCACCGACCATTCGGTGACAGTGTTTAATTAGTAGAATGATATGTTAAGAAGTGGCTCTTGACAGCGGAGTGATAAGTTATCATCGGAAGATTTTGAGGATCGCACTACGATAACATTATAGATTTCACCCAAATACTTTATGCATCGTCCTAAAATAGGTTGACTGTTATTTAATGAACCTCTCTACGAAGTAGAGAGTTTTTTTTCCAATATTTGACTGGAAGAAAATTCTG
>Ga0105099_10001874_pt1 | contig 12784 bp, 10 predicted proteins | sample PPLLak3cmMay2015_2_FD_79138 | JGI IMG/M metagenome (GOLD analysis project Ga0105099, IMG submission 79138) | Freshwater sediment microbial communities from Prairie Pothole Lake near Jamestown, North Dakota, USA - PPLs Lake P8 Core (1) Depth... | ecosystem: Environmental > Aquatic > Freshwater >...
CCGAATACGGCGCTGGCGCCCTCGACCAGCCCGCCGCCGGCCGCGACCACGCCGGACGGAATCGCGACTGGGCGTGTCTTGAGGCCGCAGGCCCGGCCGATAAGGCGAATCGTATCGGAATAGGTCAGATTGGCTCCCACGGCCAGATACCGCTGGCCGTCGCGGCCGTCGCCTTCGAGGGCTTTCTCGACGAGTCCGGCCAGGTCGCGGACGTCGACGACGGCGAGGCCTCCGGAAAACGATCCCATGAGCCGGCTTTTCGAGATCATCCCATACAGCTTATTATGGGGCGTGCCGGGATTGTGGTCGCCCGGGCCCATGATCGAAGCGGGATTGAAAATCACGGCCCGGAGTCCGCGCGAGCGAATCAGCTCTTCGACAGCCAGCTGGCCGTCGTGCTTGCTGGCCATGTAGAGGATGGAGTCGGGCCAATTGTAAGGCGTTTCCTCATCGGCCGGAGTTCCGTCCTTGTGAAAGCCGATTGCGCCGACCGAGGACATATGGACGAGGCGCTCGATTCCGGCCGCCGCGCAGGCTTCGCCGACGATCCGGGCCCCGTCCCGGTTGACCCGGAACAACCGCTCCCGGTCTCCGCGCCAGTAGGAAATCAACCCGGCCAGATGGACGACGTGCGATTTGCCGGCGACGGCGGCCGCAACCGGCGCCGGGTCGGCGATGTCTCCCTCGAAAACCCGGACGCCGCTTCCCGCCCACGTGGCCGGAATCCGGTCGCCGGGAAGAACATAAGCCGAAACGGCCGACGCACCGTATCGTTCGATCAAACGGGGCATCAAGACCGACCCGACGAAACCTGTTGCCCCGGTCACGAGAACGTTCATCGCCCGTTCCGCTCCTTCCAAGCGATCCGAAAGAGGTGGGTGTCGGTCATGATTCCCAAGGCGGCATGAATGAAGATGAGATAGAGAAACGATCCGGTCTGCCAGGCGATCAGGCCGAAAATGAAGCCTCCGCCCAGGGCGGCGAAGATTTCCGTCTCCGGATGGCCGATATGAAAAAGCGTCGAAGCGGCAGTCGAAACGGCCAGAGCCGGAAGGAGGCCGGCCGAGGCGGCCAAGGGGAAGAACAATACGCCGCGGTAGATGAATTCCCAGGCCGTGTAGTAAAAGAGGAAGTACCAGGCCTCGTAGCAGATGAAGGTCGGCTGGTCCGTCATAGCTTTTTTCGAAAAGGGGTAAAACGCCCGCATGACGGGATCGGACGAGCCGATTTTTCCCAGAATCCAGCCGACAGGGAGAGCGGCCGCGGACAGGATCAGGCCGAGCTTCCAGCGCCCGGCCCGAAGCCCGAGTCCGCCCAGGATCTCCGCCGGTTCCGCGGCCAGGAGAAAGACGGCCGCCAGCGGCACGGCCAGGCCGAGGACAAACACGGAGAGAAAATACCGCCGAGCGGCCTGTAGATCGTCCCGGCTTATCCCGAGAAACCGTTTCCGGCCGAAGACCGTCTGGAGAAGAGTGAGAGCGACGGCCTCCCAGGCCATGAGAATTCCCGGCCAAGCCGCGGTTTCAACGGATATGGCCATGGGCCCTCTCCTCCCTGTACCAGGCCATGGTTTCGGCAACCTGGCGCACATAGTCGTCGTCGGGCGCGTATCCCAGATCGGCGACCGTCTGGGAGATATTATACGTCGTTTCGGTCGTCGCCCGCCTGATCCGGTAAACCGTCAGCTTCGGATCGTAGGAGGGGCGGAGCTTGTGGACGGCTTCCATCACCCGGGCGACGGCGAAGACGATCCAGCCGGGGACATAGATTCGCTGACGCTTCCCGAACCCGGCTTGGACGGTCCGGAGATATTCCCCCCAGGTCGGAAGCCGGCCGTTGGTCACGGTATAAGCCCGGCCCTCGATCCCGTCGAGGACAAGGGCTGCTTCAATCGCCCGAGAGAGGTTGGCAATGTATGTGTATCCGAAGCGGCTTCGGCCGCGGCCGATAACCAGGGGCATGCCCTTCTCCCCTTCCCGGAACAGGCGCCCGGAGGTGGTCCGATCGCCCGGGCCCATGATGTCGCCCGGGCGGAGGATGACGACCGGAAGGCCGCGCCGGGCGTGCTCGTCAAACAGCCAGCTCTCGGCCAGGATTTTAAAACGCGTATACGGGATAAAATCGGCGGGCAGGCCCGGTTTTTCCTCGGATATGTCCGATCGGCCGTAGCCAAGGGTCAAAGCGGTTGAAACAAAGACCAGGCGGCGGAGAGGGGCGCCGGAATCGCGGACGGCCGCGACGAGGTTCCGGGCCAGGTCGAAAATGTTGCAGCGGCAGGTCTCCGCGTCGGCTACGTCGGAGACGATCGAGGCGGAATGGACGACGTGGGTAATATCATTCGGGATCCGGAACGAGGACGGGTCGCGGAGATCGCCCTGAATCAGCGGAATACCGACGCCGTCGAGAAGATGGAGGTCGGACGTCGGCCGGACGAGGCCGACCACATCCCAGCCCGCGGCCGCCAGGTGCCGGCAGAGGCCGGAGCCGACAAATCCGTTGGCCCCGGTCACGAACACTTTGCTCATGAGACTCCCAACACGATCCGGCGCTCGGCCCGGCGGTTCCAGGCCCGGACCATCGACGGTCCCGCCAGGATGGCGAATATCCCCAGGGCAAGGCCGGCGGCCGAGTCGACGACGTAATGATAGCGGCCGTAGACCGTCGAAACATAGAGACCTAAAATGACCGGCGCGAGGATATAAAACCAGCGGCGGATATATCGATAGGACATCAACCAGATGACCGTGCCCACCGAACAATGGGGACTGGGGATCGATCCGCCGGCGAAGTGCGCCTTGGCCCGGATGACTTCGCCGAGGTGGGTGAACAAACCTCCCTTCAGCGGAATGGAATAGGCTTCGGGCATGTACCAGAACGGGCTGGCCACCGGGTAGAGAATGAATCCCAGGTCGCAGACCAGGTTGACGAAGGCCAAGGTGAAAAGGTAATCCTCCAGCGCGCCCTTGCCGTGTTTGAAGAAAATCAGGGCGGCGACCATCGGATAGAAAAACACGTAGATCACGTAGGAGAACATCATCCATTCGGTGAGCGGAGCGGAGATGAACCGCTCGAGCCAGAGGGTCGGCTGGAGGCCGAAGACGGTTTGCTCAGCGGCCAATACCGCCCGGTCCTGCCAGGGGAATATGACCAGCTGGAGGGAACGGACCGCGTCGAAAAGGTAGGCAAAGAGCAGCTGGGCGGAGCCGGTCCGAAGAAGAAAGTAAAGGATTCGGGATTTCACCTTCGGCAGGAGGGCCATCGCCAAAATGTATACAGCCGCCAAGCCGGCGTTTGTCGCCGCGGAGAGCAACGGCTGATCGACCTTCCGGAAGAAGAGGAGAAACAAAGCCGCCTGGACAGCCAATCCTCCCAGCAGAAAAGCGTCGAGGATTTGGAGATCGAGACCGAAAAACCGAAGACTTCGCCCGTACAGTCCGGCGATGGCGCTTCCCCGGAGATGTTCCGTCGACGCATTCATCGGATTTTAACCAGTCCCCGGTCGGCATACCAGGCGACTGTCCGTTTGATCGCCCCAGCCATGTCGAGCTCGGGTGTATAGCCCAGCTCACGGCGGATGAGGGAATCGTCGTAATTCCAGTAATACTTCCGGGCGGCGGAAACCGCTTCCCGGGTTAAGAGCGGCTCCCGGCCGCGGATTCGGGCGACCAGTTCGGAGACCGCCCCGACGGCATATTGGACGGGAAAAGGAACGGGCAGGAAGACGCGCCGAACACCCACTGCGGCCGCGACCGCGGCCGTGATCTCGCGCCATGCGTATGGCCGGCCGGAAGTGATGAAGTACGTTCGGCCGGCGGCCGCGGGATTTTCAGCCAGGAGAATCAAGGCCCGGACGACGTCCCAAACCGAGGCCACGCTCGTTTGGGGTTTCCCGTTCCCGATAAGCGGCTTGATCCTTTTCGCGATGAGCGAAATGGACGTGAACAGCTCTTTCTGCCGCGGGCCGAGGACGTTGGGCGGGCGGAGGATCGCCCAGGGAATTCGGCCCGATCGCGTCCGGACGATCTCCTCGGCCCGGACTTTGCTCCGCCCGTAGCCGGAAACCGGTTGGAGGGGCGCGGACTCATCCAAGATCTCTCCGGCCGGGGACGGTCCGGTCGCACTGATGCTGGAGACAAAAACAAATCGCTTCAGCGAAGGAGCCGCGGCGTTGCAAGCCGAAAGCAGAGCCTCGGTCGGCCGGACATTGGCCGCTTCGTACGCCGCATCGTTTGGCGCGGAGATCAGGCCGCCGACATGGAAGACGACGTCCATCCCGGATACCGCCCGGGCGAGCAATTCCGGATTGCCGTAGCCGCCTTGGACGGGGACGGCGCCCGGAAAATCGGCCGCTCCGGCCCGGCTTTCCGGGCGGACCAGGACATAGACGTCGTCTTTGCGGGCGAGGAGGGCTTCGACGAGATGGCCGCCGATAAACCCGGTCGCCCCGGTCACCAGAGCTTTCATCCTGCCGCCTGAAGCCGCGGAAATCGCATGATGGGAGCGATTCTACCAAAATCGGCCGAATTGGGAAAATAAATGAGGTTCTCTTCAAGTTTGTGTGGGTAGGAGTTTCCGAGAATATGGCGGCTTTCGCTCACGCGTCCGGATCTTAACGGCTTTTCTTGATTGGCCTGGCTTGGCGGCGAAGAACTCGCGTCCCGGAAGACCTTCTTACGGTTCAATGCGCGGGACGCTCAAACATCTTCGCTCGGCCGGCTTCTTCCGAGCCGGCTTCCCAAGCAAGCATCAAGAAAAGCCTAATCCGGACGATGTTCGCTCCAGCCGCCATAACCTCCCCTCTCTACCCACACAGTATGGAAGAGGGCCATAAATGAAAACGCCTCAGCCGTGTGGCCGGGGCGTTAATAGGGATTTGATTCCGGGAAACTATTTATTCAGATTCGCCTGAATGATCTCGAGCTCCAGGAGAGCCAATTTCAGTTTCGCCTCATAGGATTCCAGATTGAAACGCGCCCGGTCGAGTTCGGCCGATGTCACCAATCCAACCTGATGCCGTTTTTCCGTGGAGGTATATTCTTCCCCGGCGCGAACGGCAAGGGTTTCGTATCGATTGACCTTATATCCCGCCTCGGTAACGAGAGCCATCAAGTCCACCTTTTCGGCCGGAATCTCTCGCCGCAGAAAAGCAGTTCGCAGCGCGATTTTTTCATCCAATTCGTTCATGATGAGCCGAAGATGTTCCTGGGCGTCTTTGGCGGACTGAAGCTCCTCGGCCGGGACGAGGCCGGCTTGGTACAGACGCTGGGCTCTTTCGACCTCGGCGCGACGTTCCGCAGCCGCCGTTTGCCAGGTTTTTACATTCAAGCTCAGGCGCTCGGTCACAAAGTCGCGGCCGTTGACGAGCGGCGCCGAAAGCTCGTTCCGGGCCGCTTGATGAGAGGCCAGAACTTCCCCGAAATCCAGTTCCAGGCGCTGTTTTTCGATTTCCTGGCGGACAATATCGGCCTCGGCCCGATCGCCTTCTTCCTTCTTGATTACGCCGACGGCGATGCGCTCTTTAAGAAAATCGAGGTTTTTTCTCGCGAGTTCAAGCCGGGAATCGGCCAGCTGGAGCTGGATTTCCGCTTGGGCCAGGTAGAGCTTTCCCTGGGCGACATCCTGCAAATGGGTCGTCGTCGCGGTCGCCATGACACCGGTCAAGACCGAGCACAAAACGATTCCGATCATTTTGATATTTCTCCTTTTCCGAAGTGTGTCCGTCGGCTCGCCGAAGGTTTCGCGGCGGCGCCGAGTGGACGCCAATTGCCATTCCAGATGTTCCAGGAAATGGGGGTCGGGTTCATGGATTTGATTCATGGTCACTTCTCTCTTTTGGCTTTGTCGAAACGGAGCAACTGCCGGCGCAGAGCTTCCCTGGCCCGGCGGAGCCGGCCTTCCACAGCCCTGGTCGAGATATTCCCTTCGGCGGCGATATCCCGGACCGGTTTTTCCTCGAAATAGAAGCTTTCCAAAAGCCCAGCCCGGCTCCGGCTGATGCGGGCCAGCCCCCACTGCAACCGGGCCACGTCCTCCGGCCGGTTTAAATCCGGTTCTTCTCCGGCGGGCTCGAAGCCGAGGCCGGTCAGGGAGCTCGGCTGGGTCCGCCGGAAATGGCTGACCAGGAGGTTATGGGCGACCGTCCTTAGCCAGGCTAAAGGTTCCCTTGCGGGTCGGCGGCCCCAAGCTTTCCAGGCCCGGATGTATGTTTCCTGGACAATATCCTCGGCCAATGCCCGCTGTCCCCCCGTCCGGCAGGAAACATAGGCGTAAAGGGGGCGAACTGTCGCCCGGTAGATGCCGAGAAGGTCGTTTTCGGATGTCACCTGTGTCTCCTGCTCAATTTCTCATCCATAATACGGACGCGCGTGCGGCAAAAAACCCACGTTTTAAATGCCGTCCTCGCTATCAATATATGATATTCCGCTTCAATCAGTAATACCGATCCATCGCCCGATACTGGATCGCCTCGGCTAAATGGGCCGGAGAGATCTCGCCTTCCCCCGCCAGATCGGCGATTGTTCGGGCGACCTTGAGCGACCGGTCATAAGCCCTGGCGCTGAAGCCCAGTTTAGCCACGGCCGCTTCCAGGAGCATTTCCGCCTCCATCCCGATCCGGCAGAACACGCGGATTTCTTTCGGGCCCATTTGGACATTGGCGAAGAGGCTCGTTCCGGCAAATCGCTCCCTCTGACGATTCCGGGCGGCCATCACCCTGGCCTTGATCGCGGCCGACGGCTCGGCTTCGGTCCGCGATTTAAAGTCGGCGAATTTCAAGGCCGGCACCTCGACCTGGATGTCGATCCGGTCCAGGAGCGGCCCGGAGATCTTGGAATAATACTTCGCCCGCTGCGCGTCGCTGCATTCGCCGTCCCTGTTTCCCAATCCTTTAAAAACATCGTCGCAGGGATTCATCGCCGCCACGAACATAAAAGCCGCCGGGAATACGGCGCTATACATATTGCGGACGACGGATACGGTTCCATCCTCCAAAGGCTGGCGGAGGTCTTCCAGGACTTTGCGCCGGAATTCGGGCAACTCGTCCAAAAAGAGAACTCCAAGATGAGCCAGGCTGACCTCGCCCGGCCTGGGGACGGAGCCCCCGCCGATCAACCCGGCATCGGTCACGGTGTGGTGCGGGGACCGGAATGGCCGGCAGCCGACCGCTCCCTTCCCTTTCAGGTATCCGGCCGCGCTGTAGACCTGGGTGACCTGAATGATCTCCTCAAAGGTCATATCGGGGAGGATCGACGGCAACCGCCGGGCGATCATCGTCTTGCCCGAGCCGGGCGGTCCGATCAGGAGAACGTTATGGCCGCCGGCCGCGGCCACTTCCAGGGCCCGCTTGACGTGGTGCTGGCCCTTGACTTCGCTGAAATCCGGGCCCGGAGGCGGCTCCTCGAGAAGCTCAGCCAAGGCGAAGCGGCACGGCGGGATCTTCCCTGGATCGAGAATGAAGGCCGCGACCTGGGGCAGGTCCGACACTCCGAACACGTCCAGCCCTTCGATTAGGGCCGCTTCCTTTTCGTTATCGCGGGGAACGACGATTCCCTTGAATCCGCGGGCCTTGGCCAGGATGGCCGCGGACAAAACGCCCTTGACCGGCTTGATCCGTCCATCCAGGGCCAATTCCCCGAGGAAAAGATAGTTTTTAAGCGAGTCGGGCCGGATAATTCCCAGATAAACTAGATGTCCGAGGGCGATGGCCAGGTCGAACGACGGCCCCTCTTTCCGCCGGGCGGCCGGGGCGAGGTTGATCGTGACTTTATGGGACAGGAAATCGTACCCGCAGTTTTTCAAGGCGCCCTTGACGCGCTCTTTGCTTTCCCGAACCGAAGCGTCCGGAAGGCCGACGACGATGTAATCGGGCAGGCCGTTGCCGATATCCACTTCGACCTCGACGACATAGGCCTCAACGCCCTGAAGGGCGGAGCTGAACGTTTTAATGAGCATGGCGCCGGTTCATCCAAAGGGAAAGACGGCGGTCGGCCGTCGTTTTATCAATCCGATTGAAGTGGATTTCGGGCGTTCAATCCTCAGGCGGGCTTTATCCGACGCCCGATGCTCCCGCGGATTCTTCCGGCCGGATTATTCGTACTTCAGGCTTTTTGCCGGATTGGCCAAGGCCGCTTTGACGACCTGAGTGCTGACGGTAAGCGTCGCGATTCCCAGCGCGGCCAGGCCGCTCAAGAGGAAAATTTCGGCGCCGAGCCGGGACCGGAAGGCGAATCCCTCGAGCCAGCGGCTCATCGCCCAATATCCGAGAGGCCAGGCAACGAGCGTCGCCAGGACGACCCATTTCACAAACTGCCGCGTCAGGAGCCAAACGACGCCCGAGGTTTCGGCCCCCAGGACCTTGCGGATACCGATCTCCTTGGTTCTCCTCTCGGTCACGAAAGAGGCCAAGCCGAACAGCCCGAGGCAGGAAACGAAGATCGCCAGGACGGAGAAAAGAGTGATGACGCGTCCGGCGCGGCGGTCGTTCTGATAGAGCGCGTCGACCCGTTCGTCGAGGAAGCTGAAATCGAAGGGCAATCCCGGGGAGAACGAATTCCACACCGTCTGCAAATGAGAAAGGATCGCCGGCGCTTGGCCCGGCGCGGCCCTCACGAGAAGATAGGGACGGCTGGACGATCGGGTGGCTTCCGGCAGGAGATAGCCCATGGGCCTGACGTCCCTGTGCAAAGATTCGAAAAAGACATTGTCCATGATCCCGACCACGGTATAGGCCTTGCGGAAGGCCCAGATCTGGACCTTTTTCCCGATAGGATTTGGAATACCGAAATATTCGGCCGCCTTTTTGTTGATGACCATGGCTTCGTTGTCCGAGGGAAACTCCCTGGACAGGAAGCGCCCTTCCAGCATGCGGACGTTCAGAACTGAAGCGAAATCCTGGTCACAAACCAGGAAATTCATGTTGAGCGGCCGGTCGCGGGACACACCCTCGACCCCGATCCCCCAGTTGGGCGTGCCCAAACCGGGAAGCGACCGGATCGCCGAAACGCCGCGGACTTCGGGCCGCGGCCGGCTGCGCGCCGCTAAGGTCTAGTAACCCGAGCCGAGGAGATCGGCGTTGTGGACGACGACGACATGCTCCTTCTCGAAACCGAGCCGCTGGTTGCGGATAAACTCGAGCTGCCGGCCGATGGTCAGGGACCCGATGATCAAGAGAACCGACATCGCGAACTGGAAGACGACGAGGCCATTGCGGAGCAGGAGCGACCGGCGGCTTTTGCCGGAAAGCGGCGAACCTTTCAAGACATCCGCATGGCGGAACGATGTCAGGAAGAAGGCGGGATAAAGACCGGCCAGGATTCCGACGAGCAGGGCCAGCCCCGCAAGCGAAGGGATGACGAGCGGATCGCCGAAATAGTCGAGGGCCAAGAACCTGCCCGTCAGATTCCGGTACAACGGCAGGACGAGTTGGATGATCCCGACGGCGAACACGAGGGCAATCAAGGCGATCAGGACGGATTCGCCGAGGAACTGGCCGATGAGCTGTCGCTTGAGCGATCCGACGATCTTCCGGATGCCGACTTCGCGGGCCCGCCGGGCGGAACGGGCGGTGGCCAGGTTGACGAAATTGATCCCGGCGATGAGGAGGATGAGGACGGCGATGATCGAAAACAATTTCACATAGGCCGCGCTGCCGTTGGGCTGGTTGCCTGTGGCCAGGTCGGCGTAAAGGTGGATACGACCGAGCGGCTCCAGCGTCCAGATCCAGGGTGCGTGCGTCCGGCCGCCCTCGAAATAGACCTTGTCGACTTCGACCAGCTTCTCCTCCATGAGGGCCCGGGTCACGCCGGGCCGGAGAAGAAGGTAAGACGTGAAGTTGTTCATGGTCCAGCCCGGCTCGTCGCCCTTGAACAAGGTCTTCATCGAGATCAGCATCTCGAACCGAAAATGCGAGTTGCGGGGAACATTCCGGGCGATTCCGGCGACCTGAAGAAGCTTCTGCTGGCCGGAGACCTGGATCTCGAGCGAGCGGCCGAGGGGGTTGTCCTGACCGAAGATCCTCGCAGCCAGGGCTTCCGAAAGAACGGCCGTGTCCGGATTGTTCAGAGCCGTCGCGGCGTCGCCCCGGACCAGCGGAAAGGTGAAGACGCGGAAGACATCGGGATCCGCGGCGAAGACGTCGGATTCCTTAACGCCGATATTGTTCCACCGGAGGACGACGTCCCCGAGCGGGCCGCAGAACTGGGTTGCGGCCTCGACCTGAGGGTAGCGGTCCCGGAGTGTCCGAGCAAGGACGGAAGGCGTTCCGAGCTGGTGGATCTTCGAGTCCCCTTTGTTTGACCAGTCGGCCTGGATGCGGTAGATCCGATCGGCCTTCTCGTGATACCGATCGAAACTCCTTTCGTCGCGGACAAAGAGGAAAATTAAAACGCTCGCGGCAATGCCCACAGCAAGGCCGAGGATGTTGATGAGGGAATAAATTTTATGCCGGAACAGGCTCCGGACGGCGATTTTGAGATAATTCTTAAACATCGGGGCCTCCCGGCGGGCGAATACGCTTCCATTCTGGAATACGCGGACCATCCGAAAAAGGTTCCTCCGAAAATAAACATTCGTCCCGCTTCGATCGTATTCTTCCCGAGGTGCCCGATGAAAAAAACCGCTTGTTCGATATCGTTCATTCTTATTGCCGGATTATGGATCGGAGGTCTTATCCCCGACCTCCAGGCCAAAACGCCGCCCCCCGATGCGGGGAAGCTGATCGCCTTGATCAAATCGAATTCTTTCCAGGAAGCCGACCGGTTAGCGGTCGCGTTCCTGAAAGAAAAGAATCTCGATCCGCGAATCCTGGCCGTCTGCGGTTTGGCCGTGTTGAAGGCCGGCCGGGTCGAAGAGTCCGAAACCCTTTTAAATAAAGCCGTCGCCCTCGCTCCCGAAAATCCCGAAGCTCACCTCGGTCTGGGACGGATCGCCCGCATCCGGAACAACAACGACGCGGCCATCCCCCATCTTGAAAAAGCCGTCTTTTCCGCTTCTCTCCACGAGGAAGCCCTTCGTCATCTCTTGCAGGCGGTCAAGGAACGCGGCCGGGTCGACGATCTTCGGCGGGTTCGAGCCCTGGCCGGAGAACGTTATCGACGGGACGGTCAGTCTCTCCCGTCCTGGCTGGAGGATGCGTTCATCCAGGTCCAAGTCCGCAAAGGGAAGCAACTCTTCAGGATGGAAGGTCGCTTCGAACGCATCCGTCTTCCTCTCGCCCATCGCGATAGCTTCGGCCTGAGAATGGTCTCCCTCAAGATCAACGGCAAGAAGGAATATCCGTTCGACATCGACTCGGCCCTGGCCGACTTCCTGATGGTCAGCCCGCAATTGGCCGAGGAGCTCGGTCTTTCCCTCACCGGGAACGCGACGGCCACAGGCGTCGGTACGCGGGAGGCTCGAGTTCGGTTCGCTGTGCTCGATAAAGTCGAGATAGGCCCGGTCGCGTTTTTCGATGTACCGGTCAGGGTCGCCGATATCCAGTCTTTCCGGGGCGAAAGGAAAGGCCTGCTCGGGACGGGACTCCTCAAGCGCTTCAACGTCACCATCGATCCCGTAAAAGAAGAGATGATTCTCCTCCCCCTGGACCGGCCGGACCTTCTCGCCGCCGACATCGACCGAAAGGCCGTCGCCGCCGATATTCCCCTCTACATTTTCGATCAGACCGTCGTCGCCGCATCGGTCGGCGGCGCTCCCGAGGCCCTCTATATCCTGGACTCGGCCGCGGCCACCAACCTCTCCGACAAGCCGTTTTTCGCCGAGCACATCCGCCCGAAGCTCGATCCCTCGCGCCTCATCCCGGGAGGAATTCAGGGGGCCGGAGGAGCCCAGCAAACCATCCATGTCGACGGCGTCCCGATCGCCCTCGGCCCGCTCGTTTTCCCCGAGCAGACGATCCACGAGTTTTCGATGGAAACGCTGAATATCATCGCCGGCCGGTACACGGCGGGGCTGCTGGGCCATCCGGTGCTTTGGCCCTACCGGGTCCACATGGACTTCCGGAACGGCCGTCTTATTCTGGAAAAGCGCTGAACAGCAGCCGGCAAATTGACGCCGCGGCGCGGCCTCCGGTATGATGGCGGTCCGTTGTTTATCTCAATCCCGCTTCGGAGGTCGATATGAACACCCGCTCCCTTTCCCGCAAGCTTTTTCTCGGCGCTCTTGCCCTCGCCCTGGCGGCGCTCTTTGTCCCGCCGGGCGCCGGTTTCGCTCAAGCCAAGGGCAAACAAGCCCCGCCGAAAGAAACCGACCCGTACGCCGGCCTGATGCTGAACGCCTTCCGGCTCCGGTCGATCGGCCCGGCCCTCACCTCCGGTCGGATCTCGGACTTCGCCGTCGTGCCCGGCAAACGGCAGGAATTCTTTGTCGCCTCGGCCTCCGGCGGCGTCTGGAAGACGATCAACGCCGGGACGACCTTCACTCCGGTTTTCGACGCCCAGGGTTCGTATTCGATCGGCTGCGTCGCCCTCGATCCGTCCAATCCCAATGTCGTCTGGGTCGGAACGGGCGAGAACAACAACCAACGAAGCGTGGCCTATGGCGACGGCCTCTATAAATCCGAAGATGGCGGCGCTTCCTGGAAAAACGTCGGGTTGAAAAACTCCGAGCATATCGGGATGATCGCCATCGACCCGCGCGACACGGAGGTCGTTTACGTCGCCGCATACGGCCCCCTCTGGAGCCCGGGCGGAGACCGCGGAGTCTATAAAACCGTCGACGGCGGCAAGAATTGGTCGCCGGTTCTGACCGTCGACGAAAACACCGGAATCAACGAGGTCCACTTCGACCCGCG
>Ga0105099_10001877_pt1 | contig 12777 bp, 11 predicted proteins | sample PPLLak3cmMay2015_2_FD_79138 | JGI IMG/M metagenome (GOLD analysis project Ga0105099, IMG submission 79138) | Freshwater sediment microbial communities from Prairie Pothole Lake near Jamestown, North Dakota, USA - PPLs Lake P8 Core (1) Depth... | ecosystem: Environmental > Aquatic > Freshwater >...
AAACAACAATACGTGTGCCAAGAACAGAAACTTGTGATAACTGTAATGGATCTGGTGCAAAACCAGGAACAAGTAAAAAAACATGTTCGCAGTGTAAAGGTACTGGGCAACTCAGACAAACCAGGCGTACTGCTTTTGGAATGTTTACACAAGTAGGAGTCTGCAATCGTTGCCAAGGGCAAGGAACAACAATAGAAACGCCGTGTTCGGAATGCAAGGGAAGAGGACTAGTTCAAAAAACACGTAGCATAGAACTAAAAATTCCTTCAGGTGTAGATGATGGATCGCAACTAAGACTTGCTGGTGAAGGAGAAGCATCTGCAGGTGGTATAGGTGATTTATACATAGTAATACATGTAAAAAAACACCCGCGTTTTAAAAGACGAGATTTAGATCTTTATACAATTGAAAACATAAACTTGGTAGATGCAGCACTTGGAACAAAAATAAATGTGGAGACACTCCTGGGAACACAAGAAACACTAAAAATACCTGAAGGAACTCAAAACGGTGAGGTATTTAAGATAAAAAACGTAGGAATGCCAAGCCTGCAAAGAAGAAATACTGGAGATTTATATGTAGAAATACATATACAAACACCAAAGAACTTATCACGTAACGCAAAAAAATTACTAGAAGAATTAAAAGATGAGCTTAAAAATTGATCATGGGAAAATATTAAATACTATATATTATACAACATAAAGCTTGCAAAAAAACCAATTTAGGGAGGTATCAAAAACTTATGGATGAATATGATGAAAACAGAGATAGGAAGAGAAGGCGAAGAAACCCGTTTGATGCATTCGGCTTTGATGAAGATTTTTTAAATGATTTATTCAACGATGAAAAAATAATGGATGATATAAGACGAATGACTGAAGAAATGATGAAGATGTTTACAAATGCGCAACCTGGTAAATCAGTTGTGCATGGTTATAAAATAAATATTGGTCCAGATGGAAAACCAAGAATAGAAGACTTTGGAAATAAACAAATGCAATCGCCAACAGGTGAATCGGTAATCTCTGATGAAAGAGAACCGATAACCGATATAATCGAAGGAGACGAAGATGTGGCAATAACAGTTGAAATACCAGGTGTTGAAAAAGATGACATTGATCTAGATATAACAAGGGATAACCTAGAGATAAAAGTAGATACGCCAAACAGGAAATATCATAAAAATCTAAATCTGCCATGTGACGTTGTACCAAAGACAACTAAAGCGACCTACAAGAATGGAATACTAGACATAGTAATCAAAAGAAAAGAAAAAAAGAAACCAGGTGAAGGATACCGCGTAAACATAGAATAATTTTTATCTTTTTCTTATTTTAACAATTTTTATAAATTTAGATTATTTACAAAAAGAAAAAAACTTATGATACTTTACTATGGGATATGTTAACAGTTTAAATTTCATCAATAAACAACAGACCTTTGTGAAGGCTTATGATAACTGAAATCATGGAAGTTAATCAAGTCCAATATCTGGTAAAAATTCATTTTGAGCGCAGGAAGAATTCAAGTGTCTCGATAAGGCAAACAAATATCAACATAAGGATACCGTCTTTTTTAAGTCAAAAAGAAAAAATAAGACAGGTGTTATCGATGAAGTTGTGGGCAAATAAAAAAATACTGGAGGCTCCTGATCGTTTCAAGCCAGAATCACAAAAAGAGTACAATGATGGCGAAAAACTTATAGTTGGTGGTGAGGAATATAATCTTAGTATAGAATTCAAAGAAAAAAAGAATAGTTCTGCAAAATTGAAAGGACAAACAATTTATTTGTATATATCAAACAATCTTACAAAAAAACAGCAAAACAAGTATATCTCTTCATTAATAAGTAGGTGCGTTGCACAGAAAAGATTACCAAAGCTTGAGGAGAAAATCCATGAGTTAAACAAGCAGCATTTTAAACAAAAACTAGGAAAAATATTTTTCAAATATAACAAATCAAACTGGGGGAGTTGTTCTCATAAAAATAATATCAACATCTCCACACGACTGTTGTTTGCACCTGATGACGTGCTTGAATATGTATGCATTCATGAGCTAGCTCATCTACTTGAACATAATCATTCAGAAAGATTTTGGGCTTTGGTTAAAAATGCAATGCCGGATTATAAAATGAAACAAAAATGGTTGAAGGAAAATAAAAATATCTGCAGGTTTTAGGCAATTATTATTTTTTTATTTTTTAGCAGATCTATTGTCCAATTCATTTACTTCTCTGTCAGATAAAACAGCCTTGTTTACCAGTTTCATCATAAGATATTCATTATGCTTGGATAAATAATTGATTTTTTCATTTAAATTATTGATTAATTTTTCTTGTTTTATTATTTGTTCTTCATATTTTTTCATTTTTTGTAGGAAAATATCAATTTCCCTGGTTTTATTTTCTATTATTTCTCCTACAGATCCGGGTATTTTATCAGAAATATTTTTTATCTCTTTAGAGAAAATATTTTGATTTTCTTTTTGTACTTCTTTTAAAATATTTTCTTTAAAACTATCTAAATCTTTAAGTTTTTTAATTAACTCCTTTAAGCCACCTACTTTTTCTTCAAGTAATTCAATTTTTGATTTTTCTAAAGAAAACATCTGATCAATTTTATTGAGTTTATCATTTAACTCAGATATTTTAAGCTGAATATATCCTTCTTTCATTTTTTATACCTCAAACTATTATTTTAAAAACAGATATTGCTTTATAACTTTATTTCTCCGTGAGAACATGATGATTTTAGTCATATTTCTTTAAATAATAATAACATATCCTTATATTGATTTGAAAATCTTTTTTACTTCAGATTAAAGTACCGTACTATTCTTACTAAAAACTTTTTTCATGAAAATTTGATAAAGATATGATAACATTTAAATATTATTAAACATATTTAAATATATTGGAAAAAATATAATTGAGGTATAAAATATGAAAAAAGTTATGGTGCTACTCATTTTAAGCTGCCTAATGTTTAGTATATTAACAAGTTCAGTCACGGGATTGTCAGAATCGACAGAAAAAAGTACGAGTATTGAATCAAATAAAATAAAAAATTTTTACCTAGCAAACCCTGATTATTATACACATTACTATACTCAACGATATGCAGTGATAGTAATAGGTGAATATCAAACTGATCAACATTACATATGGTTTTTACAAGCAGCACAGGCAATGTATGATGTATTAACAAGTGAAATATATGGTTTTTCAAACGAAGAGATTTTTGTGTTACTAACATTAATAGAAGATTGGGCAGAACCGGATGGTTTTGATCAAGCAATAATTGATTATGAAGCAACAGAAGAAAACATACAAAATGTATTAAACACGTTCAAAAAGGATCAACAAAATGAAATCCCATCTGATGGTTTATTTTTCTTTACATTCATCGATCATGGGAATAATGATGTATTCAGTTTAGAAGGAAGCGACTCAATAGAAGCAAAAGAGCTCAAATCATACATGGAAGGTATAAATGGCCGGAATATTCTTGTATTACAACCATGTATGAGCGGTAGTTTCGTAGATAATTTAGCCCTACCCGGTCGTGTTGTTTGTACATCTGTTGGTCCAATAACGATGGAAGGAGGATGGATCGAATCTTTCACCAGGGGCCTTGATGGAATCACACAGGATAGTAACCCAAATGGTAATATAGATAGTCGACCAAAAGATAATAGAATATCACTTGAAGAAGCATTTTTTCAAGCCGCATCGCACGTTCGTAATGATGGAATTTTTGGCAAATATTCCCGACTTGATGATAATGCAGATGGAACAGGGACAGGGCCATACTGGGATAACAGTGAGGGGTATGACATAGATGACCTTACTAAAGATGGTTATAAAGCCTCTAGAATATTTTATTTAACCTATGAAGAATTTCCACTTGATTCAAAAATAGAGTTTAAAGGGGATAAAAAAACCATTGATTTTATGGGTCATGCAATTGGAGGAAGCTTAACTTACTTATGGCATTGGGATTTTGGTGACGGAGCTGAATCTAATGAACAAAACCCTAAGCATAACTATGAACGAGATGGAACCTACGCAGTAACATTAACGGTTTCTGATAGTAACGGATACACAGATGAAGCTACAATATCTCTAGAACTGCCATTATCAGATGAAGAAGGTAAATTAACGCAGAGAATGATTTTATTTACGTTTTTACAAAAAATATCAATGAAAAATACAATTTTAAAACAAATGTTAAATCGTTTTCTTAATCAATAAAATGGGCTTAGCCGACTCCAACAAAGTTTATTGAATAAAAACTTTGGGTTGGCTCCCAAAAGACGCCACAACCCAAAAATACAGTTCTATTCTCACTAAAACCTTTTTTCTTTTTTTGTAAGATGAAAATCAGATATGATGTTTAAAAAGCCTCAGATAAGAGTTTATACCGTACTTTGCTTTCTGTTGCTGATAGCATATAAAGGTGTTAGTTGTTCTTATTTTTTATAAACTGTAATATGGGGAGTTGTAGATATTAATATGTTGATGAGAATCAGTCGTAGTGGTTCAATATGTATCCCACAGGAAGTATTAGATAAATATAATTTGAGAGCAGGGGATGGTATTTGTTTTGAATCGTTGGGTAATGATATGTTTTCAATTAAGAAGGTGTAAGAAAAGAAAAAGAAGAATAGCTCCAAAAAACTGGGGTTTATAGTAATGTTGAAATGAAATCAGTGCTAAAAAGTAATGGGCTTAGCCGGATTTGAACCGGCGACCTCCGCTGTGTGAGAGCGACGTCATAACCACTAGACCATAAGCCCTTTAATTATTATTTTCTTGATGTGAATATGCCGAGTAATTATAACTTTGTCGCCACATAGGTATTTCACAAAAACATTTATCAATAAATAACGTTTAACCTATATCTGTAAAAATAAAAATTTTGGGGGTTATAACGTTATGGCAAAATGGAACTTATTTAAAAAAACAAAACCAGAAAACCAAGACATTGCAACAGAAGAAACAAAAAAGATAATGATGGAAGAAGAATGTGAACAAGAGGATAAACCTCTTGCAGAATACAACGAAACACTTTATACAGATACAAAATCCTCTAAAAAAACAAATAGCGATGATTCTTCAACTGAACAAAGGTACTGGAGAGATGTTGATTCAATCGAAAAAAAAGTTGACAAACTACATATTACTCGTGCTCAAAAACCTGCAACAGCAGTAGATAAAACTGTTGATAAACTAATAGAAAAAAGAAAGAAAAAATAAAACTTGTTTTTTTTATGATAACAATTCTTCGTATAGGACATAGAATTCAAAGAGATAAAAGAATTACTACGCATTGTGCTCTGGTATCTCGTGCTTTTGGAGCAGATAAAATACTAATTGATACTCTTGATAAAAAAATAGAAGAAACAGTTCTAAGCACATGTAAACGTTTTGGTGGAAACTTTGAAATAAAAACTGGAATAAAAAGTAAAAAAATAATAGAGGAATGGAAAGGAACTATTGTTCATCTAACAATGTATGGTGAAAAACTAGATAAAGTAGTTAAAAAAATTGATACAAAAAAAGATATTTTAGTAATAGTAGGTGCTGAAAAAGTCCCAAGATACATCTATGAACTAGCTGATTTTAACATTTCAGTTGGAAATCAACCGCATTCAGAAGTTGCAGCACTAGCTATTTTTCTTGATAGAGTTACAAATGGTAAATGGATAAATAAAAAATTTAATGGAAAACTAGAAATTATGCCATGTGATAGGGGCAAAAAAGTAATTACAAATGAATAAAAATGAAAGGTTTTTTAAATGAGTTTGATACCGTCACCAGAGCAATGCATTGATTTACTAAGAAAAGAAGGTTGTTCAAAAGAGGTAATTGATCACTGTATAGCTGTAAGAGATGTTTCTGTAAAAATAGCTAAAAAAGCAGATGCAAATATTGTTCTTGTTGAGGCCGGTGCACTTTTGCATGATATAGGTCGGTCTAAGACACATGGTATGCGGCATGCTGTTGAAGGTGCAAAAATTGGTAAAAAACTTGGTTTAGATCAAAGAATTATAGATATTATTGAACGGCATATCGGTGCAGGTCTTTTAAGCGATGATGCCAAAAAACTAGGGTTGCCGGTTAAAGATTATATGCCTATTTCTCTGGAGGAAAAAATAGTTTGTCATGCAGATAATTTAATTGAAGATGCGAAAAGACAGCCCGTGGAAGTAGAAGTTGAAAAAGCACTTACAAAAGGACTTAAAGAATATGCTATTCGTCTTGTAAATCTTCATAAAGAACTAAGTAAAATATGTGGTATTGATCTTAACAAAATATAAATAGGGTTTTTCTTATTTTGAGAATTCTATTTTAGATATATGCAGGGGTAGCCAAGCACGGTCAACGGCGCAAGATTGAGGGTCTTGTCCTTAGTGGTCCGCGAGTTCAAATCTCGTCCCCTGCACTAATTTTTACAAAATAATCTAGGGTGTCAGTCTTGTTCGATCCCTTGGAAATAAAATACATTCTCTAATGTTTTGAATATCAAGCAATTCCATAAGAAAACGCTCTATTCCAAAACCAAAACCACCATGAGGTGGCATACCATATCTAAATGCTTTAAGATACGCTTCAAAATCTTTCGGGTTAAGTCCACATTCCCCAATTCTTTTCTTCAAAAGATCAACAGTATGAATACGTTGACTGCCACTTGCAAGTTCAATACCTTTGCATTCAAGATCAAAACTACGGCTAAGCTTATCGCCATCTGGCATAGTATAAAATGGTTTAGCTTTCAAAGGATATTTAGTGATAAAATAAAATTCATCGTCATCTTTTTTCATTAAGTCACCAAGAATTTTTTCGTCTTCAGTTCCAAGATCAACACCCCATTCAATCTTGCAGTCATTAGCATTTAGTTTTTTAATTGCATCATCATAACTTATACGTTTAAAAGGAAGTTTTGGAACAGTAATTTTTTTATTCAAAATTTTAAGTTCATCTGTGCATTCGCTTGCTTTCTTCCACATACTATGAACAAGACCCTCAAGAATTTTCATAACATCTTCTTCACTATTAATAAAAGACATTTCAATATCTACTGCGGTACTTTCATTTAAATGACGACGTGTATTATGTTCTTCAGCTCTAAAATACCAAGCAATTTCATAAACACGATCAAGCCCTGTAGCCATAAGAGTTTGTTTATACAATTGAGGCGATTGAGCAAGGAATGCCTCCTTTTCAAAATATTTGAGTTTAAAGACTTCTGTACCACCCTCAGAGCTACTTGCTATAATATTAGGTGTATGAACCTCAATAAAATTTTTGCTTCTCAGAAATGCATGAACTGCCAAAATAATTTCATTGCGGATTTTAAAAATTGCTTGAACCTGGGGTTTGCGAAGGTCAATAAAGCGATTATCAAGACGTGTATCAAGCTCAGATTCAACTTTATCAACAACTCCTAAGGGTAAAGGAGTTTCTGCTTCTGATAAAATACTAAACTCATCAGGAATAATCTCATAACCATTACGTGCTTTATCACTTTTTTTACACTCACCAGTTACCGATATAACTGATTCACGAGAAACACCTACAAGTTTTTCAAAAAGCGTAGGATCCTTTTTTTTAAGACCTGTAATCTGAAGAGTACCTTTTCTATCACGCAGAATAACAAAAGCAATACTACCGATATTACGTATATCTTCAACCCAACCAGCAACAACGATTTTTTTACCAAAATCTTTTTCAGAAACATCCAGCGAATAATGAGTTCTCAAATCTTTCATAATTATCACCATATTAAAACAATGAATTTAGTTTTTTTGAAATAAACGCACAAACCTCCAGAATCATTTTATGGTTATCCCATCTAGACACTAAATCTTCTAAAGAATTTTTATCCTCATTTTTCAAAAGTTTAACCCATTTCTCTATATTTGGAATTGCTCGTGTTACGTTATCAACAATTGTAATACTAGCATTTTTTGCAGTACGTGACAAAGGATTCAAATCAATTGCAATAACCATCTTATTCATATTTTTCAAAGCCTGGCAACGATCACCGTCCTCCAGAGGAACCAAAACAACATCAGAAGAAAAAATACCTTCACTATCGCATATACCTCTGTCATGATCAAGACCAGGAATGCGAGCGTTACCTTGGGAGCCATACACTTTACTAGCACCAAGAGTTAAAAGTTCACTAGTCAACATTTTCATACGTTTATCAGTACGATGAAAAAGATTAACCTCAATTTTTGCAGGAATTTCCTCAGAAAGGCTAATACATTCTTTACCTGTAAGTGCTACAACATTACCATTAATGCTAATAACAGGATTTTTTGCAATAATAAGTGCTGCGGCTGCAACTTTTTCTGCATCATCCGCAGCAGGAATAGTTTTTTCACCTATTAAATAATCAAATGCTTCTCCGCGACCATGTGCAATAAGACCGGTTTCATGGACAAGCCCTTTCTTCATAGCCTCAGAAATTTTTTCTCTTGTCATCAGAGATTCATAACGAGGATGACTCTTAGGTATATCTTTCATAAATAAAGACAGCAATAACAAACTCTTTTATAAAAACTCTTTTCAAGAAAATAAAAAAAGAAGAAAAAAAGTTGTTTTACCCGTACATACTAGGCTGAGGTGCTTGTGTTGCAGAAACCATGGGTTTTGCCTGTTTATGGATCTTCTGAAGTTGTTTTTCAATGCGATTAGATTCTTCATATAAAGGCGTAACGTTAATGTCGATATCCATAATAAGTGCCATAACATTAATTGCGGCAGCTGCGGCTTTTGCATCAGGGTAATTTGGATGTGCTTCAGCAAGGATACTTATTACATCAAATTTATGTTGCTTACCGATATTAAGTAAAACACCAGAAACACCAGCAATTATACCATTTTTAAACTGAGGAATATTTTTTCCAAGAAGCATGCTACGAGCAGCTTCTGTAGAACCGATAGCATATGCTTCTACGTTTCCTTCTTCTTCCTCAGATTTACCTTCAACAACCATTCCTTCAGGAGAAATCAATAGTTTACATTTTTTTGTAGTAGACCATTTCATAATAACTTCAGAAATAGAGTTAATAAGATTTGGTTTGGGTTTAAATTCAGATACAAAAACAACTATTTTACCAGCACGTGGTTGATTACCTGCATAAATTCTAACCGGTGATAAAGGCTCTCCGGTATGAACTACTGAGAGCGCAGGAAACTGCGGGGAATTAATACAACCAATTTGTTTTAAATTAAGAGCATCAATTAAATAATTAGCAGCAATAGTGCTAACAAGACCAATAGAAGGAAAACCTGCAATAACTATGGCATCCTTTAAGTCTACTTCATCAAAATCACAAATATAAACATCATCTTCACTCAAACCTGCATCACCATCCTAAATTAATATCTAATATACCTTTCTAGCATTTAAAATTAATTGGTGTTTATTTACCCTTTTACTACACCAAGAGGCTTAAGTTTTACAACTTTTTTTGAAAGGCCGGCACCCTGTGCAATTTCTACAACCTTCTGTATATTTTTATAGGCACCAGGTGCTTCTTCAGCAGCAACCTTTATACTTGCAGGATGAACATAAATACCTCTGTTACCAAGCTCTTTAATTATTTGTTCACCACGCCAATTCTTCAAAGCTTGATGACGAGACATAATTCTTCCTGCGCCATGACAAGTCGAACAAAAAGTCTCTTTTGATTCTTTTGTGCCACGTAAAAGATAGCTTTCTGTACCCATATCACCAGGAATAAGAACCGGCTGGCCGATATCACGATACTTAAGAGGTATTTCTATTCTGTCTGGGCCAAAAGCACGAGTTGCACCCTTGCGATGAACACAAACTTTTATTTTTTTACCATCGACCTCGTGTTCCTCGATTTTTGCAATATTATGACATACATCATAAACGATATGCATACCCATATTCTCTGCAGAGTCCTTTAAAACTCGTTCGAAAGATTCCCTAACCCAATGAACAATAAGTTGCCGATTTGCCCATGCAAAATTTGCAGCACAAGCCATAGCCTTAAGATAAGACTGTCCTTCCTTAGAATTAATAGGAGCACAAGCAAGCTGGCGGTCAGGAAGCAAGATATTATATTTTTTAACAGCATTTTCAAGAATCTGTAGATGATCAGTACAAACCTGATGACCAAAACCACGTGAACCTGTATGGATCATAACACAAATCTGGCCAACACCTGTAATACCATACACTTTTGCAGCCTGATTATCATATATTTCATCTACTTTTTGAATTTCAAGAAAATGATTACCTGCGCCAAGAGAGCCCACCTGTGAAAGACCACGCTGCACTGCTTTACCAGAAACATGCGAAGTATCCGCAAAATCAAGGCAACCATTTTCTTCTATAAAACTAGTATCTTCTTTCCATCCATATCCTTTTTCAACAGTAAATTTCGCACCAGTTTTCATAATTTCTTCAAGTTCTTTTTTGCTGAACCTAATTTTTGCGTCAGAACCTAAGCCAGATGGAACATTTTTAAACATTTCATCTACAAGGTTTATTATACTATTTTTATCAAAATCTTTAACATTTAAATTAGTTCTAATAAGTCTGATCCCACAGTTGATATCAAAACCAATTCCGCCTGGAGTGATAACGCCTTTTTCCATATCAAAAGCTGCAACGCCGCCTATCGGAAAACCATATCCCCAATGGATATCAGGCATAGCCATTGATTTTCCAACAATTCCTGGGAGCATAGCAACATTTGCAGTCTGCTCTGGAGCATTATCATCACGCAGTGAAGGAATCATTGTTTCATCAGCATAAATTACTGCTGAAGTTTTCATTTTAAGATTATTGTTTTCTCCTTTGTAATCCTTTGGTATCTCGTATCTATAATCATTGATTTTTTTTAATGGTCCATTCCAATTCATCAATATCTTGCAAATAAGAACCATGTAAAAAGATTTTGCATAAAAAATAGTTTTTTTAATTTTTTATTTTACGAAGATAAGGTACACCTGATTTATTTTCATCTACTTCGTAGCCTTCTGGTATATCAATTGGTTTAGCATCTTCGGGTTCGCCTTTACTAAAGAATCTAACCATTCTTTTGCTACCTGATTTAGTGATAATTTCTTTTTCATAAAGAGTATATTCATTATACATAAAACCATAAATTGTTCTTTGTTTTTTACTTGTTTTTTTGTTGTCAATACTTTCCCATTCTTCTTCTATTTGGTCGTCTTCATTTTTTATATATGGGTTTTCTTTGATGTTGTCATATGCTTTGTCATCTTCACTTCTGTTTATCTTTATATTCAGCTCTACTTCTTTTTTGATTTGTTTTGCTGTTTTTTTACGTATTCCTTTAATTTTAATAAGTTCTTTTATCGGAGTATCATTTAGTTTTTCAATAGTGTCAATACCATTTTCTATAAGAAGTGCACTTATTTTATTATCAATGCTTTCTATATCTCTGAAAACACTTTCATCTTTTTCATCAGGTTGAATCTCTGGAACATCTTCTATTTCTTCTTGGAAAAAATCAGTATCTTCTTCGTCCTGTTTTTTTTCTGGATCTTCAAATTTTTTTATTTGTTCATCTACTTTTTTAAGATCTTCATCAAATTCTTCTTCGAAATATTCTGCATCATATTCTTCGGTTATTGTTTTGTCTGGTTCTGTTTCTTTAAATTTGTTTTCAATTTCAAAGATTATATTTTTTGCTTTTTTCTTTTTGATTCCTTTTATTTTTTTAAGGTCTTGTATAGTTGCGTTTTTTAATAATTCTATAGATGTAAAACCATGATTGTATAGTAAGACTGCGGTTTCTTTGTCTATGTTTTCAATTTCTGCAAATATCTCTATTTTTTCGGTATATTTGTTTTCTTCGGTTGGTTCTTCGTCTAAATGTTTTTCTTCTGGTTTGTTTGGTTTTTCTTCTTCGAAGTCTTGGTCTTCTTCAATAGGTGTCCATTTGGCTTTTTTAGAATGAAATTCAACTTTGTAATCGTCATCTTTTTCTTCTTGAAAAATGATTTTTTCATCTTTTATTTGTTCTTGTGTTAGTTCGCCTTCTGCGGTTTCGTCAACAGTGATGGGTTTTGGGTCAGTGGATTCAAGTAGTTTTTCTTCGATTTCAGATATTATTTTTTTTGCTTTTCTTTTTTTGATTCCAGGTATTTTTATTAGTTCTTCTAGTGTTGTGTTTTTTAGTATATCTATTGTGTTGTATCCGTTGTTGTATAGTATTATCGCTGTTTCTTTGTCTATGTTTGTAATTTCGTTAAAGACTGTGATTTTTTCTTCGTCTGGAGTTATGTTTTCATTTTCGTTTATTTCTTGAATTTGTTCGTCTGTTATTTCGCCTTGAGCTGTTTCTTTGATTTCTATAGGTTTGTAACCAAAAACTTCATTTGTTTTTTCATCTACTTCTTTTTTGATTTGTTTTGCTTTTCTTTTTTTAATGCCTGGTATTTTTGCAATATCTTTGACTGAGGATATGCTCAATGCATCTATAGATGTAAAACCATGATTGTATAGTATTATCGCTGTTTCTTTATCTATGCTTGTAATTTCGTTAAAAATTATAGTTTTTTCTTCATTTGAGGTTGTGTTTTCGTTCGACTCTTGGCTTTGTTCTATTTTTTCAGGGAAATATTCGGTATCATATTCTTCGGTTATTGTTTTGTCTGGTTCTGTTTCTTTAAATTTGTTTTCAATTTCAAAGATTATATTTTTTGCTTTTTTCTTTTTGATTCCTTTTATTTTTTTGAGATCTTTTAAGGTT